>Ga0310822_100112_pt1 | contig 114890 bp, 98 predicted proteins | sample P4_ome_2_FD_201313 | JGI IMG/M metagenome (GOLD analysis project Ga0310822, IMG submission 201313) | Sorghum-adapted microbial communities from Joint BioEnergy Institute, Emeryville, California, United States - P4_Day56_Rep2 | ecosystem: Engineered > Bioreactor > SSF (Solid state fermentation) >... | reverse complement strand
GCCCGGCAGGCCGGTCTTGACCTGGGTGATGTGCTTTCTAAGAAGCTCCGGATCGATATGCGCCTTGATCCGGAACATTAGCCTCTGGCGCTCTTCCGCCGTCTCCACGGTCTTGGGCGTGAACTGGGCGACGTCGGCAACGAAGGTCGCCCGTGCCGGGATGACGTACTGGGGTGCGGCGTCGAGTACCAGCCGCACCTCGGCGCCGAGAGCTACTCGCCCGGCGTCTTGCGTGGGCAGGAAAAAGGTCATGTAGACATCGCCGAGGTCAACTAGGTTCAGCACGGTCCCACCGGCCGCGAGCACCTCGCCCGGCTCCGCGACGCGGTATTGCACGCGCCCGTCGCGTGGCGAGCGAAGCGTGCTGTCGTCGATGTCGGCCTGAATGCGATCGATCGTCGCGCGCGCCGCCTCGACGGCCGATTGCGCGTCGACGACCGCTGCTTTGGCAGCGTGCAGGGCCGCCTCCGCCGCCGCCACCTGTGCCTCCGCGGCCCGAACCGCCGCCACCGCAGATTGGAACCGGGCGCGGTCGTCGTCCAGCGTTTGGAGGGGGATGTTGCCTTGCCTCGCGAGTTCCTCGGACCGCTCGAGGCGCCGCCGCGCGGCTTCGCGCTCGGCCTCGCGCTGTGCCACCACGGCCGCGGCCGCCGCCTTTTCGGCCTCGCGCTGCGTCACCCGGCTCTGAGCGGTCGCGACGTTGATGCGCGCCCGTTGCAGCTGCGCCTCGGCCTCCCGGCGCTGCGCCTCGAGCACGGCGGTATCCATCCTGGCCAGGACCTTCCCGGCCCGGACAAAGTCGCCTTCGCGGACCAGGATCTCCGCGACGCGCCCCGGCGTCTTGGTGGCGACGTCGATCTCGGTTGCCTCGATGCGGCCGTTGCCGCTGGCGAAGCCGTCCGGGAGTTCCTCCGGCCTGAGGAACTGCCACGCCAGGAAAGCGCCGCCGGCTACGACCGCCACGATCGCGATCCTCAACAGCCACTGTTTGGTCTTGCGTGTTCTCATTGTCTCGTTTGCTTCCGGCGTGGTCGGGTGGCGCGGCGGGACAGGTCTCTGCCTTCCGTGCCGACGCCGTGCGATTGATCGGGCAAGCGGGGGATGGCCTCCGAGCGGTTGGATTCAACGATGTGAACGACTCCGGGGAGGATCGGTTTCCCGCTACGGTAGAGACCACCTATGCGTTCACGACGCCTTGAGGCAGATCAAGGCCCATGACGTGATCGCGCCGTACAAGGAAGCCGCGTTGGCATGGGCTCGCTTCGATGCCGTCGCGCTCATCGCCGGCGCACGCGCTTTGTGGGGAACCCGCCGACCAGGGCCGAGTTAACAAGAATGGCATTCGCTTCGACCGGCCCGGTACCTTCCGGCAGCGGGTAGGGTGCGATCCGGACTGTCATTTGGTCATGGCGGCGGGTCGGCACATACTCGGTATGTGGAGATGTTGCTTGCCCCCGATCATGATGGAGAGCACCGATATGGCGGCTGACGGCGTTCCTGTTCTCGATACGCAGGCGTTCGATGCGGCCGTGTTCGACCTCGACGGCGTGGTGACCCGCACGGCGACGGTACATGCCGCCGCATGGAAGACGTTGTTCGACAAATTTCTCGAAAGCCGTGCCGCTCGAACCGGGGAAGCGTTTCAACCGTTCGACGTCGAAGAAGACTACCGGCGGTACGTCGACGGCAAACCCCGCTACGAGGGGGTGCGCAGCTTCCTCGCGTCGCGGGGGATCGATCTGCCCTACGGCGAACCGGGCGACCCGCCGGATCGCGAGACCATCTGCGGTCTCGGCAACCGCAAGAACGAGGTCTTCAACGCGCGGCTGGCGCAGGACGGCGTCGAGGTGTTCGACAGCTCCGTCGCCTTGATCCGCGAGCTTCGGGCGCGGGGACTTAAGACGGCGCTGGTCTCGTCCAGCAAGAACGCATCGGCGGTGCTGTCCGCGGCCGGCCTCACCGACCTTTTCGACCTAAGGGTCGACGGCGTTGAAGCGGCACGGCTGGGCCTGAAGGGGAAACCCCACCCGGATATCTTCCGGCACGCTACGGACCTCTTGCGAGTCGCGCCGGCGCGCGCATTCGGGGTCGAGGACGCCATCGCCGGCGTCGAGGCCATCCGGGCGGCCGGCTTCGGCCTGGTCGTCGGCGTCGACCGGACCGGCGAGGGCGCGGCGCTGCGCGAGCACGGCGCCGATATCGTCGTGCGGGATCTGGGGGAGCTTCGGCTGTCTCCGGAGGCGGCACCGCGAGACCGGGACCTGCCGGACGCCCTGGCGCGGTACGCCGAACTCGCTGCGCGCTTCGCTGATCGACGGCCGGCCGTCTTCCTCGATTACGACGGCACCTTGACCCCGATCGTCGCGCGCCCCGATCTCGCCATTCTGTCGGACGAGATGCGAGCGAGGATCCGCGATCTCGCGGCGCTGTGCCCCGTCGCCATCGTCAGCGGGCGCGACCGTGCCGATGTCGCACGCCTCGTCGGCCTCGACTCTCTCATCTATGCCGGGAGCCATGGCTTCGACATCTCCGGGCCTGACGGGCTGCGCAAGGAGCACGAGCGGGCAGCGGCGTTCCTGCCCGCGCTCGACCGCGCCGAGCGGCAGCTCCAGCTGGCTGTTGGCGATGTCGCGGGCGCTCTCGTCGAACGGAAGCGGTTTGCGATCGCCGTGCACTACCGCCTCGTCGCGGCGGAAAGCGTTGACAGGGTGGAGGAGGCGGTCGATGCCGCCCTGAAGGCCAATCCGGAGCTGCGCAAGACCTACGGCAAAAAGGTGTTCGAGCTGCGCCCCCGGATCGACTGGGACAAGGGCAGGGCCGTTCTCTGGCTGCTGGCGGCGCTCGGGCTCGACCGGCCGGACGTCCTGCCGCTCTATCTCGGCGACGATGACACCGACGAGGATGCCTTCGTCGCGCTCGCCGGCCGGGGAATCGGGATCCTGGTCGCGGACCGGCCGCAGGAAACGGCTGCGGAATACCGTCTGAAGGATCCCGATGCGGTCGGCCGGTTCCTCCATGCTCTCACGACCACCCTGCGTGACAAGAGGACGCCGTGACGGACTGGACGCTCCTTTACGAGGCCTTCGATCCCGCTCAGGAACCGCTCCGCGAGGCCCTGTGTACGCTCGGCAACGGCTACTTCGCCACTCGGGGCGCGGCGGAGGAGGCCGAGGCGGACGAGATCCACTACCCGGGCACCTATCTTGCCGGCGGCTACAACCGGCTCAAGACCGAGATCGCCGGGCGCGTCATCGAGAACGAGGATCTCGTCAACATGCCGAACTGGCTGTTCCTGACCTTCCGGCCCGCGGACGGCGACTGGCTCAATCTGCTGGGGTCGGAGATCCTCTCCTATCGCCAGGAGCTCGACCTGAAGGCGGGCGTCCTCACCCGCGATGTCCGCTTTCGCGACCGCCAGGGCCGCGAAACGACGCTGACGAGCCGCCGCATCGTGAGCATGAGCGACCCGCACCTCGCCGTAATCCGGTGGAGCCTGCGGCCGGAGAACTGGTCGGGACCGGTCATCGTTCGATCGGCCCTCGACGGGCGCGTCATCAACGCCGGGGTTGCTCGCTACCGGGACCTCAACAACAAGCACCTCGCCCCCCTCGAGACGGCGGCGCTCGGCGAGGAGGCGATCCTTCTCCTTGTCGAGACCAACCAGTCGCACATCCGCGTGGCGGAAGCGGCTCGCATGCGGGTCTTCCGGGATGGGGCTCCGGTGCCGGTGCAGCGCGAAAACCGGGAAGAGGACGGATATATCGCGCAGGATCTGACCTTCGAGGTCGAGAAGGGGCAAACGGTCATCGTGGAGAAGGTCATTGCCTTCTACACCTCCCGCGACCACGCGGTCCCGGATCCCGGCCTCGCCGCGGCCGAGGAGATCGAGCGCGCCAGATCCTTCGACGGGATTCTCGAACGCCATCGTCTCGTCTGGTCCCATCTCTGGCGGCGTTGCGACATTGTTCTGGAGGGCAAGCAGCGCACGCAGATGATCCTCCGCTTGCACATCTTTCACCTGCTGCAGACGGTTTCGCCGCACACGGTCGACCAGGACGTCGGCGTGCCGGCGCGCGGCTGGCACGGCGAGGCCTATCGCGGCCACATCTTCTGGGACGAGCTGTTCATCTTTCCGTTCCTCAATTTTCGCATCCCCGTTCTGACGCGCGCGCTGCTGCGCTACCGCTACCGGCGGCTGCCCGCCGCGCGCCGGCTTGCTCAGGATGCCGGCTATCGCGGGGCCATGTATCCATGGCAGAGCGGCAGCAGCGGGCGGGAGGAAAGCCAGGTCCTTCATCTCAATCCCCGCTCCGGCCGCTGGATCCCGGACAATACCCATCTGCAGTGGCACATCAGTTCCGCGGTCGCCTACAACGTGTGGCAGTACTACGAAGTTACCCGCGACGCGGAATTCCTGTCCTTCTACGGCGCCGAGATGCTGATCGAGATCGCCCGGTTCTGGGCCAGCGTCGCCACGTTCAATCCAGAGCGCGACCGCTACGAGATCCGCGGCGTCATGGGGCCGGACGAATTCCATGACGCTTATCCCTGGGCGACCGAGCCCGGGCTCGACAACAACGCCTACACCAACGTGATGGCGGCCTGGGTGCTGTGCCGGGCGCGCGACGCGCTCGACCGGATCACGGGTGAGCGCCGCCGGGAGCTCCGCGAGTTCCTCGGCCTCGACGACCAGGAGCTCGCCGAGTGGGAGAAGATCAGCCGCCGGATGTTCGTGCCGTTCCACGACGGCATCATCAGCCAGTTCGAGGGCTACGAGCGGCTCGAGGAGTTCGACTGGGAGGGCTATCGCAAGAAATACGGCGACATCCATCGGCTGGACCGCATCCTCGAGGCGGAGGGCGACACGGTCAACCGCTACAAGGCGTCGAAACAGGCCGATGTCCTGATGCTGTTCTATCTTTTCTCGTCGGCCGAGTTGCGGGGCCTCTTTGACCGTCTCGGCTATGACCTCCCGGCCGAGGCGATCCCGCGAACCGTCGACTACTACGCCCGGCGCACCTCCCACGGCTCCACGCTGAGTCGCATCGTCTCCTCCTGGGTCCTGGCACGGGCGGACCGGACGCAGTCCTGGGCGCTGCTCGAGGAGGCGCTGGAAAGCGACATTGCCGACATCCAGGGCGGCACGACGCCCGAGGGGATCCACCTGGGCGCCATGGCCGGGACCGTCGATCTTGTTCAGCGCGGCCAGACCGGGCTGGAGGCCCGGGACGATTTTCTCCGGCTCAATCCCTGTCTGCCCGACGGGCTTCAAGGCCTGCGGTTCCGGATTCGCTACCGCGGCCACTGGCTAGACGTCGACATAGGCCGCGACAAGATGCGCGTGTCCGCACCGGATGGTTGGGCGGGACCAGACAAGATCATCGTGCGCGATGAATCCCATCCGTTCAGGGCCGGGGAGGTGCTGGAGTTCCGGTGCGAAACGGAGGGCGGTGGACGGCGTCCGGTCGCGCAGGACGTTGCCCGCAGTGCCGCCCGGGGGCCGATCGACGTTCTTCCTGAGGCATCGGGCGAAGCGAGCACATGAAGAGCCATTTCAGAATCGGAGACAGATATGGCGGCAGAGCAGATCCGGGTGGCCGTGAACGGCTACGGGGTGATCGGCAAGCGCGTGGCCGACGCGGTCACGCTGCAGGCAGACATGGCGCTCGCCGGCATCTCAGACATCGGCACCGACTGGCGCATGCGCATGGCGACGCGGAAGGGCTACGGCCTCTACGGCGCGACACCCGAGCACGCGGAGACGATGCGGCGGGCGGGCCTCGAGGTGGAAGGCACGCTCGACGACCTGCTCCGCGACGCGGATATCGTCGTCGACTGCACGCCTAAGCGGATCGGTGCCAAGAACGCTGAGACCTACCGTACCAAGGGCATCAAGTTCATACTCCAGGGCGGCGAGACGCACGAGGCGACGGGCCATTCCTTCGTGGCCGAGGCGAGCTACGAAAGCGCAATCGGCCGCGACTGCACGCGCGTTGTCTCCTGCAATACGACTTCGGTCGTGCGCACGCTGACGATGCTGAAGCGTGCCGGCCTGCTGGCACGGGCGCGAGGCATCTTGCTGCGCCGCGCCACCGATCCCTGGGAAAGCCACGAAGGTGGCATCATGAACACCCTGGTGCCGGAGCCGAAGATCCCGAGCCACCAAGGGCCGGATGCACAGAGCGTCGATCCGGACCTCGACGTGGTGACCATGGCGGTCAAGGTGCCGGAGACGGTGGCGCATCTGCACTACTGGGTGGTGGAGCTGGCGCGGGACGCCGGCAAGGACGAGGTCCTCGAAGCCTTCCGCGGCTCGTCCCGGATCGCGCCGATCCGCATGGCCGACGGCCTGACCGCGATCAATACGATCAAGGAGCTCATGGCCGATCTCGGGCGTCCGCACGACAACCTCTACGAGGTCGCGGTCTGGGCGGACATGCTGACCGTGGAGGGGCGGGAGGCCTTCTACGGCTACATGGTCGACAATCAGGCGATCGTCATTCCGGACACGATCGACGCCATCCGCGCGCTCACCGGGCGGGAGCGCGACGCGGAAGCGTCGATCGCCCGAACAAACGCGGCGCTCGGGATCGGCCGGGCTTTTTTCTGAGCCGGATCGACGGGCGCTCTGGTCGCGGCCGAAGGAGAAGGGACGATGGCGCAAGATTATGTTGTCTGGTTCGAAGAGGTGAGGTCCGGCGACGTCGGGCGGGTCGGCGGCAAGAACGCTTCGCTGGGCGAGATGATTCGGGCGCTCAAGGGCGAGGGCGTGCGCGTGCCGGACGGCTTCGCGACCACGGCCGACGCCTATCGCGATTATCTCGCGGCCAACGAGATCGAGCCGCGGCTCCGCGCCCGTCTCGACGCGCTGAAGAGGGGCCAGGCATCGCTGCGCGAGACGGGGGCGGCGATCCGCCAGGCCTTCCTCGACGGCGAGTTCCCGCCGGCGATCGCGACGGCCATCCGCGAGACCTATCGCGACCTGTCACGCCGCAGCGGCCAGGACAATGTGGCCGTGGCGGTCCGCAGCAGCGCGACGGCGGAGGACCTGCCGGAGGCGAGCTTCGCCGGCCAACAGGAGACCTTCCTCAACGTGAGCGGCGAGCGCGATCTCCTGGAGGCGTGCCGGCGCTGCTTCGCCTCGCTGTTTACCGACCGCGCCATCAGCTATCGCGAGGCCAAGGGCTTCGACCATTTGCGGGTCGCGCTGTCGATCGGGATCCAGAAGATGGTTCGCGCCGACCGGGCCGGGTCCGGCGTGATGTTCTCGATCGACACCGAAACGGGCTTCCCCGGCGTGGCGGTGATCAACGCGGCCTGGGGCCTGGGCGAAACCGTCGTGCAGGGCACGGTCAACCCCGACAAATATCTGGTCTTCAAGCCCCTGCTCGAAAGCGGGCGCTACCGGCCGATCATCGAGAAGACCCTCGGGCCGAAGGAACGAAAGATGATCTATGCGGAAGGCGGCAGCGGCCGCACCCGGATCGTCAACACGACCCGCCGCGAGCGCCAGAGCTTCGTGCTCAGCGACGACGAGATCCTCGAGCTCGGCCGCTGGGCCGTGATCGTCGAGAAGCATTACGGACGGCCCATGGACATGGAGTGGGCCAAGGACGGCGACACCGGCGAGCTTTACATGGTCCAGGCCCGGCCAGAGACGGTGCAGTCGGTCAAGCAGGCCGGGCGGATCAAGACATACCGGCTGAAGCAGGGCGGCAAACGGCTCCTCACCGGGGCCGCGATCGGCGAGGCGATCGCCGCCGGCAAGGCCTGCGTCATCCGCAGCGCCGACGACATCGACCGCTTCCGCGAGGGCGCGATCCTGGTGACCGAATCCACCGATCCGGACTGGGTGCCGGTGATGAAGAAGGCGGCCGGCATCATCACAGACCACGGCGGGACCACCAGCCATGCCGCCATCGTCAGCCGCGAGCTGGGGGTGCCGGCCATCGTCGGGACCCAGAGCGGCACCGAGCTGCTGCGCGACGGCCAGGAGATCACCCTGTCCTGCGCCGAGGGTGATCAGGGCGTCGTCTATGACGGCATTCTCCCCTTCGAAGAAGAGGAACTCGACCTCACGTCGGTCCCGGAGACGCGAACCGACATGATGATCAACCTCGCCAGCCCGGGCACCGCCTTCCGCTGGTGGCGGCTGCCGACCAAAGGCGTCGGCCTTGCCCGCATGGAGTTCATCATCAGCAACGCCATCAAGGTCCATCCCATGGCCCTGGCTCGCTTCGGCGAGGTTAAGGACAGCGCCGCGCGCCGGCAGATCGAGGATCTGACCCGGGGTTATGCGGATCGGACGGCCTACTTCGTCGAGACGCTCGCCCGCGGCATCGCCAAGATCGCGGCGCCGCATTATCCGAATCCGGTGATCGTGCGGCTGAGCGATTTCAAGAGCAACGAGTACGCCCGTTTGATCGGTGGGGCCGCGTTCGAGCCGCGGGAGGAGAACCCGATGCTCGGGCTGCGCGGCGCCTCCCGCTACTACAGCGACCGCTACCGCGATGGCTTCGCGCTGGAGTGCCGTGCCATCCGAGCCGTGCGCGAAGAGATCGGCTTGGCCAACGTCATCGTCATGGTGCCGTTCTGCCGCACGCCGCAGGAAGCCGACCGGGTGCTCGACGTCATGGCCGAGCACGGGCTCAAGCGCGGCGAGAACGGTCTGCAGGTTTACGTCATGTGCGAGATTCCGTCGAACGTGGTCCTGGCCGAGGAGTTCGCCCGGCGCTTCGACGGGTTCTCGATCGGCTCCAACGACCTGACCCAGCTCGTCCTGGGCGTGGACCGCGACTCGGAAGAACTGGCCGAGGTGTTCGACGAGCGCAACGAGGCCGTCAAGCGGATGGTCCGGGAGGTCATCCGCAAGGCACACGAGGCGGGCGTCAAGGTCGGCATCTGCGGCCAGGCCCCGAGCAACTATCCGGAGTTCGCCGCCTTCCTGGTCGAGGCCGGCATCGATTCGATCTCCCTCAATCCGGACAGTTTCGTCGCCACCGTCCGGCACGTGGCGGAGGTTGAGGCAAACGCCGCCAGGGGCGGCGCCCGATGACCGCGATCGCCACCCTGACGCTGAATCCGGCGCTCGACCTGTCCACCGCGACGGATGCTGTCGTCCCGACCCACAAGCTGCGCTGCGCGGCCCCTCGCTTCGACCCCGGCGGCGGCGGCATCAACGTGGCGCGCGTCATCCGGACCCTGGGCGGCGAGGCGGTCGCCGTGTTCCCGGCCGGCGGCAATACCGGACGGATGCTCCAGAGCCTGCTCGACCGGGAGGGCATCGACAGCCGAGCGGTCCCGATCGCCGGGCTTACGCGCGTGAGTTTCACGGTGGACGAACGGCGGAGCGGCGCGCAGTACCGCTTCGTGCTGCCGGGCCCCGAGCTGACGACGGTTGAGCTGCAGCGCTGCCTCGACCGGCTGTCCTCTCTGTCGCCGTCCCCGATTTACATCGTCGCGAGCGGCAGTCTGCCGCCGGGAGTGCCGCCGGATATCTACGGCCGCGTCGCGCAGATGGCTCGGGACGCGGGCGCGCGCCTGATCCTGGACACCTCCGGCGAGGCGCTTCGGCGGACGGGCGGCGGCGTTTACCTCGTCAAGCCCAATCTGCGGGAACTCCAGGACCTGGAGGGTCGGGAGATTCGGGGCGAGGCCGAACAGGTGGCGGCGGCCCGGCGGCTGATCACCGACGGTCTGAGCGAGGTCGTCGTTCTCTCGCTCGGGGCCGACGGAGCGCTTCTGGTCACCGCCGAGGGGCACGAGCGGTATCCGGCGATCGATGTCCCGATCCAAAGCGCCGTCGGGGCCGGCGACAGCATGGTCGGTGCCCTTACGCTGGGGCTTGTCCGCGGGTTGCCGCTCGGCGCCGCCGTCTGCTTCGGCATGGCGGCCGGTGCGGCGACGTTGATGACGCCCGGCACGGAACTCTGCCGGCGCGAGGACGTGGAGCGTCTCTTCGCCCGGATGCGTGCGAGCGGCTGCGTGCCGAACGCATGACGCCCGGCGCCGGCTGCGCCGCGGACCCCGCATCCGCTGTCGGAGACGACCCAACACTGGTCGCAGGTTTCCGGCCAGGGCATCCATAGAGGTACGAGTCATGCCTAAGCTTTGGTCACTTCTTCTTCTTGCCGCGATGGTCGCGGGTGCGACCGGCGCCGCGGCGGAACCGACCGACATCGTGGTTCGCGTGCTCGGCAAGAATTCGAAGTTCATCGGTACGAGCATGGGCGGCGTGCGAATCACGCTGCGCGATGCCCAGACGGGCGAGCTTCTCGCCACGGGCGTCACCGCCGGCGGGACCGGCGATACCCGGCGGATCATGGATCCACAGGGTGGGCGCTGGGCGCCGCGTGCGGACGATACGACCGCCAAGTTCGCCGTCACGCTCGATCTCGACGAACCGCGGCTGATCGAGGCGGAGGCCTATGGCCCCTTGGCCCAGCCCCAGGCTGCCCATCGCGCGGTTTCGACGCAATGGGTTGTGCCCGGCCGCCCGATTGCCGGCGGCGACGGGTGGGTCCTGGTGCTGCAGGGTTTCGTCGTCGATGTCCTCGCGCCCGCGGCGCATGCCCGGCTGCCGGCCGGCACGCGCGAGGTCGAGCTGCAGGCCAACGTCACTATGATGTGCGGCTGCCCGATCGAACCCGGCGGACCGTGGGACGCCGAGCGCTACGAGGTGAAGGCGCTGATCAAACGCGACGGTGCCGAGCTGGGCGGCTTCGACCTGGCCTATGCCGGCGAAACCAGCCGATTCGCCGGCCGGCTGCCGCTCGACCGGCCCGGGGTCTACGAGGCGCTCGTCTACGCCTACGATCCGGACAGCGGCAACACCGGCCTCGACCGGACCACCTTCATTCTTGCGGAGTAGTTGCCAGACGCCCGGAACCGTCGTCGCGCCCTGGCCGTTGGAGGGATGCGCGACGAAATCGGGCGATACCCCCGAAGGCGTCGGGTGAGGGGGCGGTCACGGCCGGCGTTCCGAGGAGAAGTGGCGCTTGAGGTAGGAAAGGATGGTTTCCCTTGTTTCGGGATCCTGCTCCGGCATGCCCTGTTCCTCGATCATCCAGGTCCACAGATAGTCCCAGCGGGCGTCCGACAGTCGCTGCTGCTTGATGATCGCGACCGAGTGGCAGGCGGAGCAGAGATAGAAGGTCTCTTCCGCGCCCGGCGTGTCCGGCAGGTTGCCGAGCTCCGGATTGAGCGGCACCCCGCCGTCTTCTCCTGAAGGCGTGCCAGGCATCATCGGATTGATCGGCCGGGCCATCGGATCATAGCCGCCCGCGCCCGATCCCGGACTCGCCTGGGCAAGCGTGACGGCTTGGCCGCCAACCCCCTCGGCCGCGTGACCGTCCGGTCCGATCCCCGCCGCCAAAAGGGCCGCGAAGGCAATCGCTCCAAGATGCTTCATCGTGCTTCCGGGGTCATGACGAGCCGGACGGGCGCGCCCCGCAGGCGCGAGGCGGCCCGCCCGGCCGAAGGCGTGTCAAACGGCGAACAGGGCGATCCGGTGCATCATGTTGTTGGCGTAGCCCCGCGGGTTCCAGCCCGGCACGACCGGCGGCTGCATGACGCCGTCCTGATCGGTCGCCCGTGCCCAGACCTCGTAATAGCCCGCTTCCGGAAGGGTGATCTCGGCTCGCCAGCGCTGCCAGGCGTATTTGTTCGGCGGCGGGTCGAGCCTCGCTTCCTGCCAAGTTTGCCCGAAGTCGATCGAGACATGCATGGCCCGGACGTCGCCCTTGCCGGCCCAGGCGTGGCCGCGCACCTCCGCAGGTTGGCCGGCCGGCACCTGGACGCCCGTCCGCGGGAAGGTGATCAGCGACTTCACCGGCATCACGGTGAGGATCTCCATGTCGGATTCCGGCACTTCCGTTCCTGGCGCGACCGGATAGGCGGGCATGCGGTAGGAATAGCCGGTCATCTTCGGACCGTCATGCTCCCGGTCGCGCACCCAGATGCGCGTCAGGAACTTCTGCGAGGCCGAGCCCGGATAGCCGGTGATGATCAGGCGCAGCGGGAAGCCGTGGAGCGCCGGGATCGGCTGGCCGTTCATCTGCCAGGCGATCATGTTCTCCGGCTCCATCGCCTTCTCGATCGGCACGCCGCGGGAGATCACGACCTTCTCCGGATCGCCGGACAGATCCACGTCGTTGCCGTAATGACCGGTGTAGACGGCGCTGGGCTTGACGCCGGCGGCGTCGAGCACGTCCTTCAACCGGACACCGGTCCACTCCGGGCAGCCGATCGCGCCGACGGTCCACTGGTTACCCGACGCGCCCGGTTGGAAGAACGCGCGGCCGTTGCCGCCGCATTCGATCCAGAGCCGCTGCGTCACGGTCTCGAAGTTGTTCTTCAGATCGTCGATCGTGAGGGTCAGCGGATTCTCGACTTCCCCATCGATCGTCAGCGTCCAGCCCTCGGCGTTCTGGTCCAGCGCGGTCTGCGGCACCAGGCCGTTGAAGCGGATGAACATGCGCTCGTAGGGCGTGACGTCGTCGTCCAGGAGGTGAGGCGGCGTTTCAGCGTTGAGCGGACGGTCGTTGAGGACCGTAAGCCCGTCCTTTTCCTTCAACAGATCGGTACCGGTGTCCTGTGCGAAGGCCGCCGGCATCAGCCCCGCCGGCATGTTGCGGTGGAACGGGATGGTGGCGCCGAGCATCGCCCCCATGGTGGCAAGGCCCGCGCCCTTCAAGAAGCCGCGGCGGTCGGCGTGAGCGCGCCGACCGAAGACGATCCAGTCTGCCTCATGCGGCCGTTCCGCGTAGATCCGGCGGATCTCGTCCGGCGTGTGCACCGGCCTTACGTCGTCTGTTCCGTCAAGATGAGACATGTGCGCTTCCTCCCCGAATTCCGTCTGATCGGCTTTGTCTGGTCGGCGCCGGGCGCAAGCATCCCGGGGGCGCCCTCAAGAAAAGACGCGGCGGGTCCCGGATTTATTCCAGGGCTCGTTCCGGCGCCGCCGTTCAGGCGGTGCAGGGGGCATCCGCCGCCTCGTCCTCGATTCCGGCAAGGCGCGTCTCGGGTCCGGTGCGCGTCAACCGCTCGAGATAGCCGGCGATGGCCGTCAGGCGGCGCTCGTCCATATCTCGGGCCAGGACGGCGTAGCCCGTATCGCCGACCCGCCAGGTGAAGCTGTGGGTCTCCGCGGCACGGCGCTCGGTGAGATCCGCGGGCATACCTTCGGGTGCCGGGCCGATCCACAGCCCGAGCCGGCAGCCGTTGACGCCGACATAGCCGACATAAAGCCCCGGCATGCGCCCGGAGGCGTCGACCGCCAGATGCGCCACGGACAGGCCGGCGGGACCGAGGTCCGGCACCCGCCCGGGGCCGTCGGCCGCGCTGGCCAGCACGATCGCATCCCCATCGATTGGTTCCGGATGCGGATCGTCCGCAAGCCAGCCGACATGTCGCGCCTCGATCGCCGCCAGCCAGACCCCCGTCGCGTGCGAATTCGGCACAAGCGACCAACTCGCCAGACCGATCACGACCGCAAGCAGAAGGCTGGCGGCGATCGCGGGCCGGTGCCGGCCAAACCGGGACACCGGCCGGACGGCCGGTCGCGGCAGCCGGATCGGTGGCACTTCGGTGGGGTCGACGGCCAAAGCATCGCCCGTGGCGGCCTTCAGGCGGGCGAGCGCGGCGACTTCGGCCGCAAGCTTGGCGTCCGCGGCGATCGCGGCGGCGATCTCGGCCGCAGCACCCGGAGGCAATTCGCCGTCGATATAGGCGTTGAGGTCGGTCCAGCTCGGTTTGGTCATATCGGTCGTTCACTCCGGCCCGCGTCTGGCGCGCAGCGGCCGCACGTTGGTTTCGCCGATCATCTCCAGCAGCGTCCGGCGGGCCCGGCTCAACCGGCTCATCACCGTGCCGGTCGGCACGCCCAGAATGGCCGCGGCCTCGGCGTAGGAGAAGCCCGCGACATCGACCAGGGCGATGATGTCCCTGTGGGTTGCCGGCAGCCGGCCGATCGCCTGCCGGACCGTGATCGCGTTGATGAGACGGTCATCCTGGCCCCAATATTCCGAATGATCCTGTGTCGGCTCGGAGAAGTTCGCCACGAAATCCAGGCGGTCGCCCCGGTGCCGGTCGATCCAGCTGTTGCGCAGGATGCGGAAGAGCCAGGCCCGAAGCGCGGCGCCGTCCATTGGCGCGGCCGTCGTCGAGAGCGCCTTGACGGCGCATTCCTGCAAGAGGTCCTGTGCCGTATCGCGGTCGCCCGTCAGGCTGAGCGCGTAGCCGTAGAGCCGCGCCATGTGCCGCTGGAGCTCTCGCTCGATCGGGTCCGCCACGATGCCTCCGCCCGGAATGGTGTCCCGGTACCATAGCGCCGAACGCGCCGGTCTTCCGACGCCCTTTTCCCGTCCGGCTCGGCGGTCGCCCTGCCCGGTCGTCCGCCATCGTCGACCTGCCTTCCTCGACAGGAGCGGGTCGGGGCATGGCCATCTCCGCGGGCAGCACGGACGAGCGAAATCGGCACGCGGAGACCTTCGCAGCTGGCATGCCCGACCCAGAGTCGTTTGGTCACGAGAGACGTAAGGGAAAGCCACGGGAGCCCGCGCTGCGCCCGCCGTAGGTCGGCTGATGAGCCGGTCACTCTGACGGGATGCCGACGCCAAGCGGCTATGCGACGACCTCCTCGGTCGGACGGCGCGGCGCCGCGGCAATTTCCGGCCCGTATCCGAATCGCAGCAAGAGCTGCGGCACGCCGGCGGCGCCGAAGGCCTCGCCGACTTGCGGTCGCAGATGCGGGATCTCGACGGGCGGGCTGAGGAAGGAGGCGGAAATCCCGCTCGCCGTCGCAACCAGCAGCGCCCGCTGCAGCGCCTGGCCCGCGGCAAGCCAAGCCCTGCGGTCGTCCTCCGGCGTCGTCAGGAGTGCCAGGGCGGGTGCCGCTTCGGCGCGGGAACGGGCCACGATCGCGGCCTCCGCGTCGCTCGTGAGCGTGCGCGACGCCGCAGCCGCGATCGCGTGCGCAACCTCCGGTTGATTGACCGGCTCGGGCGTATATCCGGCCGCGCCCAGGCGCCACCGTGCCTCGCCTTCCCGCTGCTGCGCCTCGCCGATCCGCCGCCACGCCCATTCGATCAGTTCGCGCCGGAAGGCCGGGTTGCCGAGGTGGATCAGCTCCGCATCGGCGATCAGCGCCGCCACGCGGTCTCTCGCTTCGCCCGCCTCGAGAAGAAAGGTCAGGGCGGCCCCTTCGCTCGCCACCGCCGCGCGGAGCGCGTCCACGAGGTCTTTCGGCAGCGGCCGGTCCTCGAAGGCGCCCCGGTTCGTGCGCCGCGCCGGAATCGCATCCCGCAACCGGCGGTCCGGCTCGGACGGGGACGCCGCCCGCAGCCGCACCCTCGCGAGCAGATCCGCGTCGTCCGGGTCCGGAAGCGTGTCGACTTCGGGATCCTGACCGAAGGCCCGCGCTGCCACCCGCAGGTTCAGCAAGGCGGCGCCGCAGCTGATCGTCAGCTCGCGGCCCGTCGGGTCGGTGACCGGCAGCGCCCGAGAACGATCGATGTAGAGCGCAAGGGTATCGTCCTCGATCCGGAAACGCCAAGGCTGCACGTTCAGAATGGACGGCGCCAGAACGGCGTAGTTCAGGAGGACGGCGAGGCGCTCCCCGTGGTCCCGAGCCCTGTCGAAAGCGGCAGGCGTGATCTGCCGGGGATCGTCCAGAAGAAGCGCCTTCTCTTCGGCCATTCTGCCCTCCGGGTTCCGAAGCGGTCGCTGCTTGCCCAAGGGATGCCGCAGCAACACCACCAGAGTCCGACATAGGGACGTCGGCCGACCCGGCAACCCGGCGCGGATCCCGAGCGGCGGCCGTCGCGCAAGTGGGCGCTGCTCCGCGCGCCCGGATCATGCGGTCACGGCAGGTGACGATCGGTCTCGGTCGGGACGTGCTCCGCCACGGGTCGACGGCACAAGCCGGATGCCCCGGAGCCTAGCCGCGGCGGCTGCTGCGGAACTCCCAAACGCTGACCTGTCCGTCACCGTCGCGATCCGCCGCCTGGAAACGCGTGGCGGCGGTGTCGAGAAACTCTTCGAGCGTCACCTGTCCGTCGCCGTTCCGGTCCAACGCCTGAAAGCGTGCTTCCCGGCGTTCCTGCCGTCCGCCGGCCCGCGCGCCGGGCCCCATATGTCCGGCCGCGAATTCCTCGGCGCTGAGCGCATCGTTCTCATCGACGTCGAGAGCCGAGAAAATCATCTCATGCCACACGGCGGCTTCCTCGGCGGTGACGGTACCGTCGCGGTCCTGATCGACGGGCATTGCATACGGGCTGCGGGCCATGCCGAGCTGTGGCCCCGGTCCCATCATCGGACCGCCGCCCGCACCGGGACTTATCATTCCGGGCCCCATCATGCCCTGGCCCATCATCCCCGGGCCTTGACCTTGCTGCCACCCCGGACCCATGCCCTGACCCATCATGCCGGGACCCCAGCCCTGCTGCCATCCCGGGCCCATGCCCTGGCCAGGACCCATCATCATTCCTGGACCCATCATTCCCGGACCCATCCCTTGGCCGCCCATCATGCCGGGCCCCATGCCCATCATCGGGCAGTCCGTCATGCCGGACTGCTGACCGGGCGACTGGGCACTCGCGCCGGTTGCCGCTCCGGTCAGCAGGAGGATCGCGCCGAGACAGGTCGCCGTCCGCGTGAGAAAGCGCATGATCGTACCCTCCCGGTTTGTTGCGAAACTCCGTTCAGTTTCTGCCGCGGCAAGGCTCTCGCATTGATCTCGATCAACCGGCTTGCCTCGCGGCACGAGGCAAAGGGCCCGGTACCGATTGTCCGGATGAGGCGATGAGTGATCTCCCGGGCGCTTTCCGTCCAATACCGGCGCTTCGTTGCGTTGCGTCCGCGGATGCGTTCGCCGGCAACGACAAGGATCTCGGCGCGGGCCCGCTGCCCCGCTGAACTTTGCCGCCTCAGGGCTTGATCGCCACCTTGAGCACGCCGTCCCGCTGATGCGCGAACAGGTCGTAGGCCGCCTCGATCTCGTCGAGCGTGAACCGGTGGGTGACGAGCGGCTTGAGGTCGGCGCGGCCGGAGGCGATCACGTTCATCAGGCGCCGCATGCGCTCCTTGCCCCCGGGGCAGAGCGTCGTGATGATCTTGTGGTCGCCGAGTCCCGCCGCGAAGGCGCCAAGCGGGATCGTCAAGTCGCTTGAATAGACGCCGAGGCTCGACAGCGTGCCGCCGGGGCGCAGGACGCGCAGGCAGGCCTCGAAGGTTCCTTGCGTGCCAAGGGCCTCGATGGCCACGTCCACGCCGCGGCCGTCGGTGAGGCGCAGGATCTCCTCGACCGCATCGACCTGGCGGAAGTCGACGACGTGATCGGCGCCAAGACGCTTCGCCACCTCGATGCGCGCCGGCACGGTCTCGACGGCGATGATCGTGGTCGCGCCCATGAGGCGCGCGCCGACCGTGGCGCAAAGCCCGATGGGGCCTTGCGCGAACACCGCGACGGTATCGCCGATCCGGATTCCGCCGCTTTCCGCGCCTCCGAAGCCGGTTGACATGATGTCCGGGCACATCAGGACCTCCTCGTCGGTCAGGCCGTCCGGCACCGGGGCGAGGTTTGCCATCGCGTCGGGGACGAGCACGTACTCCGCCTGGCAACCGTCGATCGTGTTGCCGAACCGCCAGCCGCCCATCGGCTTCCAGCCATGGGCCGTGTCGGCGCCGTCCTGCGCGTGGTCCCCGGCGAGCGAGGCGTGGCTGTGGCCGCTCGGCGTGATCGCGCCCGCGATCACGCGCTGGCCCTCGCGATAGCCGCGGACCGCAGAGCCGAGCTTTTCGATGATTCCTACGGGTTCGTGCCCGACGATCAGGCCCTTGCGGACCGGGTACTCGCCTTTGAGGATATGTATATCGGTGCCGCAGATCGTGGTGGTCGTCACTCGCAGCAGGGCGTCGAGCGGACCGACCTCCGGAATCGGCTTCTCGTCAAGCACGATCCGTCCGGGCTCGACGAACACGGCGGCTTTCATCATTGCCATCGGTTACTCCCTCCTTGGGCCATGAAGATGCATCACACGGCCGCCCTCTTGTCCCGCGCGTCGTTACCATGCGTCCATTCCGCCGGACGGGTCTTGATCCGAATCAAGGGCCGCCCGGCGGTTTGCCGGCACCGCTCGCTGGCGCATGTGTTTCAATGAACAACGCTCGACGCTCGCCGCGGTTTCCATCGCCCTCCCGACCCAACGCGGCGTGATCGACCGCTTCCAAAAGAGCGTTGACCAAGACGTGTCGGAAAGGGCCGTCTCCCGATGGCGCGATCCGATCGACAGGCATCTGACTGGCGGGCCGGGCGGCGCGCGTTAGAAGCCCGTCCCCGCGGACCCGCGCCGTTACTCCGGGCCGGGCCGGAGGCCGTTCCCTGCGCCCGCACTGCGTTCGCTAGCGGCTCATCAGCACCGGTAGGTCCGCGGCCTCGAGCATGTGCCGCGTCACGCCGCCGAAGATCAGTTGGCGCATGCGGCTGCGCGTGAAGGCCCCCATGACGAAAAGGTCCGCTTGCGCGTTCCTGGCGGCGCCCAGAAATCGCTCGCCCAGGGCACCGCCGGGTTCGATGGTTTGCGCCGTCGCCTGGAGACCGTGGAGCCCAAGATAGCCGACCAGTGCCTCGGACTCGGACGCGGCGATGTCACCCTCCGCGGCCGTAACCACGATGATCCGACTCGCCGCCGCCAGAATTGGCATTACCAGACCGATCGTCCGCGCCGCCTCCAGGCTCGCGTTCCACGCCACCATCACGGTGCCGAGGTTGATCGCGCCCGATCCCCGCGGCACCAGCAGAACCGGCCGGCCGCAGTCGAAAAGCGCGGCCTCGAGTTCGGCCCGCGATTGGCCCGACGCCGCGTCGACCGCCCGGCCGAAAACAATCAGGTCCGAGAGACGCCCATGACGGGCGATGGCCCGTTGCGGTGCGCCCCGCGTTTCGCGCCACAAGGCCGATGGACCTGTGCCGGTTCCCCCAGCCTCGGCGTCCGCCACCGAATGAGCCGCGCGCCACTGGTCGAAATGGGTCCGGGCGGATCGGGAAAGCTGTTCGGCGTCGCGCTCGATGGCGGCCGCCAGCTCGGGAACGCTCGCGGCAAGGCTCTCGCCGTTGACGAGCAAGCTGAGCTCCGACGGGTCCAGCCGCGTATGGAGGGCCTCGATGCGGGATCCGAACAGCCGGGCAATCGACAGCGCCGCCGTGAGGACGGCCTCATCCAGATCCCCACCGGCAATATGGGCCAGAATCGCTTTCATCGCACAGGTCCTTCGATCATGGAGAGGACTCACACAATTACTTTAAAGAACCATCGGTCGACGCCATTGATCCAGGTCATGAGGCGCGGCGGGCCTGTCCCGGCCGCGAAGGATCATCCGGCCGACGCGCGACGCGCCGATGGCCTCGCGACAGGCCGGATCGTGTCCTCCCCATCGCGTTCGATCGGCTTTGGTGCTGCGGCCGTTACGCGGGGGTTCCACTGGAGAGGGACAGGCTTGCCCGAACGAGGCCCGGATCGCCGGGGTGGTACTCGAGGGCGAAACCGAGTCGGCGGCACAGGTCGAGCATCGGCGCGTTCTCGGCGAGGACATCGCCGAAGATCAGACGAATGCCGCGCCCGCGCGCGTAGGCGATGATCCTCCTGAGGAGCATTTCTCCCAGCCCGCGACCCGCCATGTCGTCCCGAACCGTAACGGCGAACTCGGCCTGCTCCCCATCGGGATCGGCGCTGATCCGAACCACCCCGTAAATCTCCGCGGATGGTGCCGGCCCGGGATCGGCCAGGACAAGGGCCATTTCGCGGTCGTAGTCGATCTGTGTCAGGCGGGCGGCCATGCCGTGGGAGAGCTCCCGAAGCGGCGCAAAGAATCGCAGACGGATGGATTCCGGCGAAAGCTTGGCGAATCCCCTGCGGAAGGCCGGCTCATCCTCCGGACGGACCGGCCGGAGCAGTAGCCTGCGCCCATCCGGACCGGAGACGACTTCTTCCAACTCCCGCGGATAGGGCCGGATGGCGAGCCGCGCCGATGCCGGCCGGTCGGAAGGCCGAACCCGGACGCGGGCGTCGAGCGCCATGACTCCTTGCTCATCTGCAAGGAGCGGATTGATGTCCAGTTCTACCACTTCGCCGACGTCGGCGGCGAGCTGAGCGACCTTCATCAGGGTGATGGCTATGGCGTCGAGTGCCGCCGCGGGGCGGTCCCGGTAGCCCTTGAGCAGCCGGTAGACGCGGGTCTGTGCCATCAGCTCGCGGGCGAGCTTGAGGTTGAGTGGCGGGAGCGCGATCGCCCGATCGGCCACGACCTCGACGGCGGTGCCGCCTTGGCCGAAGAGGACGATCGGGCCGAACTGGGCATCCTCGCTCACGCCGACAATGAGTTCGTGCGCATTGCGCCGGCGTATCATCGGCTGCACGACGAAGCCCTCGATCCGGGCGCCCGGCTTGTGCCGGCGAACGCGGGCCAGCATGGCGGTCGCGGCGGTCTCGACCTCTCCCGGCTCCTTCAGGTCCAGCGCGACGCCTCCGACGTCCGATTTGTGGGTGATGTCGGGCGACAGGATCTTGAGCACGACGGGCGTGTTCAGCCGCGTCGCGATCTCCGCGGCCGCGGCGGGCGTCTCCGCCACCTCCGTGGGCACGAGCGGCACCCCATAGGCGCGGAGCACGGCTTGCGATTCGGGTTCGGTCAGCACGGTCCGGCCATCGGCCAGCACCCGGCGGATGACGGCGCGCGCCGCCGCGCTGTCGGTTGGGAAATCCTCGGGAATGGAAGGGGGCGTCTCGGCGAGGAGCTCTTGATTCCGCTTGTAGCGGACCAGGTGCATGAATCCGCGGACGGCCTGTTCGGGCGTGCCGAAGCTGGGGATGCGATGCTGTGCGAAGAGCGTGCGCGCCTCGCGCGCCGTCGCCTCGCCGACCCAGCTTGTCAGGATGCAGCGCCGCCGCCCGCCGACGGTGTCAATGACGGCCTGCGCCGCCGCCAGGCCGGAGGTGATCGCGGTCGGGCAGTTGAGCACGAGGACGGCGTCTGCGTTCCGGTCGGACAGCAAGGCCTCCAGGCCGACGGCATATCGCTCGGGCGTCGCATCGCCGATGATGTCGACCGGATTGTCGCGCGACCAGGTCGGCGGAAGGGCGCCGTCGAGCCGCGCTATGGTCTCGTCGGAAAGCGTGGCCAGCCGGCCGCCCTGGCCGATCAGGGCGTCGACCGCCAGGACGCCGAGGCCTCCGCCGTTCGTGAGGATCGCGAGCCGGTCTCCTTCCGGGCGGGGCGCGGCGCTGAGCGTAGCCGCGGCGGCAAACAGCTCGTCGAGCTCGTCGACGCGCAGCAGCCCGGCGCGGCGGAACGCGGCGTCGTACACGGCGTCGGTGCCGGCCAGGACGCCGGTATGGGATGTGGCGGCGCGGGCGCTGTCGGCATGGCGTCCGGCCTTGATGACGATGACCGGCTTGTTGCGGGCGGCGAGGCGTGCCGCGGACATGAACTTCCGCGCGTTGGTCACCGCTTCCATGTACAACAGGATCGCCGCCGACTCGGTATCGCTCGCCAGGTAGTCGAGCATGTCGCCGAAATCGACATCGGCCATTTCGCCCATGGAGACGAGGTGGGAGAAGCCGACCCGGCGTGCCGCGGCCCAGTCGATCACGGAGGTAACGATGGCGCCCGACTGAACAAGGAAGGCGATGTTCCCGGCCGGAGGCGAGAGGTGGGCGAAGCTGGCGTTGAGGGCGTGGTGCGGGGCAATGAGGCCGACGCAGTTCGGGCCGAGGACCCTCAAGAGGTGCGGCCGTGCACCGTCCAGCATGTGCTGGGTGCGCCGCCGGCCCTCTTCGCTGGCACCGAAACCGGCGCTGATGACGATGGCTGCCTTGGTGCCTCGGTCGCCGAGGGTGGCGATCAACCCGGGCACCGTCGTTGCCGGTGTCGCGATGACGGCGAGATCGGGCGCTTCCGGCAGGCTGCCCACGTCCGGGTAAACCGGTAAGTCGTCGATGGCCTGGTACTTGGGGTTTACCGGCATGACCGGTCCGCGGAACCCGCCGGCACGGATGTTCCGGAGGACGACACCGCCGACGGAATCCGGTCGGGGGCTCGCGCCGATGACGGCGACGGAACGTGGCCGCAGCAGGGAGTCGAGATTCCGAATGGTCATATGGCGTCGTCCTGCGCTTCGCCGCAGAATAATACAGGGTGATCGTCCCGTTCCGGCCTTGTAACCGCCGAAGGCCGGCGACATAGGCTAAGGCCGTACGATTGTCGCGAACTGCGCACAGCGCGTCGACCCACGTCTTTGATCTATGTCATGGAGGTGCGGTCCGGCCGCCGGCGAATGTTCGCCGGGTGCGGGTAAGGCGATGGACCGGGCGGTGCTTCATCCCTGGTCGGCCGGACCGGCAAGGTAGCCGGCTCCGACGGGCGCAACGCCGTCTTCAGGGGATGATCAAGCCGGATTTACAGCCGAGAGGGCGGCGGGTAGGTTCCTGATATTCGTGGCAGGAGAGCGGTCTTGCCGAGGGGCGCCGAAACCGGATCGAGGGTGACATGGCAGACAGGCGACCGATGCAGGACGAGTTTCCGAGCAGGATCCTCAACTCGATCAGGGCGCTCGTGATCATCCTCGATCCGGCCGGTCGCATTCTCTTCTTCAACAAGGCGTGCCAGGATCTGAGCGGGTATACCCTCGATGAGGTCATCGACAGGCGCATTTGGGACTTCCTGATCCCGCCGGAGGAAATCGACGCCGTGAAGGCCGTCTTCGCGGCGGTCAAGGCGGGTGACGTCCCCGGCCACGAGACCAACCACTGGCTTACGAAGGACGGTCGCAGCCGCCTCATCGCATGGGCGACGACGGCGGAGCGCGGGCCGGGGGGCGAGACCCAGTACATCATCCGCACCGGCCTCGACCTCACCGATCAGGCAGCGGCCGAGACGGCCCTGCGCGAGCGCGAAGCGCGGTTGCGCTCGATCATCGAAACCGCCCCGGATGCGATCATCACCATCGACGAGAAGGGGATCATAGAGACGTTCAGCCCGTCGGCCGAACGGATGTTCGGGTACAGCGCCGCCGAGGCGGTCGGCCAGAACGTCAGCATCCTGATGCCATCGCCCCATCGCGAGAAACATGACGAATACATGCGGCGGTATCTCAGAACCGGCGAACGACGGATCATCGGGATCGGCCGCGTGGTCGACGGGCAGCGAAAGGACGGGACCATTTTCCCCATGGAGCTGGCCGTCGATGAGGTTCGCCTCAAGGAGCGGCGGCTGTTCACCGGATTCGTCCGCGATTTGACGGCCCGGCGCAGGATCGAGGAGGAGTTGCGGCAGCTCCAGAAGATGGAAGCGATCGGGCAGCTGACCGGCGGCATCGCACACGATTTCAACAACCTTCTGACGGTGATCACCGGCAACCTTGAGATGCTGGAGCCGCGACTCGTGCGGGACGACGACCGGGAGATCCTGCAGGAGGTGCTGGAGGCGGCCGAGCTTGGCGCGCAACTCACCGACCGGCTGCTCACCTTCGCCAGGCGACGGACGCTCAATCCCGAGCCGATCGACCTTGGCGAGATGGTCCTGGGTATGACGGATCTGCTGCGCCGCTCCCTGGGCGAGACGGTGCAGATCAGCACGATCCTCGCGCACGGTCTTTGGAAGACGCTCGCGGATCCGGGCATGGCGGAGAACGCGTTGCTCAACCTTGCCATCAACGCGCGCGATGCCATGCCGAACGGGGGGACGCTGACGATCGAGACGTCCAACGTGGAGCTGGACGCCGATGACGTGGCGGTGCATCCGGGGGCGCGCCCGGGCCAATACGTGATGCTCGCCGTCGCCGATACCGGAACCGGCATGGCCCCCGAGGTGAAGCAACGGGCCTTCGAGCCTTTCTTCACCACGAAGGGAACGCGCGCCGGCACCGGGCTTGGGCTCAGCATGGTCTACGGCTTCGTGCATCAGTCGGGCGGGCATGTTCGCCTTTACAGCGAGCTCGGCTACGGCACGACCGTGCGACTGTATCTGCCACGCCTGATCGACGCGGACGCCGGCGAGCAGCCCCAGCAGCAGCCGATGGCCGATTCCGGCCACGGCGAAACCGTTCTCGTCGTCGAGGATCATCCGCAGGTGCGGCGTATCACCGTCCGTCGGATGGAAGAGCTCGGCTATCGGGTTCTCGAGGCGGACAGCGGGCAGGCCGCGCTTGACATGCTGGAGCGGGATTCGGCGGTCGATCTTCTCTTCACGGACGTGGTGATGCCGGGCGGCATGACCGGGGCGGACCTCGCCCGGATCGTCCGAAGCCGCTGGCCGCGGATCCGGATCCTCTTTACGTCCGGTTATGCCAATCCGACGCTCATCAGCGATGTGGATTTCGGCCGCGGAACGTTGCTGCTCCAGAAACCCTATTCCAAGGCGGACTTGGCCCACAAACTCCGTGAGGCTTTGGACGGCGGGCGGCAGGAGGGCGTCGCGGGCGGGCCTACCGGCGCGTGATCGTCGCGGTGAAGATGTAACCCGCCCCGCGCACCGTCTTGATCAAGGCCGGGTTGCCCGGATCCTTTTCGATCTTCTTTCTGAGCCGCGCAACCTGGGTGTCGATGCTGCGATCGAAGGGCGTCCAGTCGTGACCTCTGGTGATGTCCATCAGCTGATCGCGGCTGAGCACCCGGTTGGCATTGCGGGCAAACGCTTCAAGGAGTGCGAATTCGCTGCTCGTGATCGGGACGGGCTGCCCCTCGGGCGAGCGCAAGGCGCGCCGCACCACGTCCAGTTCCCAGCCATCGAACAGGATCGTCTCGCCGCCGCTGTTCGGCGCGGCATCCCCTGCGTCGGCCAAGGCGGGGCGAGCGCGGCGAAGGACGGTCCGGATGCGCGCCAATACCTCGCGCAGGTGAAACGGCTTGGTGATGTAGTCGTCGGCGCCCATTTCGAGCCCGACGACGCGATCGATCGTGTCGCCCTTGCCCGTCAGGATGATGATCGGCAATTCGGAGTGCTGCCTCAGTTCCCTGGCGAGGGAAAGCCCGTCGTCCCCGGGCAGGATCAGGTCGAGGAGGACGAGATCGAACCGGGCCTGTTTGATCGCCTCGCGCATCGCCCCGCCATCGGCGGCGGCGGTGACCCGGAATCCTTCCGTTTCCAGATATCGGCACAGCAGGTTGCGCACTCTTGGATCGTCATCGACAACAAGGATGTGCTGGCTTCCCGTCATGGTAGTCCACGTCAGGCGCCGCTCCCGTTCAAAGGGGTCGACGCGATATGTCGCAAGTGGTGGCGCTTCGTCGTTTTCTATTACCAGATTGCACGGGCTTTGCCAGCCGCCTGCGCCGTTCCGCCGCGGATCCTTCTGTGCTCTGGGCCAAGGGCGATGGCTGCCTCTTGCCGAAGTTTGACTTGTATCAATGAGGCGGGGCAGTGCCGGCACTATTCTGTTCGTCTTGCCGCGAAGACGAGGGGCGATACGATGGCAGAGGCGGCCCGGGTCATCCGACAGGAGCATCGCAACACCGCATCCGTTCTCGCCTGCCTCGGTCACGCCGTTGACGCGATCGAGGTCGGACGCTGGGCGCCCGATTTCCAGCTTCTGACGCTGGTGATCAACTACCTTGAGACCTTCCCGGAGATCTTTCATCATCCGAAGGAAGAGAAGTACCTGTTCACGGCGCTTCTGCGTCGCCGGCCGGAAGCCGCGCCCCTGCTGGAACGGCTCGGCGAAGAACACATTCTCGGTCTTGAGGCGGTGATCGACATGCGGGCGGCGCTGCGCGCATATCGGTCGGACCTTTCCAAGTTTCCCCGGTTCCGGGAGGAGGTCGACCGCTACGTCCAGTTCCAGAGAAGCCACATGCAACTCGAGGAGCGCGAGATCCTGCCGCTCGCGCTCGAGGTGCTTACGCCCGATGACTGGCACGTGATCGGTGCGGCGTTCGCGCGCAACGACGACCCTCTGTTCGGCCAGGCGCGGCGAAAGCACTTCGATGCGCTCTACAGCCGAATCTTCGAGCTTGCGCCGCGGCCTGTAGACATCCCTGAATCCGGAGCCGCCCTCGCCTGAGGTCCCGTTTCGGACCCTCTTCGATCGCGCCGCCCGATGTCCCGCGGCGGGCAGCTACGTTCCGCGCGCCATCGCGGGCACCGTCTTGCACCATCCCGCAGAGGGCGCGCATCCCCCATTTCCGTTGTCAAGCCGACCTGACCGGGGCGCCGCTTGCCGATTCTGCCGGGCGGCGTGACGCAGCATCTCTGCTTCCGGTCGCGGTTCGTCCGGACGCTGCCGCCCGATGTTCGGCCTGTGCTTCCGCAGCCTATGCTGCGCTGCAGCAAGCTGGTTCCTGCCTTTTGGCCTGGATTTTCGTAATGCGCTGAAATGAATGCGACATCCTGCCGCAGTTCTGTTTGTTGCAGCGCAAGTAGACCGGACTGGCGCCACCCCACATGCAGTCCGTAAGCAGAGCGATGCTTCCCTGATAAGGAGGGACCTGACAATGACGATGAAGCGGCGCAACACCCTGGCGGCGACGGCAAGCGCGATTGTGCTGGCCCTCGCCCTCGGTGGCCCCGTGAGCGGCGTCGAATCCGCTATGGCGGACGAGGTGGCGGCCAACATCTCTCGGGCGGCAACCGATCTCCCCGTGCCGCTCGCCAAGCGTGCCCCGCAGACCGTCGAGGTCAATCTCGAGACGGTCGAGCTGGTCGGGCAGCTCGACGACGGCACGACCTATCGCTACTGGACCTTCAACGGGCAGGTGCCGGGCCCGATGCTGCGGGTGCGGGTCGGCGATACCGTCAAGGTCAATCTGACGAACCATCCGGACAGCTGGATGAATCACAACGTCGATTTCCACGCCGTGACCGGTCCGCATGGCGGGGGCCACGCCACGATGGCCGAGCCGGGCGAGACCAGGAGCTTTTCCTTCAAGGCGCTGAAGCCCGGCCTTTACGTCTATCACTGCGCCACGCCGATGGCGGCCCAGCACATCGCCAACGGCATGTACGGCATGATCCTCGTCGAGCCGGAGGAGGGGCTGCCGCCGGTCGACCGCGAGTTCTACGTCATGCAGGGCGAGATCTACACCGAGGAGGCCTTCGGGACGAAGGGCGAGCTCATGGAGAGCTATGACAAGCTCATGAACGAGCGGCCGGAATACTTCGTCTTCAACGGGTCGGTCCAGGGCCTGAAGACCGAGCCGCTGAAGGCCAAGGTGGGAGAGACGGTCCGCATCTTCTTCGGCGTCGGCGGGCCGAACTACACCTCGTCCTTCCACGTCATCGGCGAGATCTTCGACAGGCTCTACGACCTTGGCTCGCTTGGCGGCGCGGTGACGACCGACGTGCAGACCGTGAGCGTGCCGCCGGGCGGCGCCACCATCGCCGAGCTGACCTTCGAGGTCCCCGGGCAGTACGTGATCGTCGACCATGCGCTCTCTCGCGTGGAGCGTGGCCTCGCGGCAATCATCGAAGTCGAGGGCGAACCGAACCCTGAGGTCTTCTCCGCGCCCCCAGGCGTCTGAGACGCCGGCAGCGTCCGTTGCACGTGCCACGCAACCCCGGCCGTTCGATCGAGCGGCCGGGGCCGCCCTTTTCGACAAACGCAGGCCTTTTTCTCGGCCCGTGCGGTACAGGGGTACCGATATCGCAAATTGACATAGCGCAAAGAGCGACCTGTCCGGCAGCGGCAGCATTCGAACCGTGGGAGTCTCTATGGGAGCTGGACAATGCATGAAATGGTTCTCGTCATCGCCGTGATCGTCTTGACGCTCTTGGTCATGGGCGGGCTTTTGGTCATCTTCCGGCGGTGGCTGGTGGCGCGCGAAGATCTGGTGCGTCGAGCCTGGGCCGGGTACGAGGCCGGGGGCGCCCGCCAGGACGCTGCCCTCGGCGAGCCTTCCGGGGAACGCCGCCCCATTGTGACGGCCTGATCGCCGCGCCCGTACGGCATCGACCGGACCGCGGCGCCCCGGTCCCCGGGCCGCAGCAGAGAAGCGGTCGAGGAGGCACGCGAGCACGTTTCTCTTTGTTTCTTGACCGTGGTCAAGGCGTGCCTCCTCGACGGCCGGCAATCTGTGCGTATTCGAATCGGCGGACCGGCAAGCCGACGCCCAAGCACGGCGTAGGCTTTCCGGGCTGGGGGAGGGGGCATGAGCGAGCGAACCGAAACCGCGCGCTTGCTGCAGGAAGAGTATCGCGCCGCGGTCGATGTGCTGGTCCGCGTCAAGGCGTTTCTCGCGCAGACCGACGACCTGCGGATTGCCTCCATCAACGCCAGCGGGGTCCGGGCGCTCATCGGCGATTTCCACCGCCTCCTCGAATCGGAGTTCTCGTCTCCTCCCGGTTTTGTCGAACAGGTCCTGTTGCCCCTGCTGGACCGGCAAGGCGCCCGGGAGTTAAGTGCCCTGATCGCGGCCGAACGCGCCGGAATGCGGCCGCTTGCCGACTGCTTGCGGCGAATTTGCGCCGCCGCCCTTCAGGGCGGGTTCGAGATGGTGAGTTGGGCGGCCTTTCAGGGGCTGGCGCAGGCGTTTTCGGAGCAAATGCTCCGCCATCTCGAGCATAAGGAGACGGCGCTTCTTCGCGCCGTCGACGCGGCACTCGACCCGGCGCACGCGCCCGGACTCGACGGCAGGTTGGCCGAGGCCTACCGTGCGGCCGCCGCGCGGGTGGATGATCCGCCGCCGGCCGCGCCGCACCCGACCAAACCGCGGCCAAACCCCGATCGTCGATCGGGCCCGACGCTCCTGTATCCGGCCCTCACGACGGGCTGAGCCGACCGCCGAGCCGGAATGAGAAGCCGCCGGACCGACCGATGCCGCGCTCCGTCGAGTGCATAGATAGGATGGTGAAGGTAAGCGCCGCGCGGTGCGCCGTACCGGCATTGCTGATGGACCGCCGCGTCTCCACCCGTCGCGCGGCGGTGTACCTGCTCGCTGCGAGCGCCGCCTCGTGGGCCGCAATCGGCCTTCTGCTTGCCTGATCGGGCCCGGGGCGCGGTCGGCGCCGGCGCTCCGCAGCAGATGCCGGCGAGGATCGCCCGGAGATCACCAGGAAAGGCGCCGCGTCAGGCGATGGAGCAGCACGTCGAAGCGGCGCGCGGCCTCCCGGTCGCTTCGGCGCAGGGTTGCGTAAGCTTGACCGGCCAGGCGGCACGCCGCCTCGATACGGCCCGCGGCCGCCAGTTCTTCGAGGCTTGCCACGAGAACGTCGGAGAGCCGGCGCGCCGGCGCGGATGGACCGGCCCCGGCCGGTCGCTCCGGGACGGTTGCGTCGGGGCTCGTCATTCGTCCCCGTCCTGAATCCCGAACCGCCGCTTGGCCTCGGGGCTCATCATCCGCGGCGTCCAGGGCGGGTCGTAGGTCAGCGTCACCTCGACGGACACAACCCCTGCCACGGCCTCGACGCTGTCGCGGGCGCCGGCCGTGAGATAGCCGGTCGCCGGGCACCCGCGCGTCGTCGTCGTCATGGTGACGTGGACCACGCCGTCCTCGGCCGTGACGTCGTAGACGAGTCCGAGATCGACGATGTTGTAGCCGAGCTCGGGGTCGATCACCCGGCGGAGCGCTTCCCTGGCGCGGTCGGCGAGCCCGTCCGCGCCGCCGTCTGCGGCGGTGGCGTCGACGACGACCGGCGCGCCCGACGTGAAGTGATCCATGATCGCGCCGAGAATCGCCGGCTTGAGGAGTTGCCAGTCGCCGCTCTCCTTGGTGACGGTGATGAAATCGGTGCCGAGGACCACGCCGGAGACGCCCCGGATGGCGAACAGGCGATGCGCGAGAGGCGACTTCGCGGCCTGGGCCCTGTCGCGCAGTTCCAGCGTGCCCTGAGCCAGCACCGGGCGGCCGGGCAGGAACCGCATCTCGGTGGGGTCGGTCGTGGATTCCGTCTGGATGAACATGGCTTGCAACCTCCGTCGCCGATCCGCCGCGCCGCGGGGCCCGGACCTTCACCGGGCCGCCGCTCCGATTACGCGACCGCTCCCTTGCGCTCGCCGACGCGCACGAGCACCTTGTAGGTTGTGCCGTCGGGCTCGAAGCCGCCGCGCCAGCGGTGGCCGCGCTTCTCGAGCTCGGGGAACAGGAAGATCGGCTCGCGGCAAAGGAGCGCCGAGAGAACCTCGCCCGCCTCCATTTCCTCGGTCGCCGCGAGGATGCGCACCATCGGCTCGGGGGGGTCGAGATCCCGGTTGTCGAGGTGCCGGACGGGCGCGGGCCAGATCGAATCGTCCCCGGCCGAGGCGGCGGCCGGCGCGGCCGTTCCCTCGGCGGCCGAGGCAGCGCCGGACGGCCGGAAGAGAACCTCCCAGTCGCCGTTGTCGAGCTCCCTGAGCTCATGGGTGAACCCCTTCGAGCCGAGCACATGCAGAAGCGGCGTCGGCTTGAACGTCGCGAGCAGCCGCAGACCTTGGCCGGGGGCGAGCGCCTCCACCGCCTCCATGATCTGCGCGAACGGCTCGCCGCCGGCGCGCAGGATCGGGCGGACATCCAGATCGACGAAGGGTGAGCTCATCGCGGAATACTCCTTAGGATGCAGTCGGTTGGGAAAGCGCGAGAAGCAGCCGCGGCCGGCGCGCGCCCGCGGGAAGGCGAAGGGCGGGGTTCACGTCCAGGAGACGGCGCGTGCGAATCAGCTGCAGGACGATCCCGCCCGTCGCCACGAGCATGGCGGCCGCGGCGCCGCGGAAGACAAGGGGGGCATCCGCGACGAGCGCCGCGGTGCCGAGCCAGACCGCGAGGAAATAAAGAAGGAACCATTTGACCGCGCGCGTCTCGACCACCAGGTCCTGCACGCGCGGCGTCGGCGCCTTGCCGAGAACGGGGCCGTAGCATTCGAGCCAGGTCAGGAAGGCCACGATCTTGTAGAGCTTGGCGAGGCCGAGCCCGGAGAGCCAGCCGAAGGCGACGAGGAAGATGATGGCGCCGGCATGACGCGAGAGCTCTCCGAGCGCCAGCATGACGACGATCAACCCCGCCGCCATCGCCAGGGAGGCGAGGGCGAGCACCGCCATGCGGCTATTCAGTTCAATGTTGCGTCGCTTGCGCGAGCGGTAAAGACGAAGGATGTCGCCGCCGTAAAGGGCGAGGGCGGCCAGCCCAAGGATACCGGTCGTGAGGAGGACGAGATTGAGGTTGCCTTTGAGGCAGATCGCCGCCGCCCCGCCCGCAACCGCGATGGCCAGCGCGCCGGCGCCGAGATAGAGGGCGGCGCGGCTGCTCCGCCGGTCGACTTCCGGCGCGAGCATGAACATGGCCAGCAGGCGGTAGCTGACGCCCATGGCGGTAAAGGTGAGCCAGCCGCCGAGGCCGGCAATCACGTGGATCGGAAGGCCGGTGGCGGTCACCTCGAGCAGGTGCGCGTTGGATGTCACGCCGCCGAGGGCGAGCGTGAAGATGATGCCGAAAAGGACCGTCGCCGCGACGCTAAAGAGGCCGACGACGACGAAGCGTGCCGGCAAGGGAAGCGGTCGGGCGGCCCAGAGCGTACGGCCGAGAACCCAGAGGACGAGCGCGAAACCCACGCCCAGAAGAGCACCCGCGAGGGGGAAGAACGACGGCGCCGGCCCGATCCGCCCGCCGAGTTGAAGGAAGCCGAGGAGCAGCGCCATCAGGCCGCCGAGCAGGCACAGAAGGGCCGGCAGGGTCAGGGACTCGCCGCGGAGCGGGCGCGCGACGAGAACCGGGACGAACTGGAACAGCGCGCCGCACATCAGCAGGCTCAGCCAGCCGATCGCCACGAGATGCACCAGGACGAGCGTCTCGGGCGATTCGACCGGCACGTGCGGGAAGCCGTATCCCGCCGCCATGAGAATCTGCGCCTCGAGCAGGGCGGCGAGGGCGGCGGCGAAATAGGACATCGTCCAGCGGGCGAGCGAGGCGCCGGGCACGACAAAGCTCCTTCCGGTTGAATCAGTCCGGCGCCCTCGAATCGCTCGGCGCGGGGGACCGACGCCCGACGCGATCCGGGGGCGCCGACGGCCTCAGGCGGCCCGAGCGATCTTGCCGATCTCCACGCGCCAGACGGCCGGTCCGCTTTCAAGGTAGGTCCAGGAGAACTGGTTCGGATACTCGGCTGCCAGCTGGTAGTAGAGCGGCTTCGGGTCGTGATCGTTGACCAGGATGAACGACGTCCCCGGTGCGAGCTCGTCGACGAGCTGGAAGATCTTCTCGTGCCGCTGGGCGGGCACAAGGCTGCGAACGTCGACGACGTTGGCGGCCGACCCTTCCGTGGTGTTCGACATCTGCGGGCTCCTTTGGTCGCGTGGTTGAACTGTCTCGTGACCGCGATTCGCATGACGAATGCGCCGGTCACGCGGCGCGTTGGGCCGTGCGCCCCGGCCGCCCCGCCAATGTCGATCCTATAAAATGTATTGTCAATACATCTTATGCTCTGCCGGCCTGCGTCACGTGGCGGGCGAAGGCCCGAGCGATGCGCCGCTCGGCCGAACGCGCGCGGCGAAATGTCGCAAAAGATGCGTAAAGAATAGATCTTTGCTCTGGAGCAAAGAAACGCATCGAGCGAACTCCCAGCTTTCGGCCAGACCGAGACCTCTCCCGCAAACCAAGGAGGAGATCCGTGCGGAACACGAAGCGGCTGTGGCTCTATCTTGCCATCGTCATGCTCGCGTCCTTCGCCTGGCTGGGACTGATCGGGCGCGAGATCTACCACCAGGCCCCGCCCGTTCCAGGGCAGATCGTCGCCGAGGACGGGACCGTCCTCTACACGCGCGACGACATCGAGACCGGCCGCAAGGTCTGGCAGTCGGCCGGCGGGATGCAGCTCGGCTCGATCTGGGGCCATGGCGCCTACCTTGCCCCGGACTGGTCCGCCGACTGGCTCCACCGCGAGGCGACGGCGCTGCTCGAGCGCTGGGCCCGGGCGGAGTTCGGGGCACCATTCGACGCGCTCGACAGCTACGACCAGGCGGCGCTCAAGGCGAGACTGCGGGATGAGCTGCGGGCCAACCGCTACGATCCCGAGACCGGCGTCCTGACGGTGTCCAACGACCGCGCCGCGGTGATCCGGGAGCTGGCCGCCTACTACAACGACCTGTTCGGTGCCGCGCCGGAGCTGGAGGAACTGCGCGAGCAGTACGCGATGCCGAACAACGCTGTGCCGGATGAGACGCGCCGCCAGGCGATGACCGGGTTCTTCTTCTGGACTGCCTGGGCGGCGACGACCGAGCGTCCGGGGCAGGAGATCACCTACACCAGCAACTGGCCGTTCGAGCCTTTGGTCGGAAACAGTCCGACCACGGGCACCACGGTCTGGTCGATTGCCAGTGTCATTCTGCTGATCTTCGGCATCGGCGTCCTGGTCTGGTACTACGCCATGGCGCGCGCGGAGGAGCCACACCCGGAGGTGCCGTCTTCGGACCCGCTTCTTTCGTTGCGCCCGACGCCGTCGATGCGCGCCACCGGCAAGTATTTCGCGACCGTGATCGCGCTGTTCCTGGCGCAGATCGGGCTCGGTTCGGTGACCGCCCACTACGCGGTCGAGGGCCATCATTTCTTCGGTCTGCCGCTTGCCGAGATCCTGCCCTACGCGGTGACCCGCACCTGGCATACCCAGCTTGCGGTGTTCTGGATCGCGACGGCCTGGCTCGCCACCGGTCTCTACATCGCCCCGGCGGTCTCCGGCCATGAGCCCCGCTTCCAGCGGCTCGGCGTCAATCTCCTCTACGGTGCGCTGCTGCTGGTGGTCGTCGGTTCGATGGCCGGCGAGTGGTTCGCCGTTCAGCAGATCATCGACCTGCCGCTCAACTTCTGGTTCGGTCACCAGGGGTACGAGTATGTCGACCTTGGCCGCTTCTGGCAGATCCTGCTGTTCGTCGGCCTCATCGTCTGGCTGACGCTGGTCGGCCGCGCCCTGTGGCCGGCGCTGCGCGCGCCGTCGGAAAGCCGCACGCTGCTGGTGATCCTGTTCCTGTCGACGGTGGCGATCGGCCTGTTCTACGGCGCGGGGCTGACCTGGGGCCAGCACACGCATCTGTCGGTGATCGAGTACTGGCGCTGGTGGGTGGTCCATCTCTGGGTCGAGGGCTTCTTCGAGGTCTTCGCCACCGCGGTGATCGCGCTGCTCTTCGTGCGGCTCGGGCTGGCCCGCGCCGGCGTCGCCACGGGTGCGGTGCTGTTCGCCACCATCGTCTTCCTGCTCGGCGGCATCCTCGGCACGCTGCACCATCTCTACTGGACCGGCACGCCGACCTCGGTCATCGCCGTAGGGGCGATGTTCTCGGCGCTCGAAGTGGTGCCGCTGGCGTTGCTCGGGGTCGAAGGCTACGAGAACTACCGACTGAGCCGGTCGGCGCCGTGGGTGGCGACCTATCGCTGGCCGATCCTGTTCTTCGTCGGCGTCGCCTTCTGGAACCTCTTGGGGGCCGGCGTCTTCGGCTTCATGATCAACCCGCCGATCTCGCTCTACTACATCCAGGGGCTGAACACGACGGCGGTGCATGCGCACAGCGCGCTGTTCGGGGTTTACGGGCTGCTCGGCATCGGGCTGATGCTGTTCTGCCTGCGCGGCCTCGGGGCGCGGCAGGCGTGGAACGACGGCCTGCTCAAGACGTCGTTCTGGCTGCTCAACGGCGGGCTGGCGGGGATGGTCTTCCTGTCGCTTCTGCCCATGGGTACGCTGCAGGCCTGGGCGGCGGTGACGCATGGCCTTTGGTACGCCCGCTCGGCCGAGTTCATGCACCAGCCGATCATCGAGTGGCTCGTCTGGCTTCGGGTCCCCGGTGACGTGATCTTCGCGGCCGGCGGCGTCGTCCTGGCTTGGTTCGCCTTCCGCCTGTGGCGGGGCGGCCGCGGCGGGGCGCCGGTCCGGGCGACGGACACCCGACCCGCCCGGACCGTACCGGCCGAGTAGCAACAGGAGGCCGGCAGGGGGCGCCCGCGCGGGCGCCCCCTGCCGGTGCACCGGGCAAACGATACTTGCCCCCCAACGGAATGTCACAGCCATGCCATGACCGAGCTTCGATGGACGAACTGACGATCGCGCGGGCCCTGCACGTCCTGGCCGTCGTCCTCTGGATCGGCGGCGTCGCCATGGTCACCACGGTTCTGCTGCCGGCCGTGCGCCGTCTCAAGACGGCCAGAGAGCGGCTCGCCTTCTTCGAGTCGGTGGAGGGGCGCTTCGCCTGGCAGGCACGTATCACGACGGTGATCGCCGGGGCGAGCGGCTTCTACATGGTTCACCTGCTGGATGCCTGGGACAGGTTCCGATGGGCCGCGTTCTGGTGGATGCATGCGATGGTCGGCGTGTGGATCTTCTTCACGATCATGCTCTTCGTCGCCGAACCGCTCTTTCTCCATCGCTGGTTCCGGACTCGGGCGGAGCGTGACCCCGAAGGGACGTTCGCGCTGATCTGGTATCTGCACTGGGCGATGCTCGCGGTCAGCCTCGTCACCGTCCTGGGAGCGGTCGCCGGAAGTCACGGTCTCTTCCTGTTCTGACCGGAAGGACGTGCCCGGCGAGCGCCCGGGCTCCGTTCGCTGGCACTTGCAATAGATACATTCCATGTACATGTTATGTTGATCGGGCCGATGCGGTGTCCGGACAACGAGAGTTGAGGGCTATGAAGGCAAAGGATGTCATGACCCCCTATGTCGTTTCGGTCGGACCCGACAACACCATCGACGAGGTCATCGACATCCTGCTGACGCACGGAATCAGCGCGGTCCCGGTGGTCGAGGGCGGCAAGCTGGTCGGTATCGTCAGCGAGGGCGACCTCGTCCGGCGCACGGAGATCGGCACCGCGGAGGGGCCCCGGCCCTGGTCGTTGTGGCCGTTCGCCGATGATGCGATCCTGGCGGCCGAATACGTGAAATCCCGCGCCACGTGCGTACGTGACGTGATGACCCTGAAGGTCGTTACCGTCACGGAGGAAACACCCGTCGGCGAGATCGCCGTCACGCTGGAACGAAACCGGATCAAGCGGGTTCCGGTTGTTCGGGATGGTCGACCCGTCGGCATCGTCAGCCGAGCCGACCTGATCCGGGGGCTCGCGGCGGTCGAGGCTGCGCCCTTCGGGCCGGCCGTGCCGGATGACGGCACCGTCCGCGCCAGGGTGCTCGAGATCCTCCGGTCGCTACCCTGGGCGAGTATCGGCACGATCGACGTCACGGTCGCAGGCGGCGTGGTCGAGATCCGGGGCGGCTACCACTCGGAGGAAGAGCGCGCGGTGACGCGCGTCGCGGCCGAGACCGTGCCCGGCGTTCGCAAAGTGGACGATCACCGCGTGCCAATGTCCGTGCCCCACGGCTGCGTGTGATCGCGTCCGCCGGGCGGCGGGACCGGCGAGCCGGGAGTGCGGAGGAACCCCACCATCAGTTTTTGAAAGGAGGCCTCAATGCCTCGGATCCGCGCCTACGTCACCGCCTGCGCCGTTATCCTCGCACTCGCCGTCGTGGCGCTTGTGCTGCTCGTTTCCTTTGCAGACCTCGGTCTGAGCGGCCACGGGGTCGTGGCGCTGTTCCTCGGCGCGCTGCTGACCATCGCGCTGGCGATGGCGCTGATGGGTCTCCTGTTCATGAGCGACAGCAGCGGCTACGACGCAAGCACCGACGCCGTCGCGGCCGGGAGGGCGTCTGCCGGTACTCCCAGTCGGGACGGTGAAGCCAACAAGCCCGCCGGCGATTCGGGCGGCAGGGGCTGAGCTCCGCGCGGCACGGAATCAGCCGGCCTGCTTCTCCTTCACCTCCGCGATCGTGTCGATCGCCAGGGATGCGTGGGCGTAGGCGCCGCCCGCGCGCATCTCGGCGGCGACCCAGATCGCTTCCATCAGCTCCTCCGGCGTCGCGCCGTGCCGCATCGCCGCCTTGGTATGACCGCGGATGCAGTAGGGGCACTGGGTGATGTGGGCCGCGGCGACGGCGATCAGCTGCTTCGTCTTTGCCGGCAGGGCGCCGTCGGCGAAGACGCGCTGGCTGAATGCCGTGAAGGCGTCGTGGATCTCGGGCGCGAGCTTCTTGCGCTCCTCGGCGAGCTCCCGCGTCGCGGTCGGGTAGATGTCCTTCGGCATGGTGTCTCTCCCGTTCAGGCTCCGGCGCCGGGTGGCCGAAGCCTCTTAACCTGTATCCCAAATGCGTGTTCCGCAAGTCCGTCGGCCGGCGGGGCACCGAACGGGGGATGCGGCGAGCAGAATGGGCGTGCCGTCCGCCCGCGAACCGCATATCCGTGATCGCGGCTGCACGCCGCTGCGAGCCCCGCGAAGACAGACTCAGGCGTGTTTTCTTCCGGCCGCACCTCGGCGGCTTCGGTCGGGGCCGGGTCTGGGCCGTCGGGGACGGTCCGACCGGCGGGGCCGGATGGCCTCGATGTGGATACCTTCATCCTCGTCGCCGGAGCGGCGTACGGAGGACGCGAACCGGTCGGCCGCCTGCCGGGCGATCTCGAACTTGGTCTCCCGATCGAAGATGCGGATCCCGCCGATCTCCCGCTTCGTTACATGGCCGCGCCGGCAGATGAGCGGCACGAGCCATCGCGGGTCGGCATTGCGGTTGCGGCCGACATTCATCCGGAACCACACCGTGTCTTCAGGCCCGTTGCGCCGGCCGGCGGGGGCGCGCGGCGCGCGCTCGGCTGCGCCGTCGAGCAGTTCCTCCGGGGCCGGCAGGCGCGTCCGGTGAAGGCGAACCAGCGCCGCGGCCACCTCTTCGGCGCCCCGCTCGGCCAGGATTGCGCGTGCCAGAGCGCGATCCTCCTCCGTGGGCTCTTCCTCCCAACCGGGATCGCGCAGCAGGCGCTCGCGGTCCCGCGCCCGGATCTCGTCCGCCGATGGCGGCGTCGTCCAGGCCGCTTCCACCCTCGCGGACGCCAGCAGCCGCTCGGCCTGACGACGCCGGGTGTAGGGGACGAGCAGCACACAGACGCCCTTGCGCCCGGCCCGGCCGGTGCGGCCGCTCCGGTGCAGCAGCGTCTCGCGGCCCTTCGGCAGGTCGGCGTGGATGACGAGTCCGAGGTCGGGCAGGTCGATGCCGCGCGCCGCCACGTCGGTCGCGATGCACACGCGCGCGCGCCCGTCGCGCAGCGCCTGCAGGGCGCGGGTGCGCTCGCTCTGGCTCAGCTCGCCCGACAAGGCCACCGCCGCGAAGCCGCGTTCGAGAAGCTTTCCGTGCAGGTCCCGGACGGCCTCGCGGGTGGAGCAGAAGACGAGCGCGCCGCGGGCCTCGAAGTACCGCAGCACGTTGACCACGGCGTGCTCCACGTCGTTGGGGGCGATTTGGACCGCGCGGTACTCTATGTCGCCGTGCGGCTGGTCCTCGAGCGAGGTAACGATGCGGGCGGCGTCGCGTTGGTAGCGTTTGGCAAGCGCGGTGATGTCCTTCGGGATTGTGGCGGAGAAGAGGAGGGTGCGGCGCTCGGCCGGGGTCGCGTCCAGGATGAACTCCAGATCCTCGCGAAAGCCGAGGTCGAGCATCTCGTCGGCTTCGTCGAGCACCACGACCTGAAGCCGCGCGACGTCGAGATGGCCGCGTTCCAGATGGTCGCGCAGGCGGCCTGGCGTGCCGACCACCAGATGGGCGCCCTGTGCGAGCGCGCGCTGCTCCCGGCGAATGTCCATCCCGCCGACGCAGGACGCTAGGCGCGCGCCGGTCTGCGCGTAGAGCCAGGCGAGTTCTCCATGGACCTGGAGCGCCAGCTCACGCGTCGGCGCCACGACCAGGGCGAGCGGTTCCCCGGCGCCTTCGAAGCGCGCGCCGTCGCCGAGCAGGGTGGATGCCATCGCAAGACCATAGGCCACGGTCTTCCCCGACCCCGTCTGCGCGGAAACGAGCAGGTCCCGCCCTGCCGCCTCCGGCCGGAGCACGGCCGCCTGGACCGGCGTCGGTTCGGTAAAGCCCCGCTCGCTCAGCGCGCGGGCCAGATCGGGGTGAATGGATGAGAAGGGCATCTCTCGGCAACCGGATTGGTCTTGAAGGAAGTACGGTCCGCGTCTTCGGAGCAACGGGCAGGCCCGGGGTGGTGTTCCATCGGGCCGTGTTCCATCGAATGCGCCGCGCCCGGATGCCTTGCGGGCGATCCGGGCGCGGCGGGCGTGAACCCATATCCGATGGCCGGTCGGAACACAAGCGGGCGGGCCCTCGGCCATGGCCCGCCCGCCGCCGGAACGTAGCTGGGGGGCTCGCTGCGTTCCGGCTCGCCTCTCCGCTGGGTCCCGGCCTGTGAGACGACGCGTCCGGCTCGGCCGGTCGCCGGCCGGCCCGTCGGTCAGCCGATCTGGGGCCGGGAGAAGGGCAGCGTCCGTATCCGCCTTCCGGTCGCCGCGAACACGGCATTGGCGACGGCGGGGCCGATCGGCGGAACCCCCGGCTCGCCGACCCCGGTCGGCGGCTCGGTGGACTCAACGATGTGGACCTCGACCGCCGGCATCTCGTCGATGCGAAGCACCCGGTAGCCGTCGAAGTTCGACTGCTGGACGGCGCCGTCCTCCAGCGTGATCGCGCCATACAGGACCGCGCCGAGGCCGAACCCGATGCCGCCCTCCATCTGCGCCCTGATGACGTCGGGGTTGATGGCGACGCCGCAATCGACGGCGCAGACCACGCGGTCGACCTTGATCTCGCCGTCCGGCCGGACGGTCACCTCCGCGACCTGGGCCACGTAGCTGTTGAAGGATTCGTGCACAGCGATGCCGCGGCCCCGGCCGGCGGGCAGGGGCGCGCCCCACCCGGCCTTCTCGGCGGCAAGGTCGAGCACCGCTCGTTGGCGCGGGTGCCGACCGAGCAGGGACCGGCGGAACTCATACGGGTCCTTGCCGGCCGCCTGCGCGATCTCGTCGATGAAGACCTCCGTGGCGTAGGCGGTGTGCGTGCTGCCGACGGACCGCCACCACAGGACGGGCACGCCGACCCGGGTCGTGTGCAGCTCAACCGTCAGGTTCGGAATGTCGTAGGGCAGGGTGCTCGCGCCTTCGACGGAGGTCTGGTCGACGCCGTTCTTGACCAGCGCGCCTTCGAAGGGCGTGCCTTCGAGGATCGACTGGCCGACGATGCGGTGCCGCCAGGCCACCAGACCGCCCTGCGCGTCGAGGCCGGCGGAGAGCGTGTGGTAGTACATCGGCCGGTAGCGGCCGCCGCGGATGTCGTCCTCCCGCGTCCAGATCAGCTTGACCGGAACGCCTTCTTCCAGAGCCTTGGCGACGTGTACCGCTTCGACGATGTAGTCCGACGTCGCGGTGGCGCGGCGGCCGAAGCTGCCGCCGGCGAGGAGCGTATGGATTTTCACCTGCTCCGGCCGCAGTCCCGCCGCCGCCGCGGCGTTGGCCTGATCGACCGTCTGAAACTGGTCGCCGGCCCAGATCTCGCACGCGTCTCCGGTCAGCCGGACGACGCAGTCGAGCGGCTCCATGGGCGCGTGGGCGAGGTACGGGAACTCGAACGCGGCGGTCAGCGTCGTGGCGGCGTTCGCCATGGCGGAGTCCACGTCGCCGTCCGCCCGGGCGACGGTGCCCGGCTTCTCGGCGAGGGCCCTGTACTCGGCCATGAGATCGGCCGTGCCGCGCTTCTCGGCCTGGCTGTCGTCCCATTCGATCGCGAGCGCCTGCCGCGCCTGGCTGACGGCCCAGAAGGACCGGCCAACGACGGCGATGCCGCTCGGGATGCGCAGAACGTCGATCACGCCCGGCACCGCCCTTGCCGCGGTCGCGTCGACCGACCGGACCGTCGCCCCGAAGACGGGCGGCCGCTCGACCTGGGCGATCACCATGCCGGGCAGGACCACGTCGAGCGCGAATTGCGCCGTGCCGTTGGTCTTGGGTTTCGAGTCCAGGCGCGGCAGACGGCGGCCGATGAGCGTGAACGTCCTCGGGTCCTTGAGCGGCACGTCCCGGGGCGGCGTCAAGGCGGCGGCCTTGCCGGCGAGCTCGCCGAATCTGGCGCTGCGATTCGAGGCGTCATGGCGCACCACGCCCTTCTCGACGGTGATCTCGGCGGCCGGAACGCCCCACTCGCGCGCCGCGGCCTCGACCAGCATCGCACGGGCCGTGGCGCCGGCCTTGCGAAGCTGCTCGTAGGAGTTGGCGACCGCGGTGCTGCCGCCGGTGCCCTGGATGGCGCCGAAGGCCAGATTGTTGTACAGCGTTGCGTCGGCCGGCGCCGATTCGGCCCGGACCTGCGACCAGTCGGCGTCGAGCTCTTCGGCCAATATGGTCGACAGGCCGGTATAGGTGCCCTGGCCCATCTCCAGATGCTTGATGACGACCGTCACCGTATTATCGGGGGCGATCCGCACGAAGGCATTGGGCGCGAAAGCCCCGCCGGTGGTGGCGCTTGCAACTTTCGTCCCGGATGCCGGCCAGTAAAAGCCGAGGGTGAGGCCCGCGGCCGCCGCGGCGCCGGTCTTCAGAAAGGTTCGCCGGCTGGCGTTCATGCTTGGGCCGGGGGTCGAAGGTGCGGGGGCTCCGTACATGGCTCAGGCCTCCATCAGCTTGGCCGCCTCGTGGATGGCGGCGCGGATCCGGAAATAGGTGGCGCAGCGGCAGATGTTCCCGCTCATCGCGGCGTCGATGTCGGCGTCCGTCGGTTTCGGTGTCTGCGCGAGGAGCGCGATGGCCGACATGATCTGGCCCGACTGGCAGTAGCCGCACTGCACGACGTCGAGCTTCTCCCAAGCGGCCTGGACCGCCTGCGCGGCCTTGCCGGTAACGCCTTCGATGGTCGTGACGGATTGCCCTTCGACGGCGGCCACGGGCGTGACGCAGGAACGCACGGGCTGACCGTCGATATGCACCGTGCAGGCGCCGCATTGCGCCATGCCGCAGCCGAACTTCGTGCCCGTCAACCCGGCGATCTCGCGAATCGCCCAGAGAAGTGGCATGTCGGGATCGGCGTCCAGTGTGGTTGGCTGGTTGTTGAGGGTGAGTGAGATGGCGGCCATGGTTGTCTCCTGGGACGAGAATCGAAGGTTCGCGTGCCGCCGCGCCACCGCCGTGGCACGAGCGGGTGCGTCCGGTGTATCACCGGTGCGTGGAGCGCCCGTCCGCTGCCGCCGGACCCGGCGCTCCCCGCGGGGCGTCAGCCCGCCGTCCTGACGGCCGGTGCCGGGGAGTCCGCCTGGGTCGATGGCGTGTCGACCGATTGCTTCTGGACCGTGCGCTGCCAGGCGCAGCCGCCATCGCCGGCCGCCTGGGCGGCGCCGGCCATCGCCGCGAGGCCGAGTCCGGTGAGGAGAGCAAGCGTCGCTTTGCGCATGAATCACCTCCTGCTGGTTTGATGCGCGTGCAGTTTGGCGGTTGTCTGTCGCAGAACTTTGTCGGGAAGGTCCGGCGGCTGTCGCAGACTTTCGCGACGGTGCCGTTCGGCATATCTTGATACAATTCCGGCCCGCCGCGGCGATCTGCGGGGAAGCGGGGCGGTGCGTCGCCCGATGTTCCGCGGCGATGTCAGGACGCGGCGCAGTCCGCCGTTTCGGGTCCATGCGTGGTGAGCGCGACGGCGGATTCCGGGCCGCGTTGCGGTGCGGTCTGGCCAGCCGCCGCGAGGCCGATCACCACAACCAGTGCGATGATCCAGCTCGCAACGACGTCGCGCCAGCCCAGACAGATGCGCTCTGCGGCCATGCGCCACGCGTCGAACGCGGGATCTCCTCCCGGTCGCGGGCAACGCTTGTCCCTGCGGCGGATCGCCCAAAGCTTTTTGTCCATGATATCGGTCTCCTGGATTCGTGCGGTCGCGTCCGGCTCGTAGAACCGGCGAAGACTGGCGCAGGTCTGTCGCAGGACTTTGTCGAGGGGCTTTGGTGATTGTCGCGCGCTGTTGCGGACCGGGCGGCTGACACAGTTTGATACAATTTTGTCGGCGCGCCGTGGCCGCGGCTATGCTATCGATTGCGGGCGAGGTCTGCCCATGGAATCGACACCGCACGTCGTCGTTGTCGACGACCACAAGGACATACGAGAGCTGGTCGGGCGGTATCTCTCGCAGAACGGCTATCGCGTCAGCGCAGCCGAGAATGCGACGGCGCTGCGCCGCCTTCTTCAGCGCGGCGCCCCCGACCTCGTCGTCCTCGACATCATGATGCCGGGGGAGGACGGCCTGTCCCTGTGCCGTCACCTTCGGGCGACGACGGACCTGCCGATCATCCTTCTGACCGCGGTGGCGGAGGACGTCGACCGCATCGTCGGGCTCGAGATGGGCGCCGACGATTACGTCACGAAGCCGTTCAACCCGCGCGAACTGGTCGCCCGCGTGAAGGCGGTGCTGCGGCGCGCCCACAGCCTGCCCCCGCGCCGGGGCCGTCCGGGGGTCAAGGCGATCCGCTTCGACCGCTGGACCCTCGATGTCGGCCGGCGCGAGCTGCTCGGGGAGGACGGCGTCGCCGTGCCGCTCAGCACGGCCGAGTTTCGTCTGCTATCCGCCTTTCTCGATCACCCGGGCGTGGTCCTGACTCGCGACCAGCTGCTCGATCTCACGGTCGGGCGGGCGGCCGAAGTGTTCGACCGCAGCATCGACAACCAGGTCAGCCGCCTGCGCAAGAAGATCGAGGCGGATCCCAGGAACCCGGCACTGATCAAGACGCACTGGGGCGGCGGCTACAGCTTCGCCGCCGAGGTGAGCCCGGCATGAAGTGGTATTGGACGCAAAGCCTGACCAGCCAGCTCATCGGCCTGATGCTGCTCGCGCTCGCCGTATCGCAGGGGATCAGCTTCCTGATCTATTGGGACGAGCGCGGGCAGGCTCTCCGCCAGGCGGCCAAGGAGGAGTTCCTCGTGCGCACCGCCTCGGTCGCACGGCTCCTCGAGGCGACACCGGCGGTCTATCACCCCGACATCCTTCGTGCGGTGGACACGACCTACACGCGGTTCTGGCTGACGATGGAAAGTCCGGACCGCGTCGCGGCGTGGCAGCGGGACGCTTGGCGGCGGCTCGGAACGCCCCTGCCGGTGGCCGCTTCGCCCGCTCGGAGGACGAGCCCGACGCTGAGCGCGGAAGCGTCGGAGGTCGAGTCCTCGATCCTCGCGCCAGAACCGGGCGCGACCGCATCCAGCGCCTGGAGTACGCTGCCGGCCCATGCTTGGCCTCTCGCACGCACCGCACGGTTCATGCGGCTGGACGATGACTATGGCTCGGGCCTGGCGGTTCAGTTGCAGGACGGCACTTGGCTCAACGCGGCTTTCGCAAAGCCGTCCCTCGGGTCCGCATGGACGTCGCAATCCACCGTGTCGCTCGGCATCACGGCGTTGGTGCTGTCGTTCATCGCCATCCTCGCCGCCCGCCGCATCGCGCGGCCGCTGCGGCGCATCGCCGTCGCGGCGGAGGCGCTGGGCCGCGGCGAGGAGACCGCGCCGCTGCCCGAAGACGGGCCGTGCGACGTCCGCTGCACCGCCGTGGTGTTCAATCGCATGCAGGAGCGGTTGCGCCGCTTCGTCTCGGACCGCACGCGCATGCTGGCTGCGATCGGCCATGACCTTCGGACACCGATCACCACCCTGCGGCTGCGCGCCGAGTTCATCACGGACCGCGAGATGCGCGAGAAGATCCTCGCCACGCTCGACGAAATGCAGAGCATGACGGAGGCGACGCTTGCCTTCGCGCGCGAGGACGCGGCCGGCGAAGCCACGCGAACGGTCGATCTCGCGGCACTGGTCGAGAGCCTCTGCGACGATATGGCCGATCTGGGCGTCGATGTCTCCTTCGATGGTGCCGAGAGGATGCCCTATCGCTGCCGCCCCGACGCCCTTCGCCGAGCCCTCCGCAACCTGATCGAGAACGCGGTCCGGTACGGCGAACGCGCGCGCGTGGCCTTGCTCCGGTCCGGCGAGTGGCTGGAGATCGTCGTGGTCGACGACGGCCCCGGCATTCCGGATGGAGAGCTCGAGCGGGTCTTCGCGCCCTTCGTCCGGCTCGAGAGTTCGCGGAGTCGGGCGACCGGCGGTGTCGGGCTCGGTCTCTCCATCGCCCGCACGATCGTCCGCGGCCACGGCGGCGACATCGTTCTGGCCAATCACCGCGGCGGCGGGCTTCGCGCCGCCATTCGATTGCCGCAGGCATCGCCCCTGCGATCGAAATTGGAGCGTCACCACTCCACCACCGAGCCCCGGAGCAGAGCCAAGGTGACGGTCGGGCCGCAACCGGATTAGCCGGGCTTCCTTCCCGAACGATCCCTTCGCCATGGTAACACAGGTTGGCGGACGACGAATCGCCGTCCCGCCGCGCATCGAGCTTGGCCAGGCCGGGTTCCAATGGTTCGTTTGCCCCGTCTTCGACGACCTCGACCGTAGCATGGTTCGTCTTCGCCCCGCCGTAAGGCTGCCGCCCGAGAAAAATCGTATCAAACTGTGTCAACCGGCGGCTTCGTGACAGCCCGCCCGGATTTCGGCATCGTTTCGACGAAATTCCGCGACGGCCCCGTTCCATTCTTCACAGCGACGAAAGCGGTTCCCGGACCGGCCATCCCCCATCGGCCGGCACGCGAGGCACCGGCGCCGCTGCCGACGCGACGGCGTCCTCGCCGGGAGCCCCAGCTGAACAGAGGAAAATGGAATGACGTGGTCGTTTGCCCGCGCGCCCGTCACGGGCGCTCACCGTCTCCGGCGCTCCCTCGGGCGTTTTCTGGGAAGCCCCCTGGTCGCCGCCGTCGCGCTCGGTGTCCTTGTGACGCAGCTCGGCGCCTGTGCGGTTTCGCCGTCCTGGGAAGAGGGCGCCGGCGCCTGGTCGTCGGACCGGACAGGGTGGACCCGCGGGAACCGCGGCGGTGGTGATCGGTGACTGGCGCTGCCCGGCCCTTCGCCGCGGGCGCCGCGACGGTTATCGGGGCTCGCCTGGGCGGCCGGAGCAAAAAAATTGCTCCGGGGTTCTGGACAAGTCGGTCCGGAATACCCAGGTTGGTGGCCGGAGGAGGAGCCCGGATCATGGCGAGGCCCAAGGAATTCGACGAGAACGAGGCGCTTCAGAAGGCCCTGGAGGTGTTCTGGCGGCGCGGCTATGAAAGGACGTCGCTCGCCGACCTGCTGTCGGCCATGGGGCTCAGCAAAAGCAGTTTCTACGAGACCTTCGGCAGCAAACAGGCGCTGTTTCGGGAGGCGCTGGCGCGGTACCAGAACGACAAGCTCGCGCAGCTCCGCGCACATCTGGACGACGGGCGTCCGGCGCGGCAGTCGATCGAGGCGCTCTTCCGCCGCATCGTCGACAGCGCCTGCCCGACCAGCAATGGTCGCGGCTGCATGAGCTGCAACGAAGCGGTCGAAATGGCGCCGCACGATCCGTCCGTGCGCCGGCAGATCGAGCGGTTCCTCAACGAGACGGAGCATATCCTCGCCGAGGCCGTCCGCCGCGGCCAGGCCGACGGGTCCATCAGTCGCCGCCACGATCCGGTTCAGCTCGCCCGGTTTCTGACGGTCTGCTCCTACGGGCTCCAGGTCATGGCCCGGGCGAAGTCCGAGCCTGACCGCCTCGAGGACTCCCTGGCCGTCATGATGTCCGCGTTGAACTGAACCGCGGCGGCCGACAAGGCCCCGTTGTCTGAAAATTCCGGACCGATCGGTCCAAATATGTCGGAAATGTAAGGGGATGATGACGATGAGACGTCACAGCGGCACCGCCGATTTCGTCTACCCGGCTGGCGCCCGATAGGCGACATGGCCCGCGGCCCGAGCCGTGCGGTCGAACCCAATCTCTTTATCGACCAATCTCTTCATCGAAAGGCAGCATGCGATGACGCAGGAATCCGATAGCGCATCGAGTGGCTTGCCGGCGGCGCGGAATCGGGCCGCCGGCGAGGGAGGCAGCGGCATCGAGGACGGGCCTCGGCGGCCCCGAACGGCAATCAAATCGATCGCCCTTACGCTGGCCCTGGTCGGGGCGGGCGCCGCCTATTGGTACTTCAACCGGCCGTGGAGCGAGCCGGCGGAGGCGGCCGTCCCGCCGGCACCGCCGGTCGTCACCGTCAGCGCGCCCCTGCAGCGCCCAATCGTCGAGTGGGACGAATATACCGGTCAGTTCGCCGCCGTCGAATATGTGGAGGTCCGCGCCCGCGTCAGCGGCTATCTCGACGCCATCCACTTCGAGGATGGACAGATCGTCGAGAAGGGCGATCTGCTCTTCGTGATCGATCCGCGCCCGTTCGAAATCGCGCTTGCCTCCGCCAGGGCCCAGCTCGCCGAGGCAACGGCGCGTCTCGAACTGGCGGACGCCCAGCTTGCGCGGGCCAATCGGCTGCGTGACACCAACGTCGTGGCCGCCAGCACCTATGACGAGCGTTTGCAGGACAAGCGCGCGGCCGAGGCCGACGTCGAGGCCGCCCGGGCCGCCGTGCGGGCGGCGGAGCTGGACCTCGCCTTCACGCGCGTCACGGCGCCGATCACGGGACGGGTCAGCCGCAACGAGGTGAGCGTCGGCAGCCTGGTCAGCGGCGGCTCCGGTGGCGGCACGACCCTGCTCACCACGATCGTGTCGCTGGACCCGATTTACTTCGAATTCGATCTGAGCGAAGCCAACTTCCTCGCCTATCAGCGGGCGGTGGCGGACGGGCGGCTCGAATCGACGCGCAACGGAGGAATCGCCGTCCAGGTCCGCCTCCCCGACGAGAAGGATTGGAGCCGGGCCCGCGAAGGGCGGATCGATTTCGTCGACAACCAGGTCGACCGCAGCACGGGGACGATCCGCGTGCGGGCCGTCCTGCCCAACCCGGATCTCTTCATCACGCCCGGCCAGTTCGGCCGCCTTCGCCTGCCGGGGTCCGAGCTCTACGAAGCAATCCTCGTGCCCGACAGCGCGGTTGTCACCGACCAGTCGCGCAAGGTCGTTATGGTGGTCACCGAGGACGGCACGGTCGAGCCGCGGGTGGTTCGGCCGGGACCCATGGAGCTCGGACTGAGGGTCATCCGCGAAGGGCTCGCGCCGACCGACCAGCTCGTCATCAACGGCCTGATGCGAATCCGGCCGGGCATCAAGGTGACGCCGCAGCCGGGCAGCATCGAGCCCGGGCAACCGCAAGGCTGAGCCGGCACCAGGCCGGACCGAAGCGGAACCGAACCGGAGCAAAACGAACCGGAGAACGGGGCCATGTCGCTCTCGCACTTCTTCATCGACCGGCCGATCTTCGCGACGGTCCTGTCGATCCTGGTCACCCTGATCGGTGGCTTCGCCTACTTCACCTTGCCGGTGGCGCAATATCCCGAGATCGCGCCGCCGACGATCGAGGTGCGGGCGACCTATCCCGGCGCCTCGGCGGAGGTCCTGAGCGACACAGTCGCGACCCCGCTGGAGCAGGAGATCAACGGCGTCGACAACATGCTGTACATGGTCTCTCAGGCGACCGGGGACGGGTCCCTCTCCCTCACCGTCACCTTCCGGCTGGGGACGGACCTGGACGAGGCGCAGGTGCTCGTTCAGAACCGCGTTGCCGCGGCGGAGCCGCGGCTCCCCGAAGAGGTGCGCCGGCTCGGCGTCACGGTGCGCAAGAACTCGCCGGACATGTTGATGGTCATTCACCTCAGCTCGCCGGATGGGTCGCGCGACCCGCTTTACGTCTCGAACTACGCGACGCTGCAGGTGCGCGACGTTCTCGCCCGGATCGACGGGGTCGGCGACGTCCGCGTCTTCGGCGCCCGCGACTACGCGATGCGCATCTGGCTCGATCCCGACAAGGTGGCCGCGCGCGGCCTGACCGCCGGCGAGGTCGTCGCGGCATTGCGCGCCCAGAACGTTCAGGTCGCCTCCGGGGTGCTGAATCAGCCGCCCGTGCCGACGCCCGGCGCCTTTCAGCTGAACGTCGAGACCCTGGGGCGGCTGACGGATCCGAAGCAGTTCGCGAATGTCGTCGTCAGGACCGATGCGCAAGGCCGGGTGACGCGGCTCCGCGACATCGCGCGGGTCGAGCTCGGGGCGCAGGACTACAACGCCAACGGCTATCTCGACGAGCGTCCCGCGGTCCCGCTCCTTGTCTTCCAGCGACCGGGGTCGAACGCGCTCGAGACCGCCGAGCAGGTCCTCGAAACGATGGAGGAGCTGTCGCGATCCTTCCCGCCCGGCCTGCGCTACGACGTCGTCTACAACCCGACCGAGTTCATCGAAGAGTCGGTCAATGAGGTCTTCAAGACCATCTTCGAGGCCGTCGTCCTCGTTGTCGTGGTGGTGGTCCTGTTCCTGCAGACCTGGCGCGCCTCGATCATCCCGATCGTAGCGATTCCGGTCTCGCTGATCGGAACCTTCGCGGCCCTGGCGGCCCTTGGCTTCTCGCTCAACAACCTGTCGCTGTTCGGCCTCGTGCTGGCCGTCGGCATCGTGGTCGACGACGCCATCGTCGTCGTCGAGAACGTCGAGCGCAATCTGCGCCTTGGCCTGAGCCCCAAGGAGGCGGCGCACCGGACAATGGACGAGGTCGGCGGCGCCCTGGTGGCCATCGCGCTCGTCCTTTCGGCGGTGTTCATCCCGGCCGCCTTCATCACCGGCATCTCGGGCCAGTTCTTCCGTCAGTTCGCGGTTACCATCGCCGTCGCGACCGCGATTTCCTGCTTTGTGTCACTGACGCTCAGCCCGGCGCTCGCCGCTCTTCTCTTCAAGCCGCACCGCGAGGAAGAAGAGAGAGGCTCGCTGCTGACGCGACCCGTCCGCGCGTTCTTCCGCGGGTTCAACGCGCTGTTCGAGAAGCTGTCCTTCGGCTATGGCGGGCTGACGCGGCGGCTGGTCCGGCTCTCGGTGATGATGCTCGTCGTCTATGGTGGCCTCGTCGGATTGACCGTCTGGCAGTTCGACCGCGCCCCCACGGGATTCATTCCGCAGCAGGACCAGGGCTACCTGATCACCGTGGTCCAGCTGCCGCCCGGGTCTTCCCTTGCCCGGACCGACGCCGTCGTCCGGCGGGCCGCCAAGATCATTCTCGAGACCGAGGGAGTCGTTCACGCCGTGCCGTTCGCCGGGTTCGACGGCGCGACTTTCACGAATGCATCCAACGCGGGCGCGATCTTTTCCGCGCTGGCGCCCTTTCCCGAGCGCGCGGAGAAGGGCCTCGACGCGAACCGCATCCTCGCCGACCTGAACGCGCGGCTCGGCGCCATACAGGACGCCTTTATCATCACGATCCCCCCGCCGCCGGTGCGGGGAATCGGCACCGCCGGCGGCTTCAAGATGATGGTCCAGGACCGGCGGGGGCACGGGCCGGAGGCGCTGGCGGCCGCGGCCCAGGACCTGGTCGCCGCCGCCAACCAGGTGCCGGGCATCACCGGGGTCTTCTCGCTGTTCAACACGCGGACACCGAAGGTCTATGCCGACATCGACCGGGTCCGGGCGGAAATGCTCGGCGTCTCCGCCGGCTCGGTCTTCGAGACCCTGGAGGTCTATGTCGGCTCCGCCTTCGTCAACGAGTTCAACTATCTCGGGCGGACGTACCGTGTCATCGCGCAGGCCGACGGCGGCTTCCGGCAGGAGGCGAACGACCTCGCGAACCTCAAGACCCGGAACGCGCTGGGCGAGATGGTGCCGATCGGCTCGGTCGCCGAGTTCCGCGACATCACCGGCCCTTATCGCGTGCCGCGCTACAATCTGTATCCCGCGGCGGAGGTCCAGGGAAGCGTGCTGCCGGGATTCTCGACGAGCTATGCCCTCGAGGCGATGGAGCGGCTCGCGGCCGAGCGTCTGCCGGACGGCTTCGGCTACGAATGGACGGAACTCGCCTACCAGGAGAGGTCGGCCGGCGGCACCGGCCTCCTTGTCTTCGCCGCCTCGATCGTCTTCGTCTTCCTCGTGCTCGCCGCGCAGTACGAAAGCTGGTCGCTGCCTCTCGCCGTGATCCTGATCGTGCCGATGTGCCTTCTCGCCGCCGTTAGCGGTCTCCTCGCGCGCGGCATGGACGTGAACATCCTGGCTCAGATCGGCTTCGTGGTGCTGGTTGGCCTGGCCGCCAAGAACGCCATCCTGATCGTCGAGTTCGCCCGGCAGGCGGAAGAGGCGGGCGCCCCCCTCGTCGACGCGGTCGTCCAGGCCGCGCGCACGCGGTTGCGACCGATCCTGATGACGTCCTTCGCCTTCATCCTGGGCGTGGTGCCGCTGGCGATCGCAACCGGCGCGGGGGCGGAGATGCGCCAGTCGCTCGGGACGGCGGTCTTCTTCGGGATGCTGGGCGTTACGGCCTTCGGCCTGATCTTCACGCCCGTCTTCTACGCGGCCGTTCGCCGGCTCCTGGGGCGGCGATCGGTCCCGAGCGGCTCTTCGAGCACCTCGGAGGCATTCCCGTCGGGGACGCCGAGCTGATGGCAGTCGGGCGCCGGCGAACGCGTTCGGGGCGCGCCGATGTTTGCGTGCCGCGCGGCTCAGTCCTCGGGGTGCGCGCCGGCGCGCCGCGCCGCCTCGATCGCGAGATCGGCGACGGAGCGCTCAGGCACCGGGCGGGTCCGGCGCTGGTACCGGGCGCGAACGTTGGGGTCCGCGGCGTCGGAGGGCTCGAGGCCGTCTTCGTACATGTCTTCGAGCTCATGCGCTTGCGGGGCCGGGAGGCCCGAGGCCGCGCAGGCCTGACGCGCCTGCGCGACCCAACTCCCGTAGTCGTCGCTCATGCCGGGCAGGTTCAGTGCCGTTTCGTCCGCCCGAGTGCGGAGGACATCACGCGCAGGGCGGCGCGACCGGCCTCGGGTACCCGCTGCGCGGCAGGCGTTCCCTGCGGAACGCGTTCACCCAGTACGTCGTCGATCATCCGCATGGTGTGCGAATCGGCAAGCGGCACCCGATGGGTCGCCGGAAAGGGTGGTCTTGGTTCGAACATCTGGCTCATGATGTCCTAGAAACACGACTCCGGATGAAGATTCGGTAAATGACCGGACCAATTGCGAAATGATGTCTAGAGTTGTCGGATGACGACCGATTTGCGGACCCTGACACGAAGCGATGCGCCGAGTGGTTTGCGCCGGCGACGGCGATCGCGGCTCGACCAGCTGGCCTATTCGACACCGGTGGCGCTGATCCTTGGCTTGCTGGCGACCTATCTGCTCGCGCCGGATTTCTACCTGTCCTATGTCCTCGAATTCAGTCGGCGCGAATATCAGATCGTCGAGATTGCCACCGTCGCCAGCGCCATCCCGGCCTGCCTCCTGCTGTTCTGGTCGGCCTGGCGGTTCGGCCAGGATCCCGGCCAAAGGAGCGGCGGTGTCATCGTCGGCATGATCGGCCTGGCGACGCTGTTCTTCGCCGGCGAGGAAACCAGCTGGGGGCAGACCTACCTGGGGTGGGATACACCCGAGCTGATCCGGCCGCTCGGCGGGGAGACCAATCTCCACAACATGCGGGTGCCCATCCCCGTCCAGGGGCTGGGCAGCGCATTTCTGTTGGCGGTGTTCGTTGCCCTTCCGCTCGCCTGGCGGTGGCGCGATCGTCTGCCTCTCCCGAAAGGCTGGGCCTGCGCCATCGCCGAGGGCCCGGTGGTCTTCTCGATGGTCCTGGCCTTTGCCTGGAAGGAAATCAAGACGGTCTACCTCTGGCTCGGCCCCGAGGTCGAGGGCAGCCCGACGCTCTTCTATGTCGAGTTCATCGAGCAGATCAACGAGCAGAAAGAACTGCTCATTGCCGTCGGCCTGCTGACATATGCGCTTTATCGTGTGAGACTGGCGCGCGCAATCATCACCCGTTTCCGAACCTGAACGGCGCCCTTTCGCGGTCTCGGCCCCCGGTCGTGGCGAACCGGATTCGACGGGCGATCTCATGGACGGTCGGTGGAAGGAACGGCATCCGGCCGCCTCAGCACGGCCTGCTGAATCAGGTGCCGCCGGAAGGGGCCGAGATCGCGCCGTTCCACGAGGGCGAACCCGGTCAGATTGCGAATCGTCTCGATGAGCGCGTCGCTTTCGCGCCAGTGGAACGATTCGAACTGTCCCGGGATGAAGCCTTCTTCGAAGCCCTGGACGAAGTCGGTGATGAACAGGCCGCCCGGCCGCAGGACGCGCGCGATCTCGGTCATGACCGTGGACAGCTCGAAGGCGTGGTCGAGCGCGTTGGTGTAGACCGCGTCGACGGAGCCGTCGGGGAAGACGAGCCGGTGAAAGTCTCCGGGCAGCACCCGTGGATTGTCGGGGCCGGGATTCAGATCGATGCCGACGGCAAAATGACCCAATTGATGAAGCGCCTGCACCTCGGTCCCGAGTCGAGCGCCGAGGCACAGCACGGATCGCGCCTCCCGGAGCGGAGCGCAGCCCTCGAACCGGCGCCGGAACTCGGCGAGGCTCTCCGCCTCCTTCTTCTCCAGGCGCTCGCGGATCTTGTCCAGCTTGGCGGCCTGATGATCGAGGTAGTCCTGGTAGCTCGCGTAGGTGCGGCGGACGAACTGGCCGTCCCGCACCCAGGTGCCCGCGTCGTCGAACGCGGCGCGGCGGCGCCTTTCCTTTTCGCGTTGCTTCGCCTGCCGGCCGAATCCCAGAAGCTTCATCGCGTTTCCCCTCCGCGGAACGGGCGCCCCTTCGCCCAAAGGCCTTTCCGGAAAGAACTTGCAACGGTTGCGAAGGGTTCCCGCAACCGGCGATGACCGGTCGGTGGTGAACGCCAGACTGCGAATTGCGTTGGTGTGATTCGCGACCCGTCCTCTGCGGCGATATCCGCCGCGGCGTTATCGGGGCAGCGGAGCATCGCTTAGAGGCCACGCATCTGGAGAGAGGATCAAATGGCTTACGCTCGGTCGAGCAGGCTGGACCGCCCCGTCGACATCGGGCGCGATCACGTTCTGGGCGCCCCGACGGCAGACATAACCCTGGTCGAGTACGGCAGCTACGCCTGTCCCTACTGCCACGCCGCCCACGACGTCATCGCCAAGCTGCGCGACCGTTTTGGAGACAGGATGCGATACGTCTTTCGGCACCTGCCGATCGCGGGCAGCGAGGACGCCGAGCCGGCCGCGGTGCTCGCGGAGTTCGCGTCCGAAACGAGCGGAAAGTTCTGGCCGGTGCACGACGCACTGATGCGGCGCGGCCCCACCTTCGCGCCCGGCGATTTCGAACGGATCGCCGCGGCCTTCGACCTGCCGCCGCGCGACGAGGCGCACGCGCCGGCGATCCGTGCGGCCGAACGCCGCGTGCGGGAGGATGCCGAGAGCGCGCGGCGCAGCGGCGCGCTCGTGACGCCGACCTTCTTCATCAATAACCGCCGCTACGAGGGCCCTTGGGACGAGAACGCGCTGGCCGAGGCCATGCTCGGCTCTCTCGGTCACCGGATCCAGACGGCGACCCTGGATTTCGTCCGCTGGGGGCCATCGGCCGGGTTTCTCCTCCTGCTCATGTCGGTCCTTGCGATCGCGTTGACCAACTCGCCGGCGGGCCCGGCCTTCGAATCCTGGTGGCGCACGCCGCTGGACATTCACTTCGGCGGCGAAGCTTTTGGGCTACCGCTCCTGGATTGGGTCAATGACGGCCTTCTGACGATCTTCTTCCTTGTCGTGGGGCTGGAGATCAAGCGCGAGTTCACGGTGGGCCGCCTCGCGAGCCGGCGTGCCGCCGCGCTGCCCATTGCGGCCGCGATCGGGGGCATGATCGCCCCCGCGCTCATCTATCTCGCGGTGATCCCGGCAGGTCCGATGCTTCACGGCTGGGGGGTCCCCATCGCGACCGACACCGCCTTCGCCGTTGCCCTCATCGCCTTGCTCGGGGACCGCGTTCCGGTGGAACTGCGCGTGTTCCTGACGGCGGCGGTGGTTGTCGACGATCTGGTCGCCATCGCGATCCTTGCCCTGTTCTACTCGGGCGACATCGATACGGGCTATCTGGTCGCGGCCGCCCTCGTCACCGGGCTCCTGGCGGTGCTGAACCAATCCGGCATCTACCGGGCGCTGCCCTATGCGGTGCTCGGCGTGGTCCTCTGGGCTTGCCTGCACCACGCGGGGCTGCATCCGACCCTGGCCGGAGTGATTCTCGCGGTGGCGACCCCGACGCGCCCGCCGGCGAATCTGTACGCTCTGACGGCTCAGGCGGAGATGGTCGTGCGGGCGGAGATGAGAAGCGCCGGCGACGGCGTCCTGCGGCACGGTCCGTCCGAACCGGCCCTGCGGGCGCTGGACGTCATCCATGATCGGATCGAGTCCCCGGCGAACAAGCTGCTTCGCTCGGTCGAGCCCTGGTCCAGCTACGTCGTGCTGCCCGTTTTCGCGCTCGCCAACGCCGGGGTGGTCCTGTCTTTCGACGTGATCGAAGGGCACGCGCGCCTGATGCTGGCGATCGTTCTGGGGCTCGTGCTGGGAAAGCCGATCGGCATCTTTCTGGCCGCGTCGCTTGCGGTGCGCCTCGGCATTGCCGTGAAGCCGGCGGAGTATGCGTGGCGCCAGCTCCTGGGCGCCGGCACCCTTGCCGGGATCGGTTTCACCATGTCCCTGTTCATCGCGAGCCACGCCTTTCCAAGCGATGCGGATTTCGCCGCGGCGAAGATTTCCATCTTCCTCGCATCCCTGATCGCCGGAAGCCTGGGTGCGCTGATCTTGTGGTCAAGGGCGGACCTGGACAAAGAGCTGACGGTAACGAGCCGGCTCCGCCGCACCGCCGCGCCGCCGTCCGGCAGTCCGGCAGGCTCGTTCGGCGACCAGGGCGGGTAGCGCCTCGGCGCCGGCCGCCTGTTCAGGCGCCGCTCGGAACCGGAACTGCGCGATCCGGGTTCTCTCTCGATCGGTGCCGGGACGTTCGACGCGGCGTCGCTTGGTCGCGAGCCGGCGGTGCATCCCGGGCATCTCCAGGCAGGAACGATACGGGCGAAAGGAGGCTCGGCGATGGGACTGGATCGGCTAAAGGGGCGCGTTGCGATCGTAACCGGTGCGGGACGGGGAATCGGCCGCGCCATCGCCTGCAAGCTGGCCGAAGAGGGCGCGCGGGTGCTTGCGGCGGATCTCGACCTTCAGGTGGCCGAGGAGACGGCGAAGCTGGCCGCGGAGGCCGGCGGCGAGGCCAGGGCGCACGCTGCGGATGTGAGCCGCGCCAACGCGGTCGAGGGCATGGTCCAGGCTGCCGTCTCCGCCTGGGGCGGCCTCCACATCCTGTGCAGCAACGCGGGCATCTTCCCGTCGGCGCGCCTCGAGAACCTGAGCGAGGCGGAATGGGACCGGGTGCAGGCGATCAACCTCAAGGCGGCGTTCCTGGCGACCAAGGCGGCCCTGCCGCATCTGCGCAAGTCGGGCAGCGGGCGCATCATCGTCACCTCCTCGATCACCGGACCGATCACCGGTTATCCCGGCTGGGCGCATTACGGGGCAAGCAAGGCCGGGCTGCTGGGTTTCGTCCGCTCCGCCGCGCTGGAGCTTGCCAAGGCCAAGGTCACGGTGAACGCCGTCCAGCCCGGAAACATCATGACCGAGGGCATGCGCGCGCAGCCGGCGGACTACATCCGCGAGACCGAGCGCGCGATCCCCATGGGCCATCTCGGTGATCCCGAGGACATCGCCAACGCGGTCCTGTTCCTGGCCTCCGACGAGGCGCGTTACATCACCGGCCAGGGCATCGTCATCGACGGCGGGCAGACCCTGCCCGAATCCAGGCTGGCGATCGACTGAGGACCGGCGCGAACGCGGGCCGCCGTCAGCCAAGCGAAACCCCGACAGGCGCGCGGATGCCGTAGGTCAGGCCGGCCGCGGACCGCGGGGCAAGGTCTTTTCCGCGGCGCCGCCGTCGGTCCGCGTCAGGCGGGCACGCGCCGCAATGCCTGGGCCATGCAGTGGATGCCGCCGCCGGTCTTGGAGATCTCGCTCATGTCCACTTCCGCCACCTCGAATCCGCGCGCCTTCAGGGCCTCGATCAGCGTGCGCGAATGCTTGGGCGCGATCACCCGGTCGCGGCCCAGCGACATCACGTTGCAGCCGAGCGTGACCGTGTCCGGATAGGGCACGTCGATGATCTCGATCCTCTTGGCGCGCAGCCAGTCGACCACCTCCGCCGGAGTCGTGTCGAGGCAGACCGCGGCAAGCTTCTCGGCAATCATGACGACCATGAGGTCGATGTGGACGAAGAACGGGTCGAAGCGGACGATCTTTGTCTCCCAGCCTTCCTTCTCGAACCAGCCCTTGACCTGCAGGGCGCCTTCCTCGTTGGTTCGCTCGCCGCCGCAGCCGATGAGGACGCAACCGTCCTCGATGACGTCGAAGTCGCCGCCCTCGAACAGCCCCGCGGTCACCATGTCGTAGATCGGGATGCCGAGACGCTGATAGGTGCGGATCGCGGCGAAGTTCTCGCCCCGGCGCCACCAGTTGCACATGTTGGTGATGACTGCGCCATAAGGCGTCATGAAGCTCGAATCGCGGGCATAGACCTGCATCGGCAGCTCGGGTTCGGGCTGGTGGTAGTGGACGGTGACGCCGAAATGCTCGTAGGCGGCGACGAGCTCCTTGTGCTGAGCCTTCGCGACCGCGATGTCGCAGGGCGCGTCGCGCAGATACTTGCGCGACAGCGAACTCGTCGCGAGATGCCGCAGATGGTCGGGCTTGCCGAGCAGGACATCGGTAAGGACATCGTACTCGTTGCTGCATCCCCAGCGGTTGAGGACCGGCGTTCCGCCGCTCTCCTCGCGCCGTTTCAGCGTGAACGCTTCGCCGAGGTCGATCGTCGCCATGTCGTTCATCAAAGCGTCTCCTTTCTTGACCAGGCTCCCCGCAGGCCGAGCCGGCGGCGGAGCGGGACATTGGGGACCACCTCGCCGGTCGGGGCGGCGTCCTCGGCGGTCGCCTCCTCGCGAACGCCGCGCGCGGCGCCCCGCGCCATCATGCGGGCCAGGATCACCGCCACGGTGAGGACGGTCAGCACCACCGAGATGGCGGCGACGGCCGGATCGACGTTGTCGCGCAGGCCCATCCAGACGCGGCGCGGCAGGGTGATCGCCTCGACGCTGGTGACGAACAGCGTCACGGCGATCTCCTCCCAGGACAGCACGAAGGACAGGAACGCGGCCGAGGCGATGCCGAAGCGGATGTTGGGCAGGACCACCGAGACCGTCGTCCGCCACAGCGAGGCGCCAAGGCCGCGCGCCGCCATCTCCATGCGGCGATCCACCTGGCTCAGCGCGACCAGAATGATGACCACGGCGAAGGGCGTGACCATCACGACGTGGCAGAGCGCGACTCCGATCCAGGTGTCGTAGCCGAATGGCTCGAAGATCCTGGAAATCCAGGTCACGAGGAAATAGAGCGTGACCGCCGAAACGACCGGCGGAACGACCATCGGCAGCAGCACGAAGCCGACCAGAAGCCCCGCGAAGCGCGGCTGCAGGTACCAGACGCCGAGGCCGAAGGCAGTGGCGAAGGCCGTGGCCACGATGCTGCTGACGACGGCGACCCGGAGGCTGAGAAGGATGCTGGCGCCCCAGGCCGGGTCCTCGACGAGTGTGCGGTAGTGCCGCAGCGACAGCTCGCCGCGCGGCATCGCGAGATACTCGAACGGCGTCAGGGAGATCGGGACGATGGCGATGAGCGGCGCCAGGAGGAAGATCATGAGGGCCGTGGTGATCACAAGCGCCGCGGGGCCGGGGCGATAGACGTTCATCGATTCTACCCGACCAGCTTCTCGACCCGCGTCAGCCGGAACAGGAGCGCGACCAGAACGGCCACGATCGCCACCAGCACCACGCTGATCGCGGCGGCGAGACCCCAGTTCGCGGTCTGGAACAGCTGCACATAGACGAACTCTGCGGCCATGACGCTGCGCCCGCCGCCCAGGATGGCGGGGGTGATGAAGAATCCCAGCGAGAAGACGAAGACGATGAGGCCGGCGCCGAGGATGCCCGGCATCGTCATTGGCAGAAAGACGGACCAGAAGGTGCGCAGCCGGCTGGCGCCCATCCCGCGGGAGGCGAGAAGAACGCGCTCGTCGACGTGCCGCATGGCCGAGGCGATCGGGAACACGGCAAAGGGAATCAGGAAGTGGGTCATGCCGACGACGACGCCGAACTCGTTGCGGACCATCGTGAGCGGCGCGTCGATCGCCCCCAGCGCCTGCAGCCAGCTGTTCACGAGGCCCCGGTTGTAGAGGAGGACAAGCCAGCCGAAGGCGCGCGTCAGGGTCGAGATCCAGAACGGGACCAGGATGCAGAACTCGACGAAGATTCGCTGGCGCGGCGAGCCGCGGACCCAGACATAGGCGAGCGCATAGGCCGCCACCGTGGTGGCGATCGTCACCACCGCGCAGATGCGCAGCGTCCGAACGAGGACGCCCTGGACGATCGGGTCGGTGAACACGCGTGCGTACTGGGCGAGGCCGGGTTCGGGCAGCGTCAGGCTCCAGCCCGCTACGCCGAGGAAGGGCAGGCCATAGGCGAGCGCCAGGAAGATCGGTAAGGGGGCGACGAGCGCCAGATACCCGCCGCCCCGTCTTGTCCAGATCATCGCGATGCCGGACCCGCCGCCGGTTGTTCCGTCCGGCTCACGCCGAGATGAGGGCCAGGTACTGGTCCAGCGTCTTCGAGTAGTTCTCGGCGTACCAGTCCACGTTGAGGACGATCTGCTTGGCCATATTCTCCGGCGCCACGCAGTTGTGGCGCGCCTGATCCGCGGGGATGAGGGAATCGGTCGCTGGGTTGGCGGGGCCTTGGCCGAGCATTTCGAACATGACGAGCTGGCGCTCCGGCGCCTGCGTGGAGGCGAGGAAGTCCATCGCCGCTTCCCGGCCGCCGGGGTTGTTCGCCATCACGCCGAGGGCGCCGGGAGAGAGCAGACCCTGATTCCACACATACTTGATTCGACCGCCGGACTCCTCCTCGAGCAGCTTGGCGCGCGTGTTCCAGACGATGGCCATCGAGGCCTCGCCGGTGAGCATGACCGTCTGGCTCTCGGCGCCGCCGCCCCAGAACGAGATCACGTTGTCCTTGAAGGCGGCGAGCTTCTTGTGCGCCCGCTCGATGTCGAGCGGATAGAGCGCGTCCGGGGCCACACCGTCGGCGAGCAGCGCCGCCTCCCAGCTCGAACAGCCCCACTTGTACATCGCGCGATTGCCGGGGAATCGCTCGACGTCAAAGAAGTCGGCCATCGTCGCCGGCGCGTCATCGCCGTACAGCTCGGAATCATAGGCGATGACGTAGCTGAAGAAGTAGGTGGACAGGGCGTATTCCCAGACGAAGCCGGGCCGGACCTTCGACCTGTCGACGACGGAGTAGTCGATCGGCTGCAGATAGCCCTGCTTGCCCAGCGTCATCGCCGAGAACGAGTCGATGTCGAGGATGTCCCAGGTGACCCGGCCGCTCCTGGCCTGCGCCGTGATCGCGCCTTCGGTCGGGCCGGACCCATCCATCTTCACCGGGATGCCGGTCTCCTTCGTGAACGGCTCGCCATAGGCCTTCGAATAGGCATCGATGGCGTCGCCGCCCCAGTTGACGAGAACGAGCTGCTTGGCCTGCGCATAGGTAAGGTTCGCGCGAAGTGCCGCGGGAAGCGCGAGAAGCGCGCCGGTTGCCGTGACGAAGCTTCGCCGGCTGATGCGGCCGGATTCAGCTTGCTGAAGAAGGATCTGAAGACAGTCCTGCCGAAAGCCCTTGGTCATTTCCGTTCTCCCTGCTCGCGTTGATTCTTGCCTTCTGTCTCAGTGCGTGCCTTGCTCGGACAAGGCGAAGCTGTGCTCGACCGGCCAGGTCGCCCACACCTCCGTTCCCGGCCCGACATTCGCGCCCGCGTCGGTGTTGCGCAGTTCGAGCGACAGCTCGGTGCCGCTCCTGGTACGGAGTTGCAGCACGGAGGTCGCCCCGACATAGATCCGGCTCGCGACCGTCGCGGGGACCGCGTTCCATCCGTCCTCGGCCGGCGGCGTCGTCGAAAGCGCGATGTATTCCGGGCGCACCGCGACCATCGCGCCGTTCGCGCCGACGCCGCCCTCGGCCAGGGTCTCCAGCGGGGCCGCCAGGGCGCGGTCCTCGAACTGGCCGCGCAGAAGCCGGCCTTCGCGGCGCGGCTCGCGCAGCGGAAGGAGGTTGATCCGACCCAGGAACTCCGCGACGAAGCGGTTGACCGGCCTCTCGTACACGACATCGGGCCGGCCGATCTGCTGAAGGCGACCGTGGTCGAATATGGCGACCCGCGTCGACAGTGCGAGCGCCTCCGTCTGGTCATGCGTGACGAAGACGAAGGTCGCACCGGTTTCCTCATGAAGCCGCTTGATTTCGCTCCGCATCTGCTCCCGCAGGTTCTTGTCGAGCGCCGACAGCGGCTCGTCGAGCAGCAGAACCTTGGGCTGGAACACCAGCGCGCGCGCCAGCGCGACCCGTTGCTGCTGCCCGCCCGACAGTTGATTGGGCCGCTTGTTCCGATGCGCCTCCAGGCCGACCGTCGCAAGCATCGCATCGACCCGCCGCTTTCGCTCGGCTGCTCCGATCTTCTGGACCTTCAGCGGGAAGGCGACGTTCTCCGCCACCGTCATATGCGGGAAGAGTGCGTAGCCCTGAAAGACCATGCCGTACTTCCGCGCCTCGGCCGGTCTTTGGGTTATGTCGATGCCGGATTCCTCGAGACGGCCCGAGGTCGGGGCGAGGAACCCCGCGAGGATCATCAGGAACGTCGTCTTGCCCGAACCGGACGGGCCGAGCAGCGTCAGGAACTCGCCGCGCTCGATGCTGAGATCGATGCCGTCCAGGGCCACGAAACGCCCGAACAGCTTGCGGATCGCTATGGCTTGAAGCTGGAGATCCGCCATCGCGGCTCCGCCCCTCCCGATTCTTGTTAGGGCCGCCTCCCGAACCTGCCGGCAAAAGCCGGCATCCTTGCTCTTGTTCCGATTACGCTATTGTGAAACGAATTGGACAACAATCGAATAATTTTCGTCAAACTGTGAAACGAAATTTGTCTTATAAGCCCGAAGCCGCCGCCTTGGTGACGGGCGCCTCCCTGGCGAAGGGGGCTCCAAGGTCTTCGGACAGCTTGTCCTTGAGCCAAGTCCGGAACGCGGCGGCGGCGGGCTGGTCCACGACGTCGTGCTCGGCCACGAGATAGTAGGAACCCGTGCCCGAGATTCTGGTGGCGAACGGCCGGACGAGGTGCCCCTGGCGCAGCGCCTGGGCGCAGATCAGGTTATCGCCCATCGCCATGCCTTGGCCTGCCATCGCGGCCGAGATCACGAAGTGAATGTCCGAGAAATAGATGCCGGAATCGGGATCGACCGAGCGCGTGCGCACCGCGGCGAGCCAGCGCCGCCAGTCCGTCGGGTCGATCAGGTGGAGGAGCGTGCAGCGGGCGAGATCCTCCGGGCCGCCGAGGCCGCCGACCTTGTTGAGCAGGCCCGGACCGCAGACCGGAAAGAAATCGGGCGAAGCCAGCAACTCGACCCATCGGTCCGGCCAGTCGCCGTGGCCAAAGACAATGTAGACCTGGGCGGCCCCCGTCGTCACGTCGGCAAGATGGGCGGGCCGGATGATCTCGAGCTGCAGGTCGGGGTGCAGCCGATGGAAGTCGTCGATGTGTCGGCACAGCCAATAGGTGCAGAAGCCCGAAACGCAGCCGATGCGCAGCGTTCCGTCCAGCGAGGTCTCGCCGGCCGCGCTCGGCGGCTCGTGCAGAAGGGTGAACGCCCTCTGGATCTGGCGTGCGTATCGCCGGCCGGCGGGGGTGAGGGCGATCCCCCGGCCGTCGCGCTTGACGAGCTTTGCCCCGAGCTCCTGCTCGAGGAAGCGGAGTTGATGGCTGATCGCGCTGCGGGTGAGGTTGAGCTCGGCGGCCGCTTTCGAGACGCTGCCAAGCCTTGCGGCGGCCTCAAACGCCCTGAGCGCATTCATCGACGGCAGGCGCATGATCCGCTTCCCGAGCCGACTGTGTAAAAGAGTTTGCCAAACCTCGCCGATCTTTTCACTTTTCGTCAAGTTCAACTCAAGGATCAATAGGTGGCACCGGGACTCGGCGGCGAGGAGGATGCAATGTCGAACGCCAAGGCGACGGCCTTTGCCTGGGTCGAGGAGAACCGGCCGGACTGGTCGGACTGGACTCGAACCATCTGGGACTTTGGCGAGACCGCCTGGCGCGAGTATCGCTCGGTGGATTTCTATGTCGATCTTCTGTCCTCGGAAGGCTTCTCGGTCGAAAAGGGCTCGGCCGGCATGCCGACGGCCTTCTGTGCCGTCTGGGACAATGGTCCGGGCCCGACGATCGGCGGTTATGCCGAATATGACGGCGTTCCGGGCAACTGCCAGGCGGCCGACACGGTGAAGCGTCCGCGCGACGGGCTGGGACCCGACGCCGGCGGCCACACCGACCCCCATTCGGCGCTGGGCGTCGGCGCGCTCGCCGGTTTCCTCGCCGCCAAGCGCGCCATGGAGAGGCATGGCCTGAAGGGGCGGCTCAAGTTCCTGGGCGAGCCCGCAGAGAAGTTGCGCGGCTCGAAGCCCATCCACGCGGCGCGCGGCTATTACGACGACCTCGACGCCGCGATCAGCTTCCATCCCTTCTACATGCTGCCCCTGTGCAACACCGTGCGCTGGGACACGCATTGCGGCGCCGCCTACGCGATGGTCTACACCTTCACCTGCGACGCGCCGGAAACCTGGCTCGCGGCGGCAACCGACTCGCCGATTCCGGCGGCGCACGCGGCGCCGCGTGCGCCGGGCGCCAACGACGCGGTGGTGCAGATGTATCTCTCGGCCAAGGCGCTCAAGGAGCATCTCGCCGGCACCGGTCTCTCCTGGTCGATGAACGAGGCGATCCTCGCCGCGGGTCAGGCGACCGCCGACAACATTCCGGCCCGGATGGCGCAGATCCAGTACATCCTGCGCGTGCCGACGCTGGAGATGGCGGAGCACATCACCAAGGGTCTCGACCATTACGCGGACTGCGCGGCCCGCCTCGCTCATTGCGCCTGGCGGCGGGATTGGGTGTCGAAGTCGCGGCCGGGCCTGGCGAACCACGCGATGGCGCGGGCCACCTACCGGAACCTTGAAATGGTCGGTGCCCCCCGTTTCGACGGCGAGGCGGTACGCCTCGCCCGGGAGATTCAGCGCAATCTGGGGCTCGAGCCGATGGATAGCCCCTATCTGCCGGCGGTCTCGGAGCTGATCGCGCCCGAGGAGGCGGAGCGCCGGATCCGCCGGGTCCTACCGCCCGGCCAGATGCACTTCACCTCGGACGACTACACCGAATATTGCTGGCACGCCCCGACCGTCCGGCTCTATGTCGGGCGGCCGGCCCTCAAGCCGGCGCATCCCGGCCACGCCTATCCGGCCTGGGTGATGAATGCGCTGGGCGGCCTTTCGCCCTGCATCGATCCGATGACCGAGGTCGCCGCCAAGACCATCGCCGCGACGATCCTCGACCTCGTGACCGACGAGGCCCTCCTGGCCGCGGCCAAGGCGGAGTTCGTCGATCGCACCGGCGGCGGCGTCGGCGGCAGCCGCTGGATTCCGCCGCTTGCCGACTACGACCCGCCGATCCACTTCCCCTGGCCGGAATACGTCACCACCGCGCGCGGCCGCGACTGGGTCATTCCCGCGCCGCCGCGGGACGGGGCGTAATCTTCCGCTGTCACCGGCGATACCGGCCGATCGTCAGGCCGGAAATGTCGATGCTCGGGACCGCGTTCGAGATGATCTCGGCGACGAGCCGGCCGGCGCCACAGGCCATCGTCCAGCCAAGGGTGCCGTGCCCGGTGTTCAGGAACAGGTTCCGGAACGGCGTGGTGCCGATGATGGGCGGGCCGTCCGGCGTCATCGACCGAAGCCCGGTCCAGAACTCGGCCCGCGATTCGTCGCCGCCTTTGGGGAAGAGGTCCCGGACGACGTCGGCGATCATCCGGCACCGCGATTTGGTGAGGGTCAGGTCGTATCCGGTGAGCTCCGCCGTGCCGGCGGCGCGGATCCGGTCGCCGAGGCGCGTGATCGCGACCTTGTGGCGCTCGTCCATGATCGTCGATGTCGGCGACGCCGCGGGATCGGTGATCGGGATCGTCACGGAATAGCCCTTCACCGGATAGACGGGAATCGCGACTCCCAGGCGGCGCAGGAGAAGCGGCGTGTAGCTGCCCATGGCCAGCAGGTAGGCATCGCCTTCCAGCGGTCCGGCCGTGGTCTCCAGCCGCGTGATGCGGTTGCCGTCCAACCGGATGTCGCGCACGGTTACGCCGTAGCGGAAGCTTGCGCCCCGCTGCTCCGTCAGCGCGGCCAGCGCCTGCGTAAACTTGAAACAGTCCCCGGTCTCGTCGCCCGGCAGGTGCAGCCCGCCCGCGATCTTGTCCTTCACGGAGCTCAGGCCGGGTTCGACCTTCAGGCACTCTTCCGGACTCAGCAGTTTGTGAGGCACGTTCCAGCGCCGCAGGATGGCGCTGTCGGCCGCGGCGCCGTCGAGACCCTTCTGGTCGCGAAAGAGCTGCAGGGTCCCGAGCTGCCGATCGTCATAGGTGAGGCCGAGTTCCCGGCGGAGCTCTCCGAGGCAGGTGTGGCTGAACATCGCCAGCCGCAGCATCCGCTCCTTGTTCAGCGCGTAGCGCGCGGCGGTGCAGTTGGCCAGCATCGACATGAGCCAGCGCCACATCGTCGGATCGAAGCGCGGCCGTATCACCAGCGGCGAGTGACCGGAGAGCATCCAGCCCAATGCCTTCAACGGAATGCCGGGCGCGGCCCAGGGGCTGGCATAGCCCCAGGAGACCTGACCCGCATTGGCGAAGCTGGTTTCCAGACCGGGCCCCGGCTGGCGGTCGACGACGACGACCTCGTGCCCGAGGGTCGTCAGGTAATAGGCGCTGGTGACGCCAATGACTCCGCTGCCGCAGACGACGACTTTCATGTTCCTTGCAATCCCAGATTCGTTTCGCACACCCGCGGCCACGGCGGGGCGCTTGTTCCTCAGGTCGAGTCCGTCCGGTAGACGCGGTGGAAGCGGTGGCCCAGGCGGGTCAGGATCTCGTAGCCGATGGTGCCGGCCTCGGCGGCCACGGAATCGACAGGATGGTCCGGCCCGATCACCTCGGCGAAGGAGCCGGGGGCGCAGTCCTCGACCGGCACCTCCGTCACATCGACCGTGACGAGGTCCATCGAGACGCGGCCGATGACGGGGGCGCGGCGGCTGCCGATGCAGACGCTGCCCCGGTTGCCGAGCGACCATGGATATCCGTCGGCATAGCCCAGGGCGAGGGTGGCGACACGCGTGTCTCGCTTCGCCCGATAGGTGGCGCCGTATCCGACGGGTGCGCCACGGGGAATGTCGCGCAGCTGCAGGATCCGGGCGTGCAGCGTGACCGCGGGGTTCATGGGGTTGGGCGCGTTGCTGCGCGGATTGAGGCCGTAGAGCGCCGCACCCGGCCGGACAAGGTCCCCGTGATAAACGGGCGGGAGGAAGATCGCGGCGGAGTTCGCCAGGCTCGTCGGCGTCGCGGGAAGCTGCGCCCGAAGCGCGTCGAAGCGTGCGCGCTGCTCGCCGTTGAGCGGATGGTCCGGCTCGTCGGCGCAGGCGTAGTGGCTCATGATATGCGTGAGCTTGATCCCCGAAAGGCGATCCGGCTGCTCCGCCAGGCGCGCCACCTCATCGGCGGTCAGTCCGACACGTGCCATGCCGGTGTCGAGCTGAAGCAGCGCCGGAAGGCGGCGTCCAAGGTCGCGCGCCAGGGCGGACCACCGCTCGACCGCGCCGAGGTCGTTGAGCACCGGCAGGACGTCATATCGGACGAACTCCGGCTCCGTGCCGGGCATCGCCCCGTTCAGCACGGCGATACGCGCCGACGTCAGAATCCGGCGCAGCGACAACGCCTCTTCCAGATGGGCGACGAAGAACGACCGTGCGCCCTCGGCCGCCAGGACGGGCGCGACCCGCGTCGCGCCGAGGCCGTAGGCGTCCGCCTTCAGGACCGCGCCGCACACCGCGCCGGGCGCGAGGCGCCCTCGAAGCAGGCGGTAGTTGGCCGCCACCGCCGCGAGATCGATCGAAAGAACGGCCGCGGCGGACTTCGCCTCGTCTGCGCTGCCTGTCCTGAACGGAGAAGCGCAAGACGCCCTGCTCGACGGCGCGTCCTCGGCGCGGGGCGGCGATATGCCGGACGGTTGCATCGACCGCATGGCGTCCCGATCACGCATCGTCAGTTCGCCGCTTCGCGCTCGACGTGCCGCAAATAACCGGGCGAATAAGCCACCTCGGCGACGGTCACGCCGGTTGGCATCCCCTGAAGATCGGTGAAGGGCATCCGATCGCCCGTCGTCAGGCCCAGTAGCGCCACGCCGAGCGGGCTCAGGATAGAGATGTACTGACCGGTCGGCAGATAGCGGTCGGGATAGACCAGGGTGCGGCATTCGATCCGGTCTTCCCCGTCCAGTTGGAACAGGATCCGGGAATCCATCGTCACCGTCGCGTCTGGCATCTCGCGGCACACGCTCGCCCGCTCCAGTTCGTCGAACAGGAACTCGGCGACCTGCCGGTTCGAATCGCGATGGGCGGCCGCCAGCGCCCGCAGGCGCGTGTGATCGCCGGCTGGAACGGAAATCGGCGGCAGGGGGTGATCGGCGGCGTCCGGAGACGTGCCGCAGACGGCGCAGGTGGCCATCGGTTCAACGGACGGAGTCCGGCAGACCGGGCAGAGACGAGTGTGGTTCGACATGACAACCTCCAATGGCCCAACGGCGACGCGATCCGCCGCGCATCCGCGATTCTCAAGAGCCGGGAAAGAGAGCGTGGAGCGATCACCCCCGGACCGCTCGACTGCGCTGCGTCAGTCCGCGATGCGCCGGTCCGGGGCCAAAATGCCTGATTGAAGGCTGCCCGCGCGCAGGAGGAAGCGAGGTATGGTCCAGGTGGCCATCGCGCGGAAATATAGGAAGGCCCGCAACCATGTCAATTCGGGCCTCGGATATTCAGGCGGGGCCGGTGGTCGCCCGTTCGGCGATCTCCGTAGAGGCCCTGCCTCTCCACCGAAAGGAGGGGGCGGCAAGGCATGATGGCCGGTATCGGGACATGGGTATCGGGACATGGGCGCAGCCACCATGCGGATTTGCCGCGCCGCCTGCTCCACCTTCTTACCGGACGACCGGTCTTACCGGACGACCGGTTGCTTGCCAGCACCGCAAGCCAGGCGTGGAGATAACGGGGCCCCCCGCAAAAAGGTGCCCCGCCGAGGCGGGGCTTGCGCTCAGTTTGCTATCCGAGGGCGATCCACGATCCTGGGATAGCGTCGGGCCCTTCCGGTCGAGCCGCGCAGCGGCGATCCGCGTCCAACGCCCAGGCTCGACCATGACAAGTCTACCAATCACCGGCCCGGGCGTCCGCCGCACTTCGGGGGCAGCCTCGCGGGATTCGGGGGTGGGCTGGCAATCGATGCGCCCCCGTCCTTTCGAGGGCGGCCTTCGACCGAAGGTGTCGGATCCTTTCGGCGCCGCGCATGCTGCGCTCAATCCGCTGTTCCGTCGGCCGGCCTCTGTCATTCGCCGCTTGGCGAGATCCGGAACTCGACGAGGCCGGGCACCTCCGACAGGCTGGTGGCGAGGCGGGCCAAGTTGGCTCTCTGCCCCGTGTAAAGGGTCATCCGATACTCGAAGAACCGGCCCCCCTCCGCGAGGCCGTAGCCGAGATTGGCGATCGCAAACCCGTGGCCCTCGATCATCGCGCGCAGCGTCTCCTCAGGCATCACCGCCTGCCGTTCGAACCTCAACGTGTGATGCGCCGACAGCATCCGTGGCAGCAGTCGCTCGATCCACCGGAATGCGGACAGGACCCCGAGGCCGGCAAGACAGGAGGCCGCGGCCGGGAGGTAGAAGCCGATTCCCACGAGGATGCCGATGGTGGCCGTCAGCCAGATCGAAGCCGCCGTGGTGAGCCCGCGGATGGACGGGCCCTCCTTGAAGATGACGCCCGCGCCGATGAAGCCGACGCCGGTCATGATGCCTTGGGCCATGCGCGTGGGATCGGTGCGGACCGTCTCGGGCAGCAGACCGGTGGGCCAGAGATCCTGATAGACGCTGATCAGCATGAGCGCCGCCGAGGCGAGGCAGACCAGGGCGTGAGTGCGAAAGCCCGCGGGGCGGCCATGGACGCTGCGCTCGAGTCCGATCAGCGCCCCCATCAGCAGGGCGCCGAGCAGGCGCCCGAGCATCGTCGGTTCCGCACCGTCGAAGATCGTCCAGAAGGTCTCGTACAAGGGATCGACGCTCCTGGGTCAGTTGGCGCACAGACATCTCATCCGAACCGCCGGTCCGGCTTGGTGTCCGGCTTGGTACAGGCGGCGGCCCCGTCGGTCAGTACCGCATAGAGCGCGTCGGCGCTATCGGCGCCGCGCAGCATTTCGCACACCGCCCGGTCCCGCAACAGCCGGGCAACGCGCGCCAATGCCTTGATGTGACGGGCGCCGGCGGCGTCGGGTGCCAGCATCAAGAAGACGAGGTCGACCGGCCGGCCGTCAATGGCTTCGAAGTCGATCGGCCGCTCCAGCCGGGCGAACAGGCCGTAGAGGCGGTCGAGGCCGGACAGCTTGGCGTGCGGGATGGCGACGCCGTCGCCGATCCCGGTGGAGCCGAGCCGCTCGCGCTCGAGCAGCGCCTCGAAGATCGCCCGCTCCGGCACCCCGGTTGCCGCTGCGGCCTGCGCGGCCAGCGCGCGCAGCGTCTGCCGCTTGCCGCCGGCGCGGAGGTTCGGAACGACGCTTGCCGGGTCGATCAGGGCCGCGATGCCGGGCGCAGCATCCGGCCGCGTCTCACGTCGCAGGTTGGGGTGAATATGGATGAGCATGATGTGTTCCTCGCGCCCGGCGATACGGCCGGACGCCTCGAATAAGCCGTCGGTGGATTGGAAGAGCGGGCTGCCCGGATCGGCGCCGCGAGCGTCGTCAGCCCGCGCCCGATCTCCGGGCCGGGACGCCGGACTGCAGGCGGCCGGCGCGCAGCGTCGCCCGGCTCATGGTACAGATCTCACGCATGACGTCATAAAGCTAGAAGACAAAAAAGAATAGTCAACACCTCCGCCGCGACGCTGCGGCGAGGCAGGAAAACGAATCCGAGATTGGCGAAAGCGAAGCGGGCGTCAATGATTTCGAAATATCTTTGTTTCGCACCCGAAAATTGAATCCTTCGAAAGGAGGGTGCTTTTGGGTGATTAATGAGGGAGGGCCGGTATTTCGGTGGATGCGTATTCGGCTCCATTGAAAGGCGTATGCCGCGTGACATGTTCAAGTCGGGCACCCGGATCGGAGGGGTCGACGGCCCCGGGGAACGCGGCGGCGCGCGCCGCGTGGTCCGGCCCATGATCGCGATCCGAGGTCGCCCGAAAACCGTCTTGTGCAACGCAGGGCAGGGAGGCCGCGAAGCGATGAGACCGTTTCCCGTTCGTGTCACCTTCCGCAACGTCGACCGATCCGCGGCATTGGAGGCGAAACTTCGCCGGCGGGCGGAGCGGCTGGCGCCGCTCGCGCGGGAAGCCCTCGCCTGCGGGGTCGTCGTGGAGGCGTTGCGGCGCGGCTGGTGCCGCCGAAGGCTCTTCCGCGTGCAGGTGGAACTGGCGGTTCCGGGCGAAGACGTCATCGCGCGCAACGACGTCAACGACGAGGCCATCGCGTGCGATCCCTATGCCGCGGCACGAGAAGCTTTCGATGCCGCGGAACGCCGGTTGCTGGCCGGGTCCGACGGTCGCGATCGCACTCCACGCCGGGGCGGCGGCTTGTCCAGGCGCGCGACGGCGCCGATGACGATCATGCCCCGGCGCCGTGATGCTCCGCCCGCGGCTTCGGATTGGGTCCGTTGGGAAGAGGGAGGGGATATGCATTACGAAAGCCCGTCGGGCGCCGAGACGTTGCCCGACATCGTGATGGTGGAGGACGACGTCAACCGCCTGCGCAGCCGGCTTGCCTGCCAATGGCCGATCCTGCATTGGAGGGCCGTAGAGTTTCTCGTCGGCGAGCTCGACCGCGCCACGGTCGTGAGCGAAGTAGAGGTTCCTCCGGCGACGGTGACGATGCATTCGGTCGTCGAGTACCGGGACGAGCGTCACGGGGTGACGCGGGTGGCGCAGCTTGTCTATCCCGAGGAAGAGCGGTTCAACGACCGCGGCCTCTCGGTGCTGACCCCGGTCGGTGCGGCGCTGATCGGCTTGCGCGAAGGGCAGTCGATCTCCTTCGCAGAGGCTGACGGAACCGTGCGGTCCGTCACGGTTGTGAGGGTCCTGTACCAGCCCGAAGAGCATCGCTGACGTGGCGTCGCGGCTGCGGGGCGCAGTTGATTTCCCGAGACGATCTCCTATGTCATCGATGCCATGCGGACTCTCCTTTCATCTCTCCGCCTCACCGCTCGTTCGGGTCGCATGCGAGCGGCGGATGATTTTGCCCCGGGCGCGGGCGGCGCGATCCAGCATCCGGTCCGCCCCCGCCCGGGGGCTGCCGAATCCTCGAGAAGCTGACCCGTTGGCTTGGTCCATCGCTCGATGGGCCGATAGGAGCATCGTCTTGTCCGCATTCCTGCGCTACCCCTTCTGTCCCTCTTGCGGGGCCGAGATGCCCCGGGCCGCGATTCGCTGCCTCGATTGCGGCACCCCACTGACCGTGCGGCGGGCCGTCAAGCGGCGGCGACGGGTGGCACCCGCCGCCATGCGACCTGTCCGGCCGCCGCGCCGCTCCGAGGATCCGGGAGAGCCATGTGATGCATAGCCTGCCCGAGATCCTGATAACCTTCGAGGATCGGCAGCGCCTGTCGGAGTTGATTGCGGCAGAACTCGCCGCCGGCCGGTACGAGGCAGTGACCTTCCTCGCGAACGAGATCAACCGAGCCCGGACGGTGCCGGCGGCGCTCGTTCCGCCGACCTGCATGACGCTCAATGCATACGGACGGTATCTGGACGAGCGCTCGGGGCTCGTGCGCGAGGGCGCGCTCGTTCTCCCCGGTCAGCAGCGCGCGTCGCTCAATATGGTCTCCGTCCTGAGCGATCTCGGCGCGGCCTTGCTCGGGCTTTCTGTGGGGCAGCGAATGACCTGGCGTTGCCGGTTCTGGGGCGACCGATCGATCCGGCTCCTGGAGGTCCTGCATCAACCGACGAGGGCGCGGGGGCCGGCTCCGCCTGACGATGAATGGGACGCCGTCAAAGACGACGGGTCGGCTCCAGACGGATGCGGCGCGACGAAGCCTTGCGGTTAGTGCGGGTGTTCCACTAGATCCGCGCCGGCCCGCCATGGCGCAGCGGAACCGGCGGTGCTCCCGGCGGGTTGTGGTCGGCACGACAGGATCACGGAGCGCGAAACGAGGGAACCATGACCTCGGCCGCCGGCTCTCAAGTGCAGGGACCGCCGAAGCCGCCGGGTCCTCTGCCGCCGCGCCCGTCGGACGAGCTCCCGCAACCCGGCGATCCGCCGAGGACTCTCTAGGTCCCGGATCGAAGCGGAGGCGGCGAGGCGGTGTTCGATCTTCTGGAAGTCGGACGTCCGCGGGTCTACGCTGTTCGTCGGCAGATTCGGGGCGGCGGGTCGGTGGCGAACGTCACGGAGAGAGGTCATGCTGAACCCGACCAGCCTCTTGGCCGATTCGCTGGGCCGCCATCTGGCCGACGCGTACCGGCGCACCTTCGGTGAGCAGCAGCCGCATTATGCCACGGCGATCGATACCGCAACGCGGCTCGTCCTCGAATGCGTGGCGAACAGCGACGCGCTCTACCACGACGCGCATCACACCGCCATGGTCACGCTTGTCGGCCAGGACATCCTCCGTGGACGGCATCTGCGCCGCGGTCTCCAGCCGGAGGATTGGCTGCACTTCATGATCGCCCTGTTGACGCACGACATCGGCTATGTGCGCGGCATCTGCCGCGGCGACGACGCGGACAGCTTCGTCGCCGACGAGGCCGGGACGCGCCTGCCCTGGCCGCGCGGGGCGTCCGATGCCTACCTCGCGCCCTATCATGTCGAGCGATCGAAGATCGCGGTCCGGGAGCGCTGCGGGCCGGTTCCCTATATCGACGCAGAACGCATCGCACGGGGCATCGAGCTGACGCGCTTTCCGGTTCCCGAAGATACCGACCACGCGGAGACCGATACGGAGGCCGGCCTGGTCCGTGCCGCCGACCTCATTGGCCAGTTGGGCGATCCGCTTTATCTGCGCAAGCTGAACGCGCTCTATCACGAACTCGCCGAGACGGGAACCGCGGCCCGGTTCGGCTACGAAAGCCCCGCCGACCTTGTCGATCTGTACCCACAGTTCTTCTGGAGCCGGGTGGAGCCCTATATCGGCGACGCGCTGGGATATCTGGAGCTTACCATCGAAGGGAAGCAGTGGATCGCGAACCTCTACAGCCACGTCTTCGCGATCGAGCACCGGCGCCGGCGACTGGGCCCTCATCCCGGCCGCAACTGAATCCCTCTCCCGGCCCTCGCGCAGCCGCCGTGCCTTCTTCAGTAGATGCGAATGACTCTCAATCGCATTGCAATCCATTCGCATCTTGATTAGAGTGCGCCCGGATCGGCTGACCGGCGGGTATCCCGGCGCCGTGAGACGGGGATTCACTGTGCAACGAAAGGACGATGGATCGGGGATGTCCGGCAGGGCGCGCCCAGACGACCGGACGGGCGGCTTGGCGGCGGTCCGTCGGCTGACGAGCGCGGAACTCCTGGGCGGGGCCAGGGAAGTGCTCATCGAGCACGAGAGCGAGCTCTACCGCCTTCGCTGCACGAGCAAGGGGAAGCTGATCCTGACGAAGTAGCTTCGCGGGGATACGCCGTCGGCCTCAACGGGCCGGCGCCGCGGTTCCTCCCACCGAGCGACACCGACAACACGGACCGAGCCAGCCACCGACGGCCCGCCCTCGGGCTTACGGCAGCCAGCCAGGACGCACCTTCGAGAAGGAAAGGGCAAGGGGGCTGGTATGCATTTCAAGGAATCACGCCGCGCGGCGGCAATGTTGGTCACGGTCTCGAGCATTTCGATGGCGGCCGTTTCAATAGGCGGCGCTTCGGTCGCCACGGCGCAGACCGCGGACGAGGAGACGCCGCCCGCGGCGGCTCAGGAGGCCGCTGCCGATGCCGGGGACCGGCCGATCTATCTCGGCCCGATCTCGGTGACGGCCACGCGCAATCCGATCGAAGCCTTCGAGTTCCCGGGCATGGTCACGGTGATCGACCGCGAGCAGATCCGGGCTCGGCAACCTTCGACACCCGACGACATCCTCAAATGGGTGCCGAACGTCGAGTTCACGGGCGGCCCCCGACGGTCCGGCGAGACGCCAAGCATCCGCGGCTTCTCCGGTCCGGACGTTGTCGTGCTGATCGACGATGCACGGCAGAACTTCGAATCCGGCCATGACGGGCGCTTTTTCCTCGACCCGAGCCTCCTGCGCGAGGCCGAGGTGCTCCGCGGCTCCGCCTCCTCGCTCTACGGCAGCGGCGGCATGGGCGGCGTGATCGCGTTCCGGACCGTACGCGCCGAGGACTTCCTCGCGGCCGACGAGACCGTCGGCGTGACCGTGTCGGGCGGCTACCAGTCGGTCAATGACGAGAGGGTCGGGACCGTGACCGCCTATGGGCGGCCGGTCCGAAACCTGGACCTCCTGGCCAGCGTCACCAAGCGGGATTCCGGCTCGATTGAGCTCGGCGACGGTAGCGAGCTCGACGACACCGACGACGACATCGTCGCCGGCTTGGCCAAGGGCGGGGTGACGTTCGCCGACTTCCACAATATCGAGGCGTCGTTCCAGCGCTTCCGCAACGAAGCCGAGGAGCCGAACAACGCCCAGGGCGACGGCAGCGACGGCCTCGTGGAGAAGGACATCCGCGCGGACACGATCCGACTGGCCTACAGCTATTCCAATCCGGGCGACAATCTCCTCGACCTCGATGCCGTGGTCTACCACACCGCCTTCCGGACCGACGAGCTGAGGCTGGACGACCTGGGTGCCGGGCCGCGGGGCGAGCTGCTCAAGCGCGACGTCGATACGCTGGGTTTCCGGCTCGACAACCGCTCGCGCCTGTCGCTGTCGGACGACGTCGGCGTGACCTTCACCTATGGGGCCGAGACCTATCGCGACGAGCAGGACGGAGCGGCCGGCGCCGGCGAGGCCGGCGGGGTGCCCGACGCCGAGACGGCGTTCGCGGGCCTGTTCGGCCAGGCCGAGATCCGGTTGGCGAAGCCCTTCGGCGTCGTGCCCGGCGACCTGCTGATCATCCCGGGCCTGCGTTACGACCATTACAAATCCTCGAGCGACATCGCCGATGACAACAAGGACGAGGCCCTGTCGCCGCGCATCGGCGTCAGCTACCTGCCGACCGAATGGTCGCTCCTCTTCGTCAACTACGCCGAGGCCTTCCGCGCCCCGACGGTCAACGAGCTCTATCCCTCCGGCGTGCATTTCCGCATGCCCATCGGACCGGGCGTCACGAACCGGTTCGTCGCCAATCCCGACCTCGACCCGCAGCGCACGCGTACGATCGAATTCGGCGCCGGCCTCGACTTCGCGGACGTCGCGGTGGCCGGCGACCGCTTTCAGATCAAGGCGTCGCATTTCCGCACCGAAGGGAAGGACTTCATCGACCTCGAGGTGAACCAGCCGTCTCCGTTCGTCGAATGCAACCCGTTCGTTCCCGGCGATTGCGATGGCACGACGCGGTCGATCAACGTGGCCGACGCCGAACTCTGGGGCAACGAGGTCGAGGCGTCCTACGAGAGTCACCGGGTCCGCGTCGGTCTCGGCTTCTCGACCCTCGACGGCGAGGACGAGGAGACGGGCGAGAAGCTGGGCGTGCTGACGCCGCCGCAGCTCACCGTCGACGCGGCGCTCAAGCTGCCGGAGTTCGACTCGATCCTGGGCTGGCGCATGATCGCCGCCGACGACTTCGACAAGGTCAACGACCCCGCGGAGGAGCGCGACGGCTACACGGTACACGACGTCTACTTTGCCTGGGCTCCGTCGCAAGGGGCCCTGGAAGGGCTGCGCGTCGACCTGGGCATCGATAACGCCTTCGACAAGTCCTACGAGCGCGTCTTCACCGACGCCAAGGAGCCGGGCCGCAACTTCAAGGTCCTGATCAGCTATTCGCTCAACTGGTGAGGCGCCGATTCGCAACGTGAGGGAGACGAAGAAGATGACGGACGTAGCATCAACCACGACGGTGGAGCCGTCGGACCTCTTGAGCCGCTACGGCGCGCTGCAGCGGAGCGAGCCCAACCTTCGGGTGCGCGATGCGGCCGGGCGCCTCGGCGTCAGCGAGGCGGAACTCGTCGCCGCGCGCTGCGGCCGGGGTGTCGTGCGGCTCGACGGCCGATGGGGCGCCCTGCTCGAGGCCCTGCCGGGGCTTGGCCCGGTTATGACCCTTACCCGCAACGAATACGCGGTCCACGAGAAGGTGGGGCGATACGAGCCCGTCTCGGTCTCTGGCGACGGCGCGCTCGTGACGGGGCCCGACATCGACCTGCGCATCCGGCTCTCCCGCTGGCGCTTCGGCTACGCGGTGACGGACAAGACCGAAAGGGTCGTCCGGCAGAGCCTGCAGTTCTTCGACGCCGCGGGCACGGCCGTCCACAAGATCTATCTGCGGGAGGACAGCGACGTCGACGCTTACACGCGGCTGATTGCCGCACATGTTGCCGAGGACCAGTCGGCCGGGGAACGGGTCGACGCTCGGGCTCCGCGGGCACGGCCCCGGACCGGCGAGGTGGATGTCGAGGCGTTGCGCCGCCGCTGGCGCGCTCTGGAGGACGTGCACCAGTTCTCCCCGATGCTGCGGGACCTGAAGGTGAGCCGGGTCCGGGCCTGCGAGCTCGTCGGTCCGGAGTTCGCGGAGCGCGTCGCGCCCGATAGCTTTCGCATCGCCCTCGAGCGGGCAGCCGCACAAAGCCTGCCGATCATGGTCTTCGTGCCCAGCCCGGGCGTGGTTCAGATCCACACCGGGCCGGTCAAGAACCTGAAGCGCGTGGGCGAGTGGTTCAACGTCCTCGACCCCGGCTTCAACCTGCATCTGCGCGACGGGGGCATCGCCGAGGCCTGGATCCTGCGCAAGCCGACGACGGAGGGCGTCATCACCTCTCTCGAGATCTTCGACGCCGATGGCAGCCAGATCGCCTGGATGTTCGGGCAGCGCGACCGCGGCGCGCCGGAGCGCCCGGAATGGCGCCGTCTGGTGGACGGCCTGGAGCGCACGGAATCGGCGGCCGCGGAATGATCGTTGCCGTGGCTCGTGCGGTCGCGGCGGCTGCCGTCGCTTGGCTGGTGCTGGGTGTGGCCCTGGCGTCCGCCGGCGCGGCGGCGGAAGACGGTCGGGCCTCGCCGGGTCGCGTCGTCTCCATCGGCGGCGCGGTCACCGAGATCGTGTTCGCGCTTGGCGCGCAAGACCGGCTCGTCGCCGTGGACAGCACCAGCCGCCATCCGCCCGAGGCGGCGGCGCTGCCCGACCTCGGCTACATGCGCCAGCTCTCCGCGGAGCCCATTCTGGCGCTCGAGCCGGGCCTGATCCTCGCGGTCGAGGACGCCGGTCCGCCGGCGGCGCTCGACCAGCTTCGGGCGACCGGCGTTCCGATCGTCACCGTGCCGGACGAGCCCACCCCCGACGGCGTGCTCCGCAAGGTCGAGGTCGTCGCCGACGCCCTCGGCCTGGCCGATCGCGGGAAGGCGCTCAACGCGCGGCTGGAAGCCGAGCTTGCGGCGCTGTCCGCCGTCCTGGACGAAGTCCGGACCCGTCCCCGCGTTCTCTTTCTGCTGTCCGTCGGGAACGGCGGCGCCCCGTTGGCCGCCGGCCGCGGCACCGCCGCCGCCGGGATCATCGCCCTGGCCGGCGGGCGCAACGCCATAGAGGACTTCGAAGGCTTCAAGCCGCTCTCGCCCGAAGCGGCCGTGACGGTGGCGCCCGACGTGGTGCTGGTCTCCGACCGTACGCTCGCCCTTCTGGGCGGGGAGGACAATCTCCTGGCGCGCCCTGACCTTGCCGCGACGCCGGCCGGCCGCAACGGTCGCGTCGTCGCAATGGACGGCCTCCTGCTGCTCGGCTTCGGCCCGCGGACGCCCGAGGCGATCCATGAGCTTGCGTCCGCTCTTCATCCGGAGCTGTCGCTCGCCACCCTGGCGGCGGATGAATGAGGACGATGTGGTGACGGCTCATGCGGTTTCCGGCCTGGCGCAGGCGGCGCGATGGCGATCGCGGCGGACGGCCGTCCTGCTGGCCGCCCTCGGCGCTGCGGCGGCGGCCGCCTTTCTCCTCGCTGTCGGGCAGGGCGCGGTGGCCATCGGGCCGGGCCAGATCCTCGCCATCCTCGGCGGCCGGGTCGGTCTCGAGCTGCCTTGGACCTACGAGTCGACCCAGGAGGCGGTGCTGCTCGCGATCCGGTTGCCGCGCGCCTGCCTCGGCGTTCTTGTCGGGGCCGCGCTCGCCGCGGCGGGGGCGGCGCTCCAGGGGCTGTTCCGCAATCCGCTCGCCGATCCCGGCCTCATCGGGGTGTCTACGGGTGCCGCGCTGTCTGCCGCGGCCGTCATTGTTCTCGGCGTTGCCCCCGCGGCGCTCGCCGGCTATGCGCTGCCGCCCGCGGCCTTCGCCGGCGGTCTGGCGGCGACCCTGATCGTCTATCGCATCGCCACCCGCGAGGGCCGGACGGAGGTCGCCACGATGCTGCTCGCCGGCGTTGCCCTCAACGCTATTGCCGGTGCGGGACTCGGGCTTCTCGTCTTCGTCAGCGATGATCAGCAGCTCCGCGACCTCAATTTCTGGCTGCTCGGCAGCCTCGGCGGCGTCACCTGGAAGACGCTGCTGCCGGCGGCCCCGCTCATGCTGCTGCCCGCGCTTGGCCTGACCCTGTTCGCGCGGCACCTGAACGCGTTCCTGCTCGGCGAGACCGAGGCGCTGCATCTCGGCTTCGACGTCGAGGCGGCCAAGCGCCGGATCGTCGTTCTGGCCGCCCTGACCGTGGGCGCGTCGGTGGCGCTTACCGGCGTCATCGGCTTCGTCGGTCTCGTCGTCCCGCACCTGATTCGTCTGGCGGTCGGGCCCGACCACCGCATCCTTCTGCCGGCGTCGATGCTGTTGGGCGCGTCGCTTCTCCTTGTCGCGGACCTGCTTGCGCGCTCGCTCGTCCTGCCGGCGGAACTCCCGATCGGCATTCTGACGAGTTGCGTCGGCGGGCCGTTCTTCCTGTGGCTCCTGGTCCGGCGCCGCGGGCCCGAGGCCTGGTGACGGGGGATCGCCGATGCTGTCTGCCTCAAATGTCCGGTTCGCCCGCGGTGACCGCGAGATCCTGCGCGGGGTTTCGCTTGCGCTGACGCCGGGCGAGCTGGTGGCGGTGATCGGCCCCAACGGGGCCGGCAAGTCCACGCTTCTGCAGCTCCTGTCGGGTGCGCTGGCGGCGCGCGGGGGGGCGGTCACGCTCGACGGCGCACCCTTGAATCGGTGGTGCCGGCAAGCCCTCGCCCGCCGACGGGCGGTGTTGTCGCAAACCGCAACCCTGGGTTTTCCGTTCCGCGTGCTGGACGTGGTGCTGCTCGGCCGCAGCCCGCATGCCGGCCGCGCCGCGCACCGCGACGACCTCCAGGTCGCCGAGGCCGCGATGCGGGAGACCGGAATTCTCCACTTGGCCGACCGCGTCTACACCACGCTCTCGGGCGGCGAGCGGCAGCGCGTTCAGCTCGCCCGCGCGCTGGCCCAGATCTGGCCTGCTTCAGACGGGGAAGGTGGGCGGTACCTGCTGCTCGACGAGCCGACCAACAACCTCGACCTCGCGCATCAGCACGCGATCCTGCAGATCGGGCGGCGTCTGGCGGGGCGCGGCACGGGCGTGCTCGCGATCCTGCACGACCCGAACCTCGCGGCCCTCCACGCCGACCGCATCGCCGTTCTCAAGGACGGGGCCATCCTGATCGATGGGCTGCCGGACACTGTCCTGACCGAGACCACGCTGGCGGCCGCCTTCGGTCTCGCCGTCACCGTGCGGCGCCACCCGACCCGGGATTGCCCCTACGTCGTCCCGGCCTAGCCGCCATCGCTCCGCTCAGCCGGCGGACCGGATGCGTTCGCGGTGGACGATGTAGAGTCCCGAGGCGGCGATGATCAGGATGCCCGTCACGGTGTAGAGGCCGGGGATCTCACCCCACACCGCAAAGCCGAACAGGGCGGCCCAGCCGATTGCGGTGTAGTCGAAGGGGGCAAGCGTGGAGGCCGGGGCGAAGCGGAAGGCGCTGATGAACAGAAACATGCCGAGCCCGCCGACCATCCCCAGCGCGGCGAGGAGCGCGAGGTCCGGCCAGGACGGCGTCACCCATAGGAAGGGGAGCGGCAGGCCGCACAGAAGGACGTAGAGGCCGGTGGAATAGACCATCGTGCAGACGGTCTGGTCGCGCCCGGCGAGACGCCTGGTGGCGAGGATGCTGAGCGCGTAGAACAGGGTCCCGGCCATCGCCAGCAGCCCGCCGGCGCCGAAGACGCCGGTGCCCGGCCGGGCGATGATCAGGATTCCGGCGAACCCCACGACGACCGCGCTCCACCGGTGGAGCCCGACCCGTTCCGAGAGCAGCGGCACCGACAGGGCGGTCACGACGATCGGGCTGGCGTAGCCGATCGCCACGGCGTCGGCTAGCGGCATCGTTCGGTAGGCCAAGATGAAGGCGATGTTCGAGGTCAGGCTGCAGACGGCGCGCAGGATCTGCCATCCGGGGCTATGGCTGCGCAGCGCCGGACGGCCGCCGGCCTGCCAGACGAGGATCGCCACGGGCAGGAGCCCGAACAGGCCGCGGAAGAAGATGATCTGGACCGGGCTGTAGCCGGTCGCCAGCCATTTCCCGATCGCGTTGTAGCCGGCGAAGAAGATCTCGGAGGCGAGGAGGAGATAAATGCCCCGCAGCGTCGCGTTCGATTCGTGAAGCGGCGCGCGGTGGGAGGTCTCCTTGGCAAGCATGTCCTGAACGGATCCCCTGGGCGGCCATCCCGCGAACCGGAAGCCGAGTCAGGATAGGCGGAGGGAAGCCGTTGAGAAGCGAAAGATTCCGGCCGCCTCAATCGGGAATGGCGATGGCCTCGACGGGCTCGCCTTCGTCCTCCTCGGCGGCGACCTCCCGGAGGCCGCGAAGCGCCAGGCGGAGCAGCGCGTCATCGGCGGGAGCCGCGCCGTAGACGACATAGGCCGGGCGCCGCATGACCGGGGTATCCGGCACCCGGAAGAGGCGCCCCTCGGCGAGGAGCGGTCGGACCACGCGGACCGGGAAGTACCCTGACCCGCCGTTCCGCAGGATGTAGCGCAACCCCAGCGGCCCGAGCCCGACGGAGACGGCGGGCGCCAGATCCGGCAGGGCCTCGTCATGGGCGGCCCGGAACTCGCGGCCCCAGTCCACGAAGACATAGCCCTCCTTCCAGGACTCCCCGGCCGGCGCTTCCGTGGCCACCAGGACAAGCTGCTCGACCAGAAGCTCGTCCACGATCAGCCCGGGCGTCTGCTGCGGCGTGTACATGACGCCGATGTCGAGGACGCCGTCGGCAAGCTGCCGCATCAGGCTGGTCGAGTAATCGGCCTCGACATGGATCGCGACGTCGGGGGCCGCCCGGCGCATCCAGGGGATCCACCGCAGGATCAGCCGCTCCCAGAGGCTGACCTGCGAGCCGAGGCCGATCGCGGCGCGGTAGGCCCGGGGCAGGGCGACCTCCTGCTCCGCGCGTTGCCAGAGCCGTTGCATGTTGAGGGCGTGGCGGCGCAGCCGCTGGCCGGCGGGGGTGAGCCGGACGCCCGCATGGTTGCGGATGAACAGCGGGCGTCCAAGCCGTTCTTCCAACGCGCGGATGCGGGCGCTCACCGTTGACTGCGTCACGTTGAGGGTTTCTGCGGCGCGGTTGAAGTTTCCCGTGGCGGCGACCTCGAGAAACGTCCGAAGCTGGTCGATGTGCATGCCCCGTTCCCGGCGAAGTAGCGTAAGCGATCGAAAACGGCGATCGACGCGATCAGGATAAATCAATTCTCAAAACGCCAAACCCGTTCTAAGGGAAGGATCGGATCGCTTCCAGATCGCTCAGGGCCGTTCCCCTTGTCGCTCACGCCGTGCGTCAACGTCCCGCTCGCATCGAAGGCTCGTCCGCGGCGCCGGCTGCGGTCGCCCGGGATCGGGGGGAGAGTCCGATGAACCGGCGCGGACCCGCACCTGCTGCGACCGCCGCGCCGGCCATTGCCGACTCCGGCCCGGTTCTCTCGCCCGCGCTCGACAGCCCGACCAGGGGCATCCTGTACGTGGTCGTCGGCGTCTCGATCTTCTCGGCGCAGGACGTCGTCATCAAGGGATTGAGCGGAGCCTATCCGGTCCACGAGATCGTGTTCGTGCGAAGCGCGGTGGCCCTCGCGCTGCTGCTGCCGCTCGTCTGGCGCGACAGCGGCCTCGCCGCCCTGCGGACCCGCCGACCGGGCTTGCACCTGTTCCGCGGCGCCGCCGCGTTCCTCGCCTATTCCTTCTACTATCTCGCGCTCGCGGCGCTGCCGCTCGCCGAGGTGATGGCCCTTTACTTCTCCGCCCCGCTCTTCGTCATCGTCCTGTCCGTGGCCGTCCTGCGCGAGACGGTGGCCCCGCGCCGCTGGATCGCCGTGGGTGTGGGGTTCGCCGGCGTGATGGTTATGCTCCAGCCTGGCGTCGGCGCGGTCGAGCCGGCGGGCCTGCTGGCCATTGCGGCCGCGTTCACCTACGCCATCACGGCAATCGTTACGCGTCGATTGGGCAGCACGGACGGCGGCGCGGTGATGGCGTTCCACGTCACGCTCTTCTATCTCGGCGCGAGCGCGATCGTCGGGCTGGCGCTGGGTGTCGCCGGCCCGGTCGGCGCGACGCACGAAAGCGCCGCCTTTCTGATGCGTCCGTGGCGCGTTCCGCCCTGGCCGGATCTCGGCCTCATGGCCCTGTGCGGCGCCATCGCCGCCTTCGGGTTCTATTTCCTGTCGCAGGCTTACCGCGTCGCCCCGGCGGCGACCGTCGCGCCGTTCGAATACGTCGCGCTGCTCTGGGCCGTTGCCTGGGGTTACGCCGTATGGGGTGACCTTCCCGCACCTCAGACCTGGGCCGGTGTCGCCCTCGTGGTGGGCAGCGGCTTCTACCTGTTCCGCCGCGAGGCGCAGCGCGGCCGGGCGGCGGCCGCCGGGCGGGGTGTCCGCCTGCGGCGGTGAGGGCGGCGAAATTGCGTGCCTAGCGCGTCTGCGACCCCGCTTCCCTTGCGCCTTCAGCACGGCGAAGGCCGGTGGCGACGGCAATCATCAGCACTGTGATGCCGGAGGCCCGGCCGCTGCCACACATGCGGCCGTAGGGAACGCCGGTGGGCAGGATCAGCGCCCAGGCCGGCCGGAGCTGGAGCGTGAAGGCAGCGGGATGAGGATTGCCACCTCGTTCACCGGGCCGAGGCCGGTGGCCGCGATATGGCCCTCCCTCCGAAATCGCATGGTCTTCCCTCACCACCGGGTTCAATCGGTCCTGGCGCAGCATGGCCTTCGCCCGGCCTGGCGGCCGGCACTGGGTCGGGGCCGGGCGATCGGCGATCGATGGTCGGAATTCGTTCGAAAACATGACATTGCGTTTCATTCAATGAAACGGTAATCTCGAAGCTATGACAACGCTCAACAGGTCTCTGCACCGCGGCCTTGAGCTGCTGCGCGTATTCAACCGGCTCCGCACGCCGAGCCTGGCTGAGCTCGCCGCCGCGACCGGCATGTCCAAGCCAACCGTGCTTCGCTACATGCGGACGCTGGAGGAGGAGGGCTACGTCGCGCTCGACGAGGGCACCAAGCGCTACCGTCTCACCCCAACCGTCTTCGAACTGGGATACGCCGCGTTGAGCAGCATGGAGTTCCCGAGGCTCGCCGAGCCCTTCATGGACGCGCTGGCGCTCGATCTCGGGCTCACGACCAACCTGGCGCGCCGGGACGGCGCGGAGATCGTCATGGTCGGTCGGACCTTCGCGGCGAAGGAGAAGTACAAGTACACCCCGATCCGGGCAGAGGTGGGCGATCGCCTGCCGGCGCTGGTGACGGCCCTCGGGCGCGTCCTGGTCGCGGCGGAGCCGGATTGCCTCGACGACGTCTTGCGCACGCTGCCGGTCGCGAAGTTGACGCCCAAGACCGTGACCGATCCGGCGCGGCTGCGCGCGATGGTCGAAGCGGCGGCGAAGCAGGGCTATGCCGTGGTCGAAGAAGAGCTCGTGCTGGGCTACAGCTCCCTCGCCATCGGACTCGAACACCATGGCCGCGAGCGGTACGCGCTCGGCGTGACCGTGCCTTCGGCGGATTACCCAAGGAAGCGCCTCGTCGGAGAGCTGCTGCCGCGGCTCGAGGCGGTTCGCGCGCAACTTTGTCCGGCGCACTCGGCTCGGGTGCGCGTTGCCTGAACAAGGAGGAAGAGGGATGTCCGGCGATTACGCCGACCACTATCGCGAGTACGGCTATGCCATTGTCCGCGGCGTCTTCTCGGCCGAGGAAATGGCCGAGATTGCGCAGGCGGCGGACCGTGTCTACGCCGAAGGCATGAAGCACCCCAGAAGCTGGCGCCACAAGAACCTCTATTTCGAGGTGATCGACGACAAGGCCGGGGGGCGGATCGTTCGCCAGGTGCAGTGGCCGTCCTGGATCGACCCGGTGCTCGAACGCTTCCGGCGGGACGAGCGGATCCTGCGCATTCTGGAACCGCTGATCGGCGACAGCCTGAAGCACTTGAGCAACCAGATTCACTGGAAGCCGCCGGGCGCGAAGATGGTCGGCTTCCGCTACCATCAGGACGCCCGGTTCCGGTCACCGCCCGAAGCCTTCCGCAAGCTCAACGAAAGCTTCGTCCAGACCGGTCTGGCGATCGATCCGCATCGCATCGAGAACGGCGCGCTGAAGGTCTTTCCGGGCAGCCACAAGCTCGGCTATCTCGGCCTGTCCGAGGACGAGTATCTCATGACCGGCGGGCCGGAGGCGGAGACGCTCGCCAAGGCCGGTCTCGATCCGAGCCAGGTGATCGACATCATCCTTGAGCCGGGAGACATCGCGCTGTGGCACCCGTTCATGGTGCACGGGTCCGGCGCGAATCAGTCCACGATCGACCGTCGGATCTACATCAACGGCTACTGCACGGCGGCGAACAGCGATCGCGGCGAGTGGGCGTTCCGGGACGGCGTGCCCTGTCCGCTCGGTCCCGAGCCGGCCTTGGTCCATTACGACGATCTGTATACGCGGCCGGAGCCGCATTACGTCGACAATTCGTGGTCGCGCGTGTAGGTCGCGTTTACTGTCCACGAAAAACGAGAAAAACTTTGATGCGGAGGCAACCGTGTCCGACTCCAGAGAACATCCTTACATCCCGCGTCTCAAGCAGCAGCTCGCCGATGGCCGCATTGACCGGCGGGAATTCCTGCGCAGCGCGACGCTTCTGGGTTTGAGCGCGGGCGCCGCCTACGCCTTCGCCGGCAAGGTCGACGGAATCGCTTCCCCCGCCATGGCGGCCCAAGCCGCCGCCATGCCTCGGGGCGGAACGCTGCGAATCTCCATGCGCGTCCAGGAGGTCACGGACCCCCACACCTTCTCCTGGATCGAGCCGAGCAACATCGCCCGCCAGGTTGTCGAGTTCCTCGCCGTCACGGGCCACGACAACATTACCCGACCGTGGCTGGCCGAGCGCTGGGAGGCGAGCGAGGACCTCAAGACCTGGACCTTCCACCTGCGGCGGGACGTGACCTGGCGCAATGGGCGCCGGTTCACGGCGGACGACGTTGTCTGGAACCTGAAGCGCGTGCTCGATCCCGAGACCAAGTCCTCGATGCTCGGGCTGATGATGGGGTATCTGATGGACGATGCCGGCAAGGCGCTGTGGGACGCCAACGCGATCGAGAAGGTCGACGACTTCACGGTGCGGCTGAACTGCAAGGTGCCCCAGCTCGCGGTACCGGAACATTTGTTCCACTATCCCATGTTTATCCTGGATCCGGAGGAAGGCGGCCGGTTCGGGCCGGGCGCCAACGGCACCGGCGCGTTCGAGCTCACGGAGATCGCCGTCAGCCGCAAAGCGGTCCTCAAGGCGCGGAAGGATGGTTATTGGGCCGGAGGACCTTTCCTAGACGGGATCGAGTTCATCGATCTTGGGGACGATCCCGCGGCGGACATCGGCGCGCTCGCGTCGCGGCAGGTCCATGGCCTCTACAGCCTCGCGGAGGAGCGGGCCCAGACGGTCCGCGGCCTCGACCACCTCGAACTCTACGACGTTCTGACCGCGTTCACGGCGGTGGCGCGCGTCAAGGTCACCGAGAAGCCCTTCGATGATCCCCGGGTGCGCAAGGCGCTTCGGCTGGCGATCGACCAGGACGCCGTCCTGGCGGTCGCCTTGCAGGGCATCGGCCAAAGGGCGGAGCACCACCATGTCTGTCCGATCCATCCCGCTTACGCGGAACTGCCCTTCATGGGCCGCGACGTCGAAGAAGCCAAACGCCTCCTGGCCGAGGCTGGCTATCCCGACGGCTTCGAGACCGAGATCTTCTGCAAGAAGGATCCGTCCTGGGAGCCGATCGGGGTCCAGGCGATGGTCGAGATGTGGAAGGAGATCGGCGTCAGGGTGAAGATCAACCTGCTGCCGTCGGCCCAGTACTGGGACGTCTGGACCGAAGTGCCCTTCGGGTTCACGACCTGGTCGCACCGGCCGCTCGGCATCATGGTTCTCGGGCTCGCCTACCGGTCCGGCACGCCGTGGAACGAGTCAGGCTATTCCAACCCGGAGTTCGACCGGCTTCTGACCGAGGCCGAAGGGCTGCTGGACGTCGAGGCGCGGCGCGAGGTCATGGCCAAGCTGCAGCGGATCATGCAGGAGGACGGCCCGATCGTGCAGCCCGTCTGGCGGAAGCTGATGACCGCCTACGACAAGCGCGTGAAGGGGTTCCGGATGCATCCTTCGGCCTACATTTTCGGACACGAGATCGCCCTGGCGGCATGACGCCGCATCCCCTTCGGACACCACACCGAACAGCCTCCGTTCACGGCCGCCGGACAATGGCGGCCGTGAACGGAGGTCTGTTCGGCGCTCTTTCTTAGCCGCGCATCCGCGACCCGCTCGGGTCGTAGAGCGGCTCCGTGACCAGCCGGGCCGGCCGCCGCTCGCCCAGGATCTCCAGCTCGAAAGACCTGTCGGGGGTGCCTGCAAGGGCGCGTTCGACGTAGGCGAGCGCGATGCTCTTGCCGACCGTGTGTCCGTAGCCGCCGGAGGTAACGAAGCCGACCACCGCGCCCTCGTGGAAGACCGGCTCGTCGCCCTGGGCATCGGCGTCGCCCGCATCGACGACCAGCGTGACGAGCTGCCTCTTCGGCTCGGCTGCCCGTAGCTCCTCGGCGGCGGTGCGGCCGATGAAGTCCGCTGCCTTCTTCTGGCTCACGAACCGACCGAGGCCGGCCTCGAACGGCGTGTGGTCCGGCGTGTACTCCCGCAGCCAGGCGCCGAAGCTCTTCTCGAGCCGCAGCGAATTCAACGCCCGCCCGCCGAAATGCCGCAGCCCCAGATCCGCGCCGGCGCCGAGCAGCGCCTCGTAGAGGGCCAGGTGATACTCTGCCGGGACGTAGATCTCGTAGCCCAGCTCGCCCGTGAAGGAGAGCCGGTTGACGATGGCCGGGCAGCGGCCGACGTCGATCTGCCGCAGGCTGCGGAACGGGAAGGCCTCGTTCGAGACGTCCTCGTCGGTGAGGCGCGCCAGCAGGTCGCGTGCCTTCGGGCCGGCGATGGCGAATCCCAGCCACTGCACCGTCCGGTTCTCGACCCGCACCGACCCGTCGGCCGGCAGATGCGCCCGGAACCAGCGGGCGTGATAGCCCTCGGCGACCATCGAGCCGACGAGCATGAAGCGCTCGGGTCCGAGGCGTGCGACGGTGAAGTCGCCGATCAGCCGGCCCTTCGGGTTCAGCATGGGGCTCAGGACGGTCCGGCCCTCGCCCGGCAGGCGGTTCGCCAGCATCCGGTCGAGCCAAGCCTCGGCGCCGGGGCCCGTCACCTCGTGCTTGGCGAAATTGGCGATCTCGATCAGGCCGACGGCCTCGCGTACGGCGCGGCATTCCTCGCCGACCGGACCGTGAGCATTGGACCGGCGGAAGCTGGGGGCCTCCACCGGCTCCGTGCCCTCGGGCGCGAACCACAGCGCGTGCTCCAGGCCGCAGGTCGCGCCGAAGACGGCGTTCCGCGCCTTGAGGCGGTCATAGACCGGCGTGGTGCGGAACGGCCGGGCCGCCGGCAGCTCCTCGTTGGGGAAGGTGATGCGGAAGCGGCGGCTGTAGTTCTCCCGGACCTTGGCGTTGGTATAGCCGCGCGTCGCCCAGCGGCCGAACCGCGCCACGTCCATGGCGAAAATGTCCATGCCAGGGTCGCCGTCCACCAGCCAGTGGCTGAGCGCGAGGCCGACACCGCCGCCCTGTGAGAAGCCGGCCATGACGCCGCAGGCGACCCAGAAGTTGTCGAGGCCCGGCACCGGCCCGACCAGGGGGTTGCCGTCGGGCGCGAAGGTGAAGGGGCCGTTGATGACCCGCTTGATGCCCGCCTTGGCCAGGGCCGGCACGTGCTCGAAGGCGATCTCCAGGCTCGGCGCGATGCGGTCCAGGTCCGGCTGCAGCAGCTCGTGGCCGAAATCGGCCGGCGTCGTCTTCGGCGACCAGGGGCGGCAGGCCTGCTCGTAGGTGCCAAGCAGCAGGCCTTTGCCCTCCTGCCGCAGATAGGCCTCGCCCTCAAAGTCGATGCAGTGCGGCAGCTCGCGGTCGAGGGCCTCGATCTCGGGAATAGGCTCGGTCACGAGGTACTGGTGTTCCATGGCCAGGATTGGCAGCTCCAGCCCGACCAGGCGTCCCACCTCGCGGGCCCACAGGCCGGCGGCGTTGACCACGACCTCGGCGGTGATGGTTCCCTGCGGCGTGATCACCAGCCAATGCCCCTCCGGGGTCTGCTTCAGTTCGACGACCGGCGTGTGCCGGTAGATCTCGGCGCCGCCGAGCCGTGCGGCCTTGGCGTAGGCCTGGGTGACGCCCGACGGATCGACATGCCCCTCGGCGGGATCGTAGAGCATGCCGAGGAAGTGCTTCGTCTCCAGAAGGGGGTGCATCTCCTTCGCCTCCTTCATCGAGACGAAGTGCGTTTCCATGCCCAGCACCTTGCCCTTGGCATGGGCCGTCTTGAGGAAGTCCAGCCGCTCCGGCGTGCCGGCCGCCATCAGCCCGCCGACCAGGTGAACGCCGCAGGACTGCCCGGAGACCTCTTCGATCTCCTTGTAGAGCTTGATCGTGTAGTCCTGCAGCTTGGCGACGTTCGGGTCGCTGTTGAGGGTGTGCATGCCGCCGGCGGCGTGCCAGGTGGAGCCCGAGGTGAGTTCCGACCGCTCGATCAGCACCACGTCGCGCCAGCCGAGCTTGGTGAGGTGATAGAGGACGCTGCAACCGACGACTCCGCCGCCGATCACCGCGACTTGCGCATGGCTCTTCATGATGTCCCCTTGATGAGCTGCAGGATCGTCGAACGACAGACCCTTTTCCGGTTATTCTCTAATCAAAATCCGACGACTCTTAGCGTGGAAACCGACGCGTCGCATCGGACTCCTGATTCATCTGATTCGTCCAACGGCCGAAGGGTAACCATGGAGACACAGAGGCACAGAAAGGAAACCTTCGGAATCGAAATCCTCCGCGTCTCTGTGGTTCCAAAGCCCGGCGGGCTCAAACCCCTCTGGCCGTCCCATCAGAAATCGGTCGGCGCGCCGCCTTCCTCCTTCCGCTTGGCGACGAAGGCCTCGAGCTCCTCGCGGATGGCTTCGTCCAGCGGCGGCGGCTCGTACTCCCGCAGAAGCCGGCGAACGATCTCCGCCGCGCGCTCCGGGGCGACCGGCGAACCCGCCTCGCGCCAGGTCTCGAAGTTCCGCCAGTCGGAGATCATGGGCGTGTAGAACGCCGTGCGGTAGCGCGCCTGCGTGTGCGGCGTGCCGAAGAAGTGGCCGCCGGGACCCACGTCGCGGATTGCCTCCAGCGCCAGCGTCTCCTCGTTGACCTCGAAGGGGGACAGGAAGGCGGCGACCATCTGGAGCAGCTCGGCGTCGATGACCATCTTCTCGAAGGACGCGCAGAGCCCGCCTTCCATCCAGCCGGCGGCGTGCATCATCATATGGGTCCCGCCCATCACCGCGCCCCAGAGGGAGAAGACGGACTCATAGGCCGCCTGCATGTCGAGACTGTTGGCGGCATTGGTGTTCGACGACCGGTAGGGCAGGCCGTAGCGCCGCGCGAGCTGCCCGCCCGCCAGCGCCGCCTGCATGTATTCCGGCGTCCCGAAGGCCGGCGCGCCGGACTTCATGTCGACGTTCGAGGTGAAGCCGCCATACATCACCGGCGCCCCGGGGCGGACGATCTGCGCGAAGGCGATCCCGGCCAGCGCCTCGGCGTTCTGCTGGGCGAGCGCGCCCGCCAGCGTGACCGGTGCCATCGCACCGGCCAGCGTGAAGGGTGTGAGCACCACCACCTGGTTGCGCGAGGCCATCTCGATGATGCCCTGCAGCATCGGCGCGTCCAGGCGCAGCGGCGAGCTCGAGTTGATGATCGTGAACAGGCTCGGCTCCCGGTCGAGCTGCTCCTCGTCGATCCCGCGGGCGATGCGCGCGATCTCGATCGCGTCGCGGTTGCGCTCGCGACCCAGGGAATAGGCGTGGAAGACCTTGTCGGTCAGGCGCACGAAATCGGCGAGGCAGTCGAGATGCCGGACCGACGGGTGCAGGTCGACCGGCTCGACCGGATAGCCGCCGAACAGATGGATGATGTTGAGGCTCTGGCCGAGCTTGAGGAAGTTCCGGTAGTCGGTCTGGTTGCCGGGGCGCCGGCCGCCCTCCAGGTCGGAGGCATTGGGCGCGCTCGCGACGCTGCCGAAATTGACGACGTCGCCGCCGATCTCCAGGTTGTGCTCCGGGTTGCGGGCGTGCAGCACGAAGCGCGACGGCGCGCGGGCCACCGCCTCCTCGATCAGCCCGCGGTCGAAGCGGACCCGTTCCCCGTCAGCCTGCACATCGGCGCCCGCCTCCTGCAGGATGCGCCGGGCCTCCGGCAGCATAACCTCGATGCCGATCTCTTCCAGGATGGTCAGCGAGGCCTGGTGGATGCTCTCCACCGCGTCGTCCGAGATCACCTCGACCGGCGGGTAGGGATTGCGGACCTGGCGCCAGGGAAACTGGGGCAGGGCGGATTCGGCGGACGCGCTGCGGCGCCGGCCGCGACGCTCGCCCCGCGGGGTGGGGCCTTCGGCGGTCTGTACGGACACGGACTTCACTCCCAGAGAAGCACGACCTTGCCGGACCGGCCTTCATTCATCGCGGCGAAGCCGGCCTCGAACTCGTCGATCGGAAAGCGGTGGGTCAGAACGGGCGAGACGTCAAGCCCGCTCTGCAGCATGGCGATCATCTTGTACCAGGTGTCGAACATCTCGCGACCGTAGATCCCTTTGATTCGCAGCCCCTTGAAGATGACCTGGCTCCAGTCGATGGCGGCGCTCGCCGGGGGGATGCCGAGAAGGGCGATGCCCCCGCCATGCATCATCACCCCGATCATCTGGCGCAGCGCCTCGGGGCTGCCCGACATCTCCAGGCCGACGTCGAAGCCTTCGGTCATGCCGAGCTCGCTCATGACCGCGCGCAGGTCGGTCGTCCGGACGTCGACCGCCCGCGATGCCCCCATGCGCCGGGCGAGGTCGAGCCGGTAGTCGTTCACGTCGGTGACCACCACGTGCCGGGCGCCGGCGTGCCGCGCGATCGCGGCGGCCATCAGCCCGATCGGTCCGGCCCCGGTGATCAGCACGTCCTCCCCCACCAGGTCGTAGGACAGGGCCGTGTGCGCGGCGTTGCCCAGCGGGTCGAGGAAGGCCGCGATGTCGTCCGGGATCTCGGCCGGGATCGGGTAGGCGTTGCGCGCCGGGATCGCGATGTACTCGGCGAAGCTGCCCGGCCGGTTGACGCCGACGCCGACCGTGTTCCGGCACAGATGCCGGCGGCCGGCCCGGCAGTTGCGGCATTGCCCGCAGGTGATGTGCCCCTCGCCGGAGACGCGCTCGCCGACCGTCAGGCCCGTCACCTCGTGGCCGAGGGCCGCGACGGTGCCGACGAACTCGTGGCCGACGGTCATCGGCACGGGGATGGTCCGCTGCGCCCACTCATCCCAGTTGTAGATGTGCAGGTCGGTGCCGCAGATCGCCGAGCGGCTGACGCGGATGAGGACGTCCTCCGGCCCGATCTCGGGCTTCGGCACGTCGTCGCGGAGCCACAGGCCCGGCTCCGGCTTCAGCTTGACGAGGGCTTTCATCGCGCGCGCTCCCCCTCGGCCGGTCAGGCGATGACCTTCAGGGCGCGGCCCACGGTGGCGAAGGCCGCGAGGGCGTGGTCGATCTGCTCCTCCGTGTGGGCCGCGCTCATCTGCGTGCGGATGCGCGCTTGGCCCCTGGGAACGACGGGGTAGGAGAAGCCGACGACGTAGACGCCTTCTTCGAAGAGGCCGGCGGCCATCTCCTGCGCCAGGCGCGCGTCGCCCAGCATCACCGGGATGATCGGATGCATCCCCGGGACGAGCCGGAATCCCAGCCGCTCGAGCCCCGCCCGGAAACGCTTGCCATTCCGGTGCAGGTTTGCGCGCAGCTCGTCGGAGCGTTCGACGATGTCGAGGGCCGTCAGCGAGGCGGCGACGATCATCGGCGCGACGCTGTTCGAGAAGAGGTAGGGCCGCGCCTTCTGGCGGAGCCACTCCGCGATCGGCCGCGAGGTCGCGACGTAGCCGCCGGAGGCCCCGCCCAGCGCCTTGCCCAGCGTGCCGGTGAGGATGTCGATGCGGTCCGCCACGCCCCAATGGTCCGGCGTCCCGCCGCCGCGCGGCCCAAGCACGCCGACGGCGTGCGAATCGTCCACCATGACGAGCGCGTCGTACCGGTCCGCGAGGTCGCAGATTGCCGGCAGGTTGGCGATGATACCGTCCATCGAGAAGACGCCGTCCGTGGCGATCAGCCGGAAGCGGCAGTCCCGCGCCTCCTTGAGGCGGGCCTCCAGATCGGCCATGTCGTTGTTGGCGTAGCGCAGGCGCCGGGCCTTCGACAGGCGGATGCCGTCGATGATGCTGGCGTGGTTGAGCGCGTCGCTGATGACCGCGTCCTCCTCGCCCAGCAGCGCCTCGAACAGGCCAGCATTGGCGTCGAAGCAGGAGGAGAAGAGCACGCAGTCCTCCTGCCCCAGGAAGGCGGCCAGCCGGGCTTCGAGCTTCTTGTGGATATCCTGGGTGCCGCAGATGAAGCGGACGGAGGACAGCCCGAAGCCGTAGTGGTCGAGCGCTGCCTTCGCGGCGGCGACGATGCGCGGGTCGTCGGACAGGCCGAGATAGTTGTTGGCGCAGAAGTTCACCACCTCGCGCCGCACGGGCGCCTCCCCGTCGGCCAGCACCGTCACGGAGGATCGCTGCGGCGACAGCATCAGCCGCTCGGCCTTGTAGAGGCCGTCCCGGCGAAGCGCCTCGATCTGCTCGGCAAGATGCGTACTCAGGCTGCGCATCGGTCTCCTCCCAAGGATGATCCTGTCCCCGGTCCTTGGTTCTCCCCATAGCATGTGCGCGCCGCCAGCCCCGAATCCAATCTGAAAAATCGATGGCCGCATGAGGAAATCTCTGCCGGTCGCCTTCCGGGACGCGTCTGCTACACTCCGGCGGCCCGCCGCCGGCGGCGGGCGCCCGGGGGAACGTTTCGCATGGACCGCCGCCTTATTCCGCTCAACTCGCTCCGCGCCTTCGAGGCCACGGGCCTTCATCTGAGCTTCACCCGGGCGGCCGAGCGCCTGGGCGTGACGCAGAGCGCGGTGAGCCGCCACGTCATCAACCTGGAGACGCTGCTCGGCGTTCCGCTGTTCGAGCGGCGGCGCAACGGCCTCGCCCTGACCGAGCAGGGGCGGGCGTTGCTCCCCGTCGTCACCCGCGGCTTCGACGAGATCCAGCGCAAGCTGGAGGAGATCACCGGTGCCCGGGCCGAGGTGACGCTGCGCGTGGCCTTGCCGCCGACCTTCGCCTACCAGCTTGCCGTGCCGCTGCTGAACGAGTTCAAGAAGGGCTTCCCGGAGGTCTCCCTGGACCTCGAGAGCATGGGCCGCGTGGTGGACCTGGAATCCTCCGGCTGCGACCTCGCCGTGGTCTATTCGGAGCCCCGCATCACCGACCTCGTCATGGACCTGCTGTGGATCGAGCGGGTGACCCCGCTCTGCCACCCCGCGCTGCTGCGGCCGGGCGACCTGGAGGACCCTGGGGCCTTCGTCCGGCGCAACCAGCTTCTCCACGTCAAGGCCGAAGGCCGGCGCTACCACTCCTGGGAACGGTGGCTCCAGCAGGCCGGCATCGCCGAGGTCAACGCCCGCCGCGGCCTGGTGTTCGACACCGGGCAGCTCGCGGTGCAATACGCGCTCAACGGCGACGGCGTGGTGGTCACCGACAAGTCGCTGTTCCGCGCCGAGATCGAGGCCGGACGCCTCGTCGCACCGTTCGAGACCACGGTGCCGACCGGCTACTGCTACTTCCTGATGGTGCGGGCCGAAGACCTGCAGAACGCCCCCATCCAGGTCTTCCGCTCCTGGCTGATCGAGCACTTCTCCGCCGCCGAACGCGCCGGCTCTGATTCTTCGGCCCTGAAACCGCAGGGCCGCGGCGGCGCGGCACGGTGATCGAGCGCTCCTCTCTCGCCTCGGCACGAACCGGAGGTCCGACGGTCACGCCGGCCGGAACCGGGTCCCGGCGGCGACGGTTGAGTCGATGCGGCGTCTCTACAGACGCTACGCCGATGCAATGGAGAGCAGAGTCGATGCGGCGTCTCTACAGACGCTACGCCGATGCAATGGAGAGCAGATATGACCAGCATCAAGCCGGCCATCGTCACCCTTGCGGCCCTTGGCATCTTCGCCGCCTCGGGCGCCCTGGCCCAGACCGCGCCGTCCGAACCGACCGAGCGGCCCATGATGCAGAACCAGGGCAGCGCCATGATGCATGGCGAGGGCTGGCATGGCCACGGCATGCAAGACGGAACGAGGCAGGGCGACAGGAGAGGCATGAGAGGCCGGGACGGCCCGCGTTTCGGGCGGATGGGCCCGGACATGATGGTGTTGATGATGATCATGGTGGACACGAACGGCGACGGCGCGCTGTCGCTGGAAGAGGTCCAGGCCGTCCACGCCCGGATCTTCAACTACGCCGACACCGACGACGACGGCCGGCTCACTCTCGACGAGCTGCGGAGCTTCTTCCACGGCGGTGCCGGCCCGGGGAAGCGGTAACGCCGGCCGCGGGCCCAGGCCCAGGGCCGGAAGCCGGCCACGGAAAAGGCCCGCCGGGCGTGTCCGCGAAGTGGGCGGCGTGACGCCGCGCGTCCCGCGGAGGGGGTGACGGTCCCCGGGGCGCGACGGCGGAAGGGCGCTCTCCGTGTGCCTCCGTGGGTCTCTCCGCTCAGGCGGCGACGCCGCGGGTCTCCACGAAGCGCTGCATCGCCTCGACCAGATAGTCGCCGTAGCGCACGGGGGCGTAGCGCGGCGGGTCGCCGGCGGGTGACGGCACGCATTCGATGACCGCGTCCACCGACGGCTCGAAGAAGAACGGCACCGAATGGCGCTCCGCTCCGTTGCCCAGCACGCGGTGCGGCGTGGCGACGAACCGGTCGTTGGTCCATCGCTGCAGCGCGCCGCCCAGGTTGACGACGTAGCTGCCGGCGATCGGGGGCACGTCGATCCATTTCCCCGCCGCGTTCCGCGCCTGAAGCCCGCCGACGCTGTCCTGGCGGAGCAGGGTCAGGATTCCCGAATCGACGTGCTCCTTGGCCATGATCGGCAGCCGCCGGCCGTCATGCTCCAGGAACGCCGCCTCTTCCACGCCTTCGAGCGACCGCGCCGTGCGGACCGGATAGCGCAGCAGCCGCAGGGTCGAGTTGCTGGCCGCGAAGAACGGGTCGAACCAGTCCTCGCGCAACCCGAGATACCGTGCGATCGCGTGCATCAGCACCCGCCCGAGGCCCAGCATGTCCCGGTAATAGGCCATGACCTCGGCCCGCCAGCCGGGCAGGGCCGACTCCGCCGGCCAGGGATTGCGCTCGATCAGCGGATCGTCCAGCGGATAGCCCGGGTCGCCCGGCGCGAACTCGGGGCCGATGTCGATGCCCTCCTTGTAGGTCAGCTCGCCGTCCGTCACCGGGAAATAGCCGCGATAGATGTTGGCGTTTTCCGGCACGTAGCGCCGGCGGGCGAGGGGCCGCCGCGCCGCCTCGTCGAGGGTGAAGAAGGCGAGCAGCCGCCGCAATCGCTCCGGCGGGCACAGCGCTTCGATCGCCGCGCCCCGGATGATGAGGAACCCGCTTTCCTCGCAGGCCCGGCCGATTTCCCGGTCCACCCGCTCGGCCGATCCGCCGGGCTCGAACAGCGGCGTGACGTCGATGACGGGGATGCGGTCGAAACCCTGCGGCATCCTGGGGCGGCTCCTGTCCGAACGGTCGGTTGCTGGCCGCAAGCGTAGCGGCGCCCTCCGGCCGCCGCAACCGATGCCGGGCAACCAACGCCCGGCCCAAGGTGTTCGTTGTCCAGTCCACGCCTCGTCGGGCCACCCCGCATCGGGCAAGAAGGGAGAAATCGAACATGGCGAAAATGCGAGCGGTCCAGGTTGCGGAGCCGAACGCCCCCCTCGAACTGGTGGAGCGCGACATCCCCGAGCCGGGGCCGGGACAGGTGCGCGTGAAGGTGGAAGCCTGCGGCATCTGTCACAGCGACGCCTTCGCGACGGAAGGCACCTTCCCCGGGATCTCCTACCCGATCACCCCCGGTCACGAGATCGCCGGGGTGATCGACGCGCTCGGCCCCGAGGTCGTGCCCTGGCAGGTGGGGCAGCGGGTCGGCGTCGGCTGGCACGGCGGGCATTGCGGCCGGTGCGACCGCTGCCGCCGCGGCGACTTCATCAACTGCCGCTACGGCCAGGTCCCCGGCATCACCTATGACGGCGGCTACGCCGACTACATGGTGGCCCCGGCGGAGGCGCTGGCCCTGATCCCGGACGACCTCGCGGCGGTAGAGGCGGCGCCGCTGCTCTGCGCCGGCATCACCACCTACAACGCGCTGCGGAACAGCCGGGCGCGCGCGGGCGACCGGGTCGCGATCCTCGGCATCGGCGGCCTCGGCCATCTCGCCGTTCAGTTCGCCGCGAAGATGGGGTTCGAGACGGTGGCGATCGCCCGCGGGCGGGAGAAGGAGCCGCTCGCCCGCCGGCTCGGGGCCCATCACTACTTCGACAGCGAATCGGACGACGCGGCGGCGGAGCTCGCCGAGCTCGGCGGCGCCCGCGTGATCCTCGCCACCGCGACGAGCGCGAAGGCGATGACCGCGGTGATCGATGGGTTGAGCGAGAACGGCACCCTCCTGGTGGTCGGCGCCTCGGCCGAGCCGATCGAGGTCACGCCCCTGCAGCTCATCGCCGGGCGCCGGTCCGTCAGCGGCTGGCCCTCGGGCACGGCGAGCGATTCGGAGGACACGCTGGCCTTCAGCGCGCTCACCGGCGTGCGCCCGATGATCGAGACCATGCCGCTGGAACGCGCGGCCGAGGCCTTCGACCGGATGATGAGCGGCCAAGCCCGCTTCCGCATGGTGCTCACCACCGGAAACTGAGCGGCCGCCGATCTCCGCGGCCCAGGGCGGCCGTTACCTACGGGCTCCCGGCCGATCGGTCCGCGGCGAATCGGCGCCACGCGACGACGAGCACCGCGACGAGCGCAAGAAGAAGCGCGGCGCTGATCGGCCGCGTGACGAAGACGGTCGGATCCATCTGGTTGGCGATCAGGGCGTTGCGCAGATTCACCTCCACGATCGGACCCAGCACGAGGCCGATGACCAGCGGGGCCATCGGGAAGCCGAAGCAGGTCAGGACGAAGCCGGCGAGCCCGAGCACCGCGATGAGGGCCACGTCGAACGCGGCGTTGCCGATCGCGAATCCTCCGGTTGCGCAAAGCACGCCGATGATCGGGATGAGGATGCGGGGCGGCACGCGCAGAATCGCGGGTAGATAGCGCCTAAGGCCGAGGCCCAGGACGAGGACCACGAGGTTCGCCGCGACCAGGATCAGGAGGAGCAGGGCGAACAGCTCGCCCTGCGCCACGATGAAGAACGGCCCGGGATCGATTCCCTGTATGAGGAGCGCGCCGAGCAGGACCGCCGTCACCGTGTCGCCCGGAATGCCGAGGGTCAGGAGCGGGACCAGCGCCCCGCCCGTGACGGCGTTGTTCGCGACCTCGGGCGCGATCACGCCGGCCGGCGCCCCCTGCCCGAACGCCTCGCCCTTGGGCGGCTCGCCGCGCGCGCCGCGCGCCGCTTCACCGTAGCTGATCCAGGATGCGATCGTGGGGCCGGTCCCCGGAAGGATGCCGATTCCGGTGCCGATCGCGGCGCTCTTCAGGACCAGCCATTTGTGCCGGAGATAAACCGGCAGCAGCTCGCGCAGGCGGACGGAGCGCTGCACAGGAAGATTGACGGCGGCCGCCGGCCCGGCCGCCTGCGCGAGGATCTCGGTGACCGCGAAGAAGGCGATCAGCGCCGGCAGCAGGGACACGCCGCTCAGGAGCTGCGGAAGCCCGAGGGTAAACCGCGACATCCCGCCGACGGGGTCGATGCCCACCGTTCCCAGCAGCATGCCGAGAACGGCGGCGATCAAGCCCTTGGTGAGCGAGCCGCGGGACACCGCGGCGACGCAGGTCAGGCCGAACAGGGCAAGCGTGAAGTACTCGACGGAGGTGAACTCCAGTGCGAAACCGGCGAGGATCGGTGCGAACACCATCAGGACCGCCGCCGAAACGACGCCGCCGATGAAGGACGAGATGACCGCCAGGCCGATGGCGAGATCCGCGCGCCCGCTTTGCGCCATCGCGTAGCCGTCGAGGGCGGTCGCCGCGTTTCCCGGCGCGCCCGGCGTGTTGACGAGGATCGCCGGGATCGAGCCGGCGAAGTACCCCGCACAGTAGAGGCCGAGGAGGAGCGCCATCGACGCCTCGAAGCCGAGGCCGAAGGTGAGCGGAGTCGCCAGCGCCACGCCCGCCGTGGCGGTCAGGCCGGGCGCGGCCCCGAACACGGCCCCGACCGCGACGCCGACGAGGACCCAGCCGAGGACCAGCGGGTCGGCGAGACGGGCGAGGGCGCCGCCCAGTTCGGCGAGGCTGACTAGGTCCATACGGGCAGCAGCACCGTGAAGCCGTAGCGGAACAGGGCGTAAACCGCGAGCGAGACGGCGACGGGAACGGCTATCAGCTCGACCGGCCGGCGGGAGCCGAGCAGAAGCATCGCGAGCAGCATGAACAGCCAGGTCCAGAGCCGGAAATCGACATGGGGGAAGCCGAGAAAGTAGGCGAGCAGGAGGCCCGCCAGCAGGACGGTGCGGGGGGCGAGCAGCCGGCCCAGCGCATCAGCGGCGCCGCGCTCGCCGGGCCGCATCGCCAGGACGGTGCCGAACCCGATCAAGGCCAGGCTGAGCAGCAGGGGAAAGAAGCGGGCCGAGAGGCCCGGCTGCCCCGCGATTGTCTCGATCCGCAGGCTCGCCAGGGCGAGGCCGGCGCCGGCCGCGGCCGTTGCGATACCCGTTGCCCGATCGGCGCGCAATGTGGCCTCCGGCCCTTCTGGGCTCCGTTACTCGATCAGCCCGATGTCCTTCAGCACGGCGCGGTGCTGCTCGACGTCGCTTTCGATCCGGTCCTGAAACGCCGCCGCGTCGAGATAGGCCTCCGTCAGATGGAGCTTGTCGTACAGGGCCTTCGTCTCGGGCTCGTTCGCCACCCGCGCGATGGTCGCCGCTAGGGTCTCGATCACCGGCTTCGGCGTCTCGTCGCGGACGACCACCCCGAACCACACGGTGGCGTGGAGGTCGTAGCCCTGCTCGTGGAAGGTGGGCGCGTCCGGCAGGTAGGAAACGCGTTCCGGCGCGGCGACGCCGAGGACGCGGAGCTGTCCGGCCTCGGCGAGGGAGATGTAGTTGGAGGCGCCGACGAAGACAAAGTCGACCTCGCCGGTCAGCGCCTTGGTGACCGCGCCCTTGCCGCCCTGTCCGCCGACATGGGTGAGCTTGATCCCCTGCGCCTTGGCGAACCGCTCCATGTTGATGTGTTGCGTGCTCCCGGGCGCGGGCGTCGCATAGGTCACCGCGCCGGGGTCCTCCTTGGCCGCCTCGACGATGTCCTCGACGGACTCGTAGGGGCTGTCGGCCCGCACCGCGAGGCCAATCGGCTCTTCGACGAGCTGCGCGACGGCGACGAAGTCGTTCGTCTTGTAGCCCGCGTCGCGAATCAGCGGGCCCGCGGTCAGCGCGCCGGTGGAGCCCATCAGAAGCGTGTAGCCGTCGGCCGGGGCCTGCTCCGCCGCCAGCGCGCCGCGGCTGCCGCCTGCACCCGGAACGTTCTGCACGACCACCGGAACCTTGAGCTCTTCCCTGAGGCGGTCGGCAAGGACGCGGGCCGTGCTGTCGATCACGTCGCCCGCCCCGAAGGGCACGACGATCCGGATTGCCTTGCTCGGATAGTCCTGCGCGGGAAGATCTCCGGCCGAAAGGAGGCCGATGCCCGTGATCAGCACCGCGTACAGAGCCGCCTTGACCGCACCGATCATCACGCTCTCCCACTGAATCCTGGACCGGGCGCGGCATATCGTTGATGTTCTTGGCCGCGCCATGCGCTTGTCTATACAGGTCGCCGCCCGCGGGGGTCAACCGCGCGGGGCGCGCCGCCGCGGAACGCGGGGGAGACGCAGGACACGGTTGAGGGCAAGAGATGTCGAAGAGCGGTGAACGGGATCTGAGAGAGTTTCTGGCGGCGTTCGAGGCCGCCCATCCAGGCGAGGTGCTGCGGATCGCCGATCCCATCGACCTCGACTACGACGCCACGGCGATCGCGCTCGAGCTGGAGAAGCGGGGGCGCAGCCCGATTTTGTGGTTCGAGAACGTCCGCGGCTCCCGCTTCCCCGTCGTGATGAACCTGTACGGCCGGCGCGAACGCTTCGCCTTCGCCCTCGGCGTCCCTGAGGACCGGCTGATCGAGACCTGGGCGGGCATCGACGCGGCGCCGATCCCGCCGACCGTGGTGGACACCGGGCCGGTGCTCGATGTGGTCGCCACCGGCGACGCGGTGGACCTCGGAACGCTCCCCATCATGCGGCATTTCGTCGAGGACGGCGGGCCCTATCTCACCAACGCGATGTTCGTTGCCAAGGACCCGGAGACCGGGGTCCGCAACGCTTCCTTCCACCGCCTGCAGGTCAACGGCAAGGCGCGTTTCGGCACCAGCCTGCACAGCCGGCGTCATCTCTGGAACTACGCCCGCAAGGCCAGGGCGATGGGGCTCGACCGGCTGCCGGTCGCCGTCGTGGTCGGCTGCCACCCCCTGGTCACCTTCGGCTCCGGCCTGTGGAAGGGGCCGATCGACGCCGACGAGTACGCGACGGCGGGCGGCTTCCTCGGCGCGCCGCTGCCGGTCGTGAACGGCGTGACCGTGCCGATCGAGATCCCGGCGACCGCCGAGATCGCGATCGAGGGCCAGCTGCTGCTCGACGTAGAGGAGCCCGAAGGGCCGTTCGGCGAGTTCACCGGCTACGCGTCGGAACGGTCGACCCACAACGCGGTGGAGGTGACGGCGATCCTGCACCGGCGCGACGCGATCTACCACAGCATCGTGCCCGGGATCTCCGACGAGCACACCCTGCTGCTCGGCATCTCGCAGGAGGCGCGGCAGCTCAAGGCGCTGCGCGTCCAGTTCCCGAACGTGACCGCCGTCGCCTACCCCAAGTCCGGAACCTGCCTGATGCACTGCTACGTCTCGGTCAAGGACCCGGCCCCCGGCCAGCCGCGCAACATCGCCGCCGCGGCGCTCGGCGACAATCTGAGCCTGAAGCTCGTGGTCGTGGTGGACGACGATGTCGACGTCTACGACGAGCGGGAGGTGCTGTGGGCCGTGGCCACCCGCTTCCAGGCCGACACGGATCTCGACGTCATCCGCTCCGCCATGGGCGCGACGCTCGATCCCTCGAACCGCGACGGCCTGACCGCCAAGCTGATCATCGACGCGACCCGGAAGACGCGGCCCTACGCGCGCCGCCACAGCCTGCCCGACGACGCCGTCGCCAAGGCGCGTTCGCTCATCGCCAAGGCCCTGACGACGGTGAACTGACGACGGTGAATCGACGACGGGGGCGCCGTCGGCCTTCGCCGCACGCCCTCCGCTTCAAACCCGCCTCCCTCCGCGCTACAGTCGCCTCGGAAAACGAGGGAGCACCGCCATGGATCCGAAGGACTACGCCGCCCATGACGCGGTCGGCCTCGCCGCGCTCATCCGTCGTGGCGACGTCTCGGCGGAGGAGGTGACCGCCGCCGCCATCGCCGCGATCGAGCGGCTCAACCCCGCTCTCAATGCCGTCATCCGCCCGATGTTCGATGAAGGGCGCGCCGATCTCGCCCGCGCCCGGCGCGAGGCGCCGCTCTACGGCGTGCCCTTCCTGCTGAAGGACATCGGCGCCGGTTACGCGGGCGTGCCGACGACGGGGGCGAGCCGCTTCCTCGCGGCCCATGTCCCGGCGCCCGCGGCGGATGCGGAGCTTACGCGCCGCTACAAGGCGGCCGGGCTGGTGATCCTCGGCAAGACGAACCTGCCCGAGCTCGGCTTCAACGTGACGACGGAGCCGGCGCTGTTCGGCCCGGCGCGCAACCCCTGGGACCCGGCGCGCTCCACCGGCGGCTCCTCCGGCGGGTCGGCCGCCGCCGTGGCCGCGGGCCTCGTGCCCTTCGCCCACGCGACGGACGGCGCCGGCTCCATCCGCATCCCGGCCGCCTGCTGCGGCCTCGTCGGGCTGAAGCCCTCGCGCGGGAGCCAGCCGGAAGGCCCCTTCGCCGCCGACATCTATGGCGGCCTCGTCGCGGAGCATGTGGTGAGCCGCACCGTCCGCGACAGCGCGGCCGCGCTCGACGCCACCTACGGCGCCGATCCGGGCGCGCCCTACGCCGCGCCGCCGCGCCCGGCCGATTCCTTCCGCCGCCTGAGCGAGACGGAGCCGCCGCGCCTGCGCGTCGCGTTCTCCGCCCGCAGCCCGGATGACGTGACGCTGGCCCCCGCCGCGGTTGCGGCGATGACCCGCGCGGCCGAACTCCTGGACTCCCTCGGCCACCAGGTGGAGGAGGCGGCGCTCCCCCTCGACGAGGAAGACCTGCTGGCGCCGCGCCGCATCTATCGCACGCAGGTCTGCGCCCAGACCGCCGCGGATTTCGCGGAGCTCGCCGCCGCGCTCCCCACCGCCCCGAAGGCGGAAGACTTCGAGCCGGTCGTCTGGGCCGCGGCGGAACGCGGCCGCGCCCTGCCGGCGACGGAGTTCCTGGCCGCCGACCGGCTGAAGGCCCGCCTGACCCGCCGCATGGGCGCATTTTTCGAGGGCGTGGACATCCTCCTGACCCCGGCCCTGGCCGGCCCCGCGCCAACCCTCGGACGCTTCCCCACCGACACCGACGACGTGGACGCCCACGTCGCCCGCATGCTCACCTTCTCCCCCTTCACCGCCCTCTTCAACGCAACCGGCCAACCCGCCATCGTCCTCCCCTTCGGCACGGACCCGGAGGGTATGCCACTCGGCATCCAGCTTGCGGCGAAGCACGGGGGCGATGGGGTGCTGCTGCAGCTCGCGGGTCAGATCGAGCGGGCGGCGCCGTGGGGTGGGCAACGGCCGGGGGTGTTTGTGTGAGCGGGGTGTGGTGACAGCAGAGGGCCGAAGAAATATGAGGCAACTTTCAAGCGTATGCTTTTAGCCAAGCCCTGGCCATACAGCCAAGCGGCTTAGGCCTCACCTCGCTTCGAAGTTACGATGTGCGAAGCAGACGCGATCCCGGTACCGCAACAACTCAAAATTGGAGAACCTTTTGGTCCGCCGAATCCTCAGATCTCTCCTCGATGCCGAGAGCTGGCCAGAATGCAGGGTTTATTACGAAGCGCACATCATCGTCTCTGTTCGCGCGAATCTTAAGGACCTTCAAATCGTAGTTCACTGAAAAAATAAAATGATCTTTATTGCCGGCACGAACTCCTATTACGCCATAGTATAATAGAAAATCAATGACTTTTTCTATTTTTTCTTCTTCAATATCAGATTTCCCTATAATTTTTCTCAAGTCCGTGCGAGTCATAGAAGATGGGGCATCCAGTAAAAAGTACAGAAGGTCTTTAGCTTCGGGGAAGACGTCGCTCAGCTCGTGATCAAGTTCGCTAAGGAGATCCTGCGAATAGGCCTTCAAACCCTTTTCAATGTCAGTTTCGTCAATCCTTTGCCGATTGAAATTGGTCGCAAAGCCGCGGCAGTGATTAAAGATCTTTAGAAGATTACGGGGGCGCATCAACGACCGTTCAATGAGGTAGGCTGAGGTTTCTTCGCCGCGGTAATGTGACGTGCACACCTCTAGCCATATCTTATCAAACGGGATCTTGTCGGCATTATCCTCAAGTCCCGAAACTAGCCGAAGCCGCAACATCTCGCGCATCATGTCAGGGTCCGTCCAGTCGAGCGTTGCCCGCATCTCTTTCCCGTAGTCTGCGCTATTCCGCATCAAATGGTCGTAGACATCGTTGCGAACGAATACAATGCAGTGGAAACTGTGCCCGGCTCTGCGCATCTCGCGCTCAATTTTGCGACCCGCATCGATCAGACATCGCAATACGATTGTATCGATAACGTCTACGCCGTGCGTACTCCACCCTTTGTCAAGATTGTCAAACAGGACCCAAACGGATTGTTTCCGTTCTAGGTAGGCCGAGATTCGATCACGCAAGGCGCGGATATCATGGCTGTAAAGAAGTTCGGTGACCTGCTCAGCGGTGAGGCGATTCGCATCAGTTTCACCGTAGCGCGCCTTGTATTCTTGTGCGAGCCGGTGGGAAAGCGTTAGGAGTCGCTCGGAGAAGTCGCCCTCCGCAGAGAAACTCTCAACCCGGTAAGTTCGGTTAAGTTCCAGATAAAGTTCATGGATCTCGTGATTGAATTTGTAGGTATGTTGGTCCTTTTCCAAAAGTTTGTAAGAAACTTCCAAAAGAATCAGGTACTCCCAAAAGGCCGTAATCAGGTGTTGACGCGCCCCTTCCGTCAGATATGCGAGAATTTCTTCTTTCAACTTGATTAGCTGATAACCTTCAGGCTTCAGATCAACAACAATGTTGCGTTTATCGGAGCGGATTTTGTTTCTGGCCTGAATAAATAGAGCCGTCTTTCCTGAACCTTTTCGTCCGACGACGAGATTTACTTCACCTCTCAGTGCACGTTGATATTGATCAATCTTCAGATAGTAATTCTCCAGGGTGGTCATCTCGTTTTCAGCGGTCGGATCGCCGATGCTGAGTGACGCTAAAAGGGTGGCGCCGTCGAAAGGCGACGGTTCTGATTGAGTGAGATGGTCGACGATTAAAGGGCTAAATTCGGCAACTGCGGCGATGATGTCATCAGGATGTTTGAACGTTCTGACCGTATCCCTGACATCAAGAGGGGCTTCGTATCCCGAAGGTGACAGGATCAATCTCGGCTTCGACATGCCGTCAGAGAGTCCCGCAACAAACATGGCTCTGACGTTGTTTACGTCCGCACCCGCCACAGACTCTTCCTGAAGCATGATCACAACACCCGAAGATGACGAGACTTGACGAATGGCGTCAGTTGCGGAGAGACGTGAGTCTTCGCTCGGATTGAAACTACGATACTTGAAGCCTGCTTTCTTTATACGAGAAACCATCAAAGTGGCGGCCTGACCGCGCGTTGGCGGCTCGACTATGTACACTGGTGCGCGCTGATCGAGTGTCGACGCGAATGGAAGCGGTGTTGTGTCAATATGAGCGGCCAGTCTAACTTTGAGATCTTCGGCATCCGAGAATTCATGGTAGCCTAAGGTGTCAAAGATACCGGCTTTTTTCGCAAGATCCTTATCTCCGGCTGTAGATTTATGTCGTATGAGAAACGCACGCTTGCCTCGTCCTATAGCAAAACCGATCTCATATATAACATTCAGATTTAGATATGTAATATCAGCAACAATAAACGGAGAGACATCTATTTTTGAAATAATTGGTGATATTAATGGTGTTCCTGGCACATCATTAAACGGCCATGGTTCGAATTTTTGAGGAATGGGCAGAGCATTTGCCCGCCTTACGGCGTCGATGATAATGTTAGCGAGGTTCTCGTCTCGAAACGGATATGCAACGAACGTTGGACAGCGCGCGCCCGACATATGGAAGCATCCCTAGCGATAGCTCTTGTTGCTTTATTCAAAGTCTACCTCCATGCAACGCTCTGATAAAGGTGTCTGCGCATTCCTGTCATCACTTGCCGGATCCAGAGCTTTACCAACAATAATGCGTTTGTATATGCTTCGAGGCATGCTCAGGCCGGCATCTCGAAAAGTCTCGCGCCGGTGGGGCCTCCTATGCGCATACGGCCGCTCTTCGCGCCCTTGCGGATGGACGAAAAGTGCACGCCGCGGGCGGCGGTCGCGATCCGTGCCCGCGGCTCGCCCGCACTTGCATTGCCTTTCTTGCGTCCGAGCGATGCTGGGGTCCGGACGAGGCCGAGCACGCCAAGGCGGTTTCCCCGGCGCGCTTGGTCTGCGACCTTGAGGACCGCCTGGAATCGGCACCGACCGGTCCACCGGACCCGTCCCCCGAAACAAACCGCCGCCCCGCCGCCTCAGTCTCCAGGCCGCGCGGCGGCGATCTCCAGGCCGAGCTTCTTGATGATCGCGTCGGCGAAGCTGTCGATGCCCTCCGCGACGACGAGGAACGCGCCCGGACCGCCGATGACGCGGTCGCGATAGGCGGCGGCGACCTGCGGCTCTTCGGCGACGATGGGCAGGCCGTTGATGGTCAGGCCCCGCGCGACCGCCGCGTCCCGGGCCTGCTCCGACGGCCGGCCGGCGTTGTTGGGGCCGTCGCCGGACACGTCGATCACCCGCCGGGCGGCGACGATGTCCTCGTCGGCCAGCAGGCTCGCGCAGAACTCGATGGCGTCGCCGATCGCGGTCGAGTCCGAGAACCGGCGCGGCGCCTCGGCGACGGCGCCGCCGAAGGCCAGGGCCGTCTTCTCGTCGCGGATCGTGGTCCAGGGGATCACCTGCTCCTGCTGGCCGGGGCCGGACCACTCGACGAGGGTGACGGCGATGGCGCCCCTGGGGCCGCCCGTCACGGCGCCGATGATCGCCGGGTCCCGAAAGGCCTCGGCATATCCGCGCTTCTGCAGCGCCCAATCCGCGTCGCTGACGCTTCCGGAGACATCGACGGCGAGAACCAGGGCCAGGTCCACCTCCATCTCGGCCGCGCGCGCCGCCGCGGCGAAGAGGAGCGTGCAGGCCCAGACGCCCGCAAGAAAGCGCCGCATCCTGCCGCGGCGTCCTGCCGGCGAAATCGGCCGCATCTTCCCTGCACGCGCATCGGACCGGCCCGAGGCGCGGGGCGTTGAGGCAAGCATTGCTTTACGCTACGCCTTCGGCCGCCGGTCGGGCAACCTCGGACTCGCCGCGCGCCGCCGGCCGATTCCGGGCCGTCCCGGTCGATGGCGCCCCGGCCAAGCCGTCTCAAGGCGTCTTCACCCCCGCTGAAGCAGCAGCACGGCCAGCATCCCGCCGCCAAGGAGGATCCGGTACCAGGCGAAGGGGGCGAAGCCGCGCCGGCCGACGAAGGCGATGAACCAACGGACCACCAGAAGCGCGGTGAGGAAGGCCGAGAGGAAGCCGGCCGCGACGACAAGGCCGCCATCGGCCGTCAGGCCCGCGCGGTTCGCCCAGAGGTCGTAGGCGGCCGCGCCGAGCATCGTCGGAATCGCCAGGAAGAACGAGAACTCCGCCGCCGTCCTCCGCTCCACCCCCAGCAGCAGCGCGCCCAGGATCGTCGCGGCCGAGCGCGAGACGCCGGGCACCATGGCCAGGCACTGCATCGTCCCGATGCCGAGCGAGAGGCCCGGCGAGAACCGCTCGATCGCGTGAATCCGCGGCACCGGCCGGGCGCGCTCGACGGCGAGGATGGCGACGCCGCCCAGGATCAGCGCCCAGCAGACGACATAGGGCGAGAACAGCACCGACTTGATGAAATCGTGCAGCAGGACGCCGAGGGCGACCGCGGGCAGGAAGGCCAGGAGGATGGCGAGCGCGAACCGCTGCGCCCCGCGATCGGCCGGCAGGCCGAAGGCCACGCGCAGAAGCTTGGGCGCGTAAAGCACGCAGACCGCGAGGATGGCGCCGAGCTGGATGACCACCTCGAACACCCGGCCCGGCGGTCCGGCAAAGCGCATCAGGTCGGCGAAGAGGATCAGATGGCCGGTGGAGGAGACCGGCAGGAATTCGGTCAGGCCCTCGATGATGCCGAGGATGGCCGCTTCGAAGAGGGTCTGCTCGTGCATCGGCACCGCTTGCGAAGGTCGAACCCGAATTGGCGAAGGCGCGGGAGTATAGGCGCGAAGTGGTGAACGTCCGGTGACGGCCCCGGGTTTCGAACAGGGCATCAAGAATCGGAACGGAGTACCGACAAGGGGCCGCGCCGTCCGCCCCCGTCACCGGTCCGCCCGGTTATGGGTCCGCCCGGTTATGGGTCCGACAAGGCGTCGTCCATCTGCGCGATCTTGATCGATTCCTCGCGGATGCTCTTCAGGACCCGGCGGTGCAGCGCGATGAACTCCGGCGAGGCGGTGATGTCGTACGACCGCGGGCGGGGCAGGGGGATGGGCACGGTCTCCTTGATGCGGCCGGGCGCGTTGCTCATGATCGCCACCCGGTCGGACAGGTAGACCGCCTCCTCCACGTCGTGGGTGACGAACAGCACCGTCAGCCGGTGCCGCTCCCACACCCGGGTCAGCAGCTCCTGCATGTGATGCCGGGTCAGGGCGTCGAGGGCGCCGAACGGCTCGTCCATCAGCAGCATCTTCGGCCGGTAGGACAACGCTCGGGCGATCGCCACGCGCTGCTTCATGCCGCCCGAAAGCTGGTTCGGATAGGCGTCGGCGAAGCGGTCGAGGCCGACCAGCGCCAGATGCTCGCGCGCCCGCTGGCGCAGCTCCGCCCCCCTGTAGCCGGCGGCGCGCAGCGCGAATTCGACGTTCCCCTGCGCCGTCAGCCAGGGCAGCAGCGTGTAGCTCTGGAAGACGACGCCGCGGTCGCGCCCGGGCCCCAGGATCGGCTCGCCGTCGAGCAGCACCGCCCCGGTGTCGAAGTCCTGCAGCCCGGCCGCGATCGACAGCAGCGTGCTCTTGCCGCAGCCCGAGGTGCCGACCAGCGCCACGAACTCGTTCTCGGCCAGCGCCAGGTCCACGTTTTCAAGGGCGACGACCTGCTTCGAATCGCGCCGGAACACCTTGCTCAGTCCGGTGATCTCGAGCTTCGGGACAGGCGCCGCCGCGCTCATGGCCGCGCCTCCGCATAGCGGAACAGGCGGCGCGACACCGCCTTCATCGCCTGGTCGCTGACCAGGCCGAAGACGCCGAGCACCAGGATGTAGCCGATGATCGTGTCGGTCTGGAAGAAGCGCTGCGCCGTCACGATGCGGTAGCCGAGGCCCGAGGTCGCGGCCACCAGCTCCGCCAGCACCAGCCAGGTCCAGGCCCAGCCCAGGCTGATGCGCAAGGAATCCCAGATGCCGGGCAGCGCGCTCGGCACGACGATGCGGGTCAGGATCCGGCGCTCCGGCATCTCCAGCGTCCGGCCCAGGTCGATGAAGTCCCAGGGCACGCGCTTGACGTTGTCCATGATCAGCAGGACCTGCTGGAAGAACGTCCCAATCCAGATGATCAGGAACTTCTGCGCGTCGCCGGTGCCGGTCCACAGGATGCTCAGCGGCACGAAGGCGACCACCGGCATGTAGCGGACGAAGTCCACCACCGGCTCGATCGCCGCCTCCCACACGCGGTAGCAGCCGATCAGCACGCCGATCGGCACCGCCATCGCCGTCGCGATCAGGAAGCCTACCATGATCCGGTAGATGCTGACCGAGGCGTCCTCCCACAGCCGGCCGTTGAGCGCCAGCTCGACGAGCTTCCCGAAGACGCGCCCCGGCGGCGGCAGGAACAGCGGGGCGACGAGCCCGGTCGCCGTCACCGCCCACCAGGCCGCCAGCAGCCCGGCGAAGACGCCCGCGGCGATGCCGGCGAAGCCCCCCGCGCTCAGCCGCGTGGTGAGCCGGAAGGGCGAGGGGCGGCGTATGCGGCCGGCGGCGGGCCGGCGGCCCGGACGGTTGTCCCCGGTCCGGCCCTGCGTCCCGGCCCCCGCCATCTTGCCCGCGTTCGTCTTGCCCGCGTTCGTCTTGGTTGCGTCGCTACCGGCTCGCGGCATCGACGAACCGGCCGTCGATCATGGCGTCGAAATCGACGTCCTCGGTCAGCAGCCCGGCCTCGCGCGCCGCCGCCGCGACCTCGGGCGCGACTTCGTGGGCATAGGCGCCGGTCAGCTGCTCCCGGTTGTCGGCGAGGGAATAGAACTCCACGCCCTCGAACGCCGTCGCCAGGTCCTCCGGCGTGGCGCCGACGGCCTCGGCGATGATCGCGCGGCCTTCCTCCATATTGTCCTGGTACGCCGCATAGGCCTGGTCCCAGGCACGCAGCAGGGCCGCGACCTGCCCGGGCCGCTCCTCCAAGACCTGCTCGCGCACGACCAGCACGTCGCTGATGAGGCCGGGGTTCTCGCCCGCGGTGAACAGCAGCTTGACCCCGGGGTCCTGCAGCATCGCCAGGCTTAGATAGGGCTCGTAGGTGACGGCGACGGGCACCCGGCCGCCGATCAGCGCCGCGCCGGCGTCGGCCGCCGGCATCGGCACTCGCTGGATGTCCGCGGTGGACATGCCGACCTGCGCCAGCGCGTAGTTGAGAAGGATGTCGCTCGTCGTGCCCTCCTCATAGGCGACCGGCTTGCCCTTGAGGTCGGCCACGGTCGCGACGGTGTCGTCGGCGATGATGGCGTCGGCCGTGGTGCTGACGTCGAGCAGCGCCACCACCTTGATCGGAACGCCGGCGGCGGCGATGGCCATCGCCGTGTGGGTGGCGACGTTCGCCATGTCGAGCTCGCCGCTCGCCAGGGCCGCGTTCACGTCGGCGTCGGTCGTGAAGTTGACCAGCTCCACCTCGTCCAGGCCGACCGCCGCGAAGAACTCCTTATCCGCCGCCACGTGCCACAGGCCATAGCCGAGCCAGGGCTGAAGGCCCATGCGGACCGTGCCGGACTCGGGCTCGGCCGGAATTTCCTGGGCCTGGGCGGGGGCGCCGCCGCCGAACAGGGCCGCCGCAAAGGCCGCGCCGAGGGCGGCTCCGAGCAGGGTGCGAGTCATCGTGCTGTCTCCCGTGTCTGCCGGTGTCGTGTTTCGCCCCTCATTAGAGCGCCGGACGGGCCCTGTCCATGGTCTGCGTGGCGTGGGGGGGGTGGCAATTGCCGGGGCCGATACTATCAATCCACAGAAGCCGCCAACCTTCGGCCGTCGGTGACGGGCGGCCGCGGGCGACGCGCGGAACCCTTGCGGGAGTACCGGGAATGGGAGTCTTCGTCTGGTTATCGTTGGCCGGTCTGATCGTCGCGGGCCACGGATCGGCCCTGGCCGGCCAAGGGTCGGCCTCGCCCGACTGCCGGGCCCAGGTCGCCGACTTGAAGAAAGAGATCGAGGAAGAAGGCAGCGCCTACAAGCTGGACGCGCGGGTGAAGGCGCGCAGAGCGCTCGCCAAGGCGGAGGTGAACGCCGTGCGGCCCGCCAAATGCCGCGAGAACCTGCGCGAGGCCCGGCTCACCCTGGAGGAGGGCCGGCGGCGCTAAGTGCGCGGCCGGTTGCCGCCGTCCCTCGTCTTATCCGTCGCGACCGTCCTTTGGGGGATCGTCACCGGCCGCGGGCTGCCTCGTCGCGCGACCGGCCCGTCTCGGTCGGGTGGGCGGCGCGCCAGCGCGGGCCCGGACCCCGCATGTAGTGCCGCTCCGGCCGGTACGGGTTCCGCAAGCGCCCGATCAGCGCGCGCCAGGAGTCAAGCAGCGTGTCCAGCAGTCCCGCGCGTTCAAGTCCATTCCGTTGCACCGTGATGTCTCTTGCAGCAGATGTTCGATCTTGACACAAGTTGTCATATAACGTCCTATACAACGACGTCAAGGCGGGCAAACGTCCTGGCCGGGGCGATTCCGGGCTAACGCCAAAGGGGCGAAGCGATGCCTAAAGTCGGCGGAGGACGCGCCAAGGGGGCCGCAAGGCGGCCCGGACCGAGCCCGTCGTCCCGTCTCGCGCGGGACAGCCACGTCACCCTTTACAGGCAGATCGCGGAGTGGCTGGAGGGCGAGATCGCCGAGGGGCGGCTTGCCCCGCAGGCGCGACTCGAGCCGGAGCACGCGCTCATGCGGCGCTTCGGCGTCAGCCGGATCACGGTCCGGCAGGCGATCCATCATTTGGCGGAGCGGGGGCTGATCCTGCGCAAGCAGGGCAAGGGGACGTTCGTCGCCGGGCCGGCGGCGCCGCACGAGCCGCGGGACCCGCGCGGCTTCTTCGAAATCCTTCTTTCCCAGGGTCCGGGGTCCGAGGCGCGGCTGCTGCGCTTCGGGGCGGAAGTCCCGCCGGCGGAGGCGGCGCGTGCCCTCGGCCTCGAGCCCGGCGAGCAGGCCGTGGGGCTCGAGCGTCTCTACCTCCGCGACGGCGAGCCGGTGGCGGTCGCCGAGTCCTGGCTCACGCCGGAGGCCCGCCGGGTTTCCTGGGCGGATGCCGAGTCTCACTCGACCCATTCGATCCTGCAGAACCTGCTCGGCATCCAGATCGCCCGGACCGACATCGGCGTCCGCAGCGCGTTCGCCGGCCGCGCGCTGCGGCGGCAGCTCAAGCTGCCGTCCCACGTCCCGATGCTCGTCCTCACGCGCGTTTCCTGCGACGTGCAGGGCACGGGCCTGGAGTTCACGCGCTTCGCCGTCAACTCGGAATCCGACGAATTCACCCTGTCCGCCCGGGGCGCGGTTCCGGTTCGCACCGTCCTCAAGCCCACCGCGGCGGTCGGTTAGGCGCCGGGCGCCGACGCCGGCGGGCCCTCAAAGCGGGCTTGCGGGATCGCGCGTCACGCGCCACTCTGCGGCCGCCACACCGAGAAGCGACCAGCGGGGATCGACACCGATGCGCCTGAACCTGTTCGGATTCCTGATGCCACGGGAGGAGGCGTTCGTCGATCTCTTCTGCGAGCAGTCGCGCCATGCCGTCGCCGCGGCGATGGAGCTGCGCGCCTTGATTTACGGCGAGAATACGCCGGAGCATCATTTCGAGGCCATCGGGCGAATCGAGGGCGAGGCCGATGCGGTGGCGAAGCAGGTCATCCTCGCCGCCAACCAGACCTTCCAGGCCCCCCTCGACCGGGAGAACATCCTCGGCCTCGCGCATGAGCTCGACGACATCGTCGATCTCATCGAGGAGACGGCCAAGGAGATCCGACGCTACGAGGTGCGGCAGTTCCCGGAGGAGATGAAGACGATGGCGGACGCGATCGCGCGGAGCGCCACCCTCATCCAGCAGGCCATGCCGCTGATCGAGGTCATGACCCGGGAGTACCGCACGATCTTCTCCCTCTGCGAGCAGGTCGGCCGCATCGAAGGCGAGGCCGACGTCTGCTTCGACCAGGCGCTGACGCGCCTGCGCGCCCGCGCGCGCGCAGGCGAGATCGATCCCCTGGACTACATCGACCGCAAGGAGATCCTCGAGCACCTGGAGGCCGTCATCGACAAGTGCGATGACGTGGCGAACGAGCTCCAGGCCGTCACCGCGAAGCACGTCTGACGGGCAAGCGGACGAGGGAGCCGGACCGTGGACGTCATCGCCCTGCCGCATCTCATTGGCCTGATCGGCCTTGCGCTTCTCTTCGATTTCCTGAACGGGCTGCACGACGCCGCCAACGCGATCGCCACCGTCGTGGCGACCCGCGTCCTGCGCCCGCGCACGGCCGTGATCGGCGCCGCCTTCTTCAACTTCATCGCCTTCGCGGTCTTCGGCGTCCATGTGGCGACGACGGTCGGTACCGGCATCATCGAGCCGGGGATCGTCGACGGTGCCGTCATCTTCGGGGCGCTCATGGGCGCGATCGTCTGGAACGTGGCGACCTGGCTGCTCGGGCTCCCGTCCAGCAGCAGCCACGCGCTGATCGGCGGCCTCGTCGGGGCCGGCATCGCCAAGGCGGGAGTCGTCTCGGTGGTGTGGAGCGGGCTCGGCTTGACCGCGGCCGGCATCGTGTTCTCGCCGCTGCTCGGCCTCGCGCTCGCCCAGTTCCTGGTCCTGATCGTATCGTGGATCCACCACCGTGCGACGCCCTACGCGGTGGACAGCCGCTTCCGCGTGCTCCAGCTCGTCTCCGCCGCGCTCTACGCGCTCGGCCACGGCGGCAACGACGCGCAGAAGACGATGGGGATCATCGCCGTCCTGCTGTTCTCGCAGGGCTATCTCGGGACCGAGTTCTACGTGCCCCTTTGGGTCGTCATCACCTGCTATGCGACGATGGGACTCGGCACGCTGATGGGCGGATGGCGGATCGTCCACACCGTGGGTGCCCGGATCACGCATCTGAAGCCGGTGCAGGGCTTCTGCGCCGAGACCGGGGGCGCGATCACCTTGTTTCTCGCGACCGGGCTCGGGGTTCCCGTTTCCACCACCCACACCATCACCGGCGCGATCGTCGGCGTCGGCGCCGCCCGACGGGCGGCGGCCGTCCGCTGGCGGGTGGCCAACGACATCGTGATCGCCTGGATCGTCACGATTCCCGCGGCCGCCATCGTCGGCGCCCTGTTCTACGCGCTCGCCGCCTGGTTGTGAGCCGGAGCGGCAACGGCCGGCGAACTTGAGGAATTTGAAGCCCCGGACGGCACGGTAACCTCGCCGTCCTCGCGCCGCGACGTCGCGACCGACGCAAGCACCCCGAAGGAGCGCCAAGCGGGCCGAGGGAAGGCCGGCGGAAACGGCGTCTCGCCGCCCGATCCGTTATCCCCGGCTGGCGCTGACCTCGATACCCTCGGGGTCGGTCGCGGCGGTTTCGTCGATGGTCAGCAGCGCGTAGATGGCGTCTGGCCTGTTGGCGCCGCGGAGCTTGTCGCAGACGGCGCGGTCGCGGAGCAGGCGGGAGACGCGGGCGAGGGCCTTGAGGTGGTCGGCGCCGGCGCCCTCGGGGGCGA
>Ga0310822_100109_pt1 | contig 122272 bp, 108 predicted proteins | sample P4_ome_2_FD_201313 | JGI IMG/M metagenome (GOLD analysis project Ga0310822, IMG submission 201313) | Sorghum-adapted microbial communities from Joint BioEnergy Institute, Emeryville, California, United States - P4_Day56_Rep2 | ecosystem: Engineered > Bioreactor > SSF (Solid state fermentation)... | reverse complement strand
TGTTCGACGAGCCGTTCCGGTTCGACGTGGGCCGCGACCCCAACAAGCACCTGTCGTTCGGCTACGGGGTGCACTTCTGCCTGGGCGCCGCGCTGGCCCGGATGGAGATCAACAGCTTCTTCACCGAACTGGTCCCCCGGCTGGAGTCGATCGAACTGGCCGGCAAACCGGAGTTCCTGGCGACCACGTTCGTCGGCGGGCTCAAGCATCTGCCGATCCGGTACTCGGTGCGCTGAGCGCGCCCCGACCGGGTTTCGGACCAGGGACCCGGCCCGGAACCCGGCCCGGGACTCGGCCGGGGGCCGGCGGGTTCGCCGAAAAGCCTCCCAACCACTGGGTCGATCACCGACACTCGTCTGTAAGACGACTTACGGACAGGGAGGCTCGGGTGAACACTCGCACGATGGACGAGGCCGCCAGGATTTTCGCGGACCCCACCGCGTACGCCGACGAGGCGCGGCTGCATGCGGCGCTGGCCCACCTGCGCGCACACAATCCGGTGGCCTGGGTGGACCAGCCGCCCTACCGGCCGTTCTTCGCCATCACCAGACACACCGACGTGATGGACATCGAACGGGCCAACGACCTGTGGTTGTCCGAACCGCGGCCGCTGCTGGCCACCGCCGAGGCCGACGATCTGGCCAAGGCGCAACTCGAGGCCGGGATGGGTCTGCGCACCCTGATCCACATGGACGACCCGCACCACCGCGACGTCCGCAAGATCGGCGCGGACTGGTTCCGCCCCAAGGCCATGCGTGATCTGAAGGTCCGCGTGGACGAGTTGGCCCGCCGCTATGTCGACAAGATGGTCGAGATCGGCCCGGAGTGCGACTTCGTCGACGACATCGCGGTGTACTACCCGCTGTACGTGATCATGTCGCTGCTGGGCCTGCCCGAGGAGGACTTCCCGCGCATGCTGCGGCTCACCCAGGAGCTGTTCGGCGGCGACGAGGAGGAGTACAAGCGCGGCACCACGCCCGAGGAGCAGCTGCAGGTGCTGATGGACTTCTTCAACTACTTCAACGAGCTCACCATCGCGCGCCGCAAGAACCCGACCGACGACCTGGCCTCGGCGATCGCCAACGGCCGCATCAACGGAGAGCTGCTGTCGGACGTCGACTGCCTGTCCTACTACGTCATCGTGGCCACCGCCGGCCACGACACCACCAGCCACGCGATCTCCGGCGGGCTGCGGGCGTTGATCGAGAACCCGGATCAGCTGGAACGGCTCAAGGCCGACCCGGCACTGATGCCCACCGCGGTCGAGGAGATGATCCGCTGGTCCACCCCGGTCAAGGAGTTCATGCGCACCGCCGCCGCCGACACCGAGGTGCGCGGGGTGCCGATCAAGGCCGGCGAATCGGTGTATCTGTCCTATGTCTCGGCGAACTTCGACGAGGAGGTGTTCGACGAGCCGTTCCGGTTCGACGTGGGCCGCGACCCCAACAAGCACCTGTCGTTCGGCTACGGGGTGCACTTCTGCCTGGGCGCCGCGCTGGCCCGGATGGAGATCAACAGCTTCTTCACCGAGCTGCTGCCCCGGCTGGAGTCGATCGAACTGGCCGGCGAGCCCGCACTGGCCTCGACGGTGTTCGTCGGCGGGCTCAAGCACCTCCCGATTCGGTACTCGCTGAGGTGATCTCACGCTTCTTGGCGTGGGTGGCGAGGAAGCCGTCGACGGCGGCTTCCGCGCACCTCCGATAGTCGAAATCGGCGACGGTGGACAGCTTTCCGAGGATCAGCGGGCCGATGAGCAGCGCGATGGTCTGGATGCGGTCCACCTCGTCGAGTTCCTCGGCCGCCTGTGGGCTGTCCAGGATCGCGTCGAACGGCACCGAGTAGAGCTGCACGATCCGCGAGCGCAGGGTGCCGACCGCGTCGGAATCGGTCTCCCGCGCATCGGGATAGGGGCCGACGTCGGGCCCGGACGCCATCCAGGTCATGGCGGTGAGCATCGTCGGCGCCTCGGCGATGGTCTCCGCCCATCCCAGCACCACCGCCAGCAGTCGGTCGCGCAGACTGCCCTCGGCGGGCGGCATCGGCGCGGGCTCCAGCAGGCTGGTGAACGCGGCGGCGAGCAGATCGTTGGCGCCGGCGAAGTGCCGGTACAGCGTGGCGCGGGCGACATTGGCGCTCTTGGTGACCGCGTCGATCGTCACCGCACTCGGCCCGCCCGTGCGCAACAGCGTCGTCGCGGCCTCGAGCAGCCGGGCCCGCGAGCGGGCCGGTCGAGGGTCGCTGGTTGCGGCCGCCATTTGCTGTAACCCACCTCCTTCGGATAAAGAAGACTATCGGTCTTGGTACAAGACTGTTAGTCTCAAATCTCCCTGCCGAAGGAGAGCGACCGATGGTCGACGCCCTCAGCCAGCCCGGTCAGGATATCGGCGCGAGCGTCGCCGCTCTGTCCACTCGGGCCCGCGTGTGGCTGCTCACCGTGGCGTGCATGGGGGTCGCGCTGGTGATCAGCTCGATGGTGGCCCTCAACGCCGCGCTGCCCGACATCGCGGTGGAGACCGCGGCCACCCAGTCGCAGCTCACCTGGGTGGTCGACGGCTACACGCTGGTGCTGGCGTGTCTGCTGCTGCCCGCCGGCGCGATCGGCGACCGGTACGGCCGGCGCGGCGCGATGCTCGTCGGGCTGGGCCTGTTCACCGTCGCCTCGGCCGCACCGCTGGTGCTCGACGGTCCGCTGACGTTGATCCTGTCCCGCATGGTGGCCGGCGTCGGGGCGGCATTCGTGATGCCGGCCACGCTGTCGCTGCTGACCGCGGCGTACCCGCGGGCCCAACGGAACAAGGCCGTCGGCATCTGGGCCGCCGTCGCCGGTTCGGGCGCAGTGGTCGGGTTCCTGGGAACCGGTGTGCTGCTGCACTTCTGGTCCTGGCCGTCGATCTTCTGGGCGTTCACCGTCTCGGGTGCCGGGTTGTTCGTCCTGGCCTGCACGGTGGCGTCGTCCCGCGATCACCGTGCCACCCCGCTGGACTGGCCGGGGGCGGTGCTGATCGGTGGAGCGGTCGCGGTGTTCGTCTACGGGGTGCTCGAGGCGCCGGTCCACGGGTGGACCCACCCCGTGGTGTACGGCTCGATGGCCGCCGGGGTCGCGCTGGCGCTCGCCTTCGCGGTGGTCGAGCTGCGCAGCGCACACCCGCTGCTGGACATCCGGCTGTTCGCCAAGCCGGACTTCACCACCGGTGCGGTCGGGGTCACGTTCTTCTTCCTGGCCAACTTCGGATTCTTCTTCGTCTCGATGCAGTACATGCAGCTGATGCTGGGATACAGCGCCCTGCAGACGGCGTTCGCGCTGACCCCGCTCACGATCCCGCTGCTGCTGCTCAGCGTCACCACGCAGTGGTACCTGCCCCGGTTGGGGCTGCGGGCGGTGATCTCCACCGGCCTGCTGCTGATCGCCGCCGGGTTGTTCTACGCCCGCACCCTCGAGATCGCCTCGCCGTACCTGGATCTCGCGGTACCGCTGCTCATCATGTCGACCGGTATCGGCCTGTGCACCGCGCCGTCGACGTCGGCGATCATGGGCGCGGTCCCCGACGAGAAGCACGGGGTCGCTTCGGCCGTCAACGACACCACCCGGGAGATCGGCGCCGCGCTGGGCATCGCGGTGGCGGGCTCGGTGCTGGCCGCGGAATACGGCGACCGGCTGCGGCCCCATCTGGGCGCGCTACCCGAACCGGTCCGGCAGGCGGCGTCGAACTCGCTGGCCGAGGCCCTGGAAGCCGCGCGGCAGCTGGGCCCCCAGGGCGCCCGGCTCGCCGAGTTCGCCCAGTCGGCCTTCCTGGAGGCGATGCATGTCTCGTTGATCGTGCTCGGGGCGCTCTGCGCGCTGGCGGCGGCGTTCGTCGCGGTGTGGGCGCCGGGCCGGGACGGGCGTCAGTACGGGTTCGTCGAACGGTGGACGTCCCGGTGGTCAGGTGAGGAAGCCGGCGGCGCGGTGGCCGAGCATGACGATGGTGGCGTGCGGGCCGCGACCGGGGATGGCGGGGAGCACGGAACCGTCGACGACCCATAGGTTTTCCACGCCGTGCACCCGGCATCGCGGATCCACCACGGCATGTTCGCCGGCCTGGCCGTCGGGGCCCATCGGGGCGGTGCGGCACAGATGCTGCGATGTCGACCAGGACACCGTCGCACCGTGACCCGCCGGGCCGGCCAGCTCCCGGGCCAGTTCGGCGCCAGCACGCAGCGCGGCCACGTCGGCCGGCTCGCTGTCATAGTGGTGTTCGATGGCCGGGGGCACATCCGGATCCGCCGAGGCCAGCCGCACCGTGCCGCGGGACCGCGGCCGCATCAGCGCCACCCCGAGGTGCGGGTGATCGGCGGGATCATCCCGCCGGCCCCGGATCATGGCGCCGAATCCCGCTGTGTAGGGCCGGATCTCGAGACCCTCGGCGGTGGTCAGCACCACCTCCAACGGCGGCCGGCCAGCGGTCTCGGTCCAGGTCACCGGCAGCACCCATTCCGGGTGGTCGACCGTCGCGACGCCGACCGGCAGATCGGCCACCACCGGGATGCCGAGGGCGCCGAGCAGCCGCTGCGGACCGATTCCGGACAACATGAGCAGATGGGCGGATCCGATCGCCCCGGCCGACAACACGATCCGGTCGGCCGTCAGGACCGTCGCACCGTCCGGACCCAGACACTCCACCCCGTCGGCCCGGCCGTCGGCGATCCGCACCCGCCGAACCCGGGTCTCGGTCAGCACGGTGAGATTGGGGCGGGCGAGCGCCGGTTGCAGGTAGGCGGCGCCGGGCCCGACCCGGGTGCCGCCGTTGATGTTCAGCGGCACCTGTCCGACACCCGGTGGCAACGGCTGATCGGGCGTCGCCCCGTTGAGATCGGGAATCCACGGATAACCCGCATCTTCTACCGCCTCGATGAATTTCGCTGTGCAGCCGTCGAATTCGGTGCTCCGCCGCACCGGGATCGGGCCGTCGGCGCCGTGCAGCGGCCCGTCGAAGTCCAGATCGGTCTCGATGGCCCGGAAGTGCGGCAGCACCCGGTCCCACGTCCAGTCGCCCAGGCCCCAGCGGTCGAAGTCGGCCGGCAGGCCCCGGCAGAAGTAGCCTCCGTTGACCGCGCCGGACCCGCCGACCACCGCACCGCGCATGAGCTGCGCCGGCCGCCGGGGGTGGTCGGTCAGCGTCGTCGGATACCGGCGCACCACCGAGCTGGCATCGCCGATCGGCAGGCGCAGGCCGTCGGTGATCTGGTGCGCCACCCGCGGATCGGAGGGTCCCGGACCGGCCTCCACGACCGTCACCCGGCAGCCGGAGTCGGCAGAAAGCCGTTCGGCCAACACGGATCCGGCGCTGCCCGCACCGACGATCAGAACGTCGCTGTGGCAGCGTTCAGCACCAGGTCGACCGGTCACCGATCAGATCCGGATCTGTGGTTTGAGCGCACCGAGATCGCGTTCCCGCAGCACCCCGGCCCACAATCCGCACCCGTAGGCCAGGTCGTCGAGCCGTTTGAGCACCAGGTAGGCGAACAGACCGACCGGTTTGGTGTCCTCCCCGGCGTGTTCGCGCCTGCTCAGCCAGTCCACCACCCCGTCGACGACGGCCGCCACCACGACCACCTGCCGGAACCGCGGGGACAGCAGCGCGGCGATCAGCGCGATCGGCCAGTAGTGCCGGCAGATCGCCCCGGCCAGCTGGCGTGCCGCCGATCCCAGGCCCTGGGCGGCCAGCGCCACCACCTCGACCGGTTCGCTGCCCACGGTGCTCAGTGACTTGGCCACCCGCCGGCCGGTGATCACCGCGAGCACCAGGGCGGCCAGGTAGCCGACCCAGGACCCCATCGCCACCAGCACACCCAGCACCAGCGTCCAGCCCGACATCAGCAACGGGGCGGTCTTGTCCGGGTGGCGCGCCGTCAACGGCGCCGCAGAGGAACCGTAGAACGCCTTGCGGCCCAGCCACTCACCGATGTCGGTGCGGTGATCGTGGGCGACCAGCGCGATCGGCTCGTAACGCAGCCGGGTCCCGGCCTCCACCAGCCGCCAGCACAGGTCGACGTCCTCACCGGACCGCAACGCCTCGTCGAAGCCGCCGATCTCGTCGAGCACCTTACGCCGGCAGATGATCGCCGCGCTGGGCACATACGACACCGGGCCGTACGGCACCACCGGGGCCTCGCGGACGCCCAGGTCCAGCGAGGAGCGTACCGCCTCATAGCGGGCGATCAGATTGTCGTCTTTGCGCAGACCCACGATCCGCGGCGCCACCAGCGCCACGGCGGGATCGCAGAAGTGTCCGAGCAGCGCCTCCAGCCACCCGCGCTGCGGCACCACATCGGAATCCAGGAACGCCACGAAGTCGGTGGTGCAGGCGGCCAGACCGGTGTTGCGCGCCGCGGCCGGCCCCTTGCTGTGCGGATGCCGCAACACCTGGACATCGCAGTGCAGGCCGGTGAACTCTGCGGCATCGACCGGCACCGCGGACCCGTCGTCGACGATGATCACCCGCAGCCCGCGCAGCGCGCGCATCAGCCGGTGCAATCCGAATGCGTTGTCGCGCACCGGGATCACCACCGTCACATCGCGGTGCGACGGACCGCTGGCCGGGCGGGGATGGGCGACGGTGGCGTCCAGCAGGGTGCGGGCCAGCTGCGCGCTGACCGCGTCGCGCACCTCCAGCCGCCCGCCGGCGAGCATGGTGCGGGCGGCCGGGGCCAACTTCAGCAACCGGGTGGGTGAACCGCCGAGCAGCGCCGCGCCCTCCCCCAGCACCTTGACCCGCCGGTCGACCTGCACGGCGAACCCGTCGGGAAGTCGCTGTCCGGTCATGTCAGCATCCCGTCCCGGTTCGCCGTCCACCGGGTGATCCGCTCGACGCAGTCGTCGACCATGTCCGCGAAGATCCGCGCGCCGGCCGCGGCGGTGGCGGTGGTGGGATCGCCCAGGATGCCCACCTCGCTGACCGCGGCCACACCCCCGGCACGCAGCTGCGGCATCAACTCGGCCAACGGCGCGCTGTTGCCGGGCAGCACGTGTTCGGTGCTCACCACCTCCGGTGAGAGGTGAAGCAGCACTGAGGTTTCGGTGTGGCCGGCATGTGCGTCCCCGCCGGCGGCCAGACAGGACAGCCACGCGGCGTCCCGGTTCTCGTAGCGCAGCAGTGCGGTGGCCGCGGCCAGCGCCTCCACGTTGCCGCCGTGTCCGTTGAGGAACACCAGCCGCGACGCCCAGTTGGCGGCCGAGCGGCCGTACTCCACCAGCCACAGCCGCAGCGCCGGGGTGCCGACCGACACCGTGCCCGGGAAGCCCTCGTGCTCCCCGCTGGCGCCGTAGCAGATGGGCGGCGCCAGCAGCCACCGGGTGTCGCCGTCGGCGGCGGTCAGCCGCTCGATCACGGCCCGCGCGACCGCGCCGGCGATCCGGGTGTCGGTGTCCAATGGCAGATGCGGCCCATGCTGCTCGGTTGATCCGACCGGGACGATCAACGTGGGCGAGGTGTCAGACAGCTGTCTCGACGTCGAGTTCCCGAGCTCGCTGGGAAAGGCCACCCGCCGATGGTAGGCCGAATTCAGCTGGCGTGCGTCGGTTGTTCGCCCAACCGACACCCTTGATTCGACGGATTTGCTCATCGATCCACACCAGGCGACCCCCCGTGTCACAACTAGCCCACCCGTACCAGCAGGGTGGACGGGCCTCAGGGCCGCGTCGGGTCGACACCCAGCGCGCGGGTGAAGCCGGGCGGCACCACCACGTCGTCGGGGGTCAGATCGTGCACCGAGGCCCGGCCGAGGCCCAGCAGCGCCGAGTCGATGCCGCCGCGCAGGATGTCGAGCACGTTCTCCACACCGGCCTGTCCCTCGGCGGCCAGCCCCCACAGGTAGGCCCGCCCGATCATCACCGCGCGGGCGCCCAGGGCCACCGCCTTGACCACATCGCTGCCGCGCCGGATGCCGCCGTCGAGCAACACCTCGACCTGATCGCCCACCGCGTCGACGATCGCCGGCAGCGCGCGGATCGCCGCCGGGGTGCTGTCCAGGTTGTTGCCGCCGTGGTTGGACACCGAGATCGCCGAAACACCGGCGTCCACAGCGCGTTTGGCGTCGTCGACCCGGATCACGCCCTTCAGCATGAACGGCCCGCCCCACAACTCGCGCAACCAGGCGATATCGTCCCAGGTCGGCGGCGGCGTGCCCATCCACTCACCGTAGGCGTGGAAGAACGGCGGGCCGGCCTCTCCGCGGGCGGCCTGATTGGGCACCCGCAGGTTCGGCGGCCGCAGCGTCTTGGCCCACTGCATCATCCAGCGGGGCCGGGACAGGCCCTCCGGCAGCATCCGCAGAATGGTCCGCAGATTCATGCTCTCCGGGATCTTCGGGCTGCCCCAGTCGCGGCCGTGCGAGAAGCTCCAGTCGGTGGTCACGATCAGCCCGGCCGCGCCGGCTTCCCGGGCCCGTTCCACCCGGGCGGCGATCGCGTCCCGGCCGCCCAGCCAGTACACCTGGAAGAACAGCTTCGGGTTGGCCGCGATCACCTCCTCGATCGGTTTGCTGGCGAAGGAGGACAGTCCCATCGCGGTGCCGCGGGCGGCGGCGGCCCGGGCCACGGCGACCTCACCGTCGGGGTGGACCGCCTGCACACCGGTCGGTGAGATCACCACCGGCAGCGAGATCTCCTGGCCCATCACGGTGGTGGCCATGTCCCGCTTGGCCGGTCCGCCCACCACGTGCGGGGCGAATCCGAGCTCGCCGAACGCCTCGACGTTGTCGGAGACGGTCAAACCCTTCTCGCTGCCGGCGATCAGGGCGCCGTACACCGACTTGGGCAGTCGCTTCTTGGCGCGTTCCTGGGCGATCGAGACCGTCTCAAACCATTTGTCGCGTGCCATGGTCACACCGGGCTTTCGTTGCAGAGTCGGGCAGGAGGCTTGGTCAGCAGCTTCAAAGCCACTGGGCCACCCCGGGAATGGTCGACCCGCGGCTTGGGCTTGGTGCGCTCTCGGGCCAGCGCCGGCGCACCGTGGCCCTCGACGCACTCGGGGTCCGGACCGTCCAGCGGCAGGCCGGTGAAGAACTTCGCCGCCATGCAGCCGCCGCGGCAGCTGTCGAAATGGCTGCAGCCCGAGCAGGCGCCGGCGGACTGCGGCTCGCGCAGTTCGCGGAACAACTGCGAGTTCTTCCAGACGTTGTCGAAACCGCCGTCGGTCAACACGTTTCCGGCCAGGAACCGGTCGTGGATGGCGAACGGGCAGGCGTACACGTCGCCCACCGGATCGATCAGGCACACCACCCGGCCGGCGCCGCACAGGTTGAGACCGGCCAGCGCACCGGGCTCGCCCAGCCCCGACAGGTGGAAGAACGAGTCGCCGGTGAGCACCTTCTCCCCGTGCGCGACCAGCCAGTTGTAGAGCTGCACCTGCTGTTCGGCGGTGGGATGCAACTCATCCCACACATCGGCGCCCCGGCCGGACGGGCGCAGCCGGGTGATCCGCAGGGTGGCGCCGTAACGGTCGGCCAGCGCCTTGAAGTCGTCGAGCTGATCGACGTTGTGGCGGGTGACGACGACCGAGATCTTCGCGTCGGCGAATCCGGCGTCGGCGAGGTTCTGCAACGCCCGCACCGCCATGTCGAACGAGCCGGCCCCGCGCACCGCATCGTTGATCTCGGCGGTGGCACCGTCCAGCGAGATCTGGACGTCCACATAGTCGCTGGCGGCCAGCCGGCGCGCGACCTCAGGCGTGATACGAACACCGTTGGTGGAGAACTTCACTCCGACGTTGTGCGCGGTGGCGTAGTCGACCAGTTCCCAGAAGTCCGAGCGCACAGTCGGTTCACCGCCGCCGATGTTCACGTAGAACACCTGCATGCGCTGCAGTTCGTCGATGATGTCCTTGCACTGCTGGGTGGACAGCTCGCGCGGGTCGCGCTTACCCGACGACGACAGGCAGTGCACACAGGCCAGATTGCAGGCGTAGGTGAGCTCCCAGGTCAGGCAGATCGGCGCGTCGAGGCCCTGCTCGAACTGCTCGATCAACCGCGGCACGGGTGCGGATGCCTGCGGCTGTACCGGTGCTGCGCTCGTCATGGACGGTCCTCTTTCGGCACGAGCATGCGGGACGCGGCGAGCACACCCAGCGCATGCAGATACGGCTTCTGGTCGGCGTCGTCGATCCCGGCGGCCCGGCAGGCCGCCCGCGCGCTGGGATGCTCACCCAGCGACTGCACGACGCCGACGATGGTGCGGTTCTTCAGAAATGACAGTTTGCGGGTGCCGAAGTGGTACAGCAGGGCCCCGAACGGCTCGGGCCGCACGGCCACCTGTGGGTGTAGCCGCCAACTCGCGTCGGGATCGAACTCCACCCGGTCGGTCCCCGTCTCACGGGTGCCGACCGGGTTCGGGGCGCCGGCTGCCATCGGTCAGTAGACCCCGCACATCCCGTCGATGGACACCTCTTCGACCAGGGTCTCGGTGACCAGTTCGGTGTCGGTGTGCTGTTCCTGCTCCATGTGCCGTCCCTTCCTCGATTCGGCCCGATACTGTGATCCAGGTCGCTAGGATATGGCATCCGGTGCCAGAATAAAAGCGGCGGGTGGTCGAAAGGGGTGCGGATGGGTCGGCAAGCGGGGGGACGTCCCGGGCGGCGGCCTGCCACCACCCAGGACCACATCACCGACGTGGCGCTCGACCTGTTCGCCGACCGCGGCTTCGACGAGGTCAGCGTCGATGATGTGGCGGCGGCGGCCGGGATCGGCCGGCGCACCCTGTTCCGTTACTACCCGTCCAAGAACGCCATCCCGTGGGGGGATTTCGACGCCCACCTGGACCGGATGCGCGATCTGCTCGACGGGATCGGCCCGGACGTCCCGATCGGCGCCGCGCTGCGGTCGATGCTGCTGGCGTTCAACGACTTCGGTGAGGACGAGACCGGCCGGCACCGCAGACGGATGCGGGTGATCCTGCAGACCGACGCCCTGCAGGCCCATTCGATGACGATGTACGCCGGGTGGCGCGCGGTGGTCGCCGACTTCGTGGCCCGACGCCTCGGGCTGGCCCCGTCGGACCTGGTGCCCCAGACCGTGGCCTGGACCATGCTCGGGGTGGCGTTGTCGGCCTATGCGTACTGGTTGGCCGACGAATCGGTGCCGCTGGCGCAGGCGCTGGCCGACGCGTTCGACGCGATCCGGCCCGGGCTCGACGCCCTCGACGGAAAAAAGTTCGCCTGAAGGCGTCGGAGTTCCGGCGCTCGCGACGACGATAGAGGTGTGAGCGTCGAACCGGACCCCCAGCCCGCGCCGCAGGCGCTGCTGGATCTGTACGACGAAGCGCTGCCGGTGGTGTACGGCTACTTCGTCCGGCGCTGCGCCGACCGCGCCACCGCCGAGGATCTCACCTCGGAGACCTTTCTGGCCGCGATGGACGCCGCGCACCGCGACGCCCACACGCCGATATCGGTGCCGTGGCTGATCGGGGTGGCCCGCCACAAACTGGCCGACCACTACCGCCGCCGCCATCACCGGCAGAGCGTGTCGGTGGCCGAGGTGCCCGAACCGGACGAACCCACCGACCAGTGGGACGCCGAACTGGACCGCATCGTCGCCGAAAGCGTGCTGGCCCGGCTGCCGGATCAGCACCGCACCGTGTTGGCGTTGCGCTACCTCGACGACTGCTCGGTGCCCGAGTGCGCGCACCTGATCGGCCGCACCGTGCACGCCACCGAGGCGCTGTTGGTACGCGCCCGCCGCGCATTCCGGCGGGCCTATCCGGATCGGGAAGGAGGGACGTCATGAACCAGCACCACAGCCGGGACCCGCTGGACGTGCTGCGTGGTGGCGACCGTCCGGTGCAGCCCGATCCGGCGTTCGCGGCGCGCCTGCGCGCCCGACTGGAATCCGCGGCCCGGTTTCTCGCCGACCGGCCGCATACGGAGGGAGTTGTCATGAGCGGTACCCAGACGGCGCTGACCGAGCTGACCGGATCGACCGGAACGGCCGAACCAGCGGCCACCACCCCGCCGCGGCCGGCGGCGGTGCCGTACCTCAACGTCGCCGACGCCCGGACCGCCATCGACTGGTACGTCGAGGCGCTGGGCGCCACGCTGTCCGGTGAACCGGTGGTGATGGACGACGGACGCATCGGCCACGCCGAACTGACGCTGGCCGGCGGGGTGTTCTACCTCGCCGACGAGTATCCCGAGCTCGGGCTGAGAGCGCCTGCGCCCGAGGCGGTGTCGATGAGCCTGGTGCTGCCGGTTGCGGACACCGACGCGGCGTTGCAGCGGGCCCGCCGGCACGGTGCGACGGTGCAGCGCGAACCCTACGAGGCGCACGGCGCACGCTCCGCCGCCATCGTCGACCCGTTCGGCCACCGGTGGATGCTGTCCGGCCCCCTCACCGGCGCGTCGGCGCGGATCCAGCACGGCGACATCGGCTACGTCGCACTGTGGGTGCCCGATCCGCAGCGGGCCGCGCAGTTCTACCGGCAGGTGTTGGGCTGGCAGTGGGACCCGGACAGCAACCAGGTCACCAACACCACCCAGCCGATCGGGATCCACCGGGTCCCGGACGCCAGGACGATGTTCTGCTGCTACGCGGTCACCGATCTGGACGCGGCCCGCCAGGCGATCATCGACGGCGGTGGCCGGCCCGGCCCGACCCGGGAGTTCGACCAGGGCACGGTGCTGGACGCCACCGACGCACTGGGGAACCCGTTCGCGGTGTACCGGCCGAGCGGGGACACGCCCCGGCCGGCACTGAACGGCGCTGGGCCGGGCGAACTCTCGTACGTCACCTTCGAGGTTCGCGATGCGGCGGTGTTCCGCGACTTCTACGGCCGGCTGCTCGGCTGGACGTTCACCCCGGGCCGCGTCGACGACGGCTGGACCATCGAACCGGTCCACCCGATGGCCGGAGTCGCCGGCGGGATCGCCAACCAGGTCACGGTGCCGATGTGGACCGTCGACGACATCGACGCCGCGGTGCAGCGGGTGCGCGAGGCCGGTGGCACGGTCATCGAGGAGCCCGCCCAGCAGCCCTACGGCCGGTCCGCCCAGTGCCTGGACGACCAGGGCATGCGGTTCTACCTCGGCCAGTTCTAGCGGGGCCGGTTCTAGCGGGGCCGGTTCCAGCGGGGCCGGTTCCAGCGGGGGCCGGTTCTAGCGGGGCCGGTTCCCGCTACTCCAGGACCTCGCTGATCGGGGCGCCGGCGGCGATCTTGGCCCGGGCCTTCATCACCTTGCCGGGCATCCCCCCGCCGACCACACCGGTCAGCACCCCGTCGCGTTCGTAATAGGCCAGGAACTTGCGGCCGTCGTCGCTGACCACGTGCACGGTGTCGCCGGCCTCCGGCTCGCCCAGGCACTGGATCTTGACGTCGTACTGATCGCTCCAGAAGTACGGCACCGTCGCCGCGACCGGGACCTCCTGGCCCAGCAGCGCCGGCACCAGCACCCGGGCCTGATCGGCCACATTGCTCCAATGCTCAACGCGGACTTGCTTTCCGACGGTGTTGCGCCAGGATGCGACGTCACCGATCGCCCACACGTGCTCCACGTTGGTGCGGCCGACGGCGTCGCACACCACGCCGTTGTCGACCTCGACCCCGCTGCCCTGCAGCCAGTCGGTGGCCGGCGTGGAACCGATCCCGACCACCACCAGGTCGGCGTCCAGCTCGGTGCCGTCGTCGAGGACGACCTTCTCCACCGCGCCGGTGCCCCGCACGTCGGCCACCCCGACACCGCACCGCAGGTCGACGCCCTCGTCGCGGTGCAGCCGGGCCACCAGCGCACCGATCTGCTCACCGAGCACCCCCGCCAGCGGCGTGGGCTGCGGTTCCACCAGCACGACGTGCACGCCGAGGCCACGCAGGCTGGCCGCCACCTCACAGCCGATGAAGCCGGCGCCGATCACCACCGCGTTGCGCGCCGATCCGGCGTGCTTGCGCAACGCCATGCTCTCGTCGTAGGTGCGCAGGACCCGGATGCCCTCGAGGTCGGGCAGCGTCGGAATGCGCTTGGGCACCAGGCCGGTCGCGATGATCAGCTCGTCGTACTCCAGCGCCCGGCCATCGGCCAGCGTCAGCTTCCTGGCCTGCGGGTCCAGCGCCGTCGCCGCGGTGCCCAGCAGCAGGGTGATGTCGTTCTCGGCGTAGAACTCGGCCGGCTTGAGGGTGACGTCGTCGGTCTTGCCGCTCAGGACGTCCTTCGACAGCGGCGGCCGGTCGTACGGCAGGTGGTCCTCGTCGCTGACGATGGTGATCGGCCCGCCGAACTCCGACCGGCGCAGTTGCTCGGCGGTCCGCGCGGCGGCCAGCCCGCCGCCGACGATGATGATGCCCGCAGTTGTGCTCACGAGGGTGTTCTACACGATCGCGCCGGCGAGTGGGAAGCCACCCTCCGGCAACCGGGGATCGCTAGTACTTCATGACGCCACGGTCGACGGCGATCTGACTGCCGGACAACGTCGCCGAGCCGTCCCCGGCCAGCCAGGCCACCACGTCGGCGACCTCCTCGGGGGTCATGAACTCCTGCCGGCCCCCGTCGCCCTCGCGGTTGACCGGGTGCAACGGCATCGGCGCGAAACTGTGCAGGTAGTTGGGGTGTTTGGCGAACACCGCCATCATCGCGTCGCGTTCGATCATCGGGGTGTCGATCGAATAGGGGTGGATCGAGTTGACCCGGATCCCGTATTCGCCGACCTCGATGGCCAAGGCATTGGTGAGCGCCACCAGACCGTGCTTGGAGGCCGCGTAATGCCCGTTGCCGGGGGTGGCTTTCAGCCCCGCCGACGAGCTGACGATGATGATCGACCCGCCGTTGCCGGCCTCGATCATGGCCGGCACCACGGCCCGGATGGTGCGCCAGGTGCCGTTGAGGTTGACGTCGATGACGGTGTCCCACTGCTCTTCGGACATCTCCCACAGCCGGCCCCAGCTCAGCACGCCGGCGTTGGCGACCACGATGTCGAGCCGGCCGAACCGTTCCATGCCCTCGGCGACGATCTGTTGCTGGGCGGCCAGATCCCGGATGTCGGCGGTGCGGGCCAGCACCTTCCGGCCGGTGGCCTCCACCGCCCGGACGGTCTCGGCGAGGTCGTCCTCGGTGGCGGGCGGGTAGGTGATGGTGTCCGAGACGGGCCCGCACACGTCGATCGCGATGATGTCGGCGCCCTCTTCGGCCAGCCGGATGGCGTGGGCGCGACCCTGCCCTCGGGCCGCGCCGGTGATGAATGCCACTCGTCCTTGGAGGTTGCCGCCAGATCCCGTCACCACTGCTCCTTCCGCGGGGGTGCGCTCCAGGCTAACAGGCCAATTGGAACGTGTTCTAGTAGTCCCCGGGCTCAGAGTTCGGCGATGATCTGCCGGCGTTTGGCCTGGTACTCCGACTCGGTGATCATTCCGTCGGCGCGCAGGGATTCCAGCTCCTGCAGCCGCTGCCCGATGGAGGGTGCCGACGCGGCCGGGGTGGGCGCCGGCGTGGCCTGCGCGGCGCCGGCCACGGGCCGCCGGATGACGGCCTGTACCTGCTGGCGGGCGGCGGGCTGGTCCCGCAGATCGATCGGACCGTCGGGGGCGATGCCGTGCGCCTTGAGGATCCGCAGGATCTCCAGCAACGGCTCCACCTGACCGGACAGGTCGTGGGTGCTGCCGTCACTGTCCAGCGTCACCGTGGCCGGCACCGGCCCGCCGATCAAAGCGCTTCGCTGCCAATCGATCTGATACTCCCGGGTGGTCGGGTCGACCAGTGCGACCAGTTGGCCGCGGTTGAGCATGGGCATCCGGTCCGGGGAGGCGAGCACCCGGTCCCGACTGGTGAAGGTGGCGATGCCGGGACCGGAGATCTGCAGGTCGAGCTTCACCAACGGCTGATTGTTGATGTGCGTGTTGGTGCGGCCGATGTGGGTGACCCGGGCCAGCGCCACCACGCCGTCGCGTTCGAGTGCGGCCTTCTTCGCCGCCGAGCGGGTCCCGAAGCTGGTGAGCGCCAACGCGATCAGCACATCGGTCGCGGTGACGCCCAGGCCGGCCCAGAACATCCACTTCAGCGTCGGGTCGGCGCCCGTCATGAAGTAGATGGCCAGGAACAGCGGGCCGACGATCCCGCACAACAGGATGAACGCCTGGATGCGCAGGTACCGCCAGAAGGTGGACATCTCGGGCTCCCGTCGCCGTGCCGCCGTGACGCGGTCAGACTAGCGCCGCGACCGGTCCGGTGCCCTGTGAACAGGCACGCGTCACCGCCGGTGCGGGGTGGGGCCGGCGGATCATCCCTCGGCGGCGGCGAGTTGCACGCTTTCCGGCGCGGAGCCGAGCATGCGGTACAGCGGTGCGGTCCACGGCAGCGATTCCCCGTGGCCGGACACGTAGCTGGTGTGGATGGCCACACCCTCCGCTGTCATCGCCGATTCCGCGGCGGGGTCGTAGTCGCACACCGGATCGCCGATGTCGCACACGCTGATCGTGCGGGAGCCCACCGAGGGCGGCAGCGGCGTGGTGGGCGGTCCGGCCAGGATGGGCCAGTCCTGCGCGACACCCATGCTGGGGCGGGACACCGCAGTGACCGTGCCCATGTCGACCGTGGTGTCGCCGGGCAGCCGGTCCCCGTCTGCGACGAGCAGCGCCGCGCCGAAGTTCGGGCTTCCCGCGAGCGCGTGCAGATTTCGGTGCACGACCATCGCGCCCTGCGAATAGCCGGCGAGCACCACCGTGGTGTCGGGGCATCGCTGCACGAACGCCGCGTACTGGTTTCCGAGCGCCTCGGCGCCGGTGCGCACGCTGCTGAGGAAGCCGGCCCAGCCGAGCACCTCGCCCTCGCCGGGCACCGGGACCGCCGGATACTCAACGGCTTCGGCGGTGATGGTGCGGCCGTCGCGCTGTGCCAGCTCCCGGAACTCCTGATAGGACCGGTAGACGGTGGTGCCCATCCCGGCGTCGGCGGTCAGATCGCCGTCCCGTTCACCGGAGCCGGCGGCGCCGATCCAGTGGATGTCGGGGCAATCCGGCGCCGCCGCAGCGGTGTGCGCGGTCACGGCCGAGGTGATCAGCGCGGCAGCCGCGAGGGCCGCGGCGCCGGCCAGTGCAGTCAAACCCCGTGCGGTCAAACCCCGTCCAGTTATGCCCAGCAAGAGACAGACTCCCAACCCGATCGACGAATCACTGTCCTACACATCGGGGTGGGCGACGACCGTGTTACACGGGTCGGTGCGGTGACCGAGTCGGGGGTGCGTCTGGTGACTCGACTGTGCGACGGCTGCGCTCACCGTGACACCAATGCGGCGAATCGACCGAATCACCACATTGCCCGCACCATCGACGCCGCCCACGCACACTCACCGCCGTGGAAGCACACCCGCGGCAGCCCGTGCACACCCGCGGCAGCCCGTGCACACCCGCGACGGGCATTCACTGCCCCACCCGCCGGCCCCGGCCCCGTCGCTGAAGCCCCGTCGCTGAAGCCCCGCCACTGGAAGCCCACCATCGTGCACCGTCAAACCCCAACGTGCGCCCACCGACTCGACAGTGCGACAACCACGCTCACCGTGACACCAATGCGGCGAATCGACCGAATCACCACACTGCCCGCACCATCGACGCCGCCCACGCACACCCACCGCCGTGGAAGCACACCCGCGGCAACCCGTGCACACCCGCGGCAGCCCACACACACCGCGACGGGCATTCACTGCCCCACCCGCCTGCCCGGGCCCCGCCGCTGAAGCCCCGCCGCTGGAGGCCCACCGCCGTGGAAGCCCACCATTGTGCACCGACAAACCCCAACGTGCGCACGCCGACTCCACAGTGCGACAACCACGCTCACCGTGACACCAATGCGGCGAATCGACCGAATCACCACACTGCCCGCACCATCGACGCCGCCCACGCACACCCACCGCCGTGGAAGCACACCCACCGCAGCCCACGCACACTCGCGACAGCCCACACACACCCGCGGCGGCGGGCTCGGCACGGCCGCGACCGGCGCACACGCCAGCCACCAAAGCAGAAGTGGCGCCCACCCTTTCGGGTGAGCGCCACTTTCCGGCGTGAATCAGATCAGTAGGCGGACCTACTTGATGATCTTCGTGACCCGGCCGGCGCCGACGGTGCGGCCACCCTCGCGGATCGCGAAGCGCAGACCCTCTTCCATCGCGACGGGCTGGATCAGCTTGACCGAGATGTCGGTGTTGTCACCGGGCATCACCATCTCGGTGCCCTCCGGCAGCGTCACGACACCGGTCACGTCGGTGGTCCGGAAGTAGAACTGCGGACGGTAGTTGTTGAAGAACGGCGTGTGCCGGCCACCCTCGTCCTTGGACAGGATGTAGACGCTGCCCTCGAACTCGGTGTGCGGGGTGGTGGTGCCGGGCTGCACGACGACCTGGCCGCGCTCGACGTCCTCACGCTTGATGCCGCGGAGCAGCAGACCCACGTTGTCGCCGGCCTGGCCCTGGTCGAGCAGCTTGCGGAACATCTCGACACCGGTGACCGTGGTCTTGGTGGTCTCCGGACGGATGCCGACGATCTCGACCTCGTCGTTCACGTTGATCACACCGCGCTCGATACGGCCGGTGACCACGGTGCCGCGGCCGGTGATGGTGAACACATCCTCGATCGGCATCAGGAACGGCTTGTCGGTGTCACGCACCGGATCCGGAATCGACTCGTCGACGGCCTCCATGAGGTCCTCGACCGACTTGACCCACTTGGGATCGCCCTCGAGGGCCTTGAGCGCCGAGATCGGGATGACCGGGGCGTTCTCGTCGAACTCCTGGGACGCCAGCAGCTCGCGGACCTCCATCTCGACGAGCTCGAGCAGCTCCGGATCGTCGACCATGTCGGCCTTGTTCAGAGCGACCAGGATGTAGGGAACACCGACCTGGCGGGCGAGCAGAACGTGCTCACGGGTCTGCGGCATCGGGCCGTCGGTCGCGGCGACCACCAGGATCGCGCCGTCCATCTGGGCGGCACCGGTGATCATGTTCTTGATGTAGTCCGCGTGGCCGGGAGCGTCGACGTGGGCGTAGTGCCGCTTCTCGGTCTGGTACTCCACGTGGGAGATGTTGATGGTGATGCCGCGCTGACGCTCCTCAGGCGCATTGTCGATCTGCTCGAACGCGCGCGACTCGTTCAACTCGGGGTACTTGTCGTGCAGAACCTTGGTGATTGCTGCAGTCGTGGTGGTCTTGCCGTGGTCAACGTGACCGATGGTCCCGATGTTGACGTGCGGCTTCGTCCGCTCGAACTTCGCCTTCGCCACTGTGGTGTCCTCCTGGACTCTGTTCGGTGCTTACAAAAGCAGGGTTGATCTTTTCAGTTGTGGTCAGGCGTGGAGACCACCCCCGCCGACGCCGGACTACTCGCCCGTCGCCTTGGCGATGATCTCCTTCGACACCTGCGCCGGAACCTCGGCATAGCTGTCGAACACCATGGAATAGTTGGCCCGGCCTTGCGACTTCGACCGCAGGTCTCCGACGTAGCCGAACATCTCCGAAAGCGGCACGAGCGCCTTGACGACACGCGCACCACCACGCTCCTCCATGGCCTGGATCTGACCACGGCGGGAGTTCAGGTCGCCGATTACATCACCCATGTATTCCTCGGGTGTGGTCACCTCGACGGCCATGATCGGCTCGAGGATGACCGGATTGGCCATCTGCGCCGCCTTCTTCAGCGCCTGCGAGCCGGCAATCTTGAACGCCATCTCCGAGGAGTCCACCTCGTGGAAGGCACCGTCGAGCAGCGTCACCTTCAGATTCACCAGCGGGTACCCGGCCAGCACGCCGTACTGCATGGCGTCCTGCACACCCGCGTCCACCGACGGGATGTACTCACGCGGGATACGGCCACCGGTGACCTTGTTCTCGAACTCGTAGGTCGCACCGTCCTCGCCGGTGAACGGCTCGATGGTGATGATGACCTTCGCGAACTGTCCAGAACCACCCGTCTGCTTCTTGTGGGTGAACTCGACGTTCTCCACCTTGCGCTTGATGGTCTCGCGGTAGGCCACCTGCGGCTTGCCGACGTTGGCCTCGACCTTGAACTCGCGCTTCATCCGATCGACCAGGACGTCGAGGTGCAGCTCGCCCATGCCGCCGATCACGGTCTGACCGGTCTCGGGATCCTGGTGCACCTTGAAGGTGGGATCCTCTTCGGCCAGCTTCTGGATGGCAGTACCCAGCTTCTCCTGGTCGCTCTTGGTCTTCGGCTCGATGGCCACCTCGATGACCGGATCGGGGAAGGTCATCGACTCGAGCACGATCTGATCGTTCGGATCGCACAGGGTGTCGCCGGTGGTGGTGTCCTTCAGACCGATCACCGCGTAGATGTGGCCGGCGCTGACCCGCTCGACCGGGTTCTCCTTGTTGGAGTGCATCTGGAACAGCTTGCCCAGCCGCTCCTTCTTGCCCTTGGTCGAGTTCATCACCTGCGAACCGGATTCGACCTGGCCGGAGTAGACCCGGATGTAGGTCAGTTTGCCGAAGAACGGGTGCACCGCGATCTTGAACGCCAGCGCCGAGAACGGCTCGTCCACCGACGGCTTACGGGCGATCTCCTGATCCTCGTGCCCCGGGACGTGGCCCTTCACCGACTCGACGTCCAGCGGCGAGGGCAGATAGTCGATGACCGCGTCCAGCATCGGCTGGACACCCTTGTTCTTGAACGCGCTGCCGCACAGCACCGGGTACGCCTGGCTGGTGACGGTCAGTTTGCGGATCGCGCCCTTGATCTCCTCGACGGTCAGCTCCTCGCCGCCGAGGTACTTCTCCAGCAGGTCCTCGTCGGTCTCGGCGACCGCCTCGAGCAGCGCGTTGCGGTACTCCTCGGCCTTGTCGGCGAGCTCGGCGGGGATCTCCTCGACCTCGTACTTCTCGCCCAGGGCGGTCTCACCGCGCCACACCTTGGCCTTCATCTCGACCAGGTCGACGACGCCGACGAAGTCGTTCTCCGCGCCGATCGGCAGCTGGATCACCAGCGGGTTGGCGCCGAGGCGCTCCTTGATGGTGTCGACGGTGAAGTAGAAGTCCGCGCCCAGCTTGTCCATCTTGTTGACGAAACAGATGCGCGGGACGTCGTACTTGTCGGCCTGCCGCCAGACCTGCTCGGACTGCGGCTCGACACCCTCTTTGCCGTCGAAGACGGCGACGGCGCCGTCGAGCACCCGCAGGCTGCGCTCCACCTCGACGGTGAAGTCGACGTGCCCCGGGGTGTCGATGATGTTGATCTGGTGGTCGTTCCAGAAGCAGGTCACCGCGGCGGAGGTGATGGTGATGCCGCGCTCCTGTTCCTGTTCCATCCAGTCGGTGGTGGAGGCGCCGTCGTGGGTCTCGCCCATCTTGTAATTGACGCCTGTGTAGAACAGGATGCGTTCGGTCGTGGTGGTCTTACCGGCATCGATGTGCGCCATGATGCCGATGTTGCGTACCCGCCTAAGGTCGGTCAGCACGTCCTTCTGTGCCACAGAAGTCTTCTCTCTCGCTTGCGTGTTGGCTGTTTTCTTTCCGCCGCCGGCTTCCCTGCCGGATTGCCCACCGGCTCCGTGCGGACCGGCGGGTCACCAGCGGTAGTGCGCGAATGCCCGGTTCGCCTCGGCCATCTTGTGGGTGTCCTCACGCCGCTTGACCGACGCACCCAGACCGTTGCTGGCGTCGAGCAGCTCGTTGGCCAGCCGCTCGACCATGGTCTTCTCGCGGCGCTGCCGGGCGAACGTGACCAGCCACCGCAGCGCCAGGGTGGTGGACCGCTCCGGCCGCACCTCGACGGGGACCTGGTAGGTCGCACCGCCGACCCGACGGCTGCGCACCTCCAGCGAGGGCTTCACATTGTCCAGGGCACGCTTGAGCGTGACCACCGGATCGGTGCCGGTCTTCTCCCGGGTCTGTTCCAGCGCACCGTAGACAATGCGCTCGGCCAGCGATTTCTTCCCGCGCACCAGAACTTTGTTCACCAGCTGGGTGACCAGCGGCGAACCGTATACCGGATCACTGGTCAGCGGGCGCTTCGGGGCAGGTCCCTTGCGCGGCATCAGCTCTTCTCCTTCTTGGCGCCGTAACGGCTGCGAGCCTGCTTGCGGTTCTTGACCCCCTGGGTGTCCAGCGAGCCGCGGATGATCTTGTACCGCACACCCGGCAGATCCTTCACCCGGCCGCCGCGCACCAGCACCATGGAGTGCTCCTGCAGGTTGTGTCCCTCACCCGGGATGTATGCGGTGACCTCAACCCCCGTTGTCAGCTTCACACGGGCAACCTTCCGAAGCGCCGAGTTCGGCTTCTTCGGGGTGGTGGTGTACACGCGTGTGCACACACCGCGTCGCTGCGGGCTGCCCTTGAGAGCGGCAACTCGGACCTTGCCCGGCTTGTCGCGGCGTCCCTTGCGGACCAGCTGCTGGATGGTTGGCATCTACCGGCTTTCTGTGTTGCTGTTGTCGGTCGTTCTTGTGAAGTTTGTTCGGTACGTTGTCCTGCAGTTGTGTACCGGCCTGGTCACCCCGCGGCCGGGTGTGTCGCACGCGTGCCGCGCCGGTCCGTCGACGATGCAGCTCCGATGCTCACGACATGCGAAGTGACCCGGCGTGCGGGCGTGCTTGCTGAAATCCACAGCCGCGCGCACCTCGTCGGCCAGGCACGATGGTCCACAATACCAGGGGTGCCCGTACCGCTCCAAACTCGGCGTCGCAGGCCTTATCGCAGGTCAGCACCGACGATCTTAGTGCCCGTCACGACCGCTTTTCCATCCCGGCCGCCAGTCGCAGCACCATGTCGGTGAAAACCTTGTCGCTGTCGACGTCGTCCATCACCCCGGTCATCTCCAGCAGCACGAAGCCGTGCAGCGCCGACCAGAACTCCAGGGCGGCGTAGAACGCCTCCTCCCCTTCCAGCCCGTAGGAGCCGAGCACCGCGATGACCGGGCCGGCGGCGGCGCGGGCGGCGGCGCTGAACTCCGGGTCGTCACCGCCGAGCGGCATCCGGGTGAACGCCGAGTACCGGCCGGGATGGTGGTGGGCGTAACTGCGGTAGGCGGAGGCCATCGCCAGCACCGCGTCATCGCGGGTGCGCCCCTGCCCGGCGGCGTTGAGCATCCCGATGATGTCGTCGACGACCCGCATCCGGACGCTGCGCCGCAGGTCGTCGAGGCTTTGCACATGGTTGTACAGCGACGGGCCCTTGGTGCCCAGCTGGGTGGCGAGCGCGTTGATGGTCAGCGCGTCCCAGCCCTCCCTGTCGAGGAAGGTCAGGGCGGCGTTGACGATCGTGTCGCGGCTCAGCCGGCCGGCACGGGCCGGACTTTTGGTACGAGCGCCGGGCGCGCCCCCCGGCCCAGCTGACATCTGCGTGTTCACCCTTCGGGTCAAAGACGATGGCAGACCCGCGAAGGGGTCTGGAGAACTCTAACGCCTCGTCGGCGCGGGTCAGTTGACCCGGTCGTGGCTCACCGCGACGAGTTGTGAGACCACCGCGCACAGATCACCGTAGTCGGCCGGGTTCAGGGTCTGCAGGCTCCATGCCATCACGTCGTTCCCCTTGGCCAGATACACGCTGCAGGCCTTGTCGTCGGAGGCGCGGAAACCCTGGTGGCCGTCCACGGTGACCTCGACCAGGGTGCGCCCGGCCCGCGACTCGAGCAGCCGCTCCTCCCCCAGGTCGGCGCCGCGGTACCACCAGGTGGAGATCCCGTTGCCCAGGCCGACGGTGCCGAACACCGCATCCTCCTGCCAGAAGCAGCCGGCGTCGCCGACCGCGACCCCGGTGAGCTTCGCCGACCCGGCGGCTCTGCGCACGTCGGCGTCGGTGATGCCGTTGCAGTCGGCGCTGCGGAAACCCTCGACCGGGCCGGCAGGGCCGGGTCCCTCGGCCGGGGCTCCCTCGGCTGGAGGATCCGGCGCGGTGCCGCAGCCGGCCAGCAGACCGGCGAGCACCCCGCCGAACACCGCGGCGAACACCGCGGCGGACGGACGGGGGGAGCGCGACCGCATGGTCACATCGCCGCCGACAACGTCGCCGCCAACAGCCGCTCGGCATCCGCGCACGGATCGCCGTCGGAGCGCCCGCGGTGCTGCACCCACCAGCTGAGCACACCCCGGCCGGAGTCGTCGGTACCCAGCCCGGCGGTCGCCGCGCACGCGGTCCCGGTGACGTCCCTGCGGGCGAAGAACCCCGGATGCCGGTGCAGTGTGGTGTCGCGGATCTCGGCGCCGCGTTCCTCGGCGAGCCGGCGTTCCCGCTGCAGGCTGCCCGACGCGAACCAGGAGTAGGTCACGTCCAGGGGGGCGTCGGCGCGGATCAGCACGTACTGACAGACCGGCCCGTGGTAGGCCTTGGTCACGTGTTCGGCGGCCAGCAGGTCGGCGATCGTGCTGTCGGCCAGCAGCCCGCAGCGGTCCCCGTCGACGTCGTAACCGAGACCGGCGCCGGGCCCGTCGCCACCAGCGGCGTCGAACCGGATCCGTTCGGCCGCGCCGTCGACGGTACGGGTGCACGCCGGAACGGCGATCAGCATCGCGATCGCTGCGCCGGCAACCGCCATCCGCCCGTGCATCGCTGTTCACGCTACCCAGCGGCGCCCGGCCCGGCGACCGATGCGGGCGCCCGTGGGCGAACCTGGTTGACTGCCGTCGGCGCACCCGCTGCCCGACGTAGGCTTACCCATCGGAGTCGACCGGAGAGTGAACATGGGACGGAACAGACTGAGGGGCTCGGTCGCAGCGGCGATCGGCCTGGCCCTCACCATCGGCCCCGCCGTGGGTGCCGGGGCGGGAATCCCTGCGGCACACGCGGACCCGAACCGGATCTGCAATCCGCTGGCCCGCGAGTGCGCGGACACCAGTGTGATCGGAAGCCACGTGCCGGGCGACACCCACATCACCGGCGTCGGCATCCGCAGGACGGTCGACTGCAACAACCGCACCCTGCTGGTGAACGGCACCGGCAACCACATCACCGCGATGGGCACCTGCTGGGCGGTGGCGGTGCAGGGGTCGTCGAACGTGATCGTCGCCGACACCGTGATCAACGACATCACCGTGTACGGCTGGGATCAGACCGTGCTGTTCACCCACGGCGACCCGGTCCTGCTGGACCGGGGGCGCGAACTCGGCATGACGAATCGGCTCCACCGGGTGTCGGCCTGACACGGCATCGGCCCCATCGGCAGAGAAACGAGGCAGCCATGGGTCACGACGTAATCCGAACGGTCATCGGCGCCTTCGCCGCGGCCGCGGCGCTGGGCCTGGCCGGCTGCGGCTCTCAGGACGGGGACACCCCCGGTCCCAGTGCGACGGCCGGTGAGGACGGCGTCAGGGTCGAGATCGCCAACACCATCAACTACGGCTCGTTCGGCACCACCACCGAGATCGACTGCGCGGACGGCAAATCGCTGAACATCGGCGGTTCCAACAACACCCTGACCGTGCTGGGGACGTGTGCCAACGTCAATGTCGGCGGCACCGACAACCGGATCACGGTCGAACGGGTCGACAACGAGATCAGCGTCACCGGGTTCAACAACACCCTGACCTACCGGGACGGCGATCCCACCGTCAGCGACACCGGGCGCGGCAACAACATCGGCCGCGGCTGACCCCCCCGAGAAGGCCGGGCGGGCCCCGAACGATCAGGCGGGTGCACCGTGGCGGCCCGCGCCGGCGGCGAACCGGCTCGCCCCGGCGGCGGCCTCGTGACTGACCTTGGAGATGCTGGCGAACTCGAAGTCCATCGCCTCGGCCTCACGTTTGCCCCACTGCTGCAGCACCGACATCCGGTCGGCGCGCAGACACTGCTGCGGCAGCCGGGCCAGCTCGGCGGCGAGTTCCTCGGCCCGCGCCCGCGCCTCACCGGTGGGCACCACCCGGTTGGCCAATCCGATCGCCAGCGCTTCGTCGGCGTCCACCGGGCGGCCGGTGAGGATCAGATCCATGGCGCGGCTCTCACCGATCAGCCGCGGCAACCGCACCGTTCCGCCGTCGATCAGCGGCACACCCCACCGCCGGCAGAACACCCCCATGATCGCGTCCTGTTCGACGATGCGCAGATCCGCCCACAACGCCAGTTCCAGCCCACCGGCCACCGCATACCCGCTGACCGCGGCGATCACCGGTTTGGACAGCACCATCCGGGTGGGCCCCATCGGCCCCGGTCCGCTGCGGTGCACCGGGTTGGCCTCCGGGGTGCCGAACGCCTTGAGGTCGGCGCCGGCGCAGAACGTTCCGTTGGCTCCCCACAGCACCGCGACCGCGGCGTCCTCATCGCGGTCGAACTCGTCGAACGCCGCGTAGAGGGCGGCGGCGGTCGGGCCGTTGACCGCGTTGCGGGCCTCGGGCCGATCGATGATCACGGTGGTCACCGGACCGTCGCGCTCGATCCGCACGGGTTTGGTCATGTCGCTGTCGCCTCCACTAGTCGAACGCCTCCACCAGTCCAGCATCCCGCCGCGCCGCCATTTCCGCGGCGAAGACACGGTAGGCGTCCCGGACGGCGCCGCCCGGCCAGCCGGCCGGCAGCAGTTCGTCGGGCAGCACCGGATCCGCCAGCAGGTGCCGCACCATCCGGGCGGCGACCACGAACCGGTCGGGCACGTCGGTGGCGGCCGCCATCTCGTCGAGCAGGCGCCGGCCGGTGGCGGCCCAGCCCGGCAGATCCCACAGCCGCCGCGCCAGGGCGACCGGATCGTCGTCGCGGGCCCGCAACCGGTGCATCCGCTGTTCGATGTCGGCCGGCAACTCGGTGTCGAGGTTGTCCGGCCGCAACCACACGCCTTCACGCAGCTCGGCGAAGCGGCTGTGCTGCAACGTTGTCCGCAGCGCGGCCCGGGCCCGTGCGTCGGTGCCGACGCTGGTGACCACCAGCATGGTCCAGTCGCCGGTCCACGGCCGCAGGTGCGGGTCGAGCGCGGCGTCCTGGCGGCGCTGCCGGGCCAGCAGCCGGTCCGACAACCGGTACCCGCCGTCGTCGGACCGCACCAGGTCCCCGGCGTTGACCATGCGCGTCAGGGCGACCCGCAGCGTCGATTCGCGGATACCGAAATCCTCGGTCAGCCGGATCAGTTCAGCGGCCGTGGCGTGCGCGGGGTGAGCGCCGAGCAGCACACTCAGCACCACCGAGCGGGCGGTCAGCCGCACGTCATCCCTTGACCAGGGCACGTTCGAGGATCGGCGCCAGGTCCAGCCCGGTGGGCAGGGTGCCGAACGCGCCGCCCCACTGTCCGCCCAGCCGCGACGTCAGAAACGCCTCGGTGACGGCCGGATGGCCGTGCCGGACCAGCAGCGACGCCTGCAGAGCCAGGCCGATGTCCTCGGCCACCCTGCGGGCCCGGTAGCTGATGTCGGGCTCGCCCAGGTCCCGCTGCAGGGTGGCGACGAAGGCGTCCAGCCGGGCGTCCTGGCCGGCGGTGCGGCTCAACTCGTCGAACAACACCTCCACGCATTCCGGCCGGGTCGCCATGGCCCGCAGGGTGTCCAGCGCGCTGACGTTGCCGGAGCCCTCCCAGATGCCCATCAGCGGGGCCTCCCGGTACAGCCGGGGCATCCCGGAGTCCTCGACGTAGCCGTTGCCGCCCAGGCACTCCATCGCCTCGGCGGCGTGCGGGGTGGCGCGTTTGCACACCCAGTACTTGGCGGCGGGCAGGCCGATGCGCCGCAGCAGGGTCTCGCGTTCGTCACCGCGGGCGGCGGCGTCGGTGGCGCCGGCCATCCGCATCGCCAGCACGGTGGCGGCCTCGGCCTCCACCGCCAGGTCGGCCAGCACGTTGCGCATCAGCGGTTGGTCGATCAGGTAGGCGCCGAACGCCTTGCGGTGCTGGGCGTGGTGGATGGCGCGGGCCAGGCCGGTGCGCATGCTCGTGGCGCTGGCCAGCGTGCAGTCCAGCCGGGTGAGGTTGACCATCTCGATGATGGTGGGCACGCCACGGCCCTCCTCGCCCACCAGCCACGCGGTGGCCCCGGCGTATTCGACCTCGCTGGAGGCGTTGGCGTGGTTGCCCAGTTTGTCCTTGAGCCGCTGCAGCCGCATCCGGTTGCGGGTGCCGTCGGGCAGGATGCGGGGCAGGAAGAAGCAGCTCAGGCCGCCGGGGGCCTGAGCGAGCACCAGGAAGATGTCGCACATCGGCGCGCTGGTGAACCACTTGTGCCCGACCAGGGTGTAGCTGCCGTCGCCGTTGGGGGTGGCCTCGGTGGTGTTGGCCCGCACATCGGAGCCGCCCTGCTTCTCGGTCATCGACATGCCCGCGGTGATCCCGGCCTTGGTGGTCGGCACCTTCAGCTCCGGGTCGTAGTGCCGGCTGGTCAGCAGCGGTTCATAGGTGGCCGCCAGCTCGGGGTTGTGCCGCAGTGCCGGCACCACGGCGTAGGTCATCGAGATCGGGCAGACGTGCCCGGGCTCGGGTGTCCACACCGACAGCTTCGCCGCGCGCACCACGTGCGCGCCCGGCCGCTCGTCGGCCCACGGTGCGGCGTGCACGCCGTGGGCGATCGCGGTGCGCATCAGCTCGTGGTAGGCGGGGTCGTACTCGACCTCGTCGATGCGGTGCCCGACCGCGTCGTGGGTGTGCAGGATCGGCCGGTTGCGGTTGGCGAGGTCGCCCCACCGTTGCGCCTCGGCACTGCCGGCCAACGCACCGAGCTCGGTGACCTCGTCGAGGCCCCACTGTCCGCCCTCCCGGATCAGCGCCTCGGTGAGCACCGGCGAGGCGGCCGGGTTGTGGTCGGTCAGCGGCGGCACCTGATTGGTGACGACGTGGGTGTCTGCGAATGACGGGCGATCGGCCATAACCCACTGTTACATTTTCCCGACAGTCGCACAAGAGTTGTAATTCACCGGGTGGGCGGGGTTCAGGAGAGGTTCGGACCGAGGACGGTCGAGGCGGTCGGCGGCCGCCCGCGCAGGGTGTCGTACCGGTGCAGCACCAGGATCACCGCCGCGGCGAACGCCCAGCCCAGCAGGATGTCGATGACGTAGTGCTCGGCGGTGTAGACCAGGGTGAACGCCATGGTCAGCGGATAGGCGACCAGCAGCGGCCGCCACCGGCGGTGCACCCGGGTCCACAGGAACGCCGCGACCGCCGCCGACAGGCCGGCATGCAGCGACGGGATGGCCGCCACCAGGTTGACCGCGGCCTGACCCTGGTCGATCAACGCGGTCGCGGAATGCAGGTTGAGCTTGCCCCACCCACGGGCGACGATGCGTTCCACCCAGTCGTTGGCGCCGTCCTGGGAGAACTGCATGGCGCCGAGCAGTCCGCCGTCGGGCACACCGCGGGCGCTGCGGAACATGCAGGCCGGATCCGACGGCCCGCCCTCGACGTCGGCGGGGGTGCACCGGGCGGCCGCCCACGGCGGCGCGGCCGGCAGCAGCACATAGACGATCAACGCGCCGAACGACAGCGTCACGAACAACCGGACGAACCGCTTCCACTCCTGGCGGTCCCGCAGCCACAGCACCGCGGCGATCACGTACGGCAGGATGAAGAACGACATGTAGACGGTGCTGATGACGACTTCCCACCAGGGCGGGTGCGGCAGCTTCAGCCGCTCCTGCAGCCACACTGTCGGCATCACCCCGAAGAACAGCCAGCGGTCGACATCGGCCTGCCACTGCCACAGCGTCGGCCGGCCGACCAGCGTCGCCGCGCCGCGGCTCAGGTCATAGGCCAGCAGCACGACCGCGAACGGCAGCCAGTCCCGGATGACGTAGAGCATCTTGCGGCCCTGGCCGATGCTGGCGGCGAGCAGACCGGTGGCGATGTAGAGCAGCAGCAATTCGCGGTTGAACGCGAAGCCGTCGGTGATGGTGCGGTAGACCACCACCGCGGCCCACACCCCGACCGCCAGGTACCGGACCACCCGCAGCCGCCGGTCCCGGACCGCGCGGGCCTCGTCTGCTCTCGGGGTGGACTCGAACGCGACGGACGGTTCTTCGTCGATCGCGGACACAAGCAACCTCCGGGCCACCGACGCCGGCTCGACCGCCGACTGCTGGTTAACCCTAAGTTAGCCCCGATGCCACCGACTGTTCGCGTCGGCCATCGTTACCGCACCGTGTCAGGCCGCGACCTGTTCGCGTAGGAAGGCGATGTCGTCTTTGCGGCCGGCCTCGGCGGTCTCGCAGATCACCGGGGCGTCGGCGGCCTTGACCACCGCGGCCAGCAGTTGGGGATCGATCTGCCCGGTGCCGAAGTTGGCGTGCCGGTCGGCGCCCGACCCGAAGGCGTCGCGGGAGTCGTTGCAGTGCACCAGGTCGATCCGGCCGGTGATGGCCTTGATCCGTTCGACGGCGTCGATGAGCTGCTCACCGGCGGCCCAGGCGTGGCAGGTGTCCAGGCAGAAGCCGATGCCCTTGTCGCCGATGTGGTCCCACAGCCGGGCGATGGTGTCGAAGTGCCGCGCCATCGCGTGGTTGCCGCCGGCGGTGTTCTCCAGATAGACCGGCACGTCGGTCTCCAGGTAGTCCAGCGCCTTGACCCAGCGCTGGAACCCGGCCTCGAAGTCCTTGTCGTCGGCGTGGCCGCCGTGCACGATCACCGCTGCGGCGTTGATCTCCGCCGCCGCGTCACAGGTGTCCTGCAGGATCTTGCGCGACGGAATGCGCACCCGGTTGTTCGCCGACGCCACGTTGATCAGATACGGGGCGTGCACGTACAGCGGCACCGGGGACGTGCGCAGCGCCTCGGCGTCGTCGCGGGGTTTGGGTTTCTTCCAGCTCTGCGGGTCGCCGAGGAAGAACTGGACGACGTCGGCCCCGTCGGCCTGGGCCGCGGCCAGGGGATCCTCGTTGTCGACATGTGAACCGATCAGCACGGCTGCCAGTCTAGGCAGCCACGGTGACATCGGGTCCCGGTCGAGGATGCCCGTCCGGGGATAGGCTGCCGCCATGGGCATTCGGTTTCCCTCGGTGCGCGGCGGCGGGCGCGGTCATCGCACTCCTCGTGACCCCGACCACCCCGCCGAGTACGACCACCCCGCCGACTACGACGAACACGCGGTACGCGTCACCGGTGCGAAGGGTGAGGCGGCCGGGGTCAGGGCCGTGCTGGTGTCGATGCAGCGGGCGCTGACCTCGATGGGGCCGGTGCGCACCGCGGCCTCGCTGTTCCGGCTCAACCAGCGGCACGGGTTCGACTGCCCCGGATGCGCCTGGCCGGAGGAGCCGGGCGGCCGCAAGTTCGCCGAGTTCTGCGAGAACGGCGCCAAGGCGGTCGCCGAGGAGGCCACCACCCGGCTCGTCACGCCCGAGTTCTTCGCCCGGCACTCGGTCGCCGAGCTGTCCGAACGCCCGGAGTACTGGCTGTCCCAACAGGGCCGGCTGACCCATCCGATGGTGCTGCGCCCCGGGGACGACCACTACCGCCCGATTGACTGGGACGACGCCTACCGGCTCATCGCCGACGAACTGCGGGCCCTGCCCGACCCGGATCAGGCGGTGTTCTACACCTCCGGGCGCACCAGCAATGAGGCGGCGTTCCTGTACCAGCTGCTGGTCCGCAGTTTCGGCACCAACAACCTGCCGGACTGCTCCAACATGTGCCACGAGTCGTCGGGCACCGCGCTGATCGACGCGATCGGTGTCGGCAAGGGGTCGGTGACCGTCGAGGACCTGGTGGCCGCCGACCTGATCGTCATCGCCGGGCAGAACCCGGGCACCAACCATCCCCGCATGCTGTCGGTGCTGGAGAAGGCCAAGGCCAACGGCGCCGAGATCATCGCCGTCAACCCGCTGCGTGAGGCCGGGCTGCTGCGGTTCAAGGATCCGCAGAAGGTGCGCGGGGTGCTCGGCGACGGGGTGGCGATCGCCGACGAGTACGTGCAGATCCGCATCGGCGGGGACATGGCGCTGTTCGCCGGACTGGGGCGGCTGCTGCTCGAGGCCGACGACCGCGCCCCGGGCAGCGTCGTCGACCGGCGGTTCATCGCCGACCACTGTGCGAACTTCGCGGCCTACGAGGCCCGCACCCGCGCGGTCGACCTCGACACCGTGTGCGAGGCCACCGGCGTCTGCCGCGCCCAGTTGGAGCGGGTCGCCGCCAAGATGGCCGCCGCGCAGCGCATCGTGGTGTGCTGGGCGATGGGCCTGACCCAGCACCGCCATGCCGTGCCGACGATCGCCGAGATCACCAACGTGCTGCTCATGCGGGGCATGATCGGCAAACCGGGCGCCGGGGTGTGCCCGGTGCGCGGCCACTCCAATGTGCAGGGTGACCGCACCATGGGGATCTGGGAGAAGATGCCCGAATCGTTCCTGGCCGCCCTGGACGACCGGTTCGGCATCACCAGCCCCCGCACACCCGGTCACGACACCGTCGCCGCGATCCGTGCCATGCGCGACGGGCAGGCGAAGGTGTTCATGGCGATGGGCGGCAACTTCGCGTCGGCCACCCCCGACACCGAGGTCACCGAGGCCGCGCTGCGCACCTGTTCGCTCACGGTGCAGGTGTCGACCAAACTGAACCGCAGCCACCTGGTGCACGGCCGCACCGCGCTGATCCTGCCGTCCCTGGGCCGCACCGACCGCGACATCCGCAACGGGGTCAGACAGGTCGTGTCGGTGGAGGACTCGATGTCGATGGTGCACCTGTCGCGGGGCAGCCTGACCCCGCCCAGCGATCAGGTGCGCAGCGAGGTCGCCATCGTCTGTGAACTCGCCCGCGAACTGCTCGGCCCGGACCACCCGGTGCCGTGGGAGACGTTCGCCGACGACTACGACACCATCCGCGACGCGATCGCCGACGTGGTGCCCGGCTGCGAGGACTACAACACCCGGGTGCGCCGTCCGGACGGATTCCAGCTGCCGCATCCGCCGCGGGACTCCCGCGAGTTCCCGACCGCCACCGGCAGGGCCAACTTCGAGGTGTACCCGCTGGAGTGGGTGCCGGTGCCGGACGGCCGGCTGGTGCTGCAGACCCTGCGCAGCCACGACCAGTACAACACCACCATCTACGGTCTCGACGACCGCTACCGCGGGGTGAGCGGCGGCCGGCGGGTGGTGTTCGTCAACCCCGCCGACATCGCCAGGTTCGGGCTGCGCGACGGCGACCGGGTCGATCTGGTCTCGGAGTTCACCGGCGCCGACGGGCGGCTGCAGGAACGCCGGGCCGAGGACTTCCGGGTGGTCGCCTACTCCACCCCGGTCGGCAACGCCGCCGCCTACTATCCGGAGACCAACCCGCTGGTGCCGCTCGACCACGTGGCGATCAAATCCAACACCCCGGCGTCCAAGGCCGTGGTGATCCGGCTGGAGAAGACATGGGCCGGGTGACCACCCGGCGGCGGGTCCATCACCTGCGCGCCGGAACCCTGACCACCCGGCCGGAGACCCTGGTGGTCGAAGAACCACTGGAGATCCGCCTCAACGGCGCCCCGCTCACCGTGACCATGCGCACCCCGGGCGCCGATTTCGAACTCGCCCGGGGCTTTCTGGTCGGCGAGGGGGTCATCACCCGGCGCGACGACGTGGCGACGGTGCGCTACTGCCCCGGCGGCACGACCGACGGCCGCAACACCTACAACGTGCTCGACGTGACGCTGACGCCGGGGGTCGCCCCGCCCGCCCCGGAGCTGGTCACCCGCAACTTCTACACCACCTCGTCGTGCGGCGTGTGCGGCAAGGCGTCGCTGGACGCCGTCGAACTGGTCAGCCGGCACAGCCCGGGCGACGACCCGGCCACCGTCGCGGCGGTCACCGTGGCGGAGCTGCCGGACCGGCTGCGCGCCGCGCAGAAGGTGTTCGCCAGCACCGGCGGCCTGCACGCCGCCGCGCTGTTCAGCACCGCCGGCGAGTGCCTGGTGGTCCGGGAGGACGTGGGCCGGCACAACGCCGTCGACAAGGTGATCGGCTGGGCGCTGGAACAGGATCGGCTGCCGCTGGCCGGCACCGTGCTGCTGGTCAGCGGGCGGGCCTCCTTCGAACTGACCCAGAAGGCGGTGATGGCGGGCGTCCCGATCCTGGCCGCGGTCTCCGCGCCGTCGTCGCTGGCCGTCGACCTGGCCCAGCGGTCCGGGCTGACGCTGATCGCCTTCCTGCGCGGCGCGTCGATGAACATCTACACCCGCCGCGACCGCGTGACCGTCTGATCCGCCGAGTGTCGGGTTCTGTCACGCCGCAGCCCCGTGCCGCGTGACAAGAGCCGACGCTCGGCCCCGCCGCCCCCCGGACACGAAAGAGCCCCCGCACGAGGCGGGGGCTCTTCCGTTGCCACCGGCGGACCGCCGGCGATGGTCGCCTAGCGGTAGTCGCCGTAGCCGTAGTCGTCCAGCGGAACCGCGGCACCGGTGGCCTGACCGAAGTCGGGGCTGTAGTACTGATCCTCGTAGGTCGGGATCGTGTACGCAGCGGCCCGGGCCTCCTCGGTCGGCTGCACCTGGATGTTGCGGTACCGCGGAATACCGGTACCGGCCGGGATCAGCTTGCCGATGATCACGTTCTCCTTCAGACCCTGCAGCTTGTCGCTGCGGCAGTTGATCGCCGCATCGGTCAGCACGCGCGTGGTCTCCTGGAACGACGCCGCACTGAGCCACGAATCGGTGGCCAGCGACGCCTTGGTGATACCCATCAGCACCGGACGACCGGCCGCGGGCTCGCCGCCCTCGGCCACCACCCGACGGTTCTCGGCCTCGAACTCCGCCCGCTCGGTCAGCGACCCGGGCAGAAACTCCGTCGAGCCCGAGTCGATGATGGTCACGCGGCGCAGCATCTGCCGGACGATCACCTCGATGTGCTTGTCGTGGATCGACACGCCCTGAGCACGGTAGACCTCCTGGACCTCCTTGACGAGGTGGATCTGCACCTCGCGGGGCCCCTGCACACGCAGCACCTCGTGCGGGTTGGCCGAACCTTCGAGCAGCTGCTGGCCCACCTCGACGTGGTCGCCGTCGGCGAGCAGCCGCTCCGTCCCGTCGGGATGCTTGATGACCTTCAACCGCTGACGACGGGAGAGCTTGTCGTAGACGACCTCCTCGCCCCCGTCGTCGGGGATGATGGTGATCTTGTAGAACTTGTCGTCCTCTTCGAGCCGGATCCGGCCGCTGACGTCGGCGATCGGCGCCTCGTTGCGCGGCACCCGGGCCTCGAACAGCTCCTGCACCCGCGGCAGACCACCGGTGATGTCACCGCCGACACCACCCTGGTGGAACGTCCGCATGGTCAGCTGGGTACCGGGCTCACCGATGGACTGGGCGGCGACGATGCCGACCGCCTCGCCGATGTCGACCAGCTTGCCGGTCGCCATCGAACGGCCGTAGCACATCGCGCACACCCCGGTGCCGGTGGCGCAGGTGAGCACCGACCGCACCTTGACCTCGGTGATGCCGGCCGCCAGCAGCGCCTCGATCTGCGGGTCGCCCAGGTCGTGGCCCCGTTCGACGATGACGTTGCCGTCCTTGTCGACCGCGTCGGTGGCCAGCGTCCGGGCGTAGGCCGAGGTCTCGATGTGCTGATCGCGGACCAGCGTGCCGTCCGGCTGCCGCTCGGCGAGCGTGACGTTGATGCCGCGCTCGGTCTCGCAGTCGTGCTCGCGCACGATGACGTCCTGCGACACGTCCACCAGACGACGAGTCAGGTAACCCGAGTCGGCGGTCCGCAGCGCGGTGTCCGCCAGACCCTTACGGGCGCCGTGGGTGTTGATGAAGTACTCCAGCACGGTCAGGCCCTCACGGAACGAGGACTTGATCGGCCGCGGGATGAACTCACCCTTCGGGTTGGTCACCAGGCCCTTCATGCCGGCCAGGGTCCGGGTCTGGGTGAAGTTACCCGTGGCGCCGGACTCCACGATCATGATGATCGGGTTGTCCTCGGGGTAGAAGTCCCGCAGCACCTGCCCCACCTCTTCGGTGGCGTCCTGCCAGATCTTGACCAGGGCCTCGTTGCGTTCCTCGTAGTTGAGCGCACCGCGCTGGTACTTCTTCTCGATCCCGTCCGCTTCCTTCTCGTAGCGGTCCAGGATCTCCTTCTTCTGCGGCGGCACCAGCACGTCGGCCATCGAGACCGTCACACCGGAGCGGGTCGCCCAGTAGAAGCCGGCGTCCTTGAGCTTGTCGACGGTCTGCGCGACCACGATCATCGGGTAGCGCTCGGCCAGGTCGTTGACGATCCGGGCCTGGACCTTCTTGTGCATCTGCTCGTTGACGAACGGATAGTCCTGCGGCAGCAGCTCGTTGAACATCACCCGGCCCAGGGTGGTCTCCGTCGTCCAGACGTCACCCGGCTTCCAGCCGTCCGGGAACAGCTCGGCCTCGACGTCGGCCGGCGGCCGCTGATCCGACAGCCGCACCTTGATCTTGGCCCGGACGCTCAGCACGCCGCGGTCCATCGCCATGATCGCCTCGGCCGGGCTGCTGTACACACCCTGCTCCGGGGCGTCCTTGGTGGCGGGCTGGTACTCGCCCTTGTCCCCCGGAACCATCGTGGTCAGGTAGTACAGCCCGGTCACCATGTCCAGTCGCGGCATGGCCAGCGGGCGGCCGGACGCCGGCGACAGGATGTTGTGGCTGGACAGCATCAGGATGCGGGCCTCGGCCTGCGCCTCGGCGCTCAGCGGCAGGTGCACGGCCATCTGGTCGCCGTCGAAGTCGGCGTTGAACGCCTCGCACACCAGCGGGTGCAGCTGGATGGCCTTGCCCTCCACCAGCAGCGGCTCGAACGCCTGGATGCCCAGGCGGTGCAGGGTGGGCGCGCGGTTCAGCAGCACCGGGTGCTCGGCGATGACCTCTTCGAGCACGTCCCACACCTGCGGACGCTGCCGCTCGACCATCCGCTTGGCGCTCTTGATGTTCTGCGCGTGGTTCAGGTCGACCAGCCGCTTCATCACGAACGGCTTGAACAGCTCCAGCGCCATCAGCTTGGGCAGACCGCACTGGTGCAGCTTGAGCTGCGGGCCGACCACGATCACCGAACGGCCGGAGTAGTCGACGCGCTTACCGAGCAGGTTCTGGCGGAACCGGCCCTGCTTGCCCTTGAGCAGATCCGACAGCGACTTGAGCGGACGGTTGCCCGGCCCGGTGACCGGACGGCCGCGCCGGCCGTTGTCGAACAGCGCGTCCACCGACTCCTGCAGCATCCGCTTCTCGTTGTTGACGATGATCTCGGGCGCGCCGAGGTCGATCAGTCGCTTGAGCCGGTTGTTGCGGTTGATGACGCGGCGGTACAGGTCGTTGAGGTCGGAGGTGGCGAACCGGCCACCGTCGAGCTGCACCATCGGCCGCAGCTCCGGCGGGATCACCGGCACCGCGTCGAGCACCATGCCCATCGGTGAGTTGCTCGACTGCTGGAACGCCGCGACCACCTTGAGCCGCTTCAGCGCCCGCAGCTTCTTCTGCCCCTTGCCGCTGCGGATCACCTCGCGCAGCGCCTCGGCCTCAGCGTCGATGTCGAAGTTCTCGATCAGCTTCTTGATCGCCTCGGCGCCCATCCCGCCCTGGAAGTACTCGCCGTAGCGGTCGACCAGCTCGCGGTAGAGCACCTCGTCGACGATCAGCTGCTTGGGCGCCAGCTTGGTGAAGGTGTTCCAGATCTCGTCGAGCCGGTCCAGCTCGCGCTGGGCCCGGTCGCGGATCTGGCGCATCTCGCGCTCGCCGGCGTCGCGCACCTTGCGGCGGACGTCGGACTTGGCGCCCTCGGCCTCGAGTTCGGCGAGGTCCTGCTCCAGCTTCTTGGCCCGCTCGGCCAGGTCGAGGTCACGCTGGTCCTCGACGGCCTTGCGCTCGACGGCCATCTCCGCTTCGAGCGTGGACAGCTCGTTGTGGCGCATCTCCTCGTCGACGTCGGTGATGACGTAGGCGGCGAAGTAGATGATCTTCTCGAGATCCTTGGGCGCCAGGTCGAGCAGGTAGCCGAGCCGTGACGGGACACCCTTGAAGTACCAGATGTGGGTGACCGGCGCGGCCAGTTCGATGTGGCCCATCCGCTCCCGGCGCACCTTGGCGCGGGTCACCTCGACGCCGCAGCGCTCACAGATGATTCCCTTGAAGCGGACGCGCTTGTACTTGCCGCAGTAGCACTCCCAGTCGCGAGTCGGTCCGAAGATCTTCTCGCAGAACAGGCCATCCTTCTCCGGCTTCAGCGTGCGGTAGTTGATGGTCTCCGGCTTCTTCACCTCGCCGTAGGACCACCGACGGATGTCGTCGGCGGTGGCCAGGCCGATCCGGAGCTCATCGAAGAAGTTGACGTCTAGCACGTAACTCCCTTTCCCCTTCCGGGATAGAAAAACTGGTAGTGGCGAGTTCGGGATGCGCTATGCGAGGTCCTCCACCGAGGCGGATTCGTTGCGCGACAGGTTGATGCCCAGATTGGCCGCCGCGCGCTCCAGATCCTCGTCGTCGCCGTCGCGCATCTCGATCGCGGCGCCGTCGCTGGACAGCACCTCGACGTTGAGGCACAGCGACTGCAGCTCCTTGAGCAGCACCTTGAAGGACTCCGGAATCCCGGGTTCGGGGATGTTCTCGCCCTTGACGATCGCCTCGTACACCTTGACCCGGCCGACGGTGTCGTCGGACTTGATGGTCAGCAGCTCCTGCAGCGTGTACGCGGCGCCGTAGGCCTGCATGGCCCAGCACTCCATCTCGCCGAACCGCTGGCCACCGAACTGCGCCTTACCGCCCAGCGGCTGCTGGGTGATCATCGAGTACGGGCCGGTGGAGCGGGCGTGGATCTTGTCGTCCACCAGGTGGTGCAGCTTGAGGATGTACATGTAGCCGACCGTCACCGGGTACGGGAACGGTTCCCCGGAGCGCCCGTCGTACAGGATCGCCTTGCCGTCGTTGTCGACCATCTGCTGACCGTCGCGGTTCGGCAGGGTCGAGGCGAGCAGCGCCTGCAGTTCCTCCTCCTGCGCACCGTCGAACACCGGGGTGGCGACGATGCTGTTCGGCGGGGCCGAGTGCAGCTCCTCGGGCAGCTTGGACGCCAGGTCCTTGTCGCCGACGAGGTTGATGTCCCAGCCGCTCTTGGCCACCCACCCGAGGTGGGTCTCCAGGATCTGGCCGATGTTCATCCGCCGCGGCACACCGTGGGTGTTGAGGATGATGTCGACCGGGGTGCCGTCCGGCAGGAACGGCATGTCCTCGACCGGCAGGATCTTGCCGATGACGCCCTTGTTGCCGTGGCGCCCGGCCAGCTTGTCGCCGTCGGAGATCTTGCGCTTCTGGGCCACGTAGACGCGGACCAGTTCGTTGACACCGGCCGGCAGCTCGTCGTCGTCCTCGCGGGAGAACACCCGGATGCCGATGACCTTGCCGGACTCGCCGTGCGGCACCTTCAGCGAGGTGTCGCGGACCTCGCGGGCCTTCTCGCCGAAGATCGCGCGCAGCAGCCGCTCCTCCGGGGTCAGCTCGGTCTCCCCCTTCGGGGTGACCTTGCCGACCAGGATGTCGCCGTCGCGGACCTCGGCGCCGATGCGGACGATGCCGCGCTCGTCGAGGTCGGCCAGCACCTCATCGGAGATGTTGGGGATGTCCCGGGTGATCTCCTCGGCGCCCAGCTTGGTGTCGCGGGCGTCGATCTCGTGCTCCTCGATGTGGATCGAGGTGAGCACGTCCTCCTCCACCAGCCGGTTGGAGAGGATGATCGCGTCCTCGTAGTTGTGGCCCTCCCACGGCATGATCGCGACGAGCAGGTTCTTGCCCAACGCCATCTCACCGTTCTGGGTGCACGGCCCGTCGGCGATGACCTGCCCGGCCTCCACCCGCTGCCCGGCGTCCACGATCGGCTTCTGGTTCGCGCAGGTGCCGTGGTTGGACCGGGCGAACTTGCGCAGCATGTAGGTCTCGCGGGTGCCGTCGTCGTGCATGACGGTGATGTAGTCGGCGGAGACCTCCTCGATCACGCCGGCCTTCTCCGCGACCACGACGTCGCCGGCGTCGATCGCGGCCCGCAGCTCCATGCCGGTGCCGACCAGCGGCGCCTCACTGCGCACCAGCGGAACCGCCTGACGCTGCATGTTGGCACCCATCAGGGCCCGGTTGGCGTCGTCGTGCTCGAGGAACGGAATCATGGCCGTGGCCACCGACACCATCTGGCGCGGCGAGACGTCCATGTAGTCGACCTGCGAGCCCGACACGTACTCGATCTCGCCGCCCTTCTTGCGGACCAGCACGCGGTCCTCGGTGAACCGGCCCTCGTCGTCGGTGGGCGAGTTGGCCTGCGCGACGATGTAGCGGTCCTCCTCGTCGGCGGTCAGGTAGACCACCTCGTCGGTGACCACACCGTCGACGACCTTGCGGTACGGCGTCTCGATGAACCCGAACGGATTGACCCGGGCGTACACCGACAGCGAGCCGATCAGACCGATGTTCGGACCCTCGGGGGTCTCGATCGGGCACATCCGGCCGTAGTGCGACGGGTGGACGTCGCGGACCTCGAGGCCGGCGCGCTCCCGGCTCAGACCGCCCGGGCCCAGCGCCGACAGCCGGCGCTTGTGGGTCAGACCCGACAGCGGGTTGTTCTGGTCCATGAACTGGCTCAGCTGGCTGGTGCCGAAGAACTCCTTGATCGCCGCCACGACGGGGCGGATGTTGATCAGGGTCTGCGGCGTGATCGCCTCGACGTCCTGGGTGGTCATCCGCTCGCGCACGACGCGCTCCATGCGGGACAGGCCGACCCGGATCTGGTTCTGGATCAGCTCGCCGACGGTGCGCAGGCGGCGGTTGCCGAAGTGGTCGATGTCGTCCTCTTCGACGGGGACCTCGAAGCCGCCCGGCACGGTCATCGTCGTGTCGCCCTGGTGCAGCCGCACCAGGTACTCGATGGTGGCGACGATGTCCTCTTCGGTGAGCGTGGTCGTGGTGATCGTCTCACCGGCCGGCAGGCCGAGCTTCTTGTTGACCTTGTAGCGGCCGACGCGGGCCAGGTCGTAGCGCTTCTCCTTGAAGAACAGGTTCTCCAGCAGGGTCTGCGCGGACTCCTTGGTCGGCGGTTCGCCCGGGCGCAGCTTGCGGTAGATGTCCAGCAGCGCCTCGTCGGTGTTGGCGGTGTTGTCCTTCTCCAGGGTCGACATCATGATCTCGGAGAAGCCGAACCGCTCGACGATCTGCTCGTTGGTCCAGCCCAGCGCCTTGAGCAGCACGGTGACCGGCTGGCGGCGCTTGCGGTCGATGCGCACCCCGACGGTCTCGCGCTTGTCGACGTCGAACTCCAGCCAGGCGCCCCGGCTGGGGATCACCTTGACGCTGGTGATGTCGTTCTCAGTGGCCTTGTCCTTGGACTTGTCGAAATACACGCCCGGGGACCGCACCAGCTGGCTCACCACGACACGCTCGGTGCCGTTGATGATGAAGGTGCCCTTCTCGGTCATCATCGGGAAGTCGCCCATGAAGACCGTCTGGCTCTTGATCTCGCCGCTCTCGGCGTTCATGAACTCCGCGGTCACGAACAACGGCGCCGCGTAGGTCATGTCCTTGTCCTTGCACTCCTCGACGGAGGCCTTGACCTCGTCGAAGCGCGGATCGGCGAAGGACAGCGACAGGTTGCCGGAGAAGTCCTCGATCGGGGAGATTTCGGAGAGTACTTCCTCGAGGCCACTGATCGGGTCGGTCTCTCCGCGGGCGATGGCCTTTTCCCGCCAGGTGTCCGAGCCGATCAACCACTCGAACGATTCAGTCTGCACATCAAGCAGGCCCGGAACCTCCAGCGGTTCGCGGAGCTTGGCAAAAGAAATCCGGTTGGGTGCGCCGGGAATGGAGTTATTGGTGTTAATGGCTGACTTGCTCTGGCTAGAGACGGCCAAGATGCATCCTTCCAGCACCTCATGCGACTGTTCGGGATGCCGGGTGGCACCGGTTCCCGGTCGTCGCGTATCTGCGTCGGTTCGGCTGGCTTCATCAAGCCGCCTACTCCCGAACGCACAGCGGCAACTAGATCACTGAGCGGAAAACCGATGCTCAGGCTAGGACCACGGTGTCGGGTGCGGGTAGAGGTGGGCAGGATGCAGCCAGCGCAACGTCCAACGATAGCGCGGATTCACGCATTCCTCAACCACCGCATGTCAACATAGCGGGTTTCCTCAGCTGGCGCTGGCTGGCGTCCTGATCCGCTACGAACATGCTGCTCAACAGAGTGGCGTGTTTCGGCCCGTCCGTCAAGACTTGTCCCGGTCTTTGATGATCGGCTGTGGAGGAATTCCGGACCCGGCTTGCCGGTTTGCCCGGTTCGACACGAGTTGTTCAACCCCGGTTCAGCCACCGGTCCACCGCTGGATCGCCCCCGCGACCGACCACCGGGCGCGCGCGGTCGCACCCTGGCCCGGCCCGGCGGTGGTGGCGCCGGACGGCCGCCGCCGGTGCGCTGCTGGGGCTCGTCACACCGGGATCGGCCGGGGATTCGCTGCCGGCGCGCGCAGCCGCGATCGACACCGCGCGCGGTCGGGCACACCGCAGCCATGCCGCACCGAGCCCGGCGCACACCCGGGTGCGCACAGCCGAACGGACCGGCCCCTCACCGGGAGGGACCGGTCGCGTTCGTTGCTGGCTGGAGTCTGCTCCGGAGCGTTACTGTTCGCCGGCCACCGGGATGGATGCCGTCGGGGCGTCGTCCTCGTGCGCCCGGTGCTGCCCGGCCCCGGAATCGGAATCGCCGAACTCGTCGGCCCGATACTTGTGCGTGCCCTCGAGGTCGTCGCGGATCGCGGCCTGCGCGGCGGGCGGCAGGGTGTGCAGGATCTCCCGCACCCGGGCCCGGCGCCGGTGCACCGCCTGCCGCTCGGGCATACCCGGCGTGGCGGTCAGCTGCGGCGGCACGCCGACGATCTCCTCGACACCGCCGTCGTGGTGGCCGGCGTCGACCATGGCCTGCTCTTCGGCCATCGTCAGCTCGTCCTTCTCCTCGGACATGCCGATCGGACCGATCCGTCGCCCGTTGAGGAACTGCCGCACCACCGGCTCGTCGCTGGTCAGCAGCACTTCCCGCGGGCCGAACATGACCAGCCGCTTGCGGAACAGCATGCCGATGTTGTCCGGCACCGTCCGGGCGATGTTGATGTTGTGCGTGACGATGAGGATGGTGCAGTCGATCTGCGCGTTGATGTCGATGAGCAGTTGGCTCAGATACGCGGTACGCACCGGGTCCAGACCGGAGTCCGGCTCGTCACAGAGGATGATCTGCGGATCCAGCACGAGCGAGCGGGCCAGGCCGGCACGCTTGCGCATACCACCGGAGATCTCGCCAGGGAACTTGTTCTCGTCACCGGCCAGACCGACCAGCTCGAGCTTCTCCATGACGATCTTGCGGATCTCGCTTTCCTTCTTCTTGGTGTGCTCACGCAGCGGGAAAGCGGTGTTGTCGTAGATGCTCATCGACCCGAACAGGGCGCCGTCCTGGAACATGACGCCGAACAACGTCCGGATCTCGTACAGCTCCTTGGCGGTGCAGTCGATGATGTTGGTGCCGTCGACGATGATCTTGCCGCGCTCCGGGCGCAGCAGGCCGATCAGCGACTTCAGAAACACCGACTTACCGGTACCGGACGGGCCCAGCAGCACGCTGACCTCGCCCGCCGGGATGTCCATGGTGACGTCTTCCCAAATTCGCTGGGGCCCGAAGGACTTGGTCAGCCCCTCAACTTGAATACCAATGCCCACGAGCGATCCTTCCCAGTTCAAAACCTGTGCCGACGATGTGCGCCACGGCCACCTCTACCTGTGGCTTGAGTCACTGTAGCCTACGGCCCATTATGCCCCCACAGGGATGGGCCTAGATTTCTGAGGTCACAATCCGGCGTCGCCCGCACCGGCGATTGCGCTGGTGGCACGCCCGGGAGCGGTGTCCCGCCGGCGGGACACACGCCGCGCGCCATGCGGAGTGAGCCGGAGACGCCGGTGGGGCCGGCCCGTCGGGCCGACCCCACCGATCCGTTCTGACGCCCTACTTGACGGTGACCGTCGCGCCGGCGGCCTCGAGCTTGCTCTTGGCCTCCTCGGCGGCCTCCTTGGCGACCTTCTCCAGCAGCGGCTTGGGAGCGCTGTCGACGAGGTCCTTGGCCTCCTTGAGGCCCAGGCCGGAGACGATCTCCCGGACGACCTTGATGACGCCGATCTTCTTGTCACCGGCGGACTCGAGGATGACGTCGAACTCGGTCTGCTCCTCGGCGGCCTCGGCCGGGGCGCCACCGCCCGCGGCACCCGGGGCGGCCGCGACGGCGACCGGCGCCGCGGCGGTGACCTCGAAGGTCTCCTCGAACTTCTTCACGAACTCCGAGAGCTCGAGCAGGGTCATCTCCTTGAAGGCTTCGAGCAGTTCGTCGGTGCTGAGCTTTGCCATGAGTGGTCCTTCCTAGTGGGTTGGGGTGCCGAACCGCGCTACGCGGCGTCCTCGGCGGGCTTCTTCTCTTGCAACGCGGCCGCGAGACGCGCGACCTGGGATGCGGGCGCGTTGAACAGGCCGGCGGCCTTGGCCAAGTTGCCCTTCATCGCGCCGGCCAGCTTGGCCAGCAGCACCTCGCGCGACTCCAGGTCGGCGATCTTCTCGATTTCGGCGACGGACAGTGGGCGGCCGTCCATGTAGCCGCCCTTGATGACCAGCGCCTTGTTGTCCTTGGCGAACTTCTTGATCGCCTTCGCGGCGTCGACCGGCTCGCCGGTGACGAACGCGATCGCGGTGGGGCCGCTGAACAGCTCATCGAGACCCTCGATGCCGGCTTCCTCGGCGGCGCGCTGAACCAGCGTGTTCTTGGCGACCCGGTAGCTCGCCGATTCCCCGAGAGCCCTGCGGAGCTCGGCGAGGTCGGCTGTCGTCAGCCCCCGGTACTCGGTGACGACGGTGGCCGTCGCCTCCTTGAACCGTTCGGCGATCTCGGCAACCGCGGCGGCCTTGTCAGCTCGGGCCATGCAATGCCTCCTCGTGGTGGATGTGGATGTGCCACCGCAACCGCCGCGAGGCCGGAAATGACGAACGCCCCGACGCAGACAGGTCGGGGCGCGCAACGATCGGCGAAACCTCGTCCTCCTGCGTGGGCCGCCGGGATCACTCCCGGACCTTCGACCGATTGTTCATCGGTGACCGACGGTCTTCGGTGGAACCACCCGAGAATAGCGTGGCCGGGCCCATCAGCCAAAACGATGCGCTCAGCTGATCCCCACCAGCACCAGCACCAGCATGATCACGAGCAGGGCCACCCGCCGCCAGTGCAGCCGGTCCCACAATCGCGCCGATTGCCGCAGTTCGTGCGCCGGCTGGTCGGCGGGGTAGTTCGCGATCCGGTTGTTGAGCGGAACCATCATCGCGATGGTCACCACCAGCACCAGGACCATCACGGCCGCCGCGCTGCCGATGAGCCAGGTCGGGTATCCGCCCGGCGCGACGACGGCGGCGGCGAGGAGCAGCGCCAGGGTGGCGGCGTACCAGAACGGCATGACGCGGCCGAGTTGGTCGGCGCCGGCGCTGCGGGCGGCGCGAAAGGCATCGTCAGGCAGGCGGCTCAGCAGCGGATGCAGAAACACCGCCACCGCGATCTCGCAGCCGACCAACGGACCGGCCAGCAGGACCGCCAGAGCCTGGATTGCCGCTGTCATGCACCCCACCGTCCCGATGTGCTGACAAAAGCACAAGTAGTGACGTTTTCGTCAGCGGACGGGGTCATGGCGGCGGTTCCGGGAACCAGCCCAGCCCGCGACCTGGTCGACGCGGGCCTGACCTTGCGATTTCGGCGTGCTGACGACCGCTGAGCGACCGTCAGCACGCCGAAATCGCCAGTCGAGCGGCACCAATGAGCCCGGCGGTAGCGCCGAGCCGGGCCGGCACCACCCGAAGGCCGCGCAGGAAGCTCAGGCCGGTGTATGTCGTCAACGCCTCGGCCAGCGGGTCGAACAGCACCGGCCCGGATCGGGCCACCCCACCGCCGATGACCACAAGGTCCAGGTCGCACACCGCCGCCACCGACGAGATCGCCGCCGCGAGCGCGTCGGCACCCCGGCGGTAAGCCCGCACGGCAACCGGAACCCCCGCCGCGGCGGCAGCGGCGAGGTCCTCGGCATCGGCGGCCGGCGGGGCGTTCCAGCCGTTCGCCCGTGCCCACCGCACCATCGCGGGTCCGGCGGCCATCGTCTCGACGCACCCCCGGCCACCGCAGCTGCACGCGACGCCCCGCGGGTCGACGACGACGTGTCCGACGTGACCGGCGTTGCCCGTCCGGCCCTGGTAGGGCATGCCGTCGAGGACCAGTCCCCCACCCACCCCGGTGGAGACCACGATGCCCAGCACGAACCGGGCGCCGCGGCCCGCGCCACGCCACTGTTCCCCCATCGCCATGCACAGACCGTCGCCGCCGAGCCGGACCGGAACCCCGGGCAGCGCCGCCGAGACCCGTTCGGTCAGCGGGAACCGGGACCACGCGGTCAGGTTGATCGGGCTGACCGTGCCGGCGGTCAGGTCGATCGGTCCGGCCGAGCCGACGCCCACCGCGCGCACCCGCCCACCGGCTCGGGTCAGCGCGTCGTCGATCAACCCGGCGAGCACCGTCCACACGGCTTCGGCGTCGCCGCCGGGGGTGGCGGCATGGGTGTGGTGGACGAGGCCGCCGTCGCCGTCGACCAGCCCGGCGGCCAGCTTGGTGCCGCCGATGTCGAGGGTCAGCGTGAGCACGCCCCGACAGTAGGCCGTCAGCCGCGGCCGATATCGACGACCAGCGCCCGGTGGTCGGACACGCCCAGCTCGACCGCGCCGCCGCGGACCGGGCGCAGGGCGGGATCGTCGGTCAGGATGTGGTCGAGCTGGCGGTTCGGCTCGGCGGCCGGAAAGGTGTGGCCGGAGCCGAGCGGACGCAGCCGCGACCACCGCGCCGGGCTGGGCGGGGTCATGTTGAGGTCGCCCATCAGCACCCGCGGGCCCGGAAAGGCCCGCAGATCCCGGATCAGGTGACGCAGTTGGATCCGGTTCCACCCCGGCACGAAGGACAGGTGGGTGTTGGCGACGGTGAGTTCACCGCGCGGGGTGTCCAGCCGGGCGATCATCGCCGCGCGCGGTTCCTCGTCGACGATCCGCACCCGGTTCGGCCCGGGCAGATACATCGGGAACCGCATCGGGATCCGCGGCAGCCGCACCACCTGCCAGTTCAGGGCCGGATACCGGGACAGCAGGGCGATGCCGTAGGCGGCGGTCCCGGGCTGTTCGTCACCGGTGGCGGCCATCCAGGTGGCGCCCGGCGTGCCGGCGATCGCCGCCACGAACCGGTGACTGGTCGCGCCCATCGCCTCGGCGGCCAGGCTGGTCAGGTCGGCCATCTTCGACCGTGGCTGATCACAGTCGACCTCTTGCAGGGCGAGCACATCGGCGTCGAGGTGTTCGACCGACGCCACCAGCCGGTCCGGGTCGACGTCGCCGTCGTGCACGCTGCGACCGTGCAGGATGTTGAATGTCGCGAGCCGCATGGGGTACCAGATACCCACGATCGCCCGCACCCGACTCATGTGGACCGCCGATGCCACCCCGCAGTGAGGATCTCCGCCACGCGCTGAAGCGCGCGGCGTCGGCGTTCAAGGCGCACGGCCCGGGTTTCGCGCTCGGCGGCAGCTATGCGCTGTGGGTGTTCGGCGGGCCGGAACCCGTGCACGACGTCGATTTCGTGGTGGCCGAGGAGGACACCGAGGCGGCCGCGGTGACGCTGCAGAAGGCGGGTTTCCGTATCGAGCGCACCCCGGAGGACTGGCTGTTCAAGGCGTGTGTCGAGGACGATTTCGTCATCGATGTGCTGCACCGGCTCAACGGGGTGCCGGTGTCCGCGGCGATGATCGCGTCGGCCGCCGAACGGGAGGTGCTGGCGCTGCGGATGCCGGTGTTGTCGCCGACGCAGGTGCTGACCGAGAAGCTGACGGCGCTCAACGAGCATCACTGTGATTTCGCGGGGCTGCTGCCCGGGGTACGGGCGGTGCGCGAACAGGTGGACTGGCCTCGGGTCCGGCAGGACACCGCCGGCAACGATTTCGCGCATGCGTTCCTGGTGCTCACCGACCGGCTCGGCATCACCGCGTAGCACCCGCCGAGTTGTTCGCGAGAATTCTGCGTGGATTCGCAATCGCGTTCACGTTCGGCCGGATGCGCGGGTCAGCAGGTCCGCCACCGCCGCGGCGGCCTCAGCGACCTCGGCGGGTTCCAGCACCTCGAACGGCAGACCGGGCGCGGCCAGGTGCAGCACGATGCGTTGCAGGTCGTCGGCACCCGCGGTGACGATGCAGGTGTCCGGCCCATCCGGCTCGATCATCACCGCGGCCGCCGGAAAGTGTTGGGACACCACGCGTTCGGGCGCGCGGAACCGGACCCGCGCGACGTGGCGGTACGGCGATGCGCTGATCGAATGCCGCACGAACTCGGCCGCGTCGGGCGCCGGGCGTGGGGTGAAGGTGCTGCCCAGCGCCGGCCGGTGGTCACCAGCTGGTACGGCTCGAGCCGGCGCCGGCTGCGGTTGCCGGCGCGGTCGGTGTAGCCGGTGTTGACGTGTTCGTGGTCGCGGCAGGCCCGCGCCAGGGTCATCAGCACGTCGGGCGCCACCGGCTGATCGGGTTGGTTCGGGCCGAGGGTGGTGGTGGCCTCGTGCACCGCCGAGACCTGGGACCGCAGCCGCGCGGGCATCACCTGGTCGAGCTTGCCCAGCGCCCGCAGCGCCGACTCCCCCACCCCGGCGATGCTGCCACCGGCGGCCAGCCGCAGGCACACCGCGACCGCGACGGCCTCCTCAGGGTCGAGCAGCAGCGGCGGCAGCGCCGCCCCCGCACCCAGCTGGTATCCGCCGCCGTGGCCACGGCTGGCGTGCACCGGGTACCCGAGGTCGCGCAGCCGCTCGACGTCGCGGCGGACGCTGCGGGTGGTGACGCCGAGCCGCTCGGCCAGTTCCTCCCCGCTCCACACCCGCCGGGACTGCAGCAGCCCGAGCAGCCGCAGCACCCGGCTCGTCGTCTCCGACACATCCGCAGCCTGCCACATTCAAAGGACAGAAGTTGTCCGCTACCACCCCGGTCACGCGCCGTCCACCCCGAACGCGCGCAACACGACCTTGCGGATCTCGTCGAACCACAACACCACCGACGCCATCGCGATCGCCACCGCCCAGTGCGCGAGATCCAGCGGCGCGGTGCCGAAGGCCACCTGCAGCAGCGGCACATGCACGACGGCCACCTGCAGTACCGCGCCGAGCGCCACCGCGGCCCACAACCAGGGGTTGCTGAACGGCCGCCGGAAGGCGCTGGAGGTTTCCGAGCGGGAGTTGAAGCTGTTGAACAGCTGGGCGAACACCAGCGTGGTGAACCCCGCGGTGCGGGCCACGTCCAGCGAGTCCGAACCCTCCACCAGCCCGCCGGGCAGGAAGATGTCCATGGTCAGCAGCGTGACCGCGGCCATCACCAGGCCTATCGACATGATGCCGGCCCACATGTGGCCGTCGATGATGCGGTCGCCGGGCCGCCGCGGTCCGCGCGCCATCACATCGTCGACCTCGGGGTCCACTCCCATGGCCAGGGCCGGGGTGGAGTCGGTGATCAGGTTGATCCACAGGATCTGGGTCGCCAGCAGGGGCACCACGATCGTCTCCCCCGCCCCCGCGGTGAGGCCGATGTATCCGGCCAGCAGCACGCCGAAGAAGACGGTGAAGACCTCACCCATGTTCGACGACAGCAGGTACCGCAGGAACTTCTTGATGTTGTCGAAGATGATGCGGCCCTGGCGCACCGCCGCCACGATGGTGGCGAAGTTGTCGTCGCCGAGGATCATCGTGGCGGCTTCCTTGGTGACCTCGGTGCCGGTGATGCCCATCGCCACGCCGATGTCGGCGGATTTCAGCGCCGGGGCGTCGTTCACGCCGTCGCCGGTCATCGCCACGACGTGCCCCTGCAGTTGCAGCGCGTCGACGATCCGCAGTTTGTGCTGGGGCGCCACCCGCGCGTAGACCGATGTCCGCGCCGTCACCTCGAGCAGTTCCCGATTCGACAGGTCGTCCAGTTCGGCGCCGGTGATCGCGGCCCGGCCGGCCCCCGGTTCGGCTCCCGCGTCGATCAGGCCCAGGTCCTCGGCGATGCGCACCGCGGTGCGGGGATGGTCGCCGGTGATCATCAGCACCCGGATACCGGCCCGCCGGGCCATCGCGACGGCGTCCGGGACCTCGTCGCGCGGCGGGTCGATGATGCCGACCACGCCGACGTAGACCAGGTCGTCTTCCACCTCGTCGCTGATCCCGGAGGCCTCATCGCCGATCCCGGGGCCGTCCGGGTCGTCGGGCAGGTCCGGTTCGCCGATGCGGCGGTAGGCGACGGCCAGCGTGCGGAACCCCTGCGCGGATAGTTCGTCGACGTCGGCGAGCGCCCGGGCGCGCCGCTCATCGTCGAGCGGGACGATGTCGTCGCCGACCTGCAGTGCGGCGCAGCGCCGCAGCAGCACATCGGGGGCGCCCTTGGTGACCAGGGTGGGCGGTTCGTCCTCGGCCCGGCCGAGCACCGACATCATCTTGCGTTCGGAGGTGAACGGGATCTCGGCCCGCCGGCGGAAGGCGCGGGCCAGCTCGGTGGCGTCGGCCAGCTTGTGCGCGGCGACGAGAAAAGCCGCCTCGGTGGGGTCGCCCTGGATCTCCCAGGTGTCGTCGCGGCGGTGCAGCTGGGCATTGTTGGCGATCGATCCGCCGGCGATGACCAGGCTCACCTCGCGGGCGAGTCGCGGATCGGTCAGCGCTTTCCCGTCGAGCAGGGCGGTGCCGTCCGGGCGGTAGCCGACGCCGGTGAGTTCGACCTCGCCGGACGCCGTGCGGATCCGCTGGATCGTCATCTCGTTCTTGGTCAGCGTGCCGGTCTTGTCGGTGGCGATGACCGAGGCCGAACCGAGCGTCTCCACCGAGTGCAGCTTCTTGACGACGGCGTTGCGCCGGGTCATCCGCTGCACCCCGATGGCCAGCACCACCGAGAGGATGGCCGGCAGACCTTCGGGGACCGCGGCGACCGCCAGGGCCACCCCGAGCAGCAGCACGGTGACGAACTCGTCGACGGTGTCCACGTCGTTGACGGCCGCGGTGAGGACCATGACCGCGACCGCGATCGCGATGACGGTGACCCCGAGCAGCTTGCTGACCCAGGTGATCTCCTTCTGCAGCGGGCTGGGTTCTTCCTCGGTGGCCTCGAGCAGCTCGGCGATGGCGCCCGCCTCGGTGCGCATCCCGACGCCGGTGACCACGGCCCGGCCGACGCCCTGGACCACCGCGGTGCCCTTGAAGACCATGTTTCTCCGGTCGCCCAACGGCACCCGTCGCGGCAGGGTGGCGGCGTTCTTGGTGACGGCTTCGCTCTCCCCGGTCAGCGCGGCTTCCTGGACGCGCAGCGCGGTGGCCGACAGCAGGCGGGCGTCGGCGCCGACGGCGTCGCCCTCGTTCAGCACGAGGATGTCGCCGCGGACGAGTTCGTGCGACGGCACGGTGGTCAGCCTCCCGTCGCGCAGCACCGTGGCGCGGGTTTCGGTCATCGACTGCAGCGCCGCGACCGCGTTCTCGGCGCGGTGCTCCTCGACGAACCCGAGGACGGCGTTGAGCATGAGGACGACGGAGATCACCACCGCGTCGATCGGCACACCCCGGGCGCCCTCGGCCGCCCACGCCAGCAACGAGATCGCGACGGCCACCAGCAGCAGGTAGACAAGCGGATCCTGGAACTGGGCCAGGAATCGGCGCCATCCGGGCAGCGGCGGTTTCGCCCGCAGCTCGTTGGGCCCGTCGACCCGCAGCCGGCGCGCGGCCTCGGCCGTGCTCAACCCGACCGCGGGGTCGACGCCCAGTTCGCGGGCGATGTCGGCGGCATCTCGCAGGGCCGGATCGGGGGTCGGATCCGGTGCCGCGACGACGGGTGCAGCCACCTCGTCAACGCTATGCGAAAAACGCCCGAATCCGACGGACATCTGAGGACCGTTTCTGTCCGGTAGTCCTGGCATCGTGACTGCCATGACGGACTGGAGCGCCCACCTCGCCGACCAACTCGACTGGCACTGGACCCGACAACTTCGACCACGGCTCGACGGACTGACCGATGCCGAGTACTTCTGGCAACCGGTGCCGGACTGTTGGACGGTGCATCCGGACGGTTCGGTCGACTTTCACCACCCGCCACCGGACCCCGCGCCGTTCACCACGATCGCGTGGCGGCTGGCGCACGTCATCGTCGGGGTGCTCGCGGTGCGCAACCACGCGCATTTCGGCGGACCCGAAGCCGACTATCAGAGCTGGGACTACGCCACCGACGCGGCCACCGCGCTGCACCAGCTCGACGACGCCTATCGGGACTGGGCCACCGGTGTCCGTAGTCTGTCCGCCGATGCGTTGTGGCGACCGGTCGGTCCGGCGGAGGGCCCGTGGGCGGAGCAGCCCATGATCACGCTGGTTCTGCACATCAACCGTGAGGTCATTCACCACGGAGCGGAGATCGCTTGTCTCCGTGATCTTTACGCACACCGGAAGGGGAACTGACATGCCCGGAATGCCACCACCAGCCGGCACCGAACGCGAAAGCCTGCTGCACTTCCTGGCGTTTCAGCAGAATGCGTTCATCGCCGCGGCGTACGGCCTGACCGACGAACAAGCCCGTTCCACCCCGTCGGTGAGCGCGCTGTCCATCGGCGGACTGGTCAAGCATGCCGCCGGAGTGCAGCGGGGCTGGGTCGAGCGGGCAGCGGCCGCACCGGATTTCCCACCACCGGATCCGCGGCCGATGGAGGAGGTGATGGCCGCCTACGCCGACGAGTACGTGATGGGCCCCGATGAGACGCTGGCCGGTCTGCTCGACCGGTTGCGTGCGCAGAACGCCGAGACGCTGCGGATTCTGGGTGAGAAGGACCTCGACACCCCGGTGCCGATCCCGCGGGAGATCCCGTGGTTTCCGCGCGACGTCGACCACTGGTCGGTGCGCTGGGTGATCCTGCACCTGATCGAGGAGCTGTCCCGGCATGCCGGGCACGCCGATATCATCCGCGAATCCATAGACGGCGCAACGATGTACGAGTTGATGGCGGCCGCGGAAGGCTGGCCGGAGACGGAATGGCTCAAACCCTGGCGACCGGGTCAGCGGCCCAGCACCAGCCGCAGCGCGTAGTCGACCACCCGGTCCAGATCGTCGCCCAGGTTGCCGGCCAGCCACTGCTGGGCCAGTTCGGCCATCGCGCCGGTGTACATCGCGGCGCCGACCTGGGCGGCCACCGGATCGGATTTCGGATGCAGCCGCCAGCCCTCGGTGAGCACCGCCTCCCGCAGCTGGTCCTGGGTGGCCGCGCGGCGGGCGGCCAGCACCGGGTTGGCCCGGGCATCGGTGAACAGGATCCGGCCCCGCCGCGGATCGGCCGAGCTGAACCCCAGCACGGCGGCGATCCCGGCGCGGGTGCGGGCCCGCAGTGAGTCCCCCGCCCCCTCGCCGGCCCCCTCGACAGCTGCGGCCATGGCGGTCTCCACCTCGGCCGCCAGTTGCGCGCTGACCTCGTCGTAGACCGCGCCGAGCAGCTCGTCGACGTCGGCGAAGCTCTCGTAGAAGTAGCGGCTGTTGAGCTCGCTCTCCCGGCACACCGACCGCACCGAGAGCGCGGCCTCACCCCCCTCGCCGAACAGCCGGTACGCCGCGGCGATCAGCAGGGCGCGCCGTTCGGCGCGACGGTCGGTCAACGGAACCCCGGCCCACCGGGTGGGACTGGTCATCACCTCAGCTTAGGTCTGGATACACCCGTACCCAACAGGGTAGTCTGGTCACACCTGTAACCACACTTCGCGGAAGGACCCCGCCGTGATCCTGCTGCCCCATCAGTTCATCGGCGAATTTCTCAATCAGCGGTTCGACAGGGACATCCGGCGGAACTACTTCCGCGGAATGGAGTTCGCCGAGCCGGCCGGCGATCCGGGCTGGTTCGGTCCGGGCAGCGCGGTGTGGCATGTGCACTCGCACATGCAGACCCTGATCTTCGGTCTGCAGTGCGCGGCGTTCATGGAACGTCTCGACCCCTCCATCTACTGGATGGGGATGCACCACTCCCGGCTGGTCAAACGCGACGAGAACGGGGTGGCCCGCCCGGAGATCGACCCGAAGGGCGCCGCGGTGCGCCTCGGGCATTCCATCGCGTTCTTCATCGGCACCGCCTACGGGTCGACCGAGACCGCCGAACGCCTCGCGCAGACGGTGCGGGCCATGCACCACACCATCAAGGGCACCCGGCCCGACGGCGCCCGCTACGACGCCGACGATCCGGAGTGGTTGCGCTGGAACTACGCCACGGTGGTGTGGGGGCTGGCCACCGCGCACGAGCTGTATCACCCGAACCCGCTGCGGGGGAAGGCCATCGACCGCTACTACGGCGAGTTCGTGCGGGTCGGCCACGCACTGGGCGGCACCGATCTGCCGACCACCAAGGCCGAGACGCTCGAATGCCTGGAGTCCTATCTGCCGCGGCTGGCGGTCACCCACGGCACCGCCCTGGCCACCGGCCCGGATTTGCCGCTGCCACAGGCCGCGATCAACTGGGCGATCCGCGACACCATGCCGAAGTGGGCCAAACAGCTGATCCAGCACAAGGACCCCAACATCGTCGAACGCACCGCCCGCCGCGCGATGGTGTGGTCGGTGATCAACGGTCTGCATCTGGCGCAGGGCCCGATCCCGGAGTTCCGGCAGGCCCGGGCGCGCGTCGCCGACGGTGTCGATCCCGTGCTGGCGCCGCACACCCTGCCGCGGTACCGGCCCGGCGACGATCCGGTGCGCAGTCGCGAGGAGATCGAGCGCGAGTTCGCCCACGCCTGAGATCCGGCCCGAGTTCCGGTCCTGCCGAGTGCGGTTTTTTGCCTCGTCCCGCTTTTTGGGACACTGGCCAACATGAGTACCACCAAGCACCGCGAGGTAGCCAAGCTCGACCGGGTGTCGTTGCCGGTTGAGGCGGCCCGGATCGGTGCCACCGGTTGGCAGATCGCCCGCACGGGCGCCCGAGTCGTCACCAGGCTTCCCAGCCGTGGCTCCCTACAGCAGAAGGTCATCAAAGAGCTCCCCAAGACGTTCTCCGACCTGGGGCCGACGTATGTGAAGTTCGGCCAGATCATCGCGTCCAGCCCGGGTGCGTTCGGGGAGCCGCTGAGCCGGGAGTTCCGCAGCCTGCTGGACCGGGTGCCGCCGGCCGACCCGACGGCCGTGCGCAAACTGGTCCGGCAGGAGCTCGGCGCCGACCCGTCCGAGCTGTTCAAGCACTTCGACGACAAGCCGTTCGCGTCGGCGTCGATCGCCCAGGTGCACTACGCCACCCTGCACAGCGGTGAGGAGGTGGTGGTCAAGATCCAGCGGCCGGGTATCCGCCGCCGGGTCACCGCCGACCTGCAGATCCTCAAGCACGGCGCCCGGTTGGTGGAGCTCGCCAAACTGGGCCGGCGGCTGTCCGCCCAGGATGTGGTCGCCGACTTCGCCGACAACCTCGCCGAGGAGCTGGACTTCCGGCTGGAGGCCCAGTCGATGGACACCTGGGTGGCGCACATGCACGCCTCCCCGCTCGGCAAGAACATCCGGGTGCCGCAGGTGTACTGGGATCTCACCAGCGAGCGGGTGCTCACCATGGAACGGGTCTCCGGGGTGCGCATCGACGATGTGGCCGCGCTGCGCAAGAAGGGCTTCGACGGCACCGAGCTGGTCAAGGCGTTGCTGTTCAGCCTGTTCGAGGGCGGGCTGCGGCACGGCCTGTTCCACGGCGACCTGCATGCCGGCAACCTGTACGTCGACGATGACGGCAAGATCGTCTTCTTCGACTTCGGCATCATGGGCCGCATCGATCCGCGCACCCGCTGGCTGCTGCGTGAGCTGGTGTACGCGCTGCTGGTGAAGAAGGACCACGCGGCCGCCGGCAAGATCGTCGTGCTGATGGGCGCGGTGGGCACCACCAAACCCGAAGCGCAGGCCGCCAAGGACCTGGAGAAGTTCGCGACCCCGCTGACCATGTCCACCCTCGGCGACATGAGCTACGCCGAGATCGGCCGGCAGCTCTCGGCGCTGGCCGAGGCGTACGACGTCAAGCTGCCGCGGGAGCTGGTGCTGATCGGCAAACAGTTCCTCTACGTCGAGCGGTACATGAAGCTGCTCGCGCCGAAGTGGCAGATGATGTCCGATCCCGAGCTGACCGGCTATTTCGCCAACTTCATGGTGGACATCAAGCGCGAACACGACGCCAAGGCCGACGAGCTCGAGGTCTGATCCGCCGATGCAGATCCGCACCGGATTCGCGAACGTCGACGGTTCCCCGGAGCCGGTCGACCTCTACTACGAGGACCTGGGTGACCCGGCCGATCCGCCGGTGCTGCTGATCATGGGGCTGGGCGCGCAGCTGATCCTGTGGCGCGACGGCTTCTGCCGCAAACTCGTCGAGCGGGGGCTGCGGGTGATCCGGTTCGACAACCGCGATGTCGGCCTGTCCAGCAAGCTCGACGGACGCCGGGAACGCACACCGCTGCCGTGGCGCATGCTGCGGTCGTTCGCGGGGCTGCCCAGCCCGGCCGTCTACACCCTGGAGGACATGGCCGACGACGCCGCCGGGCTGCTGGACCATCTGCAGATCGACGCGGCGCACATCGTCGGCGCCTCGATGGGCGGCATGGTGGCCCAGGTGTTCGCCGGCCGCCACGCGCACCGGACCAGATCGCTCGGGGTGATCTTCTCGAGCAACAATCGGCCGTTCCTGCCGCCGCCGGGACCGCGGCAGCTGCTGTCGATCATCACCGGGCCGGCACCGGACGCGCCCCGCGACGAGGTCATCGAGAACGCGGTCAAGGTCGGCCGGCTCAACGGGAGCCCCGCCTATCCGGTGCCGGACGAGCAGCTGCGTGCCGACGCGGCGACCGCCTTCGACCGGTCGTATCACCCGGTCGGGGTCGCCCGGCAGTTCGACGCCATCCTGGGCAGCGGCAGCCTGCGACGCTACAACCGGCGCACCACGGCGCCGACGGTGGTCATCCACGGCCGCGCCGACAAACTCATGCGGCCGACCGGGGGCCGCGCGGTGGCGCGGGCCATTCCGGGAGCGCGGCTGACGCTGTTCGACGGGATGGGGCACGACCTGCCCGAGCCGCTGTGGGACGAGATCGTCGCGGAGCTCGACAAGAACATCACCGCAGGCCGCTGACCTGCCCCGCGGCACCGGAATTGCGTCCGGGCCTGTGACCGGCGTTACAATCGCCGATCGGATGAGGATTTGACGTCGTCACTGCCGACGCCGCCGGATTCCTGATTGCCCGGAGGGGGGCAGGCCATGGCCGAACCGGCGAAAAAACTGAAGCCGCACTTTGCAGACGTACAAGCGCATTACGACCTGTCCGATGAGTTCTTCGGGCTGTTCCTGGATCCGACGCGGACCTACAGCTGCGCCTATTTCGAGCGCGACGACATGTCCCTCGAGGAGGCGCAGCTGGCCAAGATCGACCTGGCACTGGGCAAGCTCGGCCTGCAACCGGGCATGACGCTGCTCGACATCGGCTGCGGGTGGGGGTCGACCATGCTGCGGGCGCTGGAGCGCCACGACGTCGACGTCGTCGGTCTGACGTTGAGCGCCAACCAGCACGCCCATGTGGAGCAGCTCCTGGCCGACTCGCCCAGCCGGCGCAGCAGGCGGGTGCTGTTGCGGGGCTGGGAGGAGTTCGACGAACCCGTCGACCGGATCGTGTCGATCGGGGCGTTCGAACACTTCGGCCACGACCGGTATGACGACTTCTTCGCCACCGCGCACCGGCTGCTGCCGGACGACGGGGTGATGTTGCTGCACACCATCACGGCGTTGACGGTGCCGCAGATGGTGGACCGCGGCATCCCGTTGACCTTCGAGGTCGCGCGGTTCGTCAAGTTCATCCTCACCGAGATCTTTCCGGGTGGCCGGCTGCCGTCGATCGAGAAAGTCGAGGACCATTCCGGCGCGAACGGGTTCACCCTGACCCGCAGGCAGTCACTGCAGTCGCACTACGCCCGCACGCTGGATCTGTGGGCGGAGGCGCTGCAACAGCACCGCGAGGAGGCGATCACCGTCCAGTCCGACGAGGTCTACGACCGCTACATCAAGTACCTGACCGGATGCGCCAAGGGCTTCCGGGTCGGTTATATCGACGTCAACCAATTCACGCTGCAGAAATAGAAATATCCCGGGGGCGCCTGTTGCTGACACCGCAATCGAGGTCGAGCGAGTATCGTCCGGTTCAGCCAGTGAGCGATTTTCTGGCGAACGCTCCCGCGTCCCGCTCATCAGAAAGGCTCAATATGGTCAACGCTTCGACAGCACACCGCGAGGACATTCGTCGCCAATTCGACAATGTGCAGTCCCATTACGACGTATCGAACGAATTCTTCGCACTGTTCCTCGATCCGTCGATGACATACAGTTCCGCCTATTTCGAACGCGACGATATGACGCTGGAAGAAGCGCAGTTGGCCAAACTGGATCTGTCACTGGACAAATTGCGTCTGGAGCCGGGAATGACCCTGCTCGACATCGGATGTGGCTGGGGCGCGACGATGAAGCGGGCGCTCGAGCGCTACGACGTCAACGTCATCGGCCTGACGCTCAGCGAGAATCAGGTCGAGTACTGCACCGCCCTGCTCGACACGGTCGACACGGACCGTTCCCACCGGGTGCTGTTGAGCGACTGGGCGGACTTCGACGAACCGGTGGACCGCATCATCACCATCGAGGCGTTGGAGCATTTCGGTTTCCACCGTTATGACGATTTCTTCTCCTACGCGTTCAACGCGCTGCCCGACGACGGCGTGATGTTGCTGCATGCGATCACCGCGCTGACCGGGAAACAAATCGTCGAACGCGGTCTGCCGGTGACTTTCGAACTGGCCCGGTTCATCAAGTTCGTCGTCACCGAGATCTTCCCCGGCGGCCGGCTGCCGACCATCGAGAAGGTCGAGGAACACACCGCCAGGGCCGGGTTCACCGTGACCCGCAACCAGTCGCTGCGGTCGAGCTTCCAGCGCACCGTCGAACTGTGGGCGGAGGCGCTCGAGGCCCGCCGCGACGAGGCTGTCGCGATCCAGTCCGAGGAGGCGTACGACCGGTACATGCACTTCCTCACCGGCACGGCAAAGGGGTTCCGGATGGGGTATATCGACGTCAACCAATTCACCCTCGAGAAGGCAGCGACGTGATCGGTGACGCTGGTGAGAACACGTGGCCGGATCGTTTCCGGATCACGGTTTTCAAGATCGCCGTACCAGGTAGGGTGCGGTGCATCGACAAGCAGGTGAGTCGCGCCCGAGATCGTCCATTTCACCCGTAAGGGGCTGTCATGTCTACAAAGTCAGTCGGCACTGCCGAAATGCGACCGCACTTCGAAGACATTCAGGCGCACTACGATCTGTCTGACGACTTCTTCGGCCTGTTCCAGGATCCGACCCGGAAATACAGCTGCGGATACTTCACCGGACCGGACGCCACGCTGTCCGACGCGCAGATCGCCGATGTCGACCTCAACCTCGACAAGCTCGACCTCAAGCCGGGGATGACCCTGCTCGACATCGGGTGCGGTTGGGGTCTGACCCTGCGGCGGGCGATCGAGAAGTACGACGTCAACGTCATCGGCCTGACGTTGTCGAGGAATCAGCAGGCGTACTGTACGCAGCTGCTGGAGCAGCTCGACACGAATCGCAGCTTCGACGTCCGGCTGATGGGTTGGGAGCAGTTCCACGACCCGGTCGACCGGATCGTGTCGATCGAGGCGTTCGAACACTTCGGCTTCGAGCGCTACGACCACTTCTTCCGGAACTGCTACGACATCATGCCCGACGACGGCCGGATGACGATCCAGAGCAGCGTCGGCTACCACCCGGACAATCTGCGCGCCCGCGGCAAGAAGCTGACGTTCGAGCTGGCCCGGTTCATCAAGTTCATGATCACCGAGATCTTCCCGGGCGGTCGCATCCCGACCACCGAGATGATGGTGGAACACGGCGAGAAGGCCGGATTCGTGGTGCCGGAGACGATGTCGCTGCGCAACCACTACATCAAGACGCTGGGCATGTGGGCCGATGCGCTGGAGCGGAACAAGGAACGCGCCATCGCCATCACCGACGAGGAGAACTACCACCGCTACATGCGGTATCTGCGGGGCTGCCAGTACTACTTCATCGACGAGTGCATCGACGTCAGCCTCGTCACCTACCTCAAACCCGGCGCGGTCCGCTGACGCCCCGGTTCCGCAGGGTTCCGGTCACGCCGGCCCTGCGGAGTCCGGATCAGGCGGCCCGATCCAGGCCCTTGCCGGCCCTCGTGGACTGGCCCTTCCTGTCCGCCGGGGTCCGGTCCTTCATGACCGGCTTCTTGGTGACCGGCGCCTTCAGGGCCGGCTTCGCGTCCTTGGTTGCCGGGGCGTTCTTGGTTGCCGGGGCGTCCTTGGTTGCCGGGGCGTCCTTGGTTGCCGGGCCGGTGCCGGGGTCCTGCGCACCCACCCCGATCAGCCGATCCGGTGTGGTGCCGGTGTCGGCCACCGGTTCCGGTGTCGGCTCGGCGGGGGTGTCGGGAGTCTCCGGCTCCGTCTGGGTGGCCGGCCCGGTGCCCGTGGTGGGGGCCGTCGCGGTGTCCCGTTCGGTGACCAGCCGCAGCCTCGGTGCGGTGGTCCGCTCCGCATTGCCGGAAGGCGATTCACCCTGCTCATCCGGTTCCGATTCGGCGACCGGTACCCGCTCGGCTGCTTCGGGGGCCGGCTTGACCGCGCGCATCGGATCGGCGCCCACCGAGGCTGCTCGCATCAGATCGGCTTGCGTCGAATCCGCGGTGGGTGCCGGCGCCGGAGTGTGGTTCGTGACCACCGGTGCGCCGGACGTGATCCCGAAGTTCTCCAGGAAGGCCTCGACCCCCTCGCCGGTGGCCTCGATCAGCTTCAGCCCGACCTCGAACCAGTTGTTGAACGGGTTGAACGGCAACAGCGACAGGGTCCGGGGCACCCCGGGATCGCCGCTCCAGTCGTAACCGAGATCGACCAGCACCTTCACCACCGGCGCGAACAGGTCGACCAGCGGTTTGACGACCGGGGTGAGACCGACTGACGCGCCGAGGCTGAGCACCGCGTCGGCCAAAGGCAGCGATTTCGCCGGGATCATGATGTATTTGTTGCCGTTCGCATCGAGGCGGCAGTTCGAACCCGGCTCTCCGCAGTTCTCGCGGGCGTATTCCAGCAGCTCTTCCACCTCGTCGGGCTGATAGCCGTAGGGCAGCTCGCCGGCCTCCGGACGGTTGGGTCCGGCCAGGTACTGCCCGTGCACGGTGTCGAAGGCGACCAGCGCGTTGAGGATCGCGAACGGGTTGCCCCAGTACCGCGGGGCGTACACCACCGGGTCGTACTCGTAGCCGATGTTGGTGACCCGGATCCCGCTGTCGGTGATCATCGGCGGTCCGAGCGTGGCGTCGAGCAGCAGCTCGCCGACGAGGTTGAGCGGGCTGAGCCGCTGCCACAACCCACCGTCCGGATTGGCGATGTTGCCGATCATGACGACCTCGAGCCGCTCCTTCTGCTCGGGGGTCAGCTTCGCGAGGTTACGCAACTCGTTGGACACCACCGCCCCACCCTGCGAGTAGCCGGCGATCACGATCTCCGCGTCCGGTTCCTCCTGCCAGGTGTTGATGAGTTCGGCGTTCAGACCGGCGACGCCGTCGCCCACCGAGACGTTCCATTTCTCGCAGCGGTCGGGTTCGCACCATCCGGGGAAGATGAACAGCGGCCAGAACGACGCCGGATAATTGACCCCGACCAGATCGTCCCCGGTGCAGGCCTCGGACTCGTCGCAGAACGTGTCGCCCATGTAGTAGTCGACGAAGTTCTCCCGGTAGTTGGGCACCACGTTCGCGTCCGGGGTTCCGGTGCCGGGCACCACGATGGCCTTGGCCGCCAGCATGACGGCGGCGGTGACGGTGCCGCTGACCGCCACGGCCGCCACGCCCAGCAGCGCCACCACCGCGATGAGGATCGACCGTGCCGCCTGTCGCATGTGCCCACTTCCAGCGCCTGCGCACGGTTGCCCGTCCGCGCCGAGAAATTCGCTAGTGCGAGATACTTGCACACGACACGGTCTCGGCGGACCGGTTTTGCAGACGTGTCCCTCACTTTCTGGTGACGCGGCGGTGTGAGCGCGGAGGTACGCGGAGGTACGCGGAAGAAAGAGAGAATGCCCACTTCGTGGCGAAGTGGGCATTCTCGTCAGGTCTGGATCAGGCGTCGACCATCAGGCGTCGACCGTGGTGAAGTTCCGGGTCACCGACGGATCGACCGGGATGCCGGGGCCCGTCGTCGTGGTCATCACGATCTTCTTGAGGTAGCGGCCCTTGGAGGCGGTCGGCTTGGCGCGCAGCACCTCTTCCAGCGCCGCGCCGTAGTTCTCCGCCAGCGCCTTCTCGTCGAACGACGCTTTGCCGATCACCAGGTGCAGGTTCGCGGCCTTGTCGACGCGGAAGTTGATCTTGCCGCCCTTGATGTCCTGCACGGCCTTGGCGATGTCGGTGGTGACGGTGCCGGTCTTCGGGTTGGGCATCAGACCACGCGGGCCCAGGATGCGGGCGATCCGGCCGACCTTCGCCATCTGGTCGGGGGTGGCGATGGCCGCGTCGAAGTCGAGCATGCCGCCCTGGATCTGCTCGATCAGGTCGTCGCTGCCGACAATGTCCGCGCCCGCGGCCTTCGCCTCCTCGGCCTTCTCACCGACGGCGAACACCGCGACCCGGGCGGTCTTACCGGTGCCGTGCGGCAGGTTCACGGTGCCGCGCACCATCTGATCGGCCTTGCGCGGGTCCACGCCGAGCCGGATGGCCACCTCGACGGTGGCGTCCTGCTTCTTCGACGAGGTCTCCTTGGCCAGCTTCGCGGCCTCCAGCGGGTGGTACAGCCGGTCCCGGTCCACCTTCGCGGCGGCTTCGCGGTAGGCCTTGCTCTTCTTGCTCATGTGTCCATCCAATCTGTCGTTGGAGTCGTGGTCGGCGGGCCGGAGCTGGCCCTCCCACGTGGTCGAGTGACTCGAGCTACTCGACCGTGTCTGTCGGGTCGATCCGCAAGCTACTCGACCGTGCCAGTCGGGTCGATCCGCAAGCTACTCGACCGTGATCCCCATGGAACGGGCGGTGCCGGCGATGATCTTCGCCGCGGCGTCGATGTCGTTGGCGTTCAGGTCCGCCTTCTTCGTCTCGGCGATCTCCCGCACCTGATCCCAGCTCACCTTGGCGACCTTGTTCTTGTGCGGCTCACCGGAGCCCTTCTGCACACCGGCGGCCTTCAGCAGCAGCTTGGCGGCCGGCGGCGTCTTGAGCGTGAAGGTGAAGCTGCGGTCCTCGTAGACGGTGATCTCCACCGGCACGACGTTCCCGCGCTGGCTTTCTGTCGCGGCGTTGTACGCCTTGCAGAACTCCATGATGTTGACGCCGTGCTGGCCGAGCGCCGGGCCGACCGGCGGTGCCGGGTTGGCCTGACCAGCCTCGATCTGCAGCTTGATCAGCCCGATGACTTTCTTCTTCGGGGCCATGGGTGTTGGTGTTCCTCTCTCGTTACCGGCGATTTCGGCGTGCTCAGTTCCGCTGAGCGACGATAGTCACGCCGAAACCGCTAAATCTTGGCGACCTGGTTGAAGGTCAGCTCCACCGGTGTTTCCCGCCCGAAGATCGACACCAGCACCTTGAGCTTCTGTTGTTCGGCGTTGACCTCGCTGATCGAGGCGGGCAGCGTCGCGAACGGCCCGTCCATGACGGTGACCGATTCGCCGACCTCGAAGTCGACCTCGACCGGTGTCTGTTCGACACCCTCGGTCTCCGCGGCGGCACCGGCGGTCGCGGCGGCCTTGGTCTTCTTGGCCGGGCTCTGCGGCAGCAGGAACTTCACCACGTCGTCGAGCGACAGCGGGGACGGCCGCGACGTCGCACCGACGAATCCGGTGACGCCGGGTGTGTTGCGGACCGCGCCCCAGGACTCGTCGTTGAGCTCCATGCGCACCAGGATGTAGCCGGGCAGCACCTTGCGCTGGACCAGCTTGCGCTGACCGTTCTTGATCTCGGTGACCTCTTCGGTGGGCACCTCGACCTGGAAGATGTAGTCGCCGACGTCGAGGTTCTGGACCCGGGTCTCCAGGTTGGCCTTCACCTTGTTCTCGTAGCCGGCGTAGGAGTGGATGACGTACCACTCACCGGGCAGTCTGCGCAGTTCCCGCTTGAGTGCCTCGGCGGGGTCCTCTTCTTCTTCCTCGCCGGCCTCGCCGGTCTCGGCGCTCACCGCGCCCTCCGCGCCGTCACCGTCGGTGGCGGCGGCTTCCGGGCTCGATTCTTCGGGGCTCGATTCTTCGGGGCTCGATTCTTCCGGCCTCGATGCTTCCGGGTTCAATTCTTCTGGGTTCAATTCTTCTGGGTTCGATTCGTCGGCCGGGGTCGGGTCGACGGTCTCATCGGCGGCCGAACGCTCGTCATCCAAGCGTTCATCGCCGTCGAAGCTAGTCACGTCTCTCGTCCTCTCTCACATGCCCGGTCAGTTACCGAACGCCCAAGAAATCACCCAGGCCAGACCCCAGTCCGCGCCGGCGATCAGCGCGACCATGAAGGCCAGGAACGCCAACACCACGGTGGTGTAGGTGCTCATCTGCTTGCGGTTCGGCCAGATCACCTTCCGAAGTTCGGCGACGACCTGTTGCAAGTAGGTGATGACGAAGCGGAACGGGTTGCGTGGCCGGTCCCCGCCCTTGGCGGTCTTGGCCTTGCCGTTCTTACCGCCGTCGTCGGTGGTCTCGGTGGCGCCCTGCGCGGTCTCGTCCTCGACCGCGGCCCGCCGGGCCCGCTTGCCGGTCGGCCGCAGCGGCCGCGCCGCCACCGCCGTCTGCCCGCGGTTGCTCGCCGTGGTGTCGTTGTCGGCGTCGCCGGTCGCGGGGTCGGCTGCGGAGCCGGTTGGGTCGCGCTCGTCGCTCACCGCATGCTCCCCTGTCTGGTCGTCCGTGTCTGGTCGTCTCTGACCGGGTGGTCACCTTCCAGTGTCCACGCTAGTCGAGTATTGAGTTGAGCAGGGGCGACAGGACTTGAACCTGCAACCTGCGGTTTTGGAGACCGCTGCTCTGCCAGTTGAGCTACGCCCCTTCAAGGATGGCGACCGGGTGGCACCACCCGTTCCCGGGGATTACACAATTCGCGCGCTCCCCGACCGGTCATGACCCGGTGGACAGCGCGCTGGAATGGGAAAACCCCGAGGTCTGAGTGTAGCGCGCCACCCGTCCCAGTGACTAATCCGTGTCGTGAACGACCGGTTTGCGCACCACCTGACCGGTTTCCGGATCCCAGCCGGCCGAGATGGAGTTGTCGCCTTCGTGCCCCATCATCGTGGTGAACGCCTCGAGCACCACCTCGTCGTTCTGGTCGGTGCACACGTTGCGGGTGGTGACGATGTCGGCGCCGAACCGCTCGTCGACGGACTCGATGTACATCGTGCCGTGCAGCTCGTCACCGGGTTTGAGCGGCCGGTAGTACTTGAACTTCTGGTCGACCTGCACGATCTGCATGGTCTCGAAGCCGACGTCGACGTTCTGGAAGAAGTGCCGCTGGATCATCACCGCGAAGATCGCGGTGAAGGTGAGCGGGGCGATGATGTTGTCGTGGCCCAGTTCCGCGGCCGCGGCTTCGTCATGTGTCGCGGGGTCGAACGCCTTGACCGCCGCGGCGTACTGCCGGATCTGTTCACGCCCGACCACGAACTTGTCCGGGTAGGGCCAGACCATGCCACGGATGTCGGTTTTCAGCGCCATGGTGCTAAGCCAGCTTCGCGGTCGCGATGGCCCGGCCGAAGATCTTCTTCCCGCCGGCGGTGGCCGTCAGTGCGATGGTCACGCTCTTGGTTTCGGGGTCGACGGATTTCACCCGGCCGCCGAACACGATCTCGGCGCCCTTACCGTCGTTGGGCACCGGCACGACCGCGGTGAACCGCACGTTGTACTCGGTGACCGCGGCCGGGTCGCCCACCCATTCGGTGATGTAGCCGCCGCCCATCCCCATGGTCAGCATGCCGTGGGCGATCGCGGTGTCCAGCCCGACCTGTTTGGCGATCTCGTCGTCCCAGTGGATCGGGTTGAGGTCGCCGGACACTCCTGCGTAGTTCACCAGGTCTGCGCGGGTCAGCGGGATGACCTTCTCGGGGAGCTTGTCCCCCACCTTCACGGAATCGAACTTACGCAGAGCCATCGGCAAAACCCTCTCCAGTCTCATCGGAACGCCCAGCCAGGGTCGTGTATGCCTCTTGGACGACCTCGCCGGCCTCGTTCGTGACGATGTTCTTGGTCACGATGATGTCGGTGCCGAACGACTGCCGGACCGAATGCACGCTGACCTCACAGTAGAGCTTGTCGCCGGCGCGGATCGGTTTGAGGAACCTGAACTCCTGGTCGACCTGCACGATCTTGGCGTCGGTGATGCCGATGTTGGCGTGGTCGAAGAACGCGCGCTGGGCGTAGTAACCGAACACCGAGATGAAGGTCAGCGGTGCCGGCAGCGCGTCGTGGCCGAGCTCCTTGGCGGCGTTCTCATCGAAGAACACCTCGTCGTCGTTCTTGACGGCTACGGCGTATTCGCGGATCTTCTCCCGCCCAACGATGTAGTGGTCCGGATACGTGAAACGCTTTCCGACGATGTCCTGAGACAGTGCCACGGCTGAGAGAACCTAATCTTCGCGGACCGTGCAGCGGCCCTGACGGTGCGGCCTAGCGGGTTTCCTTGTGGGGCCGATGGGTGCCGCAGTTCGGGCAGAACTTCTTGATCTCCAGCCGGTCGGGATCGTTGCGCCGGTTCTTCCTGGTGATGTAGTTGCGGTGCTTGCACACCTCGCAGGCCAAAGTGATCTTCGGCCGCACATCAGTACTGGACGCCACGTCTGCCTCTTTCGCACATGTCGGACTTGCCTAGTAGCGGTGGGGGGACTCGATCCCCCGACCTCACGATTATGAGTCGTGCGCTCTAACCAGCTGAGCTACACCGCCCCGATGGAAACGGGCGCGGCGACACCCGTCCACCGAGCCCCCTAACGGAATCGAACCGTTGACCTTTTCCTTACCATGGAAACGCTCTGCCGACTGAGCTAAGGGGGCAGCGACCCGGAGCATCGGACCATACCGGTGCGGTGGGCCTTAAAGAGGGTACAACCTCCCCCGCTGACGCGCCAAACAGAAGGTCAAGGGCGGTGTTTTGGCCGTTCTGCGGTGCTGTGGCCCGATTCTGCCGGGCGCTTCGGCCGGGTATCGCGCGGTGGACATGCCGGGCGAATGCAGCCCGCCGACGGCGTTCCCCAGGTAGACAAGTAGCAGGATCGGATCAGTTGCTACTGGCGGGAGACAAGCCGTGACGGAGCCCGGTGCACCGCGCGTGGCGGTCTACCTCGACTTCGACAACATCGTGATCTCGCGGTACGACCAGCTGCATGGCCGCAACGCGTTCCAGAAGGACCGGGCCGCCGGGTTCGACAAGTACCCGGACCGGTTGGCCGCGGCGACGGTCGACATCGGCGCGATCATCGACTACGCCTCATCCTTCGGGACGCTGGTGCTGACCAGGGCGTATGCCGACTGGTCGACCGAGGTCAACGCCGCGTACCGGGGTCAGCTGGTGAGCCGCGCGGTCGATCTGGTGCAGCTGTTCCCGACGGCGGCGTACGGCAAGAACGGCGCCGACATCCGGTTGGCGGTGGACGCCGTGGAGGACATGTTCCGGCTGCCGGACCTGACCCATGTGGTGATCGTGGCCGGCGACTCGGACTACATCCCGCTGGCGCAGCGCTGCCGGCGGCTGGGTCGCTATGTGGTGGGCATCGGGGTGGCCGGGTCGATCAGCCGGTCGCTGACGGCGGCCTGCGACGAGTACGTCACCTATGACGCCCTGCCCGGGGTGCCGGTCGAGTCCACGCCGGCGCCGAAGCGACGTCCCCGGCGTAAGGCCGTCGCATCCGATGCGGATGGCGACGACGATGCGCACGATCCGCAGGAGGCCGCGACGAATCTGCTGCTGCGGGCGCTGCGGATCGGCCTGGAACGCGACGACGTCGAGTGGCTGCACAACTCGGCGGTCAAGGCGCAGATGAAACGGATGGATCCGTCGTTCAGCGAGAAGTCGCTGGGCTACCGGTCGTTCAGCGACTTTCTGCGGTCCCGCGGCGATCTGGTCGAACTGGACGAGAGCAGCACCACCCGACTGGTCCGGCTGCGCACCGACGACTGACCTGCCGGCGCCCCGCGCGTCCGATCCCGCGCGTCCGATCCCGCGCGTCCGATCCCGCGCGTCCGATCCCGCGCGAACGTGCATTCCGTGCGGAATTCCGCGCCCCGGAGCGCACGGAATGCACGTTCGCCGGCAACGGTCTCGGAGAGTACGGCCGGGCGATCAGACCAGCCAGTCGTTGGGCGCGAACAGCTCGCAGTGCACCCGTTCGGCGGGCACCCCACGGGCCATCAGCTGATCCCGCACGGCCTGCACGAACCCGGTGCCGCCACACAGATAGATCGCGGCTCCGGCCGGCAACTCGACGGCGTCCAGGTCCAGCAGCCCGGGACGCACGCCGGGCCGCCCGGCGGTCAGACCGTCCTCGTACCAGATGTCGAGGGTGGCGTCGGGCAGCGCGGCCACCAGTTCGCGTTGCCGCTCGCGCAGCGGATGGCTCCGATCGCCGCGGTCGGCGTGCAGCACCCGCACCGGGGTGGCGCGAGCCTCGGCGGCCAGGTACTCCAGGATGCCGATCATCGGGGTGATGCCGATGCCCGCCGAGATCAGCACCAGCGGCTCCCCGGCGACCGGGGTGGGCAGATCGCCGAACGGGGCGGTGATGTCGAGGATGTCGCCGACGCAGACGTTGGCCGCGATCCAGGTGGACACCTCACCGGCCGGTTGATCGGGCGTGGCCGCCACCGGGCGGACCGCGAAGGTCAGCTCATCGGCGCCGGGCGGGTTGACCAGGCTGTACTGGCGCAGCTGGCGGGCACCGTCGGGCAGGGTCACCCCGACGGAGATGTACTGGCCGGGACGGAATTCGGCAAACCGCTCGCCCAGCGGGCGGACGGTGAGCAGCACCGCCCCGGACGGGTCGTCGACGCGGGCGGTCACCCGCGCGCGGCGGTAGACGTCCCCGGCGGGCACCCCGGCCTCGGCGTAGAGCGACCGTTCGAGGTCGATGAGGACGTCGGCCATGATCCAGTACACCCGGTCCCAGGCGGCGGCGACCTCGGCGGTGACGGTGTCGGCACCCAGGACCGCCACGATCGCGGCGAACAGGTGCTCGTGCACGATCGGGTACTGGTCGGCGGTCACCCCGAGCGAGGCGTGCTTGTGCGCGATGCGGGACAGCAGTTCCGCCGGGTGCGGCAGCTCCGGGTCCACCAGGTGGGTGGCGAACGTCGCGATCGAGGCGGCCAGCGCGCGCTGCTGGGCGCCCTGCGCCTGATTGCCCCGGTTGAACAGGTTGCGCAGCAGTTCGGGGTGGGCGCCGAACATCCGCCGGTAGAACTCGGCGGTGATCTCGTCGATGTGGGCGCCGACCAACGGCAGTGTGGCCGCGACGATCTCGGCGTGCTGCGGTTCCAGTTCGGCGTGGGCGACGGCGGTCGGCCGTGGACCCGGGGTGGTGACGGTCATGGCGATGTCCTTTCGACGGTGTGCAGGTGCAGTTCCGGGATCAGCGGTAACGACGGGCCGGCCACCAGGTCGGCGACGGTGTAGCGGTCCAGTTCGCGGTAGAACGCCTCCTTGGCGTCGGCCAGCGCCCGGCGCAGCCGGCACGCCGGGACCAGCGGGCACGGGCTCTCACCGCCGCATTCGATGACTTCCTTGTCGCCCTCCAGCCGGCGGATGAGCCAGCCGACCGACGCGTGCCGGCCGGCGTCGGTGAGCTCGAGGCCCCCGACCCGGCCGCGCCGGGCGTGCACCATGCCGAGGTCGACGAGCCGGGAGACCGCCTTGGCGACGTGGTTTTCCGATGCGTTCGCGCCGATGGCGATGGTGCGGGTGGTGACCCGCTGCTCGTCGGCTTCGCCCGAGGCGAGCAGCATCATGGTCCGCAGCCCCAGGTCGGTGAACCGGGTGAGTTGCATACGACAGAACGTAGTAATTGCGCATTCCGGGCGCGACTTTTCTCGGTGTGCCGTTAAACACCCCGCTACGTGCGGTTTTTCCACCAGCCGTTATGCGCTGAGCGCGACCTCGTAGGCTGGCTGTGTGTCGGATTCAGATCGTCTCTACTTCCGTCAACTGCTGTCCGGGCGGGATTTCGCCGCGGGCGACATGATGGCGCAGCAGATGCGCAACTTCGCCTACCTGATCGGCGACCGCGAGACCGGGGAGTGCGTCGTCGTCGACCCGGCCTACGCCGCCAACGATCTGGTCGACGCGGCGGAGGCCGACGGGATGCGGTTGACCGGCGTGCTGGTCAGCCACCACCACCCCGACCATGTCGGCGGTTCGATGATGGGTTTCACCCTCAAGGGCGTCGCCGAACTGCTGGAGCGCGCCGAGGTGCCGGTGCACGTCAACACCCATGAGGCGGATTGGGTGTCACGGGTCACCGGGATCCCGCTCAGCGATCTGACCGCCCATGACCACGGCGACAAGGTCACGGTCGGCGCCGTCGAGATCGAGTTGCTGCACACGCCTGGGCACACACCGGGCAGCCAGTGCTTCCTGCTGGACGGCCGACTGGTGGCAGGTGACACGCTGTTCCTCGAGGGCTGCGGGCGCACCGACTTCCCGGGCGGCAACGTCGACGACATGTTCCACAGCCTGCAGGCGCTGGCCAAGCTGCCCGGCGATCCCACGGTGTATCCCGGCCACTGGTACGCCGCGGAGCCCAGCGCCAGCCTCTCGGAGGTCCGCCGCACCAACTACGTGTACCGGGCCAGCAATCTGGAGCAGTGGCGCATGCTGATGGGGGCCTGAGCCGGAACCACACCGGAAGCACCCATCAAGATCAGCCCTATACCGGCTGTTTAGCGAATCCACCCACTTCGAGTAGTGCGATACCCAAGACGCGAGAGGGTGAATCTGGCAAACTGATCTTCGCCGTCGTCGGATGGTCGGGGGTCGTCGTGAAGAACATCGTCTTGTGTTTTGACAGCGGGTGGGGTGGGCCCGGTTCGCGGGCCACGAACGTGCTCGAGCTACGGCGTCTGCTCGACGACACCGACAGTCAGCTCGTGTGGTGGCATCCGATCGGTGCGGCGTGGTTGCGGATGCGGCGCCGACGCGCCATCTCCGATGCGCAGACCGCCGTGGTCGGCGGGTACCGGGTGATCGCCGACTCGTGGCAGCGCGGCGACCGGATCTTCCTGTTCGGGGCCGGTTACGGCGGCTACTGCGCCCGCGCCCTGAGCAGACTGCTGGACACCGTCGGTGTGCTGCCGGACCGCTGCCACCACCTGCTCGACTACGCGTTGGCCACCTACGCGCTGCCGCGGCAGGGTCGCACGCCGCAGGAATGGCGCCGGGTCACCGAGCTGACCGAGATCCTGGCCGGCCGCAGCGCGTTGTCGGTGCCGGTGCACTTCCTGGGGTTGTGGGACTCGGTGCGGATTCCCGGGCTGCCCCGCTCGGCGGCGGGCCTGCCCGCCAATGTCCGTATCGCCCGGCACGCCGTGGCGATCGACGGCTCCGCTTTCGGGGAGATCGTCGGCGACGGCCCGACCGATCGGACTTCCGGCAGCGACCACATCGGCGACCACATCGAGGAGGTGTGGTTCCGCGGGGTGCACGCCGATGTGGCCGGCGGGCCGGGCGGGTGCCGGCCGTTGGCGAACATCGCGTTGCACTGGGTGCTCGACGGGGCGGTGCGCGCCGGGCTGGAGGTGTCGCCGATCCGCCGGCCGGCACCGGTGCTGAGCGAGTCCGACGCGGTGGCCGGGCACGCCCCCACCGTGGGGCTGCGCAGGCTGCCCCCGGCTCCGCACATCCACGACAGCGTGCGGGTGTATCTGCGCCGGCACCCCGGGTACTGGCGGCGGCTGCCGGCGACGTTCTGCTGGGCCGATCCGGACTGGGCGGCCCGCGGTGAGCGGTTGCTGCCCACACCCCGCCGGGTGCGGGTGCCGGCCGCGGATCGGGCGCTCGCCCACTCGGCGGTCTGACGTCCACCGGCGACCCGTACCATCCGTCGCAGACCGGTTTCGGATGAGGGAGCGGGATGAGCAGCACGGTGGAGTACCAACTGACCGACTCGGTGGCGACGATCACCATGGACGACGGCAAGGTGAACGTGCTGTCACCGGCGATGCAGGGCAACCTCAACGAGGCGCTGGACCGGGCCGAGCAGGACGGCGCGAAAGCGGTGGTGCTGGCCGGGAATTCGCGGGTGTTCAGCGGAGGTTTCGACCTGAGCGTGTTCTCCTCCGGTGACGTCGACGCGGCACTGGGCATGCTCAGGGGCGGTTTCGAACTTGCGGTGCGTGCCCTGACGTTCCCGGTGCCGGTGATCATGGCCGCCACCGGTCCGGCGATCGCGATGGGGTCGTTCCTGCTGTTGTGCGGGGACCACCGGGTCGGTTCGGAGCGGACCCGCTGCCAGGCCAACGAGGTGGCGATCGGCATGATCCTGCCGGTGGCGGCGCTGGAGATCATGCGGATGCGGTTGACGCCGGCCGCGTATCAGCATGCGGTGTCCCTGGCGACGACGTTCACCGGCGACGCGGCCATCCGGGCGGGCTGGCTCGATGAGGTCGTCGACACCGACCGGGTGCTGCCCCGCGCCCGGGAGTTCGCCGCCGAGGTCGCCACCACGGTGCACGCGCACGCCCACCTGGCCAGCAAGCTCAAGGCCCGCGATGCCGCGCTGAAGGCCATCCGCGCCGGAATCGACGGGATCGCCACGGAATTCACCGGCGGCTGAGATGCGCGCGGTGCGGGGCCGGATCTGGCGGTCCGGTGAACCGCAGGACGGCTTCGAGTTCTCGGCGCTGTCCGACTACCTCGCCGAGCCGGACACCCTGGTGTGGGTCGACATCTACGACCCGGACCACGAGGCGTTCGCCGAACTCGCCGATGAGATCAGCCTGAATCTGTGGGCGGTGGAGGACGCCGTCGCCGCGGCGGAACGCACCAAGGCCACGGTGTATCCCACGCACACCTTCTTCACGGTGTACGCGGTGACCGCCGGTGAGCCCGACCGGACCGGGAAACGGTTGACCACCCACCGTATTTCGGCGTTCGTGTTGCCCCGGGCACTGATCACGGTGCGGCTGCCACCGGCGCTGGACATGTCGGCGGTGTCGCAGCGGTTCGATGACCTGGGCGGTCAGCGGCACGGGGTCGGCGCGCTGCTGCACGCCCTGCTCGACGTGGTGGTGGACGGACACTTCGCGGCCATCCAGGTGCTCGACGACGCGGTCGAGGAGCTGGAGGACGATCTGTTCTCCGCGTCCCGGCCGGGTAAAGACCTGCCGCAGCGCACCTTTCAGCTGCGCAAGGATCTGGTGCTGCTGCGCCGGGTGGTGTTGCCGATGCGCGAGGTGGTCAGCGCGATCCAGCGGCACCGGGTCGAGCGGGCGGCCGAATCGGCGCTGGACCCGCACTACACCGATCTCTACGACCACGTGCTGCGGGCGGCCGAGTGGACCGACTCGCTGCGCGACATGGTCACCACGGTGTTCGAGACCAATCTGGCGCTGCAGGACGCCTGGCTGAACTCGGTGATGAAGAAGCTCACCGGCTGGGCGGCGATCATCGCGATTCCGACCGCGGTGACCGGTTTCTACGGGCAGAACGTGCTGTTCCCGGGCATCGACACGGTCGGCGGTTTCGTCACCAGCACGGTGATCATCGTGATGCTGGTGGCGGTGCTGTACGTGATGTTCCGCCGGCGCAACTGGCTGTGAGCCCGGTGGCGGCGCGCGGCGGTCAGAAGCTCAGAAGATGCCCGCCGGGACGGGCGGTGCGGCCGCCAGGACTCGCGGATCGACCCGCAGGTTCAGCGCGTCGAGTGATCCCGGTTCGGCGGTGGGCAGCGCGTCGACGACGGCGAGGAACCGCTGCCGTTCCGCGGCGTCGGTGACGTCGGCCGCGAGAGTCTCGAATTTCGCGAGGTACTGCTCCCGGCCGAACGGGCGGGCCCCCAGCGGATGGGCGTCGGCGACGGCGAGCTCGTCGACGATCACGTCGCCGTTCTTGAGGGTGACGACGGCTCTTGCGCCGAAAGCCTTTTCGGCCGGATCGGTCGAGTGGTAGCGCCGCGTCCACTCCGGGTCCTCGACGGTGGAGATCTTGCGCCACAGTTCGACGGTGTCCGGGCGGCGCGCCCGCTCCGGGGCGTAGGAGTGTTCGTGGTGCCAGGTGCCGTCCTGCAGTGCGACGGCGAAGATGTACATCACCGAATGGTCCAGGGTCTCCCGCGACGCGTCGGGATCGAATTTCTGCGGGTCGTTGCTGCCGGTGCCGATCACCACGTGGGTGTGGTGGCTGGTGTGCAGCACGATGGACTCGACCTCGCCGAGATCGCCGATCCGCTGGCGCATCCGGCGGGCCAGGTCGATCACCGCCTGGCTCTGGTACTCCGCGGAGTGTTCCTTGGTGTAGCTGTCCAGAATGGCGCGTTTCGGTTCGCCGGGTTCGGGCAGTGGCACCCGATAGGAGCGCTCCGGTCCGGACAGCAACCAGGCGATGACCCCGTCCTCCCCTTCCCAGATCGGCGCCGGCGAGCCCTCACCGCGCATGGCCCGGTCGACGGCCTCGACGGCGATCTTGCCGGCGTGGGCCGGGGCGAATGCCTTCCAGCTCGAGATCAGACCCTTGCGGGACTGCCGGGTGGCGGTGGTCAGATGCAGTGCCTGCCCGATCGCGTCGTAGATGGTGTCGGGATCGAGCCGCAGCAGGGTACCGAGCCCGGCGGCGGCTGCCGGGCCGAGGTGGGCGACATGGTCGATCTTGTGTTCGTGCAGGCAGATTCCCCGTACCAGGGCGATGTGGATCTCGTAGGCGGTGGCGATGCCGCGGATCAGGTCCGCGCCGCCGAGCCCGAGTTGCTGGGCGACCGCGACCAGCGCCGGGATGTTGTCGGCCGGATGGGAGTAGTCGGCGGCCAGGAACGTGTCGTGGAAGTCCAGTTCGCGCACCGCCACCCCGTTGGCCCAGGCCGCCCACTCCGCCGAGTAGCCGCCGTCCACCCCGAAGACGGCCGCACCCGGCCGGCGCGGATGTGCCAGCGCCTGGGTGCGGGCCACGGTGACGGGTCGGCGCAGCACCGCGGCGGCCGATACCGCGGCGTTGTCGATGATCCGGTTGAGCACCATCGCCTCGGTGTCCGCGGGCACCGGGACCGGGTCCGCCGCCACCCGGGCGATCTTGTGGGCGAGGTGTTCGGTGCGGGGAAAGTCGTCGGCGCTGCGCCGGGTCCGGACGTGATGGATGCGCATGATCGGCACCGTACGCAGCACGGTGTGGAATCCCAAGTGGACGCCGAATTCGCTGCCGGCGCGGCCGCGTACCCGAACGCCCGGCCGGCCGGGAGGTCAGGCGACCCGCCGCCGGGTGTCGCCGTGGTGCTCGTCCTGCCACATCCGCTCGATGCGCAGGACCCGCCGGTGCTCCAGGGCGATCAGCCCGCCACCGGCGGTGGTCAGCGCACCGGCGACGAGCGCGATCGGCAGCACCAGGTCCATGTTTCCGTACGCCGCCGCCGCCACGATCGCGGCCAGGCCGATCACCCCCAGGGCGATCAGGATCAGGCCCGGGAACCACAGGGTGTCGATCAGCGATTCCCCGGCTCGCGGCAGGGTGGTGCGGGAATGATCTATCGGATCTCGATGCGCGCCCTTCATCGCATCTGCCCTCCTCATCGGGGATGTCTTCAGGGTACGCACGTCGAGCCCGAAAGACCAGGTCAGCGCCGATTCAGACGATCTGTTCGAGGTCGTCGAGCACCCGGCCGAGCTCGTCGACCAGCCAGGTGCGGTTGCGCCGGGCGTAGACCTCGTGCAGCGCCCGGTAGTACCAGAGGTGCAGCTGCGGATCGTGCACGCTGAACCGCTGCCACAGCGCGTCGCCGTGCCGGCGCAGATCACGCAGCGTGGAGCGGGCGTTGTCGAGTTTGTCGGCCAGTGACACCAGAACGGTGTCGTCCGAGACGGTTTCGAGCCGGCGCAGATAGTTCTGTTTGCGCTCCCGCCACGGCGGCTTGGGGGTTTCGAAGGTGTCGCTGCATTCGTCGACGATGTCGGCGACCTCGTCGCCGAACCGGGCGCGGATCTCGTTCAGCGTCGGGATCCCGCCCTGGTCCTCGGCCGCATCGTGCAGAAGGGCGGCGATCGCCTGGGTTTCGCTGCCGCCGGCCTCGATCACCAGTCCGGCCGTCGACAGCAGGTGACCGAGATACGGGATGCCGCCACCTTTGCGGAGCTGACCGCGGTGCAGGTCGGCCGCGTACAGCAGGGCCTGATCGAACTTCACGGTCAGGCGGGTGGTCCTCGGTGCGGTCACTGGCGGTCTCCTCCCCCATCCCCTGTCGCCCATCCACTGTCGCAGAGCAGGGTCGGTACCGCGACGATTCGAATCCAGATACATTCATGTGCTATGCATATTTGGTGGCTTCATCCAGGTACGACGATCTCGATGAGCTGCTGACCCGGATCCTGATCACCCGGCAGCGGCCGGACTGGCGACGCCGACTGCTCGACAGCGCCGGCCCGGTGACCTCCATGTCGTCCCTGCGGGCGCTGCGCGCCGTCGAACTCCGCGAGCGCGCCGGCCAGGCGGCGTCGATCGGCGACGTCGCCGAATTCCTGGCGGTCGACCACTCCACCGCCAGCCGCACCGTGTCCGCGATCGTCGTCGCCGGGTTGCTGACCAAACAACCCGCCGCCGACGATCAGCGCCGGACGGTGCTCACCCTCACCGATGTCGGCCGCAAGACGCTGGCGCAGGTCACCGAGCGGCGTCGGGAGATGGTGACCGAGGTGGTCGCCGACTGGCCGGACTCCGACGTCGACACCCTGGTCTCGCTGCTGCAGCGGCTGGCCACCGATCTCGAACGCGGGGTGAGCCAGTGAGCACGAGCCCCGCCACCACCACCACCGCGGCAACCGATCCGGCCCCGCCCCGCGGCGCCCTCGGGTTGATGTTCGACCCGGTGTTCGGCGGGCTGTTCTGGGGCAAGATCCTGTCGGTCGTCGCGGTGTGGACGCACGGCATCGTCGCGGCGATCACCATGTTCAACGCGACGGGCTCGGCCGTGATGGTCGGCCTGGTGGGGGTCGCGCAATTCGGGCCGCAGCTCATCCTCACCCCGATCAGCGGCAAGTGGGCCGACGTCGGCAATCAGGCCCGGCAGATCCTGCTCGGCCGGCTCCTGTGCACCGCCGGGTCCGGGCTGATCGCGGCGTGGCTGTTCCTCAGCCCGCACATGCAGGGCGTCGCCGTAGCGGTGCCGATCCTGATCGGCACGACGCTGGTCGGCTTCGGGTTCGTGGTCGGCGGTCCGGCGATGCAGTCGATCGTGCCGAGCCTGATCCGCCCCGGCGAGCTGTCCACCGCGATGGCGCTCAACAGCCTTCCGATGACCGTCGGCCGCATCGCCGGCCCGGCGGTCGGCGCCTACATCGCCGCGAGTTTCGGCGCCCCCACCGCATTCGCGGTGAGCTGCGTGTTGCATCTGCTGTTCGCGCTGATCCTGGTTGCTCTACCGTTCCCGGCCCAGACGCCCCAGCCTGCCGGCACCGATTACCGGGTCCGCACGGCGTTGCGCCACGTCTGGCGGGACCGACCGCTGCTGCTGGCACTGCTGGCGGTGACCACGGTCGGGTTCGCCTCCGACCCGTCCATCACGCTGGCGCCGTCGCTGGCCGACAACCTCGGCGGCGGCAGCGAGTTGGTGGGCGCGTTGTCCGCGGCGTTCGGGATCGGCGCGGCCGCCGGAATGGCCACCCTGGCGTTGCTGCGGGGCCGGCTGGCCTCCGCGCGGGTGTCGGTGATCGGGTTGTGGCTGCTGGGAGCCGGCAGCCTGGTCCTGGCGCTGAGCACCGTCACGGCGGTCGCGTTGGCCGGCTTCGTGGTGGCCGGGGTGGGCTTCGGCTGGGCGATGACGGGGCTGAGCACCGTGGTGCAGGAACGCGCCCCCGACGAACTGCGCGGCCGCATCATGGCGTTGTGGCTGGTCGGCTTCCTGGGCTCGCGGCCGATCGCGGCGGCCGTGTTGGGCGGCACCGCCGACACGATCTCGGTGGCGGCGGCGTTCGCGCTGGCCGCACTGTCGGTGGCGGTGATCGCGGTGTTGTGCCGGCCGGCGACGCTGGGCCGCCCGGCCCCGTTCGAACCGGTGCCCGTCGGCGGCGGTAGCACCGGCGCCGACCGGGCCAGGAGCAACATGGTCGTCACCAACCCCGCCGAGCTGTGATTGAGGTCACTTTCGTGTTCGGATAACAGGTTTCGGGTCGAGTTAATTCGGAAAGAGCGGTATGAGTGGACCCGAGAGCACGTGCACCGGAAAGTGCGCAGGAGGAGATCGCCGTGGATGTCTCGACGGCAGAAGTTGACCGCCAGGCACTGATCAAGCGGCTGAAGTCGTTGGTCACCGTGCCGATGACGGGCGACGAGACCGCCGCCGTGCGTTCGGTCAAAGCGCAGTACAAGGAGAAGACGAACGTCGACCTGCGCGACGAGGTCGCCCTCGAATGGGTGCGGGAAGCCCGCGCCGCCAACAACTGACCCGGTTTCCCCGGGTCTGTCGGGGTCACGGCCTATCGTGACTCCCGATGGCACTTCATCTGCACCGGGCCGAACGCACTGATCAGCTCGCCGACGGCCTGGCCGCTCTGCTGTCGGAACCGCTCGATGATCCGTTCGTCGAAGAACTCGTCATCGTGCCGGCCAAGGGTGTGGAGCGCTGGCTCAGCCAGCGGCTCTCCCACCTCGTCGGCCGCGGTGCCGACGGCAATTCCGACGGGGTGTGCGCCGGGGTGGCGTTCCGCAATCCGCACTCGCTGATCGCCGGGTTGACGGGCCCGCTCACCGGCGCCGCCGACGACGATCCGTGGGCGCCCGAGGCGATGGTGTGGCCGCTGCTCGAGGTCATCGATGCCAGCTGCACCGAGGACTGGTGCAGCACGCTGGCCACCCACCTCGGGCATTTCGAGACCGGCGCCGAACGTGAGCTGCGGCAGGGCCGCCGCTACGCGGTGGCCCGCCGGCTGGCCGGACTGTTCGCCTCCTACGCCCGGCAACGCCCCCAGCTGCTCATCGACTGGCTGGCCGGTGAGGTCGGCGACCTCGATTCCGATCTGCGCTGGCAGCCGCCGCTGTGGCGGGCGCTGGTGGATCGTGTCGACGCCGACCCACCACATGTGCGGCACGCCGAAGTGCTTGCCCGGCTGCGCGAGTCGCCCGTCGAGGAGTTGCCGCCGCGGTTGTCGCTGTTCGGTCACACCCGGCTGCCGAGCACCGAGATCGAACTGCTCGAAGCCCTGGCAACCCACCATGAGTTGCACCTGTGGCTGCCGCACCCCAGCAACGAGCTGTGGACCCGCCTCGCCGGGCACACCGGGCCGGTGCCGCGCCGCGCCGACCTGACCCACCGTGAGGTGGGTCATCCGCTGCTGGCGACGCTGGGCCGCGATCTGCGGGAACTGCAGCGCAGCCTGCCCGCGGAGCGGGCCACCGACGAATTCCTCGGCGCCCCGGGCCCGGAGACCGACGCCGGCCGGCCGGACACGCTGTTGGGCTGGCTGCAGTCCGACATCGCCGCGAACGCGGTCCGCCCGGCGGGCCGGGTGCTGCGCCCGGACGACGACAGCGTGCAGGTGCACAGTTGTCACGGCGCGGCCCGGCAGATCGACGTGCTGCGGGAGGTGCTGCTCGGGCTGCTCGCCGAGGACGAGACGCTCGAGCCGCGCGACATCGTGGTGATGTGCCCGGACATCGAGACCTACGCGCCGCTGATCATGGCCGACTTCGGGCTCGGCGACGTGGTGCACGGCGCGCACCCGGCGCACCGGCTGCGGGTGCGGTTGGCCGACCGGGCGCTGGTGCAGACCAACCCGCTGCTGGGGGTGGCCGCGCAGCTGCTGCAGTTGGCCGGCGGCCGGGCCACCGCCGGCGAGGTGCTCAACCTCGCGCAGGCCGCGCCGGTGCGGGCGCGGTTCGGGTTCACCGACGACGACCTCGAGGACATCACCCGCTGGGTTCGGCAGGCCAACATCCGGTGGGGCTTCGACACCGAGCACCGCCGGCCGTTCGGCGTCGAGTTCATCCAGAACACCTGGCGATTCGGGGTGGACCGGGTGCTGGCCGGGGTGGCGATGTCCGACGACGCGCACTCCTGGGTCGGCACCACCCTGCCGCTCGACGATGTCAGCAGCAACCGGGTGGAGCTGGCCGGTCGGCTCGCCGAGTACGTCGAGCGGCTGCACCGCACGGTGGGCGCCCTGACCGGAACGCAGCCGCTGCACGCCTGGCTCACCGCGCTCACCGAGGGGGTGGACCTGCTCACCCGCGTCGATGACGAGGACGCGTGGCAGGTCAGCCAACTGCACCGGGAGTTCGGCGACATCCTGGCCAAGGCGGGCCCGCGCGCCGACATGCCGTTGCGGCTGCCGGACATCACCGCGCTGCTGGAGCGGCAGCTGGCCGGCCGGCCCACCCGGGCGAATTTCCGCACCGGCACCCTGACCGTGTGCACGATGGTGCCGATGCGGTCGGTTCCGCACCGGGTGGTGTGCCTGGTCGGCCTCGACGACGGGGTGTTCCCGCGGGTCGGTGTGGTCGACGGCGACGACGTGCTGGCCCGCGATCCGATGACCGGGGAGCGCGACGTCCGGTCCGAGGACCGGCAGCTGCTGCTCGACGCGATCTGCGCGGCCACCGAGAAGCTGGTGATCACCTACACCGGCGCGAACGAGTACTCGGGGCAGGTCCGTCCGCCGGCGGTGCCGCTGGCCGAACTGCTCGACACCCTCGACCGCACCACCGAGGAACCGGTGCGCGACCGGTTGGTGGTACAGCATCCGTTGCAGCCGTTCGATGTCCGCAATGTCGAGCCCGGCGGCCTGATCCCCGGAGTGCCGTTCACCTTCGACTCCACGGTGCTCAACGCGGCCCGCATCCGCGCCGAGGACCGCGCCGCCCGGCCGCCGTTCGTCTCCGGGCCGCTGGCCCCGCCCCCGCCCGAGGACGTGCTGCTCGCCGACCTGCTGGCGTTCTTCAGGGATCCGGTCAAGGGGTTCTTCCGGGCGCTGGACTACACGCTGCCCTGGGAGGTCGACGGTGTCGACGACGCGATGCCGGTCGACCTCGACGCGCTGGCGGAGTGGACGGTCGGCGACCGGATGCTCGACGATCTGCTGCGCGGGATGCGGCCCGAGGACGCCCGCGACGCCGAATGGCGCCGCGGCACCCTACCGCCCGGCCGGCTCGGTTGGCGCAAGGCCGGTGAGATCCTCGACCAGGCAGTGGAATTGGCGCGGACGGCGCACCAGTACCGGGACGAGCCGCCGCGGGCCTGTGACGTCGACATCGACCTGGGCGGTGGTCGTCGGCTCACCGGCACGGTGGCGCCGGTGTTCGGGCAGCGGTTGGTGTCGGTGACGTACTCGAAGCTCGACGGCCGGCACCTGCTGCAGCCGTGGATCTCGTTGCTGGCGTTGTACGCCCACGATCCGCACACCGCGTGGTCGGCGGTGTGCGTGGGGCGGCGCAAACGCGGCACCACTCCGCGGGAGGAGCTGGTGGGCCGGCCCGACGGGTCCCCGGTGGAGCTGCTGCGGGATCTGGTGGCGATCTACGACGCCGGCCGGCGCGAACCGCTGCCGCTGCCGGTCAAGACCAGCTTCGCCTGGGCCGAGGCCCGTCATTCCGGTGGCGACCCGGAACGCGCGGCGCTGTACAGGTGGCGGTCGAACAACTATCCCGGCGAGGATCAGGAACCGGCGCACGTGCGGGCATGGGGACGCAACGGCCGGCCGGCCTGGCTGCAGGACCTCATGCAGCCGCTGCGGCCGGGTGAGGAATCCGCCGGCGAAACCCACCGGCTCGGAGCGTATTCCATGCGGCTGTGGGGGCCGCTGTTGCGGGCGATGGACGGGCCGCGCTGATGTCCGGCACCCTGACCGAACCGATGACGCCGTTCGATCTGACCGGTCCGCTGCCGGCCGAGCGCACCACCACCGTGCTGGAGGCCAGCGCCGGCACCGGCAAGACGTTCGCGCTGGCCGGCCTGGTCACCCGCTACCTGGCCGAGGGGAGGGCCCGGCTGGATCAGATGCTGCTGATCACGTTCAGCCGGTCGGCCACCCAGGAGCTGCGCGACCGGGTCCGCCGTCAGATCGTCGAGACGGTGGAGGCGTTCGACGATCCGGAGCGGGCCGCCGGCAACGAGTTGATCCGGCATCTGATCACCGGCCCGGACGCCGAGGTGCGCCGGCAACGGCTGCGGGATGCGCTGGCCGATTTCGACGCCGCGACGATCGCCACCACTCATCAGTTCTGCCAGCTGGTGCTGCGGTCGCTGGGCGTGGCCGGGGACACCGACACCGGGATGGAGCTGGTGGAGAGCCTCGACGAGCTGGTGGTCGAGATCGTCAACGACCTGTACCTGCGTCATTTCGCCGGCGACCGCGACGATCCGCTGCTCAGCTACGCCGACGCGCTGACGCTGGCGCGGGAGGTGGTCGAACATCCGGCCACCGAACTGCGGCCACGCGATCCGGAGCCGGACAGCCGCGCCGCGGTGTGCCTGGCCTTCGCTGAGGATGTGCTGGCCGAGCTGGATTCGCGGAAACGGCAGCGCCGGATCCTCGGCTACAACGATCTGCTCACCCGGCTGGCCGACGCGCTGGAGGCCGACGGCTCCCCGGCACAGCTGCGGATGCATCAGCGCTGGCCGATCGTGATGGTCGACGAGTTCCAGGACACCGACCCGGTGCAGTGGCGGGTGATCGACCGGGCGTTCTCCGGACGCTCCACGCTGGTGCTCATCGGCGACCCCAAGCAGGCGATCTACGCGTTCCGCGGCGGCGACATCATCACCTATCTGAAGGCCGCGGAAACCGCCGGCGCCCGTTACACATTGGCCACCAACTGGCGCAGCGACAGCGCGCTGGTGGACCGGCTGCAGGCGGTGCTCGGCGGCGCCGAACTCGGTGATCCGCGCATCGTGGTGCACCGCGTCGACGCCCATCACCGCGGTTCCCGGCTGGCCGGTGCGCCCTGCGGCGACCCGTTCCGGCTGCGGGTGGTGCGCCGCGCCGGCTTCGGGATCAGCGGCGCCAAGACCATCGGCATCGACACGCTGCGCAGCCACATCGGCCGGGATCTGGCCGCCGACATCTCCGCCCTGCTGGCCAGCGGTGCGACGTTCGACGGGAAACCGCTGCAGGCCGCGGACATCGCGGTGATCGTGGAGACCCACAAGGATGCCCGCGCCTGCTATGACGCGCTGTGTCAGGCCGGGATCCCGGCGGTGTACACCGGCGACTCGGACGTGTTCGGCTCGCCGGCCGCCGAGGACTGGCTGTGCCTGTTGGAGGCGTTCGATCAGCCGCACCGGCCGGGGATGGTGCGCGCCGCCGCGGCCACCATGTTCTTCGGGGAGACGGCCGAGAGCCTGGCGGCCGGCGGCGACGCGCTCACCGACCGGGTGGCCGACACGTTGCGGGAGTGGGCGGCACACGCCCGGGAACGCGGTGTCGCCGCGATATTCGAGGCGGCGAAGCTGAGCGGCATGGGTGACCGGGTGCTGTCGTGGGCCGACGGGGAACGGCACATGACCGATCTGGCGCACATCGCGCAGCTGCTGCAGGAGGCGGCGCACCGCGACCACCTCGGCCTGCCGGCGCTGCGGGACTGGTTGCGGGCCCGCCGCGAGGAGACCTCCGGCGGCGCCACCGAACGGTTCCGGCGGTTGGACACCGATGCCGCGGCGGTGCCGGTGATGACGGTGTTCGCGGCCAAGGGGCTGCAGTTCCCGGTGGTGTATCTGCCGTTCGCGTTCAATCGTCATGTCCGCAAACAGGAGTTGGTGCTCTACCACGAGGACGACGGCACCCGCTGCCTGCACATCGGCGGCAGCGACAGCCCGGACCACCCACAGGTCGCCCAGCGGGGCCGCGACGAGGACGCCAGCGACGACGGCCGGCTCACCTATGTCGCACTGACCAGGGCGCAGGCCCAGGTGGTGGCGTGGTGGGCGCCGTCCTGGGATGAACCCAACGGCGGGTTGTCCCGGCTGCTGCGGGGCCGGCGGCCCGGTGAACGTTCTGTGCCGCACCGCTGTCCGGACGACAGGATCACCGACGACCAGGCGTGGGAGCGGCTGCGGGAGTGGGAGGCCGCGGGCGGGCCGGTGCTGGAGGAGTCGCTCCCCCGGCCGGTGACCGCCCTGCCCCCGGAACCGACACCCACCGAGTTGGGCGCCCGGCATTTCCACCGCAGCATCGACACCGACTGGCGGCGCACCTCCTATTCGGGTCTGCTGCGGGCCTCGCAGTCGGACGGCGGCGTGGCGGCTTCCGGGTCACCGGGGGTGACCAGCGAGCCGGAGGTGGCCGAACTCGATGACGAGGTCGGCGAGATCCCGTTGACCCCGGCCACCGACGGCGCCGAGGTGCCGTCCCCGATGGCCGGGCTGCCCACCGGGGCGAAGCTCGGCACGCTGGTGCACGCGGTGCTGGAGACCGCCGACCCGTTCGCGCCGGATCTGGCCGCCGAACTTGCCGATCGGGTCCGCGAACACGCCGTGTGGTGGCCGGTCGATGTACCCGCCGAGGAGCTGGCGGCCGCACTGGTGCCGGTGCACGACACCCCGCTGGGGCCGTTGGCGCCCGGGCTGACGTTGCGACAGATCGGGTTGCGGGATCGGATGCGGGAGATGGAGTTCGAGTTCCCACTGGCCGGCGGGGACGCCCGCGACGCGGCGCCCGACATCCGGCTGGCCGATGTCGGCGATCTGCTCGGCGCCCACCTGCCCGAGGACGATCCGCTGGCCTGCTACGCCGAGCGGCTCACCGGCACCGGGCTGGGCAGGCAGCCGTTGCGCGGATATCTGACCGGTTCGGTCGACGCGGTGCTGCGCATCCCGGCCGGGGACGATCACCGCTATCTCGTCGTGGACTACAAGACGAACTGGCTGGGACCGGTGGACCGACCGTTGACCGCCGCCGACTACACCCGGCCGCGTCTGGTCGAGGCGATGCTGCACTCCGACTATCCGCTGCAGGCCCTGCTGTACAGCGTTGTGCTGCACCGGCTTCTGCGGTGGCGGCTGCCGGCGTACACACCCGAGGAGCACCTCGGCGGGGTGCTGTATCTGTTCCTGCGCGGTATGTGCGGGCCGGACACCCCGGTCGTCGACGGGCATCCGGCCGGGGTGTTCAGCTGGCAGCCACCGGCCGGGCTGGTGGTGGCGCTGTCGGATCTGCTCGATGCCGGGAGGACGGCCGAATGAGCGCGCCCACCGAGATCGATGCGCTGTCGTGGCGGTTCCCGGTCGGGGCCGACGGACTGCTGCGGGAGTTCGCCGAGGCCGGCGTGATCGAGACCGCCGATGTACAGGTGGCGCGGCGGTTGTGCGAGCTCGGCGGGGAACCCGACGAGCGGGTGGCGCTGGCCGTGGCGTTGGTGGTGCGGGCGTTGCGCGGCGGGTCGGTGTGTGTGGACCTGTCGGCGGTGGCCGGGCAGATCGGGAGGCCCGAGCTGCCGTGGCCGTCGCCGTCGGCGTGGCTGGACGCCGTGGCGGCCAGCCCGCTGGTCACCGCGTCGGCGCTGCGGGTCGACGGCCGGCTGGTGTATCTGGACCGGTACTGGCGGGAGGAACAGCAGGTCTGTGAGGACGTGCTGACGCTGGTCACGGCGCGGCCCCCGGGCACCGCACCCGCCTCCGAGCGACTTTTCCCGGCCGGATACGAGGAACAGCGGGCCGCCGCGGATGTGGCCTTGTCGCAGGGGCTCACGGTGCTGACCGGCGGGCCGGGCACCGGCAAGACCACCACGGTCGCGCGGCTGCTGGCGTTGATCGCCGAGCAGGCCGCGGCGGCGGGGCGCCCACCGCTGCGGATCGCGTTGTCGGCGCCGACGGGCAAGGCCGCCGCCCGGTTGCAGGAGGCGGTGCAACTGGAGGTCGACAGGCTGGACCTGGTGGACCGGCGCCGGCTGTCCGGGTTGCAGGCGACGACTCTGCACCGGCTGCTCGGGCCGCGGCCGGATTCGTCGTCGCGGTTCCGGCATCACCGCGCGAACCGGTTGCCGCATGACGTGATCGTGGTGGACGAGACGTCGATGGTGTCGCTGACGATGATGGCGCGGCTGTTGGAGGCGGTCCGCCCGGATGCGCGGGTGCTGCTGGTGGGGGATCCGGATCAGTTGGCGTCGGTGGAAGCCGGTGCGGTGCTGGCGGATCTGGTGGACGGGTTGTCGGCCCGCTCGGACACCCGGGTGGCGGCGCTGCTGACGTCGCACCGGTTCGGCGAGTCGATCGGGGCGCTGGCGGCGGCGATCCGGGCCGGGGACGCCGATGCGGTGGTCGAGGTGTTGCGCGCCGGCGGTGAGCACATCGAGTGGGTCGACACCGAGGAGCCGGCCGAGGCGTTGCGCGCCGTGGTGGAACCGCATGCGCTGCGGCTGCGGCAGGCCGCGGTGCTGGGCGACCGGGATCGGGCGCTGGCCGCGTTGGACGAGCATCGGCTGTTGTGCGCGCATCGCCGCGGCCCGTACGGGGTGACGTATTGGAATCGGCAGACCGAGCGCTGGTTGTCGGAGGCGACCGGCGAGCCGATCTGGTCGGCCTGGTATGTCGGGCGGCCGGTGCTGGTGACCGCCAACGATTACGGGCTACGCCTCTACAACGGTGACACCGGGGTGACGGTGGCCGGTGACGACGGGCTGCGGGCGGTGATCGCCGGGGCGGCCGGGCGGGTGGAGTTCGCCACCAGCCGGCTCTCCGAGGTGGACACCATGCACGCGATGACCATCCACAAGAGTCAGGGCAGCCAGGCCGACGAGGTGACGGTGCTGCTGCCGCCGGAGGATTCCCGGCTGCTGTCGCGGGAGCTGTTCTACACCGCGGTCACCCGGGCGAAGTCGCGGGTGCGGATCGTCGGGCCGGAGGCGTCGCTGCGTCAAGCGGTGCGGCACCGGGTGGTGCGGGCCAGCGGGCTGGCCCGCCGGCTCAGTGCGTGAGGATTCGAATGTCGGGTGTGTCTCGGTGGTGTCGGGTGAGTCTTGATGGTGTCGGGTGAGTCTTGGTGGTATCGACCGTGCGCGCTGTGCGTTGACCGTGCGCACTGTGCGTCGAAAGTGAACGGACCGCGGTGTTTCGGCCGAAATCCCGCCGCACGCGCACGCTGGGATCGCTGACCGCACCCTCACCACCGTGAACGCACGCTCAAGGCCCGGCGACGGCTGCGGGTGTCAACCCCTCAGGCGTTCAGCACATCAGACCGAGGAAGACGGCCAAGGTCATGAGTGCGATCACCAAGGCCAGCGTGGTCTGCCCCAACGATGTCGCGACCACGATGCCGGCGATGGCGCAGATGACGATCAGGACGAGCAGCGCGCCCAGTAACCACCGACCGTCGACCGACGAACCACCGGGCCGCGGGGAGACGACCTTTGATCGATCCACCGAACGATCGCGTGCACCAACCATGCCACCCTCCCTGGTGTGATCTACCTCACACCATCGTCCCATATGTGACCTGGATAATAGCCGATGCGGTGCGGGTCGTCAGCGAGTCGTGCCCCCGCCGATGCTGAAACGTCACGACCGCCGGACACGATGACATGTTCGGATCCGCCGACGACAGGGGTGTGCACTATGGATTCGATGACGCGGGGTTCGGGGCCACTGGGTTCGGGGACGAGGGCATCTGCGTTCGTGGGCCGGGTCGGCGCCCTGGCGGTGGCGCTCGGGGTCGGGGTGGCCGTCGCCACCGGTGGCACCGCAGTGGCCTGGGCCGACAGCGGCTCGACCGCGTCATCGAGCTCGTCGCAGGACAGCTCTTCGAAGTCAAACCCCGCCCAGACCCGGTCGAGCGCCAAGTCCGGCATCGGGTCCGGGGCCGGCTCGGGCCCGGGGAGCCGGCTGGACCGCCCGGCGTCACGGGCGCCTCTCGGTGGATCGGGTGCTGATTCGTCGGCCACCGAGCAGACCGGCGCGCGGGAGCGCACCGGTTCGGTCTTCGGCTCCGGCCGCACCGGTGCGGTGTCATCGGGGACCTCAGCGGGGAGATCAGCGGGGATGCCAGCGGGGACGTCACTCACCGGCCGGCTGGCTGATTCGGTGCGGGATGCGGTCAAGCCGTGGCGGCCCGCCACCACCCGATCGACTGCCCCCACCCCCGTCGAGACTCCCGCCGAGGCGAACCCCGAGGCGCAGCCCGACGCTCACGCCGGCTCCCCCGGTGAGTCCACCGCCCCGGAGACTCAGCCGGCACCGTCGAGCCGCGGCATCCGCAGCATGACCGCGGTGCTGCCGGACACCGAATCGACGAACACCGAATCAACGAACACCGAATCGACGGTGCAGCACGACGACTCCGAGCGGCGGAGCTCTCTCCGCAGTACCGCGGCCTCGGTACCCGAACTGTCGACCCCGGTTCGGCTTGCCGATGCCACCGCGGTCCGCGCGCTCTCCGAGCGCCTCACCGAGCGACGCTCGGTCACGCTGGAGTCGGTCCGCGCCTCCACCGACGTCGCCGCGACGACGGCGCTCACCTCCGCGGCGAGTGTGGCCGCGGCAACTGTCGAACCGGTCGCCCTCATCACCGCCGCACCCGAGGCCACACCGGCTGTCGACGCCGAGCAGCCGGCGGCGCCCCGGCTGGTGACCGGGCTGTTGGCGGCGGTGGGGTTGGCGCCGTTCACGGCCAACAGCCCACTGGCCCCGGCACAGTCGACGCCGCTGCTGGCGTTGCTGGGCTGGGCCCGCCGCGAAACCGACCGCGCCTACACGCAACAGGCGCGCTCGCTGGTGACGGCGCGTCCGGCCGTGGTGTCCACCGCCGCGGTGGTGGATCCGCTGCCCGCCGACCTCATCGGGGAGACCGAGAGGATCGGCCGCATCACCGGTCCCGGCATCACCGACGGACCCAACCGTCTCAACATCTACGGCACCGACCTCGGAATCATGTGGGACATGGGCGAATGGTGCGGTCAGCGTGCCGTCCATGTGGTGTTCGGCGACACCTTCTCGGGGCCCAACATGTCCGGCGACTGGATCTCGAACGCGATCATGATCAGCACCTCCCGGACGCTGTACGAGAATCCGGCCGGGTTCCTCGAACAGACCGGCCCGGCGTTCCAGTTCATCCCGGGTGGACAGCTCTTGAGCTGGTTCTTTCCCGCCGAGGTGACGGTCATCCCGACCGCAGGTGTGCATGCCAACGGCACCCAGTACGTCAACTACATGTCGGTGCGGCAATGGGGAGTGCCGGGCTCGTGGACCACGAACTTCTCGGCGATCTCGCGGTACGACCAGGCCACCGACACCTGGGTGACGGTGCCGTCGTCGGTCCGCTCGGCGGGCTGGCTGCGGTCGTCCACGCCGTATCGCGCGGGGGATCAGAACTTCCAGCAGATGGCCTATGTGCTGCAACCCGTGGATCAGGTCGGCGAGGACGGGGTCCGCTATGTGTACGCGTTCGGCACCCCGTCCGGCCGGCAGGGGTCGGTGCATCTGTCACGGGTGCCCGAGGAGCACATCACCGATGTGAGCAAGTACGAGTACTGGGACGGCAACGCATGGGTCAGCAGCGCCGCGCACGCCGCTCCGATCATCGGCGAATCCACCCGGTCGGCCGGCCTGTTCGGCTTCATCATCGACTGGGCCAACGACCCGAATGTGTTCGGCGGCTACCTCGGCGGGCTGTTCGGCGCCAAGACCGGCGGCAACGTCGGTGAGATGTCGGTGCAGTACAACGAATATCTGGGCAAGTACGTGATCCTGTACGGCAACGGCAGGACCAACAACATCGAGATGCGGATCGCCGACAGTCCCGAGGGCCCGTGGTCGGATCCGATCATCCTGGCGACGCCGCAGCAGTATCCCGGCCTGTACGCCCCGATGATCCACCCGTGGTCGGGCACCGGCTATCTGCTCGACGAAAATGGCGACCCGGACCCCGAATCGCTGTACTGGAACATGTCGATGTGGGGTCCGTACAACGTGTACCTGATGCAGACGGACCTCTCGTCGCTGGTGGAGGTCTGACCGTCGCCGGCACCTGGCGGCGGGGCAGAATTGCGGTCGCCATGACCGAACCGTCGCCGCCCGCCAGTCGGTGGCCGCACATCCTGCGGCTCGCCGCGTTCGCCGGGTTCCTGTTCACCCTGTTCTATCTGGTCGCGGTGGTCCGGGTGATCGACGTCGACGGGGTGCGCGGCGCGATCGCGGCGGCGGGCCCGGTGGCGCCGCTGGTCTACGTGGTGGTGTCGGCGGTGCTCGGCGCGGTATTTGTGCCGGGCCCGATTCTGGCGGCCGGCAGCGGACTGCTGTTCGGCCCGCTGCTGGGCACCTTCGTCACCCTGGGCGCGACGGTGGGCACGGCGACGGTCAGCTGCCTGCTGGGCCGCCGCGCCGGCCGCAGCAGTGCCCGCGCCCTGCTCGGAACCGATCGGGCGGACCGCCTCGATGCGCTGATCGACCGGCGCGGGTTGTGGGCCGTCGTCGGGCAGCGGTTCATTCCCGGCGTGTCGGATGCGATGGCGTCGTATGCGTTCGGCGCATTCGGCGTTCCGTTGTGGCAGATGGCGGTTGGCGCATTCATCGGATCGGCGCCGCGGGCGTTCGTCTACACCGCGCTCGGCGCGTCGATCGGTGACCTGTCGGCGCCGTTGGCCTACACCGCGATCGCGGTGTGGTGTGTGATCGCCATCGTCGGAGCGTTCGCCGCGCGGCAGGGCTTCCGCAGCTGGCAGGCGACCGCGCGTCCTCGCGACGTCCGGCCGTAACGACGTCGGCTCCAGCGACGATGACCCTTACAGCAACGTCGGTTTCGCCAGTCGCGGAGGACGCATGGGCAACGGGTGGAAGAGCGTCGCAGCGGCAGTGACTTTCGCGGTCATGCTGGCTCTCGGCGCGGAGCTCTCGATCGCACCGGCCGCCGCACAGCCGGCCACCGCTGCGGTGAAGGACTTCTCCAAACCGGCCATCGTGGTGCTCGGTTACGGGCTGAATCCGGACGGCACCATGCGTCCCCTGCTGCGTCGCAGGGTGCTGGCGGGGCTGACTGTCGCGCAGTTCTTTCCGCAGTCGCCGATCATCGTGACCGGCGGCAATCCCCGCAACGGCGTCACCGAGGCGGCGGCCATGCGCCGGATGTTGTTGATGCTCGGTTTCCCCGATCACCGGATCATCGTCGAGGACCGCGCCAACAGCACGGTGCAGAACGCCCGGTTCTCGGTGCCGCTGGCCGAACAGGCCGGAGCGACGGGCATCATCCTGGTGACCTCATCGACGCACCAGGGCCGCGCCGACCGGAACTTCGCCGACGAGGGCGCGAACATCCTTGCCACCGTGAGCTATCCGGACGGCAGCCCGGAGGTCAACGTCGTTCAGTTCACCCGGGATGTGATCAGCCCGTTCGTCAACGTCGGGTAGCTCACCAGAGCACCGCGACCGCGGCGGCCGCGAACGACAGCACGCCGGCGGTCACGAACAGCGGCCGGGGCACCGGGTTGCCGGTCCGGCGCTGATGTGCGCCACCGATGCCGAGCACCGCGCCGAGTGCGACGAGGAGGACCAGCTTCAGCCCGATCTTCGGGTAGTTCAGCACGATGCCGGCGGGCCACGGGGCCGCCAACGCCAGCCCGGTGATCAGCGACAGCAGCAGGCCGTAATCCATCAGCCGGGTGGTACGGAACCGTCGCGCCACCGCCTCTGCCGTCCAGGCGCCGAAGGTCACCGCGAAGCCGACGATGTGCAGCAAGACAACTACATCGCGTAGTAGTTCCATGCCCCCGAGCCTACGCCAGGTGTGTCGGTGCGTCGTCGTACGGTCAGGCCATGGCGACGGCAAAGGGGGGGAGCCGGCGGTAGCGGCGTCGCGTTCGTGGCGGCGCTGGCGCTGGTCATCTGCTTGATGGTGGAGTTCTTCTGGTGGGTGCTCGGGGCGGCCGTGCTGGTCGGCGTGGTTTTCGCAGTCCGCAGACTGGCGCCGCGGATCCGGGGGCGTCTGGACGACGCCGCCGAGCGCCGGGCCGAGCTGGCCCGCCGCGCCGATGAGCAGCACCGCTGGATCATCCACGGCGACGACCGGGGCGTCTACGGCCCGGACGGCGCCGACGCCATGCGCAAGGTCTCCCCGCCCCCGCCGGCGGCGGCGTTCCTCGACGAGCCTCCGCCGGATTTCCCGGAGGTGGCCTCGGTCGTTCACTCCTGGTTCGAGCTGACCGAGCTGCTCGAGAAGAAGCCGCCGTGCTGGCGGTGGGCCGCGTTCGCCTCGGTGCTGGTACAGCGGCGGGCACCGCTGCAGGACCGGCTGCGTGACAGCGCGCTGGGTTTCACCAAGCCCACCGGAGAGCGCCTGATCACCGGGTGGGAGGTCGGCGGGTTCATCGCCGAACTTCTCGACGACTTCATATTGCTGATCGACGGCGTGGAGAGTTTCATGCGCACCCCGGCGTTCACCAACATGTTCGGCGCGCCCGGCGATGAGGGCACCGCCGATGCGGACGGCATCGTGCACACCGCGCACCGGCTGATGGACTATCACGACCGGTTCCTCGCGCTGTCGGAACGCTGCCGGGAAGCGCACGCGGCCAGCCGCTACATCGAGCTGCTGAAGGACTGCGCCCGGCTCACCGACGCGCCGTTGCGGGGCTTCCAGCGGTTCATCGACGATTTCGTGGCCCGGGTCGAGGAGATGCCGGTTCTGCTGCGCTACGCGACCGGCACCGTCGAGGTGGAACCGATCGTCCTGCACATCGACTCCGACGACGCACTGCTGAGACGGATCGTCAAGCAGATCAACAAGATCCCGAACAACTGAACGCTCCCCGGTTCGTTCACGCCGCGGCGATCCGGTGGACGACACTCCGGCGGGTGCGCGTCGATCACCGTGTGGCCGCGCCATACTGGAGCCGTGCCCGAACTCAACGTCCTCGGTGGGCCGCTGCAGGTGTGCGGCACGGAGCCGATGACCGGCTTCTACCGGGACGGCTGCTGCTCCACCGGCCCGCAGGATCTGGGCCGGCACACGATCTGCGCGGTCGTCACCGCGGAATTCCTCGCACATCAGCGCGCGATCGGCAACGATCTGTCCACGCCGCGGCCCGAGTATCGGTTCCCGGGCCTGACCCCCGGCGACCGCTGGTGCGTCACCGCGTTGAACTGGCTGCGCGCCTACGAGGACGGCTACGCGGCGCCGGTGGTGCTGGCCGCCACCCACGAAGCCACCCTCGAGGTGGTGCCGCTGGAGGCGCTGCAGAAGTACGCCGTCGACGTGCCCGACGATCCCAGCGGCCTCTGACCGAGGTCCTCCCCCAGCCCCGGTGGGGCGGGTACCGGCCCACCGACAGGATCCGTCGAGCGGGCCGGGGCTAGAGTGCGGCCATGTCCGGGATCGTTGTCACCGACGAATTCCGCCACGCACTCGATCTGCTCGCCGGCGGCAGCAACCTGTTCCTCACCGGTAAGGCCGGCACCGGCAAGTCGACGCTGATCCGGCTGTTCATGGCCGAGACCGACCGCAATGTCGTCGTGGTGGCACCCACCGGGATCGCCGCGCTCAATGTCGACGGTCACACCATCCACCGGCTGTTCGGGTTCCGCACCACCACGACCCTCGACGACGTCCGGTCCGGCGGCTACCGGCCGGGCCGGTTCACCAGGACGCTGGCGTCGCTGCAGACGCTGATCATCGACGAAGCGTCGATGCTGCGCGCCGACGTGTTCGACATGGTGGCGGCCGCCCTGGGGCGCTACGGCCCGCAGCCGGGCGCACCGTTCGGCGGGGTGCAGGTCGTGCTGGTCGGCGATCTGTATCAGCTGCCGCCGGTGGTCAACGAGCACGAGGCGGTGTTCTTTTCCGGCGCACCGTATTACGAGACGCCGTACTTCTTCTCGGCGCACTCGTTCCGGCGCGGGGACTTCCCCACCGTGTCGCTGACGACGGTGTTCCGCCAGCTCGGGGACGACCGGATGACCGCGATCCTCAACGAGATCCGCGAAGGTGTGCTGCTCGGCCACGCGCAGGAGCAGCTCAACGCCCGCGCCGACAAGGATTTCGTGCCGCCCGACGACGAGTTCTGGTTGACGCTGGCGCCGACCAACCGGCTGGTGACGGCCCGCAACCGCCAACAGCTGGAGCGGCTGCCCGGGGACGAGATGACCCACCACGCCCGCACCTCCGGTGATCTGTCGTTGTTCGACCCGCCGGTCGAGGAGACGCTGCGGTTCAAGGTCGGCGCGCAGGTGATGATGCTCAACAACGACCCGTTCAACCGCTGGGTCAACGGCAGCGTCGGCCGGGTGGTCGGGGTGGGCTACGACCGGCACGGCGCGGTCGTGGAGGTGGAGTTCCGCGACGGGTCGGTCGCCGAGGTGGCGCCCTACACTTGGGAGGCCACCCGGCCGGTGGTGTCCGGTTCGTCGCTGGGCCGGGAGGTCGTCGGCTCCTACACCCAGCTGCCGTTCAAGCCGGCGTGGGCGATCACCATCCACAAGAGCCAGGGCCAGACCCTGGACCGGGTGATCGTCGACCTGTCCGGCGGGATGTTCTCGACCGGCCAGCTGTATGTGGCGCTGAGCCGCTGCACGTCGTTGTCCGGGCTGGTGCTCCGGCGCCCGGTGCTGCCGAAGGATCTGAAGACCGACCGGCGGGTCGCCCGGTTCCTGCGCACCTCGGGCGGTGGGCCGGGTGCCCGGCGCTACTGCGCGCTCGGGCTGTTGACGGTCGGGGACGAGGGGCGGATGTCGCGGCCACGGCCGGTGGAGCTGGCGGTGGCGTTCGACGACGGCACCGCCATCAGCACGTTGATCAACCCGCAGCGCGATCTCGCCGATGCGCGAACGGCGTTCGGGATCAGCGTGTCCGATGTGTTGCTGGCGCCCACGCTGGCCGAGGCGTGGGCCGTGATCGCGCCGATGCTGGCCGGCTGCACCCCGGTCGGGGCCGGGGTGGACGAGCAGCTGGGCCTGGTCGACTTCGAGCTCAAACGGCTCGGCCATGTGACGGCGATGCCGTTGGGGGTCGAGCTGCGCGGGGCGCGGATCACCGGCCGCACCGCACTGGAGCGGGCCCGGTCGGCGTTGGCCGCGCACCGCGGGCTCGACGGGGAGGACGGGTCGTCGGCGTTCGACGAACCGGAATCGGTGGCGTCGTCGGGACTTCTGCTCAGCCGTGACCCCGAGGTGCCGACCCCGGCGGCCGAGCACCTGCCGGGATTGTCGGCACTGCTGCGGGTCAGCCGCGACGTCAGCGCGGTGCTGCTGGGCGAGCCCGCCCCGGCGCACGACCTGGACTCGTCGTGGGATGCCGCGGCCCGGCAGGCGGTGGCCGATCAGCTGCGGGCCGCGGCCGCGCGGGTGGCGCTGCCGGCCGAGGTGGCGGCGCGGCTGGGCGAGGCGGGCCGGCTGCTGGGCGTGCGGTTCGACATCGCGGCGGCCGACGGGCAGCGTCCCGACATCGCGGCCGTGCTGACACCCGGTGCGCGGATCTGTTTCACCGGCACCGTGCAGGACGACACCGGTCGCACCGTCGAGCGCGAGGAGATGGAGAAGCTGGCCGCGTCGGCGGGGTTGACCCCGGTGAAGAACGTGACGAAGACCCGCTGCGATGTGCTGGTCACCGCCGAGGTCGGCACCCAGTCCGGAAAGGCCCGCAAGGCCGCCGAATACGGTAAGCCGGTGTTCTGCGCCGACGAGTTCTTCGCCTGGCTCAACGCCCGCTGACGGTTCAGGTGTCGGTGGCGTCGCGGTGGTGGAAGTGCCGCCACAGCCGCGCGCCGCCCGCGATGGCCACCAGCAGGCCGACACCGCCGATCACGATGCCGGTGAACAGTGACAGGAACATCGGGTCGACGGTGTCGCCCGTCGTGCCGGGCCCGAACATTCCGCCCACCAGGAAGCCGAACAGCGGAGCCAGCACGGCGACGGCCGTGCCCAGCATCATGCCCCACATGCCGGGCGGGGTGGGTTCGAGCACCACGGGACGACCGTCACCTGAAGCCCTGTCGTCTGGAACCCTGTCATCTGGAGCCCTGTCATCTGGGGCTCTACCGAGGCCGGGGTCGGCGCCGGTGTCGGGTTCGTCCACGCCCGGCTCGGGTGCGGTGCTACTCATCGGATCTCACCCTCCTGATGTGGGGAACGCCGTCGCCCGGGGCGTCCTGCTGCAGTCCCTCGGCCCGGATCCGGCGCACCCCTTCGACGAACGGGCCGATGATGTCGATGGGCAACGGGAACACCACGGTGGAGTTCTGATCCGCACCCAGTTCGAGCAGGGTCTGCAGATAACGCAGTTGCAGCGACGCCGGACTCTCGCTGAGGGTCACCGCGGCGTCGCGGAGTTCGGCCGACGCCTGCAGTTCGCCGCGCGCACTGATCACCTTCGCCCGTCGTTCCCGTTCCGCCTCGGCCTCCCGGGCCATCGCGCGCTGCATCATCTCGGGGATCTCGACGTCCTTGATCTCCACGACCTCCACCCTGATCCCCCACGGCTCGGTCTGCCTGGCGATCGAGGCGGCCAGGTCCTCGTTGAGGTCGGCGCGGTGCGCGAGCAGGGTGTCGAGGTCGGCGCGCCCCACCACCGACCGCAGCGTGGTCTGGGCGATCTGCGATGTCGCGACCGCGAAGTTCTCCACCGCCATCACCGATTTCACCGGATCGGTCACCCGGAACAGCACGACGGCGTTGACGCGGGCCGTCACGTTGTCGCGGGTGATGACCTCCTGCGGTGGGATGGTCAGGGTCACCGTGCGCAGGTCGACGCGCACCATCTTGTCGATGCCGGGCAGCACGACGACGATGCCGGGGCCGAGCGGTCCGCGCAGCCGGCCGAGTCGGAACGCCACCCCGCGCTCGTACTCCTTGACGATCCGCAGCGAGGCGACGGCCACCGCCGACACCACCACCGCGAGGACGATGACGACTGCCGGCCACCCGCTCATCAGAACACCTCTCGCGACTGGCCATCCGGTCGGCGATCCGACGCGTAGGAAGTGCGGCGGCGGGATTCCGCCTCGGCCAACCGCTTCCGTTCCTCGAGGTTGTCGTCAAGTGACCGGAACACCACTCCGGCGGGGACGGCCGGCGTGCGGCGCAGGTGTGACCACAGCGGCAGCGACAGCAGTCCGGCCGCCAGCGCACACCCGGCCAACAGCAGCGCCTCCGGCGCGGTGTCGGCCGCCGGTGCCGCGGCCAGCGGCCAGATCACCGCGATCACACTGACGGCACAGGCGATTCCGCGGTGGAAGCGTGCGGCCTCCGAGGCCGGCCAGCTGTCCACCGCGCGGCTCACCTCGCGGCCGTCGTCGGAACCGGTGCAGGTGTGCTTGACCGGGCAGGCGTTGCAGATCGACGGCCGACCGCGGTACCGCATGACCCGGTTGTCCGGATCGAACGAGGTCGGCCACAACCACTGGTCCTGCGGGCACAGCCACGCGTCGTGGTCCTCGTGGTAGACGAACCCGCCGGTGCGGTGCTGCTCGACCTTGGCCGCCGCCCGGCGGGCGAAAGTGTCGATGCCGTAGGCGATCACGACGAGCAGTCCGGAGTAACCGATCGCCAGCCACGCGCCGGCGCCGATGCCCGCGGTCACGGCCCGCCCCTCGGCTCGGCGTCGGGGGTGACCCGGCGGTCGGAGGCGTAGCGGCTGGTGGCGGCGACCGCCAGCCCGGTGCGGTCCTCGGCGGCCTCGGCGTGCTCCTCGACGAACAGTGTCTCGGGCGGCAGCGTGTGGGTGGTCGCCCTGATCCCGTACCGGACGCCCAGCCAGGCGATCCACAGGAACGGCAGCACGCCGCCGAGGATGAACAGGAAGTCCCCGGGCAGGCGCAGCCATTCCAGCACCGCGTTCCCGGTCTGGGTGAGATAGCCCAACGTGCGGGCCTCGTAGTAGCCGTCGTTGACCGAGTGCCACAGCTGCAGCACGCCCAGCGGCAGCAGGGTGGCGAACACCATCCATGCCAGCCCGATGTTGAGGCTCCAGAACGACACCTTGGCCAGTTTGTCGGGCCAGCGTTGCGCCGGGATGATGTAGCGCAACGCGAACAGCGCCAGCCCGACGGCGAGCATGCCGTAGACGCCCATCATCGCGCCGTGCGCGTGGTTGGCGGTCAGCGCGGTGCCGATCTGGTAGTAGGACACGACCGGCAGGTTGATCAGGAATCCGAACACCCCGGCGCCCAGGAAGTTCCAGAAGCCGACCGCGACCAGGAACATCACCGCCCACCGGTGTGGGAACGGGGCGCGGCTGCGCGACTGTTGCCGCGAGCCGAGCTGCAGGAACGTCCACGCCTCGACGGTGAGGAAGGTCAGCGGGATGACCTCCATCGCGGAGAAGAACGCGCCGAGGGCCATGTGTTCGACGGGTGTGCCGGAGAAGTACAGGTGGTGCATGGTGCCGATGACGCCGCCCGCCGAGTAGAGGATGACGTCGAGGAAGATCAACTGGATGGCGATCTTGCGGCGCACCACGCCGAGCATCACGAAGATGTAGGCGACCATGACCGTGGTGAACAGTTCGAGGAAGTCCTCGACCCACAGGTGCACCACCCAGAACCGCCAGAACTCGGCCACCGTCAGATGCGTCTGGGTGGTGGCGAGCATGCCGACCGCGTAGAACGCCGGGATGGCCAGGCCGGCGTACAGGAACAGCCACGGCATGTTCAGTTTGCTCTCGGTCCTCAGCCGGGAGCGGATCGAGCGGAAGATGATCGCGATCCACAGGAACAGCCCGACGACGAGCAGGATCTGCCAGAACCGCGGCAGGTCGAGGTATTCCCACTGTTGGTCGAAGAAGATGGAGCCCTTGGCCCACTCGACGCCGAAGGTGCTCAGCGCGGTACCGGTGAGGGTGCCCGCGACGACGACGAACAGCGCGCCGAGCAGCCCGTAGGCCAGCCAGGACTGCCGTCGCGGTTCCCGCCCGGAGATGATCGGCGCCAGGAAGATGCCCGCCGCCAGGAACGCGGCCGCCGTCCACAGCAGCGACAGCTGCACGTGCCAGGTGCGGGCGAGGTTGAACGGCAGGATCCGCGCGAGGTCCAGCCCGAAGAAGCTGCTGAGGTCGGCGCGGTAGTGCTCGATGGCGCCGCCCAGCACCGCCTGGCCCAGGAACAGCACGGCGACGACGAGGAAGAACCACGCGGTCGCTTTCTGGGACGGCGTGATCGCCACCTCGCCGGGTTGCCGGAACGCCAGCGACGGGGTTTCAGCGGCATGCCAGCCGATTCTGCGGCTCCAGCGTCCGTAGAGCGCGAACAACGCGCCGAGCCCGGCCAGCAGCGCGACCAGCGACATCGCCGACCAGACCAGGATGTCGGCGGTCGGGGTGTTGTTGACGCGCTGTTCGGGTGGCCAGTTGTTGGTGTAGGAGTAGGCGTGTCCCTCCCGCTGCGCCGCGCTGGCCCAGGCCGTCCAGCTGAAGAACGCTGTGAGGTCGTGAATTTCCTGCGGGTCGGTGATGACCCGCGGGATCAGGCCGTATTCGGTGGAGTCGGTGCCGAAGACGTCGGCGTAGTGGTCGCGGATCGCCTCGAACGCCTCGACCTGCTCGGCGGTGAACTGCAGTGTCCCGGTGGCCTCGTCGTAGCGGTTGGTGCGCATCATCTCGACGACGGCCGTGGTCGGATCCGGCACGCCGCGGTCGCGCAGTGCGTCGGCGACGCGGTCGGCGGACAGCCGCAGGTATTCCGCGGTGTAGTCGGGACCGAGGTAGCCGCCGTGGCCCACCACCGAGCCGTACTGCTGCAGGCCGCGGCGCAGGAAAATCTGCTGCCCCGAGGTGATCTCCTGCTCGGTGAAGACGGTCTCGCCGGTGGGGCCGACGACCCGTTGCGGCAGCGGCATGGAGTCGCTGTAGGTCCGCGCGGCGAGCAGTCCCATGACCAGGAAGCCGAACACGAAGACCAGGGCGACGCCCTGCACCCAGCCCTTTGAGATGGCAAGCTCTGTCTTGGTCGCAGACCCGGTGGACCGCTCGGCCATTGCACACCCCCGCGGGATTCACGATCGCGCGCCCTTGCAGGGAAGGTAGACCAATCCGGCGGTCCTCGCCGCGGAATGGCATTCCCGGCGTTGATCTGCCGGATCACCGCCCTGGCTTCTCCCACGGCGTCGGCTCAGGCGTCGAGCACAATGGGCGACGTGCCCGCCGCCACCTTCGCCTCCGACAATGCCGCCCCCGCCCATCCCCGCGCGCTCGCAGCGCTGCACGAGGTCAACACGGGCGCCGTGGCGGCCTACGGCCACGACGAGGTCACCGAACAGGCCGTCGACACCCTGCGGTCGGTGTTCGACTCCCCCGACGCCGAGGTGCTGTTCACCTTCACCGGCACCGCCGCCAATGTCATCTCGCTGACCTCGGCGGTGCGGCCGTGGCAGGAGATGCTGTGCAGCGACATCGCTCACGTGCTGCTCGACGAGGCGGGCGGCCCGGTGCGGCTGTCCGGCGCGCAGCTGACCCCGCTGCCCAGCGTCGACGGGCTGATCTCGCCGGCGGAGCTGGACCGGCGGGTGACGCGGCGCGGACCGGTGCACCACTCCCAGCCGCGCCTCGTCAGCATCACCCAGTCCACCGAGAACGGCCGGGTGTGGCCGGCGGAGACGATCGCCGAGTTCGTCGACCACGCCCACCGGCTGGATCTGCTGGTCCACGTCGACGGCGCACGGATCGCCAATGCGGTTGCCGCCCTCGATGTCTCCCCGTCGCAGGCGATCGGTGACGCCGACATCGTGACCGTCGGCGGCACCAAGAACGGGATGGTGTTCGGGGATGCGATCCTGGTGCGCCGCCCGGCGCACTTTCCGGGGATCGACTACGTGCAGAAGCAGATCGGGCAACGCGCCAGCAAACAACGCTTCATCGCCGCGCAGTTCCGGGAGTTCTTCGCCGACGGGCTGTGGCTGGACACCGCGCGGCACGCCAATGCGATGGCGGCCCGGCTCAGCGCCGGCCTGACCGCGCTGGGGTTGCGGTTGGCGAGCCCGACCGACGCCAACGAGGTGTTCGTCACGCTCGATCCCGGGGTGCAGCGGCGGTTCAGCGAGCTCTACGCGGTGCACCGGCCCGATCCTCTCGAGCCGGTGGTGCGGTTCGTGTGCTCATGGGCGACCACCGAACGCGACGTCGACGCTGCGCTGGCGACGCTGCGCGATCTGCTGTAACAGCCCCCCGACGGCCCGCGACGGGCCCGCGAGCGTCCGTGTCTGCACACCTTCCACCGGCGTGTCGCCGTGCAAACCCGGACGCTCGCGCCGTGGTGAGTGGCGGGTGGAGCCGGCGCGCTATCTTGGACCGTCTGATCGGAGCAGAAGGAGACATCGAGGACCAATTGGTGGACGACAACAGGGGGATGTCGGCGGCCGATTTGCTCGGCATGAACCGTGAGCTGCAGGGATCGCGCGCCATCCGGTTGCTGGCCACCCACAACCTGGGGCTGTACGCCACCTTGATGGAACGCCACCTCAACGAGGGTGTGGTCGCCGAGACCGAACTGGTGATCCGGCTGGAGCGGGATCTCGCCGAGCTGGACGACCACCCGGACGGGCAATCTGGTCTGGCGCTGATCAAGAACTGGGCCAGCCAGGGCTGGCTGCACCGCATCGTCGACGACCGCACCGGGCAGAACGTCTGCTATCTGACCCAGGACGCCCGCCGGGCGCTGGACTTCCTGCGCGGGCTGCGTCGCAACGACACCATCGCCACCGGAGGGTCGATCAACGGCATCGCGGCCCGGCTCAAGCAGGTTGCGATCCGGGTCGGCGGCGATCCGGCCCGGATCCGCAAGGACATCGAGGCCCAGATCGCCGCGCTGCAGGCCGAGCTGGAGGCGCTCGAGGCCGGCGAACGCCCGGAGCCCGACGTCACCGACTGCTACGACGAGGCCCGCGCGATCGCACTGCAGATGGAGCGCATCATCACCGACATCGGCCAGTACGGGACGATGATCGAGCAGGCCACCGCCGCGCTGGACGAACCCATCGACAGCAACGCCGCCTACCGGGAACGCCAGCGTCGGTTGTACGCCGACTATCAGGCCGCCTGGGAGAGCTCGGGCCGCGACAGCCACCGCGCGTTCCTGCGGATGGTCAACGATCCGGACCAGCGGGCCGAGTTCGAGGCCGATGTGGCGGCGGTCGCCGAGGCGCTGCCGGCGCTGGACCCGCAGCTGCGCAAGGTGATGACCGGGTTCTTCGAGCTGGTCGGCCATCAGATCGACGAGGTGGAGCGCATCCAGCAGCGCTGCGCCCAGCGAATCAAACGGTTCACCGCCTTCGGCACGCTGGAGCAGAGCCGCGGCATCGCGCGCCAGCTCAACGAGGCGATCGCCGCGGCCCGCGCCCTGTTGAAGACGTCGCTGGCCGACTCCCGGCTGGACATCGAGGTGCCGCTGACCCGGCACGCAATCAGTTCCGTCGGCGCGTTGAGCTTCAAGATCAGTGACCTGTCGGTGCCCAAACCGGCCGAACCGGCCGGCGGTGAGGTCGACCTGAGCAGCTTCGCGGCGCTGACCACCCAGGTGGACGCCACCGCGATGGCCGAGCGGCTCAACACCGAGCTGGCCTCCGGTCCGGTGTCGCTGCCGCAGGCGGTGGACCTGGTCGACGGCGCCGGGCAGGGCGCCTATCTGGGGCATGTCATCGTGCTGTGGTCGTGGGCGCTCAAACAGCCCGGCGTGGACGGGGACTGCCCGTCGACCTGGGTGCGGTTCCGGTCCCCGGACGGCCGTGACCGCGCCATCGAGGTTCCGAATCTGATGTTCACCGAACCGATCACTCTGGCTGGAGCTCTCTCGTGACAACCGATCAGGAAGCCGATCTCGCGGCGTTCTCGCAGCTGCCGGAGGTCAACCAGAACCCGCGGCCGCCGCAGCAGCGCCGGCCCCGGTTCGACGGCGATGTGTCGGAGCTGCCCGACCGCGCCTGCTGGGCGTTGCAGCATCTGCTGACGCGGCGTTACATCAGCGCGGAGACCGAACCCGATCTGTACTCGTGGGTGCTGGAGTACCGCGATCAGCTCCGGGTGCGGCTCTCGGAGCTGGATCTGCTGCTGCGGATCGTCGAAAGCCCGTACGAGAATGGCGATGTCGCGTTCGTCGAGCAGGCCCGCTACGAGTCCGCGCGCGGGGTGAAGCTGCTGCGCCGCGAACCGCTGGGCACCTACGACTCGATCCTGGCGTTGCACCTGGCGCAGATGATGCGTGCGGCCGGCGGGCAGAAGGTGGTGATCAGCCGGGAGGAGATGCACGCGCTGTTCTCCGGGGTGCTCAACGACACCGACCGTGACGCGGTGACGTTCGCGGCCCGCATCGACGGCGCGATCGCCCGGCTGACCAGCCTGGAGATCCTGCGGCGCAACCGCGACGACGAGGACAGCTACACCATCAGCCCGGTGATCACCGCGATCATGACCGCGTCGGTGATCAGCGAGCTGCAACAGCAGTTCGAACAGCTGCAGCGCGGCGGGCCGCCCGAGTCCCGCAACGGTGACGCCCCCGAGTCGGGGAACGGGGCGCCGCAGGATCTCGAGGACCGTCTGGACGAAGAGGTTGAGGTCGTTGACTGAACAGTTCCACCTGTCCCGGTTGCAGGTCATCAACTGGGGGGTGTTCGACGGCTACCACTCGATCCCGTTCTCGCCCGGCGGCGCGTTGATCGCCGGCGCCTCGGGCAGCGGGAAATCGTCTCTGCTGGACGCGATCTCGCTGGGGTTCCTGCCGTTCAACCGGCGCAACTTCAACGCCTCGGGTGATCAGACCGCCGCCGGGTCCAGCGCCGGCCGGCGCACCGTCGACAAGTACGTGCGGGGCGCGTGGGGGCAGCGCAGCGACGGCGGCACCAACCGGGTGATGTATCTGCGCGGCGAGGGCACCACGTGGTCGGCGGTGGCGGTCACCTACACCAGCGACTCCGGACGCACGGTGACCGGCCTGGTGCTCAAGTGGTTGACCGGCGAGTCGCGGTCCGATTCCTCGAGCCGGTTCGTGATCGGCGACGGCGACCTGGACATCGAGGAGGTGTGCAACCGGTGGGCGGCCCGCCGGTTCGACGCGTCGGTCTTCAAGGAGGGGGGCTGGCGGTTCACCACCAAGGTGGAATCGCAGTATCTGGCGCAGCTGTACGCCACCATCGGGATCCGCGCCTCCGACGCCGCCCAGCAGTTGCTGGGTAAGGCCAAATCGCTGAAGAGCGTCGGCGGGCTGGAACAGTTCGTCCGGGAGTTCATGCTCGACGAGCCGGAGAGCCTGGCACGGCTGCCGGAGGCGCTCAAGCAGATCGACCCGCTGGTGGAGGCGCGGGAGCTGCTGGCGGTCGCGCAGCGCAAACGCAAGATCCTCGGCGATATCGAGCAGATTCAGCAGCGGTACGCCGCGGAGTCGTCGGATCTGGGCATCATCGATCTGGTCGACATGCCGACGGTGCGCGCCTACACCGACCATGTACGGCTGGCGCAGTGCCCGGAGCAGATCGCCCAGCTCGACAGCACCATCGAACAGCTCGACAACGAATACCAGGACATCACGCGGCAGCTGAATCTCGCCAAGGCGGAGGCGGATTCGCTGACCGCGCAGATCAGCGGGTCGAGCGCCAGCCTGGCGCCGCTGCAGTCGCAGCTGACCGCCGCCGAGGCCGAGGCCGAGCAGGTGTCGCGGCGCCGGACGGCGTATGAGGACATGCTCACCGCGCACGGGCTGGAGATCCCGGAGACCGCCGAGGAGTTCTGGAATCTGCGTGAGCGGCTGCTCACCGAGGCCACCGAGTCGCTGGCCAAGGCCGAGCGGCGCCGGGAGGAGTCCACCGACGCCGAGTACGCGCAGAAGGCGGCCCGGCTGGCCCGCGACGAGATCGCCGCGGAGCTGCGCCGGGTGGAGAAGGTGGGTTCGTCGCTGCCCGAGTTCGCGCTGGTGATGCGGGAACAGATCTGCGCCGCGATCGGTGTCGACCCGTCGGAGTTGCCCTACATCGCCGAGCTGATGGATCTGCGGCCGGATCAGACCCGGTGGCGGGTGGCGGTGGAGAAGGTGCTGCGCGGCGCCGGGTTGCGGCTGCTGGTGCCGGACGCGTACTGGGGTGCGGTGCTGCGGTTCGTCAACGAGACGAACATGCGCGGCCGGCTGGCGCTGCATCATGTGCGGGCGAGGATGTACGGGGCGGAGCCGGTGGAGCCGGAGCCGAACACGTTGGCCGGCAAGCTGTTCGTGGTCGACCCGAACCATCCGTGTGCGGCGGAGGCCGCCGATGTGATCGCCGCGGCCGGTGATCACATCTGTGTGGACGACCCGAACGTGTTCGGCCGGTTCCGCCGTGCGGTGACCGACACCGGCCTGTACAAGGAGTCCGATCGGCTGGCGATCAAGGACGACCGGCGGCCGGTGCGCCAGTCCGAATACCTGTTCCAGGGCGATGTCTCGGCGAAGATCAACGCGTTGACCGTCGAGCTGGCCGCCGCGGAGGAGGCGTACCAGAAGGCGCGCCGGGTCGCCGATGAGATCGCCGCGCAGCGGCAGCAGTGGCGGGACTGGGCGGCGTCGTGCCGGGCGATCTGCGAGCAGTTCCCGCAGTGGAGCCAGATCGACGTGGAGACCGCCGACGGGCATGCCGACCGGCTGCGTGAGCAGTATGAGCTGCTTTTGGCCGAGCATCCGGATCTGGATGCGCTCAACGCGCGGGCGGAGGACTGCTGGGCGCAGATCCAGAAGCTGATGACCCGGCGCGGCGCGGTGCAGACCCGCCGCGACGAGCTGGACACGCGACGCACCCGGCTGTTGGAGCTGGCCGAGCGGTTGTCGCCGCCTGCCGATGAGCGCTCGCGCGGAGAGCATAGATTCGTGTCCGAGCCGTTGACCGAGCTGCTGCAGCGCTTCGCCGCGCAGGTGCCGGTGGGCTTGGAGCTGCTCGATCCGGAGCCGCACCGGGAGGCGTTGTTCGCCGCGATCAAGCGGGAGCGTGAGCAGCTGCGCGAGAGCCGTCGGCGGTCGTATGACGAATTGGCCCGCATCCTCAACACTTTCGACACCACATTCCCGGACGCCATCCCCAACGACAGTGATGTGTTCGACGAACGGGTGCACGACTACGTGGCGTTGTGCCGGCACATCGACGAGCGGGAGCTGCCCGAGGCCTACGAGCGGATGATGCGGCTGGTGACCGAGCAGGCGCCGGACGCGATCCTGACGCTGCACCGGGTGGCCGAACAGGAGGCGCGGCGGATCGCCGAGCAGATCGAACGGGTCAACACCGGGCTGGGGGCGGTGGAGTTCAACCGCGGCACCCGGCTGACGTTGCGGGCCACCCCGCGGCAGTTGACGGCGGTGGCCGAGCTGACCGAGATCGTGCGGGCGATCAGCCGCCGCATCGCCGAGGTCGGGCTGGGCGACAAGCAGGCGATCCTGGATCAGTACGCCGACATTCTGCGACTGCGTAACCGGTTGGCGTCGACGACACCGGAGGACCGGGCCTGGACCCGCGATGCGCTGGACGTGCGCAACCGGTTCACCTTCGACTGCGCGGAGTGGGACGTCGCCACCGGTGAGCTGATCCGCACCCATTCCAACGCGGGCGACAACTCCGGTGGGGAGCAGGAGAAGCTGATGGCGTTCTGTCTGGCGGGGGCGCTGAGCTTCAACCTGGCCAGCCCGGACAGTCGCGACAACCGGCCGGTGTTCGCCCAGCTGATGCTCGACGAGGCGTTCTCCAAGTCCGACCCGCAGTTCGCGCAGCAGGCGTTGGAGGCGTTCCGCAAGTTCGGGTTCCAGCTGGTGATCGTGGCGACGGTGCAGAACGCGACGACGATCCAGCCGTACGTCGACAGTGTGGTGATGGTGTCCAAGACCGAGGCGACGGGCCGTAATCCCCGGCCGGTGGCGTCGGTGGCGACCCGGACCATCTCGGAGTTCACCGCGCTGCGCGAGAAGATGGGCTCGTCGCGGGTGCCGGCCGGGGTGTGAGCGGCCACGGCTGGAGCCCGTTGACCTAGCGGTGAAGCAGGGTGTCCAGCTCGACCTGGAAGCGGTCGGCCAGATCCCACAGGTCGTCCGCCAGCTGCGGGCAGGAGAGGATGCCGACGTTGATCTTGTCGTCGTTCGACATCACCGTGATGTTCACACCCGAACCGTGAAAGATCGGGCCGAGCGGATAGAGCGCTTTCACCTGCGCGCCGCAGATGTCCAACGTCATCGGCGGCCCGGCGACGTTGGACATGATCACGTTGTGGATCGTCGCGCGGGTCAGTGGGGTGCGGGACAGAAGGTTGATCAGCCAGCCGAAACCGGCGCGGGAGAAGATCTCGGCCGCGTCGACCAGCAACGTCGGTCCGAGGACGGAGCTGTGTTTCTTTGCGTTCGCGTTCGTTTCGGCGATGGCGCGGAGCCGCTGCGACGCATCGTCGAGATCGGTGTGCAGGTCGCAGAACATTCCCGAGATCTGGTTGCGGCCCGGCCGGTCAGACACGTCGCGAACCGACGAGGGCACCACGGCGGTCAGCGGAGTCTCCGGCAGCTGTTCGCGGTCCCGCAGGAAGCCGTGTAGCGCTCCGGCGCACAACGCCATCACGACGTCGTTGACCGTGACGCCGTAGCGGTTCTTCACGAGTTTGACGTCGCCCAGGCTCAGTTGGGCCAGAGCGATGGTGCGCTCCGAGGTCAATGGGGCGTTGAAGGGTGTCGTCGGTGCGGAGAACGGTGCGGCCATCGCCGTTCCGGTGACCACGCGGCCCACGGTCCTGACGATCGTCGACGTCGTTTCCGGAACCATCCTGGCCATCTGTAACGGGCGGGTGAGGAAGCGCAGCAGCCCGCCCGCCGCGATCCCCCATGGCGTCGCGTCACCGACGCCGCCGACCGGGTCGCGCTGCGGGGCGTCCGGCTCGGGGTCACACAGCTGGTTGAGCAGGTTGGCCGCCGACACCCCGTCGACCGCGGCGTGGTGCACCTTGATCATCAACGCGATCGGACCGTCGCGGTCCGCAGGAGTGCCGTCCTGCACTGTGCCGCCGAGGTTCTCGATCACCCACATCTCCCACAGTGGTTTGCTGCGATCCAGCGGAACCGACGCGATGTGGGCACAGAGGTCGGCCAGTTCCCGTCGGCCGCCCGGCGCCGGCAGGCCGACCCTTTTGAGGTGGCGGGTCAGGTCCAGTGTGGTGTCCTCGACCCACACCGGATGGTCGAGATTCAGTGGGTTGTCGGCGAGCTTGGCGCGCAGCTCGGGCACCGCACGCATCCGCGCCGCCAGGGCGTCCCGGAAGCGCTCGAAGCTGTATCCACCCGGAACCGTCGTCGGGTCCAGCTCGACGATCGCGCACACGTGCAGCGGCACCGCGGGCGACTCGCTGTACAAGAGCCCCGCATCGAGGCCGCTCAACCTCTCCACGCACGTGCAGTACCCCGGCGTCCGCCTGTCCAACCGCCGGCGCGGTCAGTCGGCAGGGATGTTGAGCCGTCGCGCCAGATCCGGGCCGCCCACCGCACGGATGAAGTCCGGATCGCCGCACACCACCAGCTGGTCGCGGGCCCGGGAGAGACCGACGTAGAGCCGTTCGCGGGACCGTTCGAACTTGCCGGTCTCGTTGACCACCAGCACCACACACCGGCGCTCCAGTCCCTTGAACCCGAGCACGTGGCCGTAGAACACCTGGTCGGTGTCCCAGAACGTGTCCCAGTAGGCCTTGTGCCCCTCAGCCTGCCGGGCCACCTGTTCGGGGTGCCGGCTGCCGGTGGTGAGCAGCGCGAGGTCCTCGGGCCGCCAGCCTTGTTCCAGTAATGCGTCGACCTGGTCGTCGCCGACGTCCATCGCCTCCTCCCGGTCGCAGGGGATGAACGTCACGGCCGGGCCGTCGCCGCCGCGGAACCGCATCGGATGGTTGACCAGCGGCTGGAACGCTCTGGCGATCTGGCGGGTGTTGCGCAGGTTGTGGTCGAGGATCAACGGCACCAGCGGCACCGGCGGCACTCCGTAGCGGTCGAACACCCGCTGGCCTTCATCGGAGAACACGTAGATCCCGCCCTCGACCGGATCGTCCAGCGCCGCCAGCAGGGGATCCCACCAGGCATCGGCGAAATCCTGGGCCTCGTCGACGACCACCGAGTCGAACCGCTGGCCCGGTTCGAGCCGGGCGGCCAGCTCGGCCATCTGCGCGGGCAGGTCGTGCTCCCAGAACTGCACCGACTCCTCGGTGCGCACCGACTCGTCCGGACCTTCCGGTGCACCCCACTGCATTCCGAGTGCGTGAAACTCGCCGACGTAGGCGGGCCGATGCCGGCGCGGCCAGGACGCGGTGATCCGCTCCAGGTACGACGCCAGCCCGTGTGAGTAGCACACCAGCGCGACCCGTTGTCCCCGCTGCGCCAGCCGGCGGGCCTGCTCGACGGCCAGGAATGTCTTGCCGCTGCCCGCTCCCCCGCGTACCTCGACCCGGTTGAGCATCCGGATCGCGTCGAGGATGACGGCCTGATGTTCGGTGAGCGCGTCGGCGGCGTCCTCATTGGCCAGGGCGCGGGCGACGACGTCACGCTGCGGCAGCCCGCGGCCGCTCAACGCGGTGGCCAGCTGGTCGATGCCCTCCTTGGTCAGCAGCGGCCGGTCGAGCTTCTGATTGAGCAGCACGTAGCGCAGTTTCTCGACGATGTTCGGTAAGTCGTTGCGGTCGATGACTTTCCATCGCGGACATTCCGGCAGACCGAAGTCGTCGGGTAGTTCGGTGTTGGGCAGCACGATGACGTGGTCCCACCGCAACCGGCCCTGCGTCCAGCGGGGATCCTTCTCGATGAAGTCGCGCAGCGCGTAGCAGGCTTCGCGGGCCTGGCGCACGGGGTGGATGCTGACCTCGCGGCCGCCACGTTTCTGCCGCCAGCCGTCGCCGTCGTGCCAGACCTCCCCGCCCTTGACCTCGACGCAGACGATGCCTGCGCCCTCGATGCCGACGACGAAGTCGACCTCGTGGTCCTTGAGGTGGTCGGTGACCCGCTGACCGGGGACCAGCAGGTCGTTGGGTTCGAGCTGATCGACCAGCGCCTGATAGGTGGACCGCTCCGAGGCGTTGAGGCGGGGATACTCGTCGGGGGTGATGGTCACGGCTCCACCCCGTCCAGCCACAACCGCATGTCGAACCCTCCTCGGTGCGTCCGCTTTGCCCGCGCCGCGTCGATGATGCCATCCAGGTCGGCGTCGTATTCGCCGACGATAGCGGTGAGCACCTCGAGGATGTCGGCAGCCTCCTCGATGACGGCGTCCCGGCCGGCAGCGGCCCGCAGTTCGTCGACTTCTTCAGCCAGCTTGGCGTACAGGGCGGTACGCAGCTCGGCGCGGTTCAGCGTCCGCACCCTCGGTGTCCGGCCGTCGGCCCGGATGAGGTCCGGGATGCGGTCCCGCACGAGTTTGCCCATGACATCGTCCCCCTCGGTTGCCGATAGTTGTAGCCCATGGCGCCGACAATGGGCTGTCGGGGTGTCAGAGGGGGTGTCAGAGAGGGTTGAGCGACGGCGCGCGAGTGTGTGGCCGGACGTGACCGAGAAAGGGTTGTCGCGGCAGTGAGCACCTCCGCTCGGCCGAGGTAGCTACGTCCGCTGTTCCAGCTGCGTACGGACGGCCTCGTAGGTGTCGAGGTCGAACGCCACGATCCGGGCTTCCTCGACCCGGGCGTCGGCCAGGCCGATGGTCTCGATCGCGGCGGCGATGGCGTCGTGACGGGGCCAGCCGTAGATGCCGCTGCTGATCAACGGGAACGCAACCGTGGCGGCGCCGAGCTCATCGGCCACCTCCAGCGATCGCCGGTAGCAGGACTCCAGCAGTGACCGGTCGCGCTCCCCGGCGCGGTAGTTCGGGCCGACGGTGTGGATCACCCAGCGCGCGGCCAGATCACCCGCGGTGGTCCAGCCCGCGTCGCCGGTGGCCAGCCCGTCCGGGAACCGCTCGATGCAGTCGCGCAGGATCGCCGGTCCGCCGGCGCGGTGAATCGCCCCGTCGACACCGCCCCCGCCGCGCATGGCGCGGTTGGCGGCGTTGACGATCGCATCCACGGTCTGCTTGGTGATGTCGCCCTGAACTGCGGTGATGATCGGCATGACGCCAGTATGCGCACCGCCCGCCGGACCCTGGCCCCCGATGAGCGACCGGGGCCGGAAACCGGGTCCGGCTGTCGGTACCCCGCGATATGGTGCGGACGACAGGCAAATATTCGGGGGGCCACATGTCGAGCATTCGACGCTTCTCATCACGGGATACCGGTACGCGGGTCCCGAAGGCAGCAACCACGCCGGCGGGGCTGCCGGCGTGCTCCTCGGGACGGTACCGATGAGCGGGCCGGAGTCCCGGGCCGGGACGCGGTTCGGGAAGTACGAGCTGACGGCGCTGCTCGGACGGGGCGGCATGGGCGAGGTCTATGAGGCGTTCGACACCGAGAAGCGTCGTGCCGTCGCGTTGAAGATCCTGCGCGCCGAATACGCCCGGGACGACCGGTTCCGCACCCGGTTCCTGCGCGAGTCGCACGCCGCGGCGATCCTTCAGGAGCCGCATGTCATCCCGATTCACGACTGGGGGGAGATCGACGGCAACCTGTTCATCGACATGCGGTTGGTGCAGGGGCGCACCCTGCACGACCTGATCACCGACGGGCCGCTTGGTCCGGACCGCGCGGTGGAGATCGTGCAGCAGGTGGCCGACGCGTTGGACGCCGCGCACGCCGAGGGTCTGGTGCACCGCGATGTCAAGCCGCACAACATCCTCGTCACCCCCGCCGACTTCGCCTATCTGGTGGATTTCGGGATCGCCGCGATGCAGGGCGACAGCCGGCTCACCCTGGCGGGAACCCAGATCGGCTCGCTGGCCTACATGGCCCCGGAACGGTTCAACGACGAACCGTGCACCCCGGCGACCGACATCTACGCCCTGGCGTGTGTGCTGTACGAGGCGCTCACCGGGAACACCCCGTTCGACACCGGCAGCCACGAAAGCCTCATCGCCGCACACCTTTCCACACCTCCGCCGGCGGCCGGTGCCGCCAATCCGCGGGTGCCTGCGGCGCTGGACGCGGTGATCGCCCGCGGCATGGCCAAGCAGCCCGATGACCGGTACGGCAGTGCCGGCGCGTTGGCCCGCGCCGCCCGCCGCGCGCTGACCCCCGCAGGCGGGGTCGATCCGGCGGCGGCCACCATGGCCGCGCCGGTTGCGGCGGGGCCGGTTGCCGCGGGGCCGGTTGCGGCGGGGCCGGTCGTGTCGGGACCGCAGGACACCGGCCCGACGGTCGCGCTCTCCGCGCAGTCCGGGGCGGCACGCACCTGGATGGTGCCGGTGGCGCTGGTCGGGATCGCGTTGCTGCTGGGTGCGACGGGCGTGGTGATCGGGTTGTTGATGTCGCCCGGCCCGGACACGCCCGCGCCGGTCGCCGTGACCCCGGAGCTGCCGACCGTGCTCGCGCCGACCACGATCATCCAGACGGCGCCGGTCACCACGTCCACCAAGACGGTGACCGCGACGCCGCCACCGCCGCCTCCGACGAGACCGGCGGCGTCGGTGTCGGTCCAGCCCGGTCCGGAGGCCGCCAGCCTGCAGCGGCTGCGCCGGCTGGCCGCCGGCGACCGCGCTTTCGTCGCCGACCGGCTGGCCGACCGGTGGGTGCCGCAGCTGAGCTCCAAACGCCCGGGCATCGTCGATAAGGGTGTGACCTGGGACAACGCGTTGACGTTGCAGGAGCACCTGCTGCTGCGGCAGCGGTACGACGCGGTGTTGGTGTGGTCGGGTGACTGGTCGACGTTCGACGCGCCGAACTACTGGGTGACGATCGTGCCGGTCACGTTCGCCACCCCCGACGGTGCGCTGGCGTGGTGCCGGGCGCAGGGCCTCGGCCGGAACGACTGCTATGCGAAGCTGGTGAGTACCACCCATCCGGTACGCGGAAGCACTGCCCACAACTGACGGAATCTCTCACCGATGCCCACCACAGCCACCCTGCGGTCCGCGCAGCGCGGCGCCGTCCGGTGGGCGAGAATTCCGGTGGCGTTGGCGGTGGTGGTGCTGTGTGTGCTGGCGGGCACCGGCTGCGGTCAGCGCTATGTCCTCGACGGGCGCGCGGTGTCGATGCGCTACGACCCGTTCCGGGTGGCCGGGCTGCCCACCACCGACGGGCCGAGCGGGCCCCGGGTGCCGCTGCCCGGGTCGACGGCGCGGGTGACCAACTCCGACGGCGGCGAGATCGACCGGTCGGCGCTGCTGGCCATCGAGGACATCGAGGACTTCTGGTCGCAGCACTATCCCGAGGCGTTCTCCGGCACCTTCGCACCGGTGCAGACGCTGGTGTCGATCGACCCGTCGGATCCGAGCAGCCCCGCGGTGTGCGGGGCCGAGGCGGCCGAACTGAGGTACAACGCCGCCTACTGCCGCACCCGGGACGTGCTGGTGTGGGACCGCGAATACCTGCTGCCGGTGGCCAATACGTTCTTCGGGGTGATGGCGGTCAACGGGGTGCTGGCCCACGAGTACGGCCACGCGGTGCAGGTGCAGGCCCGGCTCGTCGACGCCGACACCCCGACGTTGATCGGGGAGCAGCAGGCGGATTGTCTGGCCGGCACCTATCTGCGCTGGGTGGCCGAGGGGCACTCCCCGCGGTTCACCCTGAACACCACCGGCGATCTGGACCGGGTGATCGCCGGGGCGATCGCGATGCGCGACCCGATCTCGGTGGTGCGGTTGCTGGTGCCGCCGTCCGAGGCGCACGGCACCGCGCTGGACCGGGTCAGCGCCCTGCAACAGGGTTTCGATGTGGGTGCGGAAGCCTGCGCGGCGATCGATTTCGACGATATCGAGCAGCGGCGCGGTGAGCTTTCCTCGTTGCTGTTCCACTCCGGCATCCCGGCCAGCGATCTGCGGATCACCGAGAACACGGTGAAGTCGCTGATGGAGGTGCTCGACGTCATCTTCGCCCCGGCGGCGCCGCCCGCGCTGGAGGTCGACCAGTCCGGCTGCCCGCTGCCCGACGGGCTGCCCGCGCGGTACTGCCCGGACAGCAACACGGTCAGCGTCGATCTCGCCGCGCTGCGGCGGATCGGCACCCCGGCCGACGAGAGCCAGCAGGTGCTGCTGCAGGGCGACAACACCGCACTGTCGGTGGTGGTGTCGCGTTATGTGCTTGCGGTGCAGCAGGAGCGGGGTGTGGGCCTGGAGTCCGGGGTCGCCGCGATGCGCACCGCGTGTCTGACCGGGGTGGCCCAGCATCAGATGGCCGAGCGCAACGATCTGGCGTTGACGCTGGGCACCGGCGACCTCGACGAGGCGGTATCGGGGATCCTCACCAACGGGGTGGTGGCCAGCGACGTCAACGGTGGGGTGGTGCCGTCGGGTTTCACCCGGATCTCGGCGTTCCGGTCCGGGCTGGCCGGGGACGTCGACGACTGCTTCCGGAGGTTCCCGTGACGGCGGGTCCCGGGTGTCGGCGGAGGTACCGGTGACCGGCCCGCGCGACGGACGGGACCGGGCGCGGTGGGCCCGCCCCGACGATCCGACGGTGGAGTTCCGACGGCCGCCGGCGCCGCCGGTCCCGCCTGTGCGCCGTCCCCCTCCCGTGCCGCCCCGGCGCCCGGGACCCCCGCCCGCGTCGGGGGCCGGGGAGCCGTGGTGGCGCACCGTGAACCGCGAACCGCCGCCGATGCCACGTCGGCCGACCCGGCCGTCCCGGCCGTCCCCGTCCCCCGGTCCCGCTGCGCCGTCGCGGGGCGACGCATCCCGCCGGCCGGTGCGGACGATCACGCAGCCGCCGGCCCCGGCCGCTCCCCCGCCCGGTAGGAAGACCCGCCGCACTGTGTCGCCGGGCCGGCTCGCCGCCGGTGTCGCGGTGGTGCTGGCCGGCGGGATGGCACTCGGAGTCGGCTTGTCCACGATGAATCCGGTGCGTGACAACGTTCTCGACGTGTCGGATGTGGAGCGGGACGTCGCCGAGATCCTGCTCGACCCGATCGACGGTTACGGGGTCGACGGGCTGACCTCGGTCCGCTGCAACGGCGGCAAGGATCCGGTGGTGCGGGCCGGGGCGGAGTTCTTCTGCGACGCGGTGGTCGACGGCAAGACCCGCAGAGTGCTCGTGGTGTTCCAGGATGACGCCGGCACCTATGCGGTGGATCGGCCGCGGTAGCCGCTGCGCGGACAGCGGGGCGCCGCCGGTGGTTCGACTAGCTGTTCTGGGTGAGCGGGTCAGTGTTCACAGGCAGGGTGAGACGCACACCATCGAGAGCGACGACTGCACCGTGTCCGTCGGCGGCGACACCAACACGGCGACGGTCACCGGACACACCACCGCGCTGACGGCGTCGGGAGTGCACAACGAGATCACGGTCGAGTCTGCCGACCTGATCGTCGCGGCCGGGATCGGTATCCGGGTCACCTGCCGGTCCGGGGAGCCGAACAGCAACTGCCCGGGCTCGGCAACATCGTGTCGCCGGGGTGAGGGGCGGACGGCAGGATTGCACGTCGTCAGCCATGCCGCGAACGGTACTCCGGGCCTGTGAGCGCGGAACGCCGGCTTTGTCGGTGCCGCGAGTTACCTTTCCCATGAGCGCTGTGTCAAGGGGGGGGAATCATGCGCGGATATCGGGTATTCGCTGCGGCGTTGGTCCTGTCGGCATCGGCACTGTCGGCATCGGTGTTCATGGCCGGGCCGGCTCACGCCGATCAGTACGACTTTCTCATCGAGCTCGACAATGCGGGGGTGTGGTACCCGTCGTCTGTCGACATGGTCGACATCGGCAAAGAGGTCTGTCATGAGCTGCGGCACGGGGTCTCACCCGGGCTGGTGCTCGACAAGCTCGTCAACACCGGTTTCGCGCCGGCGGAGGCGGTGATCGTGCTCGCATCGGCGGTGACGCACATGTGCGTCGACGTCCAGCCGGCCGTGGTGAGCTGGGTCAACAGCCAGCAGTACTCGGCACCGGTGTAACCGGTTGCGCCGCTTCGACGAACGCGTTGAGCGTCGCCACCAGCCGCATGTCCTCGACGGTGCGGGCGCGGGTGTCCAGCAGCGCGTCGGTGCACACCAGGTAGGCCAGGCAGCGGGCCCGGCTCACCGCGACGTTGAGCCGGTTGCGGGAGAGCAGGAAGTCCACCCCCCTGCTGATGTCCTCGCCGCTGGAACTGGCCATGCTGAAGAACACCACAGCGGCCTCGCGGCCCTGGAACTTGTCGACGGTTCCGACCGGCACGTCGGCCAGGCGCGGATCTTGCCGCAGTCGCGCTCGAATGGTGTTGACCTGCAGGTTGTATGGAGCGACGACCATGACGTCCTGGGGCTGCAGCGGGGCCTCCTCGCCGCACTGGTTGGTCCACGGCGTGCCGATCAGCCGGGTCAGTTCGTCCGCGATCGCGTCGGCTTCCTCGGGTGACCGGGTGCGGTTGCCGTGGTGGTCGACGCGCATCCAGCGCAGCCCGGTGCCCGCGACGGTGGTCTGGCGGTTGCAGTCGGAAATGCTGTGCAGCCGGCCGTCGTAGATCTGATCGGAGATGAACGCGCACACGTCCGGGTGCATCCGCCGGGTTTCGTGCATGAACACCCCGCGGTCGGGTGGCAGCAGCACGTCGTCGCCGACGATGTGGTCCAGCACGCTGCGTCCGGCGATGCCGGGATGGTTGGCGTGGGCGACCTGAGGCAGCTGCAGCGGATCACCGAGCAGTACCAGGTTGTGCGCCGCACCCGATGCCGCCAGCGCATCCGCGAGTGCGAGTTGGCCGGCTTCGTCGATCACCAGCACATCCACCGGCGCGGCGCGCATCTCCTTGCTGGAGAACAGCCAGGTGGTGCCGGCGACCACGTTGTACTCCTCGCGGGCACATTTCTTGTTCCCGCCGTACGCGATTTCGGGCAGGCGCCGCAACGCGCTCTTGCCGGGATTGCACACCGCCCGCAGCGAGTCGAGCTCATCGGTTTCGCGAAAGGCCGCCACGACGCCCTCGAGCAGATTGCCGATCGCGTAGTGGCTGATCGCGGTGATCCCGACCCGTTTGCCGGCCTTCACCAGGGCACGGATCATGCGGGCACCCCGATAGGTCTTGCCGGTCCCGGGTGGGCCTTGGACCGCCACGCAGCTGTGGTCGAGTCGGGTGCCCCAGTCGATCATGTCGTCGAGGTCGTCGACGAACGCGGTGCGCGGCCGGTCGGTGAACCGCGGCAGCTCGCGGCGCAGCAGGGCGAGCGTCACCGGATTGGGGTTGCGGCCGTCGAGGAGGTCCTCGGCGAAGGCCTGCAGCGCCTTGACTTTGACCTCGGATTTCACCCAGTCGTGCAGGACCGCGATGCGGGGCGGACAACCGGCTTCCTGGAGTTTGTCATTCCAGACCAGGTCGAGGGTATGGGCGTCGCGGTCGAGGTTGGCGATGCCGGTGCACAACCGTTCACCGGTGGAGGTGGCGACCATGACCGATCCGCCGTCGCTCGGGAAACGGTCGACATCCTGATCCGGGAAGCGGAACCGCCTCCGTGGATGCCTGGCCCTGCCGGTGCTCTCGAGCAGCGTCTCGGGCCGCAGGTCGGCGATGACCTCCGCGTCGTCGTACAAGTCGACCGGATCCGTCGCCAGCTTGGCGTTCTTCGGGGCGATGTAGGCGAGGCCTTCGTCGCGCCAGTAATTCAGCAGATCACCGAGGTTGTGTTCATCGCTGCCGACCGGGAACTGGTGCAGTCGCTCGACCGTTTCGCCGAGTCCGGGCAGCTCCGGGTCGGGTTCGAGCACGGCGGACCGCCACGGCAGGCCGGGTGGGCGGTGCTCGACCAGCCAGTCGCGCAGCGCGAGGGTGGCGCGCACGTCGTCCGCGTTGTAGGCGGCGATGGCGTCGAGGTGGGCCTGATTGCCGTCGGCGATGTATTGCTCGTACTGGACGACGGCGCCGGCGCCTTGGTCGATGTCGTGGCTGCGTTCGAAGTCGGTGAGCCGTTCCAGATGTTTCAGCCCGTAGGACTCTGCGCCGACCTGAATGCTGTTTCGCGCCACCAGCAGCAGGTCGACGAACGCGCCGGTGTCGATGAGTTCGGCCAGGGCGAGCTCGGCGACACCGTGTTCTTCGGCCATGCGCTGCAGCGCCGAGCGTTCGGTGTGGTTGTAGTGGTAGACGTGCATGGCCGGGTGCTGCTTCCGGCGCTCCACGAGATACTCGACGAGCTGTGCGACCGCGGCGGCTTCCTCATCCCGGTCGTGGGCCCACCAGCACCGGTACCGCCACCGTCCGCCGTCGTCGTCCTGTTCGATGAGTCCGAACAGGAAGAACAGGCCGGTGTCGGCGCGCCAGAACGGGTGGCCCTCGAAGTCGAGGAACACATCGCCGCCGTCGGGTTCGGGCAGCATCTCGAAGCCGTGACCCCACGGCTCTGGGCCCGGCCTGATCAGCTCGAACGGCGGCTTCTCCCTCTGCTGCTCGCGTGCGGCGAGCTGTAGGGCCGCCTGCCGGCGCAACCGGGCCAGCCGGTCGGGATCCATTCCCTCCACCGGGCCGTCGCTGGTGGCCAGCGCGGTCAGGGTGGCGATGTCGGCGCCGGCGAGGGCTTCCCGGTCCGGCTTGCGGATGTTGGCCACGTAGATCAGTGAATCGGTGTCGCGCCAGTACATCTCGCAGGTCGGCTGGAACTCGCAGAATTCACAGTGGGCGCACTGTTCGGCGACGGTGCCGGCTTCCGGGCCCGCGGCCAGCGCGGCGGCGAGCTGGGTCTGCAGACGCCGCCAGTACGGTTGGAATTCGTTGACCCGCAGGGTTTCCAGCTGTCCGGATCCCAGCCAGATGTGCATGTGTTCGGGTCGCCTGCCGGTGAGCGCTTCGAGGGCGTCGGCGTAGAAGCACAGCTGCAGCACGTGGCCGGGTTTGGCTTCGATGCGGGTGAGTTTGGCGTCGACCGGTTCCCAGCTCACCTCGCCGGTGTCGGGGTGGGTGACCCGTACCAGGAAGTCCGCGATACCGGCGATGCCGTTGTGGACGAACGGCATCTGGTAGATCACGTCATGGTCGTCCGTCAGCGGGTTGCCGACCCGAGCCACCCAGGCGGCGAAGCTCTCGCCATTCTCCCGGTCCGGGATCCGGAGAACGCGTTTGCCCTGACGTTCGAAGTCGGCCAGACAGGCCTGCTCGTGCGCTCGCCCCTTGTCGAGCAACAGTTCGGCAAACGATCCGAACCGCGATTCCGGCCGTGGCAGGATCCCGTCATCGACCTGGGCGCACAGGGACAGGTAGTGCGGGCAGTCCAGCCACGCGGTGACCTTCGACGGAGTGAGCAGACGCTCTGTGACGGTGGTGGTCACCGGCGCCCCCTGCGGCCGGATTCGTTGTGTGCGTGGACTGACGCTCGCAATTCCATATCCCCCGAGGTACTGTCCCGGCACCATAGCAGCGGGCGGAGACAGGCTGTGGCGGGTTCAGGTGGTCTGCGTCTCGGGGGCCTTCCGGGCCAGCAGCCAGGCCCGGCCGTCGGCCTCACCGACGGCGATGGGCTCCAGCTCGGCAAACGCGGTGGTCAGCTCCCCCGGAGCGGCCCGGAACCGGCCCGGGCCGACGCCGACCTCACTGAGCACGGTGATCGCCAGCAGCCCGCCGGGCGCCAGCCGCTCGATGATCGGCCTGTCGAGCCGGGGGTCGCGGTAGAGGTGGCAGAGGATGACGTCGGCGGGTGGGCCGGCGGGCAGACCGTCGTCGAGGTCGAACACCTCGAATCGGCACCGGTTGCTGACACAGTTGGCCGCGGCCAACGCCCGGGCCTGGGCGATGGCGATCGGGGATACGTCGACACCCAGGACGTCCATACCGCGCCGGGCCAGCCACACACTCGCCGGCCCTGCTCCGCAGGCCAGGTCGAGGGCGTGGCCGGTGGCGGGAAACCGGTCCTCATAGGGGGTGAACACGTCCGGTAGCTCTGCTGCCGCCGGGTCGGATGCGGGTCGGCTGCGGTAGCGGTCGTCCCAGCGGATGCGGTCCTGCTCGCTCACGGAGGTGAGGGTACGTGTGGGGTGTGGGTTCGAGTCACCAGCGGTGCAGGCATTCGGCACAGGTCCAGATGTCGTTGGTGACGATGCAGCCGCGCGGATCGCGCCACGGCAGGATTTCGCTGTAACTGCGAACAGCCAGTTCGCCGAACATCGCACGCTGGGTGCGCTGCGCACCGCAACTCGGGCACTTCGGATGCTGGGAGAACCGGAAGTCGAGCAGGCTGGTGTGGCCGTCCTCGTCCATGCGACGTTTGCATCTGGTGCACAGCACACCGGGCCAGTCGGCGGGCAGGTCGGGCCGCCAGTAGTCATCCGGTATCGGCCCGTAGTAATAGCTCGGTACGCGCTCGGTCCTGACCAGGACCTGCGGCGCTTCCCGCGGCGGCACACCGACGGTGTGGATGTGGAAATTCGTCTCCGCATCGTCGCGTGCGAGATCCAGGAGGTTGTCACAGCCGGTGCACAGGCCGTCCGAGCGCAGCAGGATGCGGGCCTGCACCACCGTCGAGTGCCCGAACAGGGTGGCGTGGTCGTGCCGGTACTCGCACTCCAGCAACGTGGATTCCATCCGCTGCGCGGCGTCGCCGGTCAGCTGCCAGCTTTCCCTCGGGTCCTCGTCGAGGCCCAGGACCATCGTCAGCGTGGCGAGGTCCACCAGCCCCGGGCCGCGGAAGGGCCACGCGATCACCGCCAGATCGGGGCGCCCGTCGACGCCGAGCCTGCCCACCGAGGTCAGCACCGACGCGGGTTCGGTGTTGAGGATTATGGCGACGGGTTCCCCGGCCCGGGCCTCACCGAAGCCGTAACGCCAGGGGCGGAACGGGTAGCGGGAGTCCAGCAGTGAGATCACCGCCGCCTTCCAGTCCGTGCTCTCGACGATATGCAGCCGCTCAGTAGTTTGCTCCACGTCATCATTATCCCAGTTGGCACCGACACTTTCGGGGCCTGTTGGCTTCGCTGCCGGGAATCGGATCTGCCGTTTCAGGGCCACTTCGTCGGCGGGCTACGCCATAATGCGGGCCATTGGTCTGGCTGGATCGACGGTGGGGGTCATGGGTACGGACGCGCAGGATCCGCTACTGCTGGGGCAGCGAGTCGTGGCCATCCTGGAGCAGGGGTTGCGCACCGCGACCTACAAGCTGGCGACGTTGATGGCGTTGATCGAGCACTGCATCGAGAACCTGCCCGAGATGCCCGATGATGCTCTGACGGTACCGATTCCGGAGTTGGCACACCGGGTGCTGGAGATCTACTGGCAGCAGGTCCGGCCGTTCGACGGGCATGAGTTGCGCCAGTCCACTCAGCCCCGGGCGCGGATCCTCAGCGCGGTGACCAAGCTGCGCGACGCCGCGGCGGCCGGCGGGAGAAACTGTTCGGTCGACATCGCCCGGATGCGGGCGCCGGAGGTGTACCGGCAGGCCATCGAAGAGATCACCTTGTGTCTGGCACAGCAGCCGTTGCACCGTCTGCAGAAGCTGCCCAGCGCGGCTGCCGGGGATCCGTTTCTGTACGACGACTCGTTCCTGCACGATCAGATCTCGCGATCGGCGTTGCGTGCGCACGGGGACAGCATCGAGTTGAAACCCGGCGTCGCACACGGGCTGGCGCGGCTGGCGGGTCTGTTGAAGCCCGCGCTGGAGATCATGTGGGTCGAAGATGTGCGGCGGATGAACAAGTTCCTCGACGCCGAGGTGCCCGACGTCGCCGGGCATCTGTTCGGCCGGGAACGCACAGCACTGGCGGTGGTGCGAGAACCGTTCAAGGAAGCGTTCGGCCCGCACTGCTTCTACTGCGGCGCACACCTGCCGGCGAACAATCCCATCGATCACGTACTGCCCTGGTCACTGGTCGGCATCGATGGGTTGGCCAACCTGGTGTTGGCCTGCGCCCGGTGCAACGGGGACAAGAGCGGTGCGCTGCCCGCGGTGTCGATCATGGACAACGTGCTGGAGCGAGACCACGCGGTGCTCGAGCAGATCGCGTCCGAAATCCAGTGGCCGACCCAGCGTGCGCGGGTGGTGGCAGCCGCGCGGGGCATCTACCGCGGACAACCCGAAGGTGTTCCGACTTGGTCGGGGTACAAGCGCAGTGAGCGTTTGGATATCAGCTTTCTGCCGCGGTGGGAGTAGGGTGCCCCGCTGCCGCTACCAACTACCTTCAACTACCGGCGGGTCCCGTCGCCATGTCGTTTAGGTCGTGTCTGTTAATTGCGGACTCGGTGGAAGATGATGATCGCGGCCAGGGTGACTCCGCCGAGGTATGAAAGGGCGTACTTGTCGTAGCGGGTGGCGATGGCTCGCCAGTGTTTGATGCGGTTGAAGCACCGCTCGATGGTGTTGCGATGCTTGTAGAT
>Ga0310822_100108_pt1 | contig 122283 bp, 118 predicted proteins | sample P4_ome_2_FD_201313 | JGI IMG/M metagenome (GOLD analysis project Ga0310822, IMG submission 201313) | Sorghum-adapted microbial communities from Joint BioEnergy Institute, Emeryville, California, United States - P4_Day56_Rep2 | ecosystem: Engineered > Bioreactor > SSF (Solid state fermentation)... | reverse complement strand
GACTCGCCTGGACCAACGACCACCACCCACCCACCGTCAACCACGCCCACCACCCCGAAGAACTCCTACGCGCACACACCGACCCACCAGAAGACCCCGGGTGACCACTCCGGCCGCCGGCGGGTCAGGGCAGCAGCCCGACCTGGCGATAGGCCACCTCCAGATAGCACCGGAGCTGGCGTGCCGAGGGTGGCTCAGGTTGCAGCACACGGTAAGTCACTGCGCCGGCGAGCATGTCGACGAGTACGTCCAGATCGGCGTCGGCCGCCACCGTTCCGAGGTCCCGGGCCCGCCGGAGCAGGGCGATGGCGGCGGTGCGGCGCGGCAGAATGTAGTGCTCCCAATAGGTTCGCAACAGCGCCGGATGGGTCACCGCCGAACCGTAGATCGCGGCGATGAGACCACGGAACGCGGGGTCCGCAGCGGTCCGGGCAGCCGCGGAGATGTTGCGCCGCACCAGCTCATACGGATCCGAGACCGAGGCTTCGGCCGGAGTGGGCCAGGCCAGTTCGGCGCTCACCCGGTGTTCGATGGCGTCGGCGACGAGTTGCTCCTTGTCGGACCAGCGTCGGTAGATGGTCGGCTTGCCGACACCGGCGCGTCTGGCCACCTGTTCGATGCTCAGCGCGGAAATACCCTGCTCGACGAAGATTTCCAGCGCGGCGTCGAGAATCGCGGAGTCCAGAGCCGGGTCTCGGGGCCGCCCCCGCGCGGCGGCCCGGCCGGTGGCGGCCGCGTCCGTGGCGGTCACCGTACCCGCCCGACAGTCAGCGCCGACTTCAGCCAGTCCGCGAGATCGGTCGCGTCCCGGCCCCGCCACGCCAGATGACTGTCGGGACGCACGAGAAAGGCGTCACACCCGCGCATCTCGGCTCCGCGCAATCCGACGACGTACTCACCCAGGAAGGTGTGGGCCGTCCCGAGCAGCCCCGGACCCTCTCGGTGATGCCGGCCCGAACCGGGTTCCAGCACCGCCCACCGGCCACCCAGCTGTTCGTACAACCGGCTGATATGCCCGTCATCGCGCACGCACCGCTGATCGGGCACCCGGTCCCCCGGCCGCGGGGTGGTCATCGACACCGTTCGGGGCGCCAGCGGCCCGCCCCGGTAGGTCACCCACAGCTGCGATGTCTGATAGGTCAGCCGGCGCTGCACCGACGGCAGCGCCAGCAACGGCAGCACCACACGGTCGCGCAGGAACCGGCCGACGCCGCGGTCGGCGATGTTGAGCTTGGTGGCGGCGCTGGTGTTGCGCAGCACCTCGGTGGCCAGCGGACGCCGTTCGGCCTCATAGGTGTCGAGCAGCGCGGGACCGGCGTAGCCCCGGATCACCAGCGCGAGTTTGAAGGCGAGGTTCTCCGCGTCACCCAACCCGGTCAACATGCCCTGACCGCCGAACGGGGCGTGGGCGTGCGCGGCGTCACCGGCGATGAACACCCGGCCGCGGCGGTAGGTGTCGGCGAGACGGCGGTGCACCCGGAACTCCGACTGCCACACCGTGCCGGTGACCTTCACCCGGTGCCCGGTCCGCTCGTACAGCAACCGCTCCAGCGCGCCCTGATCGAGATCGCCCGGCCCGGGATCGTAGGCGATGATGCGCCACAATCCGTCCGGCATCGGCATCGCGCCGACCATGCCGTCGGGATGGATCCACCCGGTGGTGCCGGACCGGTCCAACCGCCAGTCCAGGTAGACGTCGGCGAGCAGGAACCGCTCGCTGAGCCGCGCCCCGGGGTATCCGATGCCGACCGATTTCCGGGTACTGCTGCCGGTGCCGTCGCAGCCCACCAGCCAGCGGCCGCGCAGTTCGCCGCCGCCCCCGATCCCGGCGGTCACCGTCGACGCGTCCTGGCGCAGACCGGTCAGCGGGCAGTCCAACTCCACCCGGCCGCCCAGCTCGGCCAGCCGGTTCCGCAACGCCGCCTCGACCTCGGCCTGGGAGATGACCATCGGCGGCGCCGCGGTCCGCATCCCCGGATCACCGAACTGCATCCGCATCACCGGCTCGCCGCCGAGATGAGTGGTGATCTGCATGGCCCGCACCGAACGTTCGGGCAGACCTCCCAGCGCACCGAGCCGGTCGAGGACCTCCGACCCCCGAGCGTGCAGGAAGTTGGCCCGCGAGGTCGTCGCCGGGGCCGGCGCCTTGTCGATGACCCGCACGTCCAGCCCGTGGGCGAGCAGCCCGCAGGCCACCGCGAGGCCGACCGGCCCCGCTCCCACCACCACGACGTCGGTCGTCGTCTCGCGCGCCATCCTCGTCGCCGCCTCACCTCTGCCATTTACGTTACGTATCCGTACAGTAATTGAACCCGTGAGCGCATCGCCACCCCGGATGTAGATTCGTCCCATGACCTCTGACCGGGTGGTGTCGCGCACGGACCACGGCCCCGTGCGGCTGCTCACCATGAATCGTCCGGAATCTCGGAACGCCCTGAGCCGCAATCTGATCCGCGAGCTGTACACCGCGTTCGAGGAGGCCGATCAGGACGCTTCGGTCCGGGCGATGGTGCTGACCGGAGCCGATCCGGCGTTCTGCGCCGGGGTGGACCTCAAAGAGGCCCAGCGGGACGGCATGACGTACTTCGACGAGTTCCGCACCCACGACTGCATCACCAAGCCCGCCGAACTGCGCACCCCGATCATCGCAGCGGTCAACGGGCCGACGTTCACCGGCGGACTCGAGATGGCCTTGGGCTGCGACTTCCTCATCGCCTCCGACCGGGCGGTGTTCGCCGACACCCACGCGCGCGTCGGCATCCTCCCCGGCGGCGGGATGACGGCACGGCTGCCGCAGGTGGTGGGCGCCGCGATGGCACGCCGGATGTCGATGACCGGGGAGGTCATCGACGCCGCCCGCGCCGAACGGCTCGGGCTGGTCACCGAGGTCGTCGAGCACGACCGGTTGCTGGACCGCGCGCTGGAGCTGGCCGGGCAGATCGCCGAGGTGCCTGCCGACACCATGGCCGGCCTCAAAGAGATCTACGCCCGCGGAATCGGACCGGTGATCGCTCCGGCGCTGGCCGCCGAACAGGACATCGCGGCCGCGCAGCCACGCGATTTCGGCGGGCTCGGCGAACGCTTCATGGCAGTATCGCAACGCAACAGACAACAGTTGGGGTAGCCGATGAACTCGAAGATCCTGGCAGCACCGGTGGTTCTGGCGACGGCCGCCGGTCTCGCCCTCGCGACGGCCGCTCCCGCGCCCGCGCGGCCGGGCGTCGCCGATTTCGGCGCCACCCAGCACCTTCACGACGGCGGGGTGACCATCGCCTACACGCTCGAGGAGCTCGAACCCAGCGACGACGTCGTGAGCAACGTCGCGCTACAGGGGCGACTCTGGGAGGTGAGCGTCACCGTCGAAGCGGTCGAGGGCGCCGCCACCCCGGTCATCCCGTTCTTCAACGCCCGCAGCGCCGACGGGCAGAACTACCGGGCGTTGTTCACCGCGGTCGGCGAGGAGGCGCTCAGCGGGGCGACGCTGGGCCAGGGCCAGGAGACCGAGGGCAACATCTACTTCGACGTGACCGGCGCCCCGCCGACAGAGGTGGTCTACAACGACGCCGTGCAGGACCGGCTCATCTGGCGCTGACACCCCGGTCGCGCTTCAGGATGAACCCCACGGTGCTCTGATCGCCGAATCCGGGCTGCGGGGCGGTGGCCGCCGCGATCTGCCGCCGCGCCTGTTCGAGCACGGGTGTCTGCGGGTCGAGGACCGACAGATACACCTCGTGCGCGGCGAGCGCCTCGACCGCGAGATCGACGTAGCCGTCCACCACCTCGACATGGGTGGGGTCCGGCCCGTTCTCGAACAGCCAGCGCGCCGGGTGCGCCGACTCGTCGAACGCCGCGGCGACCGCGGTGGCGAATTCGATGTGGTCGCGCTGATTGGGCATCCCCGGCCCCCATTCCGGCCCGCCGTAGATGGTGATCACCACCTGCGGCGCGACCCGGGTGATCGCGTCGGCGATGGCGGCACGAAGGTCGGGGGTGTCGCGGATGCGGCTGTCGGGGAAGTTCCAGAACCGGACGTCGTGCACCCCGACCACCGCCGCCGACCGGCGCTGCTCGGCCTCCCGGACAGTGCCGGCCCGTTCCGGGGGCATGCCGGCGATACCCGCCTCGCCACGTGACGCCAGCACGTACCGGACGTCTCTGCCGGCGGCGGTCCACTTGGCCACGGCGGCGGCCATCCCGTATTCCGGGTCGTCGGGATGCGGCACCAGCACCAGCGCGGTGTCCCAGTCGTCCGGGAACGGTTGCATACCCATGGCTATCGGCTCCTGGTGTTGTGGGCCGCACGAATCAGCCAGCGTCCGTCCCGCTGCACCAGCAGGTAGCTGATCACGCCGGCGCGGTCCCGGGCTCCAGGCTCAGGGTCGGGCCAGTTCCACCGGGTGTGCACCAACGCGACGCCGGGCGCCACCTCGGCGACGGACTCAACCTGTTGGGTGTAATGGGTTTTCCCTGCGATGACGTCGGCCGGTACATCCTGGTGCCCTTCGACATTGTCTCGCCGCGACGTCCACCACAGCCCGGAGTGGGCGATGAAGTCGGCATCCTCGGTGAAGTATCGACCCCATGCCGCCATATCGTGCGCTCGCCACAGATCGGTGGTCGCGGTCATGACTGCGGCGATGTCCTGCTCGTCTTCGATGTCCACCGCGCCAGTATCGAACCTCAACGTTGGTTCAGGTCAACCCTCTTTGGTGACTCCGCGGATGAGGATGGCCGCCACCTCGTCCGCCCACCGTTCGGTGATCGGCTCGTCGGGATGCAGCACCATGCGGAACATCACCGACCCACCGATCAATTCGGTCAGTCGGTCCGCGTCGACGCCGGATTGCACCTCGCCGCGTCCGGCCGCCTCGGCGAGCCGGCGGCGCAACGCCTCCACCAGCGACCCCACCCGGCCCAACAGCCCGCGGTGCAGTCGGGGGTCGGCGGCCATGTCGACCAGCAGCCCGGGCATCGCGGCCCGGGCCGCCGGGGTGGCGGTGATCTGCCGGTTGCGTTCGATCAGGGCCCGGACGATGCCGGCGACGTCATCGGAGGACTCCACCGTGTCGACGGGATCGGTCGGCGCGGTCGCCGCGTACACCAGTTCGGGCTTGCTCGACCACCGGCGGTACAGCGCGGTCTTGGTGGTTCCCGCCCGCTCGGCGACGGCGCTCATGGTCAGGTTCGAATAACCGATTTCGACAAGAAGATCCGCCGTGGCCCGCAATATGGCACCGTCGATACGCGGGTCGCGGGGGCGACCGGCACCCGCGGCCTTGTCAACCGAAGTGGAGTTCGTGGTCATAACGTTCCCCGTATCGTAAGTGCTTGCGAAGGAAATAACAGTGGCAACTGAACCGGCTGTCGAGGATGTCAGTCGTCTGCAGCGCTCCGCCCGGGATCTGAGCACCCTACCCGGTGTGCTGGCCCGGTGGCTGGCAACCGTACAACCCGGAAGCGACCCACGGGTGCAGGTGCACAGCGGCATCGACGCCAACGGGATGTCGTCGGAGACGATCGTGCTGTCCGTCGACTGGAGACGCCGCGACGGCGGACGAGCCGAGCAGCGCGCGCCGGAGCGCTACGTCGCCCGCGTCGCCCCGGCCGCGACGGATGTACCGGTCTTCGATTCCTACCGGCTGGACCATCAGTTCGAGGTGATGCGACTGGTGTCCGAACTGACCGATGTGCCGGTGCCGCGGGTGCGGTGGCTGGAGCCCACCGGCAGCGTGCTCGGCACCCCGTTCTTCCTGATGGACCACGTCGAGGGCGTGGTACCGCCCGACGTCATGCCGTACACGTTCGGCGACAACTGGTTCTACGACGCCCCCGCCGAACGGCAGCGCGAACTGCAGGACCGCACCGTCGAGGTGCTGGCGAAGCTGCACTCGATCCCGCAGCCGGAGCAGACGTTCGGATTCCTGTCCGGCGACGCGGGCCGCACCGCGCTCGAACAGAACCTGAACCGGCTGAAGTCCTGGTACGACTTCGCCGTTCCCGACATCGGACGCTCACCGCTGGTCGAACGCGCGCTGGCATGGCTCGACGATCACCTCCCCACCGACGTCGCCGCCGGCGACCCGGTGCTGGCGTGGGGCGATGCGCGCATCGGCAACGTGCTGTACTCCGATTTCCGGCCGGTGGCGGTGCTGGACTGGGAGATGGCCACCCTCGGGCCGCGTGAACTCGATGTGGCCTGGATGATCTTCGCGCACATGGTGTTCCAGGAACTGACCGGTCTGGCCGGGCTGCCCGGGATGCCGGACTTCATGCGCGAGGACGACGTCCGCGCCCGCTATCGGGAGCTGACCGCCCTCGACCTCGGGGATCTGCACTGGTTCTACGTCTACTCCGGGGTGATCTGGTGCTGTGTGTTCATGCGTACCGGTGCGCGGCGGGTGCACTTCGGTGAGATCGAGCGACCCGATGACGTGGAGTCGCTGTTCTACCATGCATCCTTGTTGCGCCGCCTGATTGGAGACTGATGCTCGGCCCGCTCGACGAATTCCCGGTCCACCAGATACCGCAGCCGATCGCCTGGCCGGGGTCCTCCGACCGCAACTTCTACGACCGGTCCTACCTCAACGCCCATGACCGCACCGGCGACATCTTCCTGATCACCGGCATCGGCTACTACCCGAACCTGGGCGTCAAGGACGCCTTCGTGCTGCTGGCACGCCGCGGAAGCGGCACATCAGGCGGATGCGGCGAGACCCAGACCGCGGTGCACCTGTCCGACGCCATCGATCAGGACCGGTTGAACCAACATGTCAACGGTTACCGCATCGAGGTGCTCGAACCGCTGCGCAAGCTGCGGGTCGTGCTCGAGGAAACCGAAGGCATGGCAGTCGATCTGACCTGGGAAGGCCTGTTCGACCCGGTGCAGGAACAACCGCACGTGCTGCGCTCCGGGAACCGGGTGACCCTGGATGCCCAGCGGTTCGCCCAGGTCGGAACCTGGAGCGGCGTCATCGTCGTCGACGGTGAGGAGATCGCCGTCGACCCGCGGCACTGGATCGGCACCCGGGACCGGTCGTGGGGTATCCGGCCGATCGGCGAACCGGAGCCGGCCGGGCGGCCCGCCGACCCGCCGTTCGAGGGCATGTGGTGGCTGTATGTGCCGATGGCGTTCGACGACTTCGCGATCGTGCTGATCATCCAGGAGGAACCCGACGGCTTCCGCTCTCTCAACGACTGCACCCGGATCTTCCGGGACGGCCGGGTCGAGCAGCTCGGCTGGCCCCGGGTGCAGATCCACTACACCTCGGGCACTCGAATCCCCTACGGCGCCACCATCACCGCATCGACCCCTGACGGTACGCCGCTGGTATTCGAGGTCGAGTCGAAGCTGGCGGTGCCGATCCACATCGGGGGCGGCTACGGCGGCGATTCCGACTGGCTGCACGGGATGTGGAAGGGTGAGAAGTTCACCGAGCGGCTCACCTACGACATGACCGACCCGAGTGTGTCGGGCCGCGCGATGTTCGGGGTGATCGACCATGTCGGCCGGGCCACCTGTCACATCGACGGGCGGACCGTCGAGGGCTGGGGGCTGTTCGAACACGGTGCGCTGGGCCGGCACGACCCGTCCGGGTTCACCGACTGGATGTCCGTCGCCCCCTAGCTGATCAGGCCGGCTGTTTGAGCGGGGCGCCGACCCGGCCGAACACCATCGATTCGTCGATCCGGTCGAAACGGTGATCCACCACGTCGAGCAGGTAGTTGTGCCGCACGTTCCAGGGCCGTCGGGTCCCGGACTTTGGCAACGCGTGCAGCGCCCGTTTGACGTAGCCGGCGTTGATGTTCCAGGCCGGCTTCTCCTTCATCGGGGTGTCCCCCAGATGCGGATAGCCGTGGGTGTAGCCGTGCTTGCGCATGTGGGCGATCAACCGGGCGAAGGCCCGTGCGGTGAGATCGGCCCGCAGCGTCCACGACGCGTTGATGTAGCCGATGCACCACGCCAGGTTGGGCACGTCCTCGAGCATGTGCTCCTTGAAGACGAACCGGTCCTGCGGCTTGATCTCCTCACCGTCGATCGAGAGTCGCACCCCGCCGAGCGCCTGCAGTTGCAGACCGGTCGCGGTGACGATGATGTCGGCGTCGATCCGGTTGCCGGACCGCAGCACGATGCCGGTCTCGTCGATGTGGTCGATGTTGTCGGTGACCACGGTGGCGCGGCCCTCGCGGATGGCCTTGTAGAAGTCACCGGACAGGATCAGGCACAACCGCTGATCCCACGGGTCGTACGGCGGGTTGAAGTGCACGTCGACCGGATAGTCCTTGGGCAGGTAGATCTTCGCGACCGTACGGATGAACCAGCGACTGAACCTGGGCGCGGCCTTGGCGATCGCGTAGACGGCCACCACGAAGATCAGGTTGTACAACCACGCCAGCCGGTAGCCGAGCCAGCGCGGCGGGATCTTGCGCAGCGCCTGCACCACGGGGTTGATCCGCGGGCTCGACAGCAGATACGTCGGGGTGCGCTGCAGCATGGTGACGTGTTCGGCCTGCTCGGTCAGCGACGGGATCAGGCTGATCGCGGTGGCGCCGGAGCCGATCACCACCATCCGCTTCCCCGCGTAATCCAGCGATTCCGGCCAGTGCTGGGGGTGGACCACCTCACCCTTGAAGTTCTCGATGCCCGGGAACTCGGGGGCGTAGGGCTCGTCGTAGTCGTAGTAGCCGGTGCCGAAGAACACGAACCTCGACCGGTAGGTGCGGGGCAGCCCGTCCTCGGTCGTCTGCACCGTCCAGGTGTCGGTCGAGGAGTCCCAGTCCGCCGACAGCACATGGGTGTCGAACCGGATGTTGTCGTAGATGCCGTGCTTGCGCGCGGTGTCGACGAGGTACTGCCGGATGTCGGGGCCGTCGGCGACGTTCTCCGGGCGGGTCCACGGCTCCCACGGATAGCTCAGGGTCAGGATGTCGCTGTCGGACCGGATGCCGGGATAGCGGAACAGGTCCCAGGTCCCGCCGATACGGGACCGGCGCTCCAGGATGGCGTAGCTGACGCCCGGATTCTTCTCCTTGATGCGGTACGCGGCGCCGATGCCGGAGATGCCGGCGCCGATGATCAACACGTCGAAGTACTCGGCGGCGTCTCCGTGGTGGGCGGACTGCTCGACCGCCGGGCCTTGGTCAAGAGTCATGATGACCTCCTCTGCCACCCACGATAGGTGTCAATCGGCCAGCTCGTGGACGATCGCGGCCAAGCGCTCGACCGGAATCGGCCCGGCCGCGTAGAGGCAGACACGGTCGGAGATGCCCGCGACGCGCTCGCGGATGTGGGCGGCGATCTCGGCGGGGCCGCCGCAGGCGGCGACGGTGTGCAGGATGTCGTCGTCGATCAGGGCGCCCATCTCCTGCCAGCGGCCCTGCTTGGACAGCGCGTTCAGCTCGGGCTGCAGATCACCCCAGCCGTGCAGATCCAGCACCGGCCGGTACGCCGGGGTCGAACCGTAGAACGCCAGCAGCCGGCGGGTGGCGGTGTGGTCGTCGCCGGGCGACACGATGATCTCGGGGACCACCGCGAAGTCCTCCCGCCGGCGGCCCGCGGCCGCCAGCCCGGCGTCGACCGCCGCCATGGTGCGCTCCCGCAGGTAGCGGGTGGTGCCGAACGGCATCACCAGCAGGCCGTCGGCGACCTCGGCCGCGGCCCGGGTCAACTGCGGACCCAGGGCGCCGAGCTGGATCGGCGGCGGCCCGTACGGGTTCGGCCCCGGATTGAAGGTGGGCGTCATCAGGGTGTGCCGGTAGAACTCGCCGCGGAAGTCCAACCGTTCCCCGTGCTGCCAGGCCGCGAAGATCTGCCGGAGCGCCGCGACCAGTTCCTTCATCCGCGCCACCGGCCGGTCGAACTCGGCGCCGAACCGCTTCTCGATCTGCGTGCGGATCTGGGTGCCCAGGCCGAGGGTGAACCGTCCCCCGCTGAGCAGCTGCAGATCGTAGGCCTGATGGGCCAGATGGATGGGGTTGCGGGGGAACGCGATCGCGACGTTGGTCAGCAGCTCCAGACCGGGCTCGGTGGCGGCGCGCACCAGCGGGGTGAACACATCGTGCGGCCCCTCGAAGGTGAACACCCCGGCCACCCCCGCTTCCCGCAGCGTCCGCGCCTGCTCGGCGGCGTCGATCGGTCCGAACAGCGCGGTCATCACCTTCACGGGGCAAGTATGCGACAAACCCGGCCGCGATCCCCGACACTGGTCGGGTGGTTGATGTCGTGGTGGTGGGGGCCGGTTTCGCCGGGTTGACGGCCGCCCGGGAACTCACCGGGCTGGGATACGAGGTCGTGGTGTTCGAGGGCCGCGACCGGGTGGGCGGCCGGTCGTACACCGCGACGCTGGCCGGGGTGCCGGTCGATCTGGGGGCGACGTTCGTCGGCCCCGGCCAGACCGCCGTCACCGGGCTGGCCGCCGAGCTCGGCTGCCCCACGGTCGGGACGTATCACCAGGGCAACAATCTGATCCTGTGGCGGGGCCGGCTGAAGTCGTACCGCAGCACGATCCCGACGCTGTCGATCCTGGAGCTGCTCGACGTGTCCCGCATCCAGTGGCGGTTCGAGCGGTTGTGCCGGCAGATCCCGGTCGGCGAGCCGTGGCGGGCACCGGCCGCGCACCGGCTCGACACGATGTCGCTCGACCGGTGGCTGCGGTCGGTGTACGCCAGCGCGTCCACCCGGGATCTGATGGCGATCATGGCACGGGTGACCTGGGGGTGCGAACCCCATCAGGTGTCGATGCTGCACGCGGCGCGTTATGTGAAGGCCGCCGGCGGGCTGGGCCGGATGCTCGATGTCGAGGGCGGGGCGCAGCAGGACCGGTTCCCGGCGGGCACCCAGCAGATCGCGCAGCGGATGGCCGAGGAGCTCGACGGCGCAGAACCGGGATCGCGGGTGCGGCTGGGCGCACCGGTGCGCCGCATCACCCGCAACCCCGACGGCACGGTGACCGTCCACACCGGATCCGGGGACGGGGTTACCGCGCGGGCCGTCGTGGTGGCGGTGCCGCCGGCGCACCGGGATGCCATCGAGTTCGACCCGGCACTGCCGCCGCGGCACACCGCGCTGCCCGGACACTGGCCGCAGGGCATGTTGAGCAAGGCCTACGCCGCGTACGACACCCCGTTCTGGCGGGCCGACGGCCGGTCGGGTGAGGCGCTGTCCGACGACGGCCCGGTGTTCATCACCTTCGACGTCAGCCCCGACGAGAACGGGCCGGGCATCCTGCTCGGGTTCACCGATGCCCGCACCTTCGATCCGCTGAGCCCGGACCGCCGGCGCGACAAGGCCCTACACGGGTTCGCCAAACTGTTCGGCGACGCCGCACTCAAACCCATCGACTATCTCGACTTCTGTTGGGGCTGCGATGATTTCGCCCCAGGAGGACCCACGGCCGCGGTGCCGCCCGGGTCCTGGACCGAATTCGGCCCCTGGTTGCGCGAGCCGGTCGACCAGATCTACTGGGCGGGAACCGAAACCGCCGACCAGTGGACCGGTTTCCTCGATGGCGCGGTGCGGTCCGGGCAACGCGCCGCCGCCGAAGTCCACCGCCGATTGTCCTCCGGCGGTTGAACCTCCGGCGGTCAGGACGTCGCGCGGCGGGCGTCGGCTGCCGCCGCGGCCAGCGCCCGCAGGTGATCGTTGACCCGGTCGGGGCACTCCAGGATCGCGCAGTGCCCGCCGGGCAGTTCGACGAAGTCGAACAGGTTGGGCGCGGCCTCGGCGATGCGGCGGGACGAGACCAGCGGCAGCAGCCGGTCCCGGTCGCTACCGATGACCAGCGTCGGCACGGTGAGGTTGTGCAGGCCGATGTGCCGCGGCCCCATCGCGTCGACCAGGGTGCGGGCCCAACCGTCCCGCGCCGCCGGCGGGGTCTCGGTGAACAGTTCGTGCACGAAGTTCGTGATGGCGGGGTCGGCGTCACGACCCACCGCCATCATCGACACGACGTAGCGGCTCGGCACCGCGGCCAATCGCGCCGGCATCCCGGCGACCGTCTTGATCACGGCGCTCGCGGTGCGCACCCGGACGGCGGCGAACCGGTCGGGCACCGGCAGCAGTTGCACGTTGTGCAGCAGATCACCGGTGGTGGTGTTGATCAACGCGACCGCGGCGGCGCGTTCGGACACCCGCTCCGGATACCGCTCCGCCCACGAGCTGATCGCGATACCGCCCATCGAATGTCCGGCGATGACGGCGCGTTCACCCGGGTCGAGCGTGGCGTCCAGCACCGCGTCCAGATCGGAGGCCAGGTGGTCCAGGCTGTACTGCCACCGGCGCCGGGGGACGCTGCTGCGGCCGTGGCCGCGGTGATCGAACGCGATCACCCGGTAGTCGTCCGCCAACTCGGCGATCTGATGGGCCCAGACCCGGATGGCGCAGGTGATGCCGTGCGCCAGCACGATCGGCGGGGCGTCGGCGGGGCCGAACACCTCGGCGTGCAGCCGGACACCGTCGGGGGCGGTCACCGACACGACCCGGCCGGGCGGCATCTGCTCCACCGCCGCGAGGGTGCTGGACGCTCGTCCGGCTCGTCTACCTCGTATCATGCGCACTCCGTTCGACGTCGGCGACGTTGCCCCGTTGCGCAGGACAGCTTAACGACCGGGGCCGGGGCCGGGTCTGCGCGTCGGCCGCCGCGGGTCACCGCCGGGGATGTTAGATGATCACGGGGCACACTCCCGGCGAAGACAGGCAGCTGAGGCAGGTAGGTAGGGCAGGCGAATGCGAGCAGTGCAGGTTTCCCGGCTGGACGGTCCGGAGGCGGTCGAGGTCGTCGAGTGGGAGGAGCCCACCGACTCCGACGCGGTGATCATCGATGTGCACGCCGCCGGGGTGGCATTCCCGGATGCGCTGCTGACCCGCGGGCTGTACCAGTACAAACCCGAACTGCCGTTCATCCCCGGCGCGGAGGTCGCCGGGGAGGTGCGCAGCGCACCGGCCGGTGCGCACGTCGCGAAGGGTGACCGGGTGGCCGGGTTGACGATGCTGCACGGCGGGATGGCCGAGGTGGTCGCACTGGCGCCGGACCGGGTGTTCAAGCTGCCCGATGCGGTGTCCTTCGAGGCCGGCGCCGGGCTGTTGTTCAACGACCTGACCGTGCACTGTGCGTTACGCACCCGCGGCCGGCTGAGCCGGGGAGAGACGGTGCTGGTGCACGGGGCAGCCGGCGGTATCGGGACGTCGACGCTGCGGTTGGCGCCGGCGTGGGGTGCGGCGCGCACCATCGCGGTGGTCAGCACCGAGGACAAGAAGGCCGTCGCCACCGCGGCGGGAGCCGACGACGTCGTCCTGGCCGACGGCTTCAAGGATGCGGTCAGGGAACTCACCGGCGGCCGCGGGGTGGACATCGTGGTCGACCCCGTCGGCGGTGACCGGTTCACCGATTCGCTGCGCTCGCTGGCGCCGGGCGGACGGTTGCTGGTGCTGGGTTTCACCGCCGGTGAGATCCCCACCGTCAAGGTGAACCGGTTGCTGCTCAACAACGTCGACGTGGTCGGTGTCGGCTGGGGTGCCTGGACGTTCGCGCATCCCGGCTATCTGCAGGAGCAGTGGGCCGAACTGGAGCCGCTGCTGGCGTCCGGCCGGGTGCCGGCACCCGAACCGGTGGTCTATCCGCTGGAGCGGGCGGCCGAGGCGATCGCGTCGCTGGAGAACCGCAGCGCCAAGGGCAAGGTGGTGCTCAGCGTCCGCTGATGCGGCCCTTGGTGAAGTACCGCAGCGGTCCGACGAAGTTGATCCCGATCACCGCCGCCCACTTCACCTTGCTGCCGTTGACGCGATCGGCCGGGCGGCGCGCCAGGTCGATCCACGCCGCCAGCGCGAGCGCCAGCTGGACGGTGGCCAGCACCGCGACCACCCTGCGTTGCACCGGAGACAGGTCCTGCCACTTCTGTGCCATGACACCAGTGTGGCAATCAGTCCACGACGGCGACGTGGTGGGTGGGAAACCGGCGCGGCACGGTGAGCAGCAGCACCACCGTGGCGACCGCGGCCACCAGCAGACCGACGAACACCGCATGGCTGGCCGCCCCCATCGCCGCCGCCGAGGTGTCCGGTTCGTACCGGCGCAGCACGGCGTTGGCGACCGCACCGAAGCCGGCGGCGCCGATGCTCTGCCCGAGGAACCGGGAGAACATCAGCCCTCCGGTGACGGTGCCGCGCTGATCCCAGCCGACGGTGTTCTGCAGGCCGACGATCAACGGCGAGAACAGCAACCCCATCCCGGCGCCCATCAGCGCGGTGTACACCACCGGCTGCCACACCGGCGGCGCGGGGCCGAGCAGCACCAGACCGGTCCCGGCGGCGACCGCGCACGACGCGCCCACCAGCGCGGTGTCGCGGAAACCGATCCGCAGGTAGAGCCGGGCGGAGAAGCCGGATGAGATCGGCCAGGTGATGCTCATGATCGCCAGCACGAAACCGGCCGCCACCGGGGACAGCCCCAGCACCGTCTGCCCCCAGTTGGGCAGGTACACCGACAACCCGATCACGATCATCCCGGCGGTCGCGGTGGCGGCGAAGGAGGGCGCGGTGAGGCGCCGGGTCAGCATCGACAGCGGCAGCACCGGTTTGGCCGCCCGCGATTCCACCACCAGCAGCGCGACACCGGCCAGCGCGGCGCCGGTGAACACGACGACGCTCGTCGGCGAGGTCCACGACCAGTGCACCCCACCGCTGAGCAGGCCGAGGATGAACAGCCCGGCCGAGACGAGCACCAGTCCGGCGCCGAGATAGTCGATGCGGTGTGGTCGCCGGACGACGTCTTCGTGCAGGTCGCGAGCGATCAGGTACAGGGCGAAGACGCCGATCGGAATGTTGACCAGAAAGATCCAGCGCCAGGTCAGGTACTGGGCGAAGAACCCGCCGAGCGCGGGTGCGATGACCGCCGAGATGCCCCAGACGCTGGCCAGATAACCCTGGATGCGGCCCCGCTCGGCGACGGTGTAGAGATCGCCGGCGACGGTCTGCACGGTCGCCGAGATGGCGCCCGCGCCCAGCCCCTGGATGGCGCGGAAGATCGCCAGCGTCGCCATGTTCCAGCTGGCCGCCGACAGCGCCGAGCCGATCAGGAAGGCCACCACCCCGAAGATCAGGATCGGTCTGCGGCCGTACAGGTCGGCCAGTTTGCCGTAGATCGGGATGGTCACCGTCTGGGCCAACAGGTAGCCGGAGAACACCCAGCCGACCTGGTCGAAGCCGCCGAGGTCGCCGACGACCTGGGGAACGGCGGTGGCCAGGATGGTGGTGTCCATGGCGACCAGGGCCATGGTGAGGATCAAGGCGACCAACACCGGGGTGCGCGCATCGTGTCGCAACCTCAATCCGCTACCTCCGCTGCCGGCGTCCGGCGGTGACCCGGCCGGCTGCTGGGAGTTCACGCGGCCGTGCTGGTGCCTCGCATCTGGTACCCGCTGTTTCCGGTACCGGTGTCTTTAGTAGTCAATGGCGTCCTGATAGTCCAACCAGCTCAGCCGGTTGATGCCACGGCGGCGGTTCCGGACCGCACCGGGCCCTCCGGCGGTGGGTCCGGTTCCCCACGCCGGGAACCCGACAGCAGGAACAACGCGCCACCGAGGAATGCCGCGACCCCGGCGAACACCAGGAACCCGTTGAAACTGTCACTGGCCTGCAGGGTGCGGCTGAGCACCACGGCCCCGACCGCCGAGGAGACGCCGATCGCCGCGGACAGGATGCTCAGCACCGTGCTGTAGACGGTCAACCGGAAGCGGCGCGCCACCAGGTAGGCGACGACGTCACCTTCGGCGCCCCAGGCCGCGCCGAGACAACACACCGCCACCACCAGCACGGCGAACCCGTCCCACGGTGTCGCGATCAGCAGACACCCCAGGCCGGGCAGCCCCATCGCGACCGCCGCGACCAGGTGCGACGGCAGCCGGTCCAGAGCGAGCCCGCAGGCGAACCGGCCGACGATCACCGCCGCCGCGAAGATCGAGACGAGCACCGCGACACCATTGCCCGAACCGATCGAGTCGCCGAGGACCACACCGAGTTGGGCGGTGGTCACCGAGTGGTACAGATTGCACAGCAGGATGCCGGCCAACAGGATCCAGAAGACCGGGTTGCGGCCGATCATACGGTACGCGGCGCCGGTCCGCCGATGGGTGTCGTCCCGACCGCGGGAAGGGGTCTCGCCGGTTGGATCGGCAGGGGCCGGGTCGGCGGCGGGGTTCGGGCGCGGCGCCAGAGCCAGCGCGGCGAACCCCACTACCGCGATCGCCACCGCGATCGCCACACATCCCCAGCGCCATCCGAGAGTCTGATTCACCGCGTCCAGGGCGGGCACGCCGAGTGCGCCCAGCAGCGGCGGCCCGGAGATCGCGACGGCCAGGGCCAACCCGCGCGCCCGGTCGAACCGAATCGCCACCAGCCGACTGTAGATGGCCGGTGTGGTCGTCGTTCCCAGCGCGATCATCGCGACGTGAATGGCGAAGTACTGCCAGATCGGGCCGGACATCAACGCGTACCCGATCCAACAGACCGGCAGCCCCGTGACGCCGATCAGCGCGATGCGGCGCACCCCGAACAGATCGGTGAGCCGCCCGTAGACCGGCAGGAACACGAACGTCAGCAGTGCGATGACACCGGTCAGCGCGAAGTCGGAGCGGCTCCAGTCGAAAGCCGCCAGGAACTGCGGCGCCATCGCGGCATTGGTGTAGGCGCTCAGGCTCAGCCCCGCGCTCAGTCCCGCGGTGGCCGCCGCCAGCGGCCGCCAATTGACCCGCACCTCGCCGAGATAGCTGGGTGCGGCCGTCACGGTCGCGATGCTACTCGCCAAAAGCGGTGACCGGCAGCAGAATTGGTAATGCCCCGGGTGGGAGCGAATGGATCATACTCCCACCCAGGGCGTTAGTAGCGGGGACAGGATTCGAACCTGCGACCTCTGGGTTATGAGCCCAGCGAGCTACCGAGCTGCTCCACCCCGCGTCGGGTAAACACAAGGTTACCCAACCAGCCGCGCACGGCCAAATTGCTGGCCCACCAGGGACTGTGGTTCTTCTCACGATTGTCCCCGGCTTCGCCGTGGCTCACCGCACGCGTGCGGCGACGGCGCGTCGGCCGGCGGAACCGACTCGTACAACCGCTCCGCGTCACCGGGTATTCCCGCTATTCGGCGGAGTTGAACCGGTCCATCGCGTCGTGCAGCCGCTGCAGCGCCTGCCCGTACCGGGCGAAGTCGCCGCTGCGCTGGGCCTCCCGGACCTCGTCCATCGCGGAGTCGAGCTGACGGAGCGCGGCCGCCTTGGCCGGCGACAGCTGCACCGGGGCGCCGTCGGCCGGCGGCACCGCCGCCTCCGGGGCCGGGGTGCGCGGTGCGGCCTCGGGAGCCCGCTCCGGCTGACCGGCCCGCGGCGGCACGGACGCGGCCGCCTGACCGTCGGTGGGTGTGGTGGCCTCGGGTGTCTCACCGGTCACCGCACCGGTCGGCGCCGGCCCGGTCGCCGTCGCGTCGGCGCCCGGCCCGAACAGGTCGATCAGCGCGTCCCGGACGGTGGGCCCGTAGCCGATCTTGTCGTTGTACATCATCGCCACCCGGATCAACCGCGGGTAGGACGACGCCGCATCACCGCGGCCCGGCGACGCGTACACCGGTTCGACGTAGAGCAGTCCGCCGTCGCCGAGCGGCAGTGTCAGCAGGTTGCCGAACTGGATGCGGTTCTGGCCGTCCCGGCCGATCACGCCGAGGTCCTGGCTCACCGCGGTGTCGGTGGTGATCGCGTTGTTGGCCAGTTTGGGGCCGTTGACCTGGCCGGGGATGGTCAACACCGTCAGCCGTCCGTAGGTCTCCGGATCCGAGCTGGCGCTGATGTAGGCGGCCAGGAAGTCGCGCTGGAACCGGTTCATCGCGCTGGTGAGCTGGAACGACGCCGAGCCGTCGTTCAGCGCGAGGTCCTTGGCGACGATGTAGTACGGCGGCTGGAAGCTGCTCGCCGTCGGGTTCGGATCCAGCGGGACATCCCAGAAGTCCGACGTGGAGAAGAACGTGATCGGGTCGCTGACGTGGTACTTGGCCAGCAACGCCCGCTGCACCTTGAACAGGTCCTCGGGATAGCGCAGATGCTCGCGCAGCTCATCGGAGATCTCGCTGCTGGGTTTCACGGTGTCCGGGAACACCTTCATCCACGCCTGCAGCACCGGGTCGTCCTCGTCGTGCGCGTACAGCGTGACGGTGCCGTCGTAGGCGTCGACGGTGGCCTTCACCGAGTTGCGGATGTAGGACACCCGCTTGTCCGGCTGCAGCCGGTTGATCGCGACCTCATTGGAGTCCGCGGTGGCCGACGACAGCGTCGTCAGCTCCGAGTACGGGTAGTTGTCCAGCGTGGTGTAACCGTCGACGATCCACACGATCCGCTTGTTGACGATCGCCGGGTACACCGTGGTGTCGGTGGTCAGCCACGGCGCCACCGCCTCCACCCGGTCCGCCGGGTCACGGTTGAACAGCAGCTTGCTATTCTCGCCGATCACATTGGAGAACAGGAAGTTCCGCTCGGCGTACTTGGCCGCGAACACCGTGCGGTTCAGCCAGTTGCCGATCGGCACCCCACCCGACCCGGTGTAGGTGTAGTTGCGGGTCTCGGTGCTGGTCTCGAAGTCGTACTCGCGCGGCGGGCCGTTCTCGCCGACGATCGCGTAATCGGCCGCCGTGTTGGCGATCACCGGCCCGAAGTAGATACGCGGCTGCTCCAGCTCCGCCGGACCCTGGTTGATGATGCCCTCCGGGCCGACCTCGTTGGTCAGGAACTCCGGGTAGCCGCCGTTCTGGGTGGGGTCGTTGGCGACTCCGCGCACCGTGTTGGCGGGCGAGGCGATGAAGCCGTTGCCATGGGTGTAGACGGTGTGGCGGTTGATCCAGTCCCGCTGGTTGTCGATCAGCCGGTCCGGGTTCAGTTCCCGGGCCGCGACGACATAGTCGCGCAGTTCACCGTCCTCGTCGCGGTAACGGTCGATGTTGAGGTGGTCCGGGAAGTAGTAGAAGTTCTTGCCCTGCCGGAACTGGGTGAACGCCGGGCTGACGATGGTCGGGTCGAGCACCCGGATGTTCGACGTCGTCGCCGCATCGGCCGCGACCTGCGCGGCGGTCGCCGGCGCGTTACCCGGGTAACTGCGGTAGGTGACCACATCCTCGGTGAGACCGTAGGCGTGCCGGGTCGCCGCGATGCTCCGGCTGATGTACTCGCTCTCCTTCTGCGCCGCGTTCGGCCGGACGCTGAACTGTTCGACGATCATCGGCCAGCCGGCGCCGACCACCAGCGAGCTGAGCAACAGCAGCACCAGACCGACGGCGGGAATCCGCAGGTCCCGGAGGAACAAGGCGGAGAACACCGCGATCGCGCAGATCACCGCGATCGCCAACATGATCAGCTTCGCCGGCAGCACCGCGTTGATGTCCGTGTAACCGGCGCCGGTGAACGGTTTGCCGGGCCGCGTGTGGCTCAGCAGTTCGTAGCGGTCCACCCAGTAGGCCACCGCCTTGAGCAGCACCAGCAGGCCGACCAGGGTGATCAGCTGGATCCGGGCGGCGCGGCTGAGCACTCCGGCCCGCCCGGCCAACCGGATGCCGCCGAACAGGTAGTGGGTGACCAGGTTGGCGATCAACGCCAGCGTCACCGCGACGAACAGATAGGTCAGCACCAGCCGGTAGAACGGCAGATCGAAGGCGTAGAAACCGAGATCCTTGCCGAACTCGGGATCGGTGATCCCGAAACTGCCGCCGTGCAGGAACAGCTGCACCCGCACCCAGTAGCTCTGCGCCACGATGCCGGCGAGCAGGCCGATGAACACCGGAATCCCGACGCCGTACATCCGCAGCCGGGCCATCACCGCGATGCGGTACCGCGCCACCGGATCGTCCGGGCCGTTGGTCGGCACGAACACCGGGCGGGTGCGGTACGCCAGCGCCAGCCCCGCGAACACCACCGCACCGACGACCAGCGCCGCCACCAGGAACACGATCAGCCGGGTGAGCAGCACCGTCGTGAACACCGAGCGGTACCCGAGTTCGCCGAACCACAGCCAGTTGACGTAGGTGTCGATCAACCGGGGACCGGTCAACAGCAATACGACCGCGATGAGCGCGATCGCGATCAGGATCCGGCTACGTCGCGTCAGCGTCGGCATCCGTGCCGCAGGCCGCATTGCCACTCGCGTCACTCCAGTTCGGTTCGGGGAGTCCGGAGGTTAATCCGGGGGTGGGTGTGCCCCACCAACTCTACGCACCGTCCGGTTCCGGTTCCTCAACACCGTGGCGGTTCGCCACCAGCAGAAAGGGTGTTCAGCGCCGTCACCGCGTCGTCGAGTGTCTCCACCCGCACGAGTTCCATGCCGTCGCGTTGCGCCGACTTCGCCTCCACGCAGTTCTCGGCGGGCACCAGGAACACCGTGGCGCCGGCGTCGGCGGCGGCCGCCATCTTGTGGGTGATGCCGCCGATCGATCCCACCTGCCCGTCACCGGTGATGGTGCCCGAGCCGGCCACCACCCGCGACCCGGCGAGGTCCCCCTCGGTGAGTTTGTCGATCACCGCCAGGCTGAACACCATGCCCGCCGACGGGCCGCCGACGTTGGCGAGGTTGAACGTGATCTCGAACGGCGCCCACGGCGCGTCCAGCACCCCGATGCCCAGATATCCGTGCTCGCGGTCGGGGTTCTCCCCCAACGTGACGGCCACCGCACCGGGCGGGGCGTTCTTGCGGCGGTAGTCGATGACGATGGTGTCCCCCGGCTTGGTCTCCTGCAGCACCGCCTGGAACTCGTCGAGGTTGGCCACGGGCCGGCCGTCCACCGCGTCGATCGCGTCGCCGTCGCGCAGCTTGCCGGCCGACGGGCCGGACTCCTCGACCGAATCCACCGTCACCGCCATCGGGTAGTCCAGGTAGGACAGGGCGGCGTACTCGGCGCTGTCCTCGGACTGGCGGAAGTCGCGGGTGTTGGCCTGCTCGATCTCCTCGCGAGACTTGTCGGGCGGATACACCAGATCCCGCGGCACCAGCTGCTCACGGCCGGACATCCACAATGTCAACGCCTGCCCGAGGGTCAAACCGTCGCGCTGCGCCACCGTGGTCATGTTCAGCTGCCCGGATGTCGGATACACCTCGGCGCCCTCGATCGCGACCACGTCCTTGCCGTCGATCTGGCCGAGGGTGTCGAACGTCGGCCCGGGACCCAGCGACACGAAGGGCACCCGCACCACCGACAGCAGCACACCGAACGCCATGATCGGCACCAGCGCGACGATCAGCGTCAGAATCCGCCTGTTCACGCCGCATACAGTAGAGCCCGGCGCGGGCGTTCACTGACAGCGAGACCCGCAAACCACCGCCCCGCGCCGGCGGTGAGTACCGTTGAGGTATGGCTGACCTGCCTTTTGGCTTCTCCCCCGGAGACGATCCCGATCGCGACAAGGGCAAGCGGGACCCGGGCTCGGGCTCGGGCCCGTCGGGATCCGACCCGTTCGGCGGTGCCGGGTTCGACCTGGGCGACCTCGGGCAGATCTTCACCCGGCTCGGGGAGATGTTCAGCGGCGCAGGCAATGTGATGGCGGGCGGGGCGCAGTCCGGGCCGGTCAACTACGACCTGGCCCGCCAGCTCGCCTCCTCGTCGATCGGCTTCGTGGCACCGGTCCCGGACACGACCCGCTCGGCGATCGCCGACGCGGTGCACCTCGCCGAGACCTGGCTGGACGGGGCGACCGCGATACCGGCGGGCACCACCCGCACGGTGGCGTGGACCCCCACCGACTGGATCGACAACACCCTCGACACCTGGAAGCGGTTGTGCGATCCGGTGGCCGAGCAGGTGTCGGCGGTGTGGACGGCGGCGCTGCCGGAGGAGGCGCGGGCCATGGCCGGTCCGCTGCTGGCGATGATGACCCAGATGGGCGGCATGGCATTCGGCAGCCAGCTCGGTCAGGCGCTCGGCAAACTGTCCAGGGAAGTGCTGACCTCCACCGATATCGGGTTGCCGCTGGGCCCCAAGGGCGTCGCCGCCCTGCTGCCGTCGAACATCGAGACGTTCTCGGAGGGGCTGGAACACCCCCGCAGCGAAGTGCTGACCTTCCTGGCCGCCCGCGAGGCCGCGCACCACCGGCTGTTCAGCCATGTGCCGTGGTTGTCGAGCCAGCTGCTCAACGCGGTGGAGGCGTTCGCGCGCGGCATCAAGATCGACATGACCGGTATCGAGGAGCTGGCCGCGGGCTTCAGCCCGACGTCGCTCAACGACCCGAGCGCCATGGAGGAACTGCTCAACCAGGGCATCTTCGAACCCAAGTCGACTCCGGAACAGGAGGCGGCCCTGGAACGGCTGGAGACGCTGCTTGCGCTCATCGAGGGGTGGGTGCAGACGGTGGTCACCGCCGCACTGGGCGATCGGATCCCCGCCACCTCGGCGCTGTCGGAGTTGCTGCGCCGGCGCCGCGCGACCGGCGGTCCGGCCGAACAGACCTTCGCCACGCTGGTGGGTCTGGAGTTGCGGCCCCGCAAGATGCGGGAGGCCGCCGCGCTGTGGGAACGGCTGACCGAGGCGGTCGGCGCCGACGCGCGCGACGGTGTGTGGCAGCACCCGGACCTGCTGCCCGATGCGGCCGACCTGGACGAGCCGGCCGGCTTCATCGACCGGATGATCGGCGGCGACACCAGCGGCATCGATGAGGCCCTCGCCGATCTGGGGAAAGAGACCGATCCGGAGAAGGCCCCCGGCGAGGACGACACCGACTGATCGTTCGACGCAGGCGTCAATAAACTGTGGATAACCGGCGGCGCCCGGCGCCCGCCGTGGCACAGTCGGTCCATGACGCGATACCTGCTCGACGCGGCGCTGCCGGTGTTGTTGCGGCCCGACGGCCGCGTCCAGATCGGCTGGCATCCGCAGCGGGCCGTCCAGATCCGGCCGCCGGCCGGGCTCACCGCCCCCGGGCTGCGCGACCTGCTGCTGACCCTGCAGACCGGCGCCACCCTCGACGAGCTGACCGATGCGGCCGCCCGGAGCGGCGCCGACGAACCGTTGCATGATCTGCTCGCCGCCCTGCTTCGCGCCGGCCTGGTCCGGCGGACCGGGCGGCGCCCCGGCCGCGCGGCGTCGATCCGCATCCACGGCCGCGGACCGCTGTCGGATCTGCTAGCCGGCTCGCTGCGCTGCACCGGGAACCGTGTTCAGCACAGCACCCGCAGCCACGCCGCCGCCCCGGCGGGCACCGACCTGGTGGTGCTGGCCGACGACCTCATCGCCGAACCGCGGGTGGTGCGCGAACTGCACGCCGCGCAGATCCCGCACCTGCCGGTGCGGGTGCGCGATCACACCGGGCTGATCGGCCCCCTGGTGATCCCCGGCGTCACCAGTTGTCTGGGCTGCGGCGATCTGCACCGCACCGACCGCGATGCGGCGTGGCCCGTGGTCGCCGCACAGTTGCGCGGCACCGTCGGCGCCGCCGACCGGGCCACCGTGCTGGCCACCGCGGCGCTGGCACTCGAACAGGTCAACCGGGTCGTCCGGGCAGTCCTCGGTGACGATCCGGCGCACAGCACCCCGCCGCCCACCCTGGACACCACGCTGGAGTTCGATGTCCGGGTCCACTCCATCGTGATGCGCCGCTGGTCGCGGCACCCGGCATGTTCGTGTTGACATCACCCGTTGCCAGTTCGTTGCCGACTTTTCGACGGCGTCGTGGATGATGGTGTCGTGGCTGACATCAAGCGCGGGCGCGTGTCCCGCAACGCGAAGCTGGCCGGTTTGGGCGCCGGCTTGGCCGGCCGGGCGGCGCTCGGCCTCGGCAAACGGCTGACCGGGAAGTCGAAGGACGAGGTCAACGCCGAGCTGATGGACAAGGCGGCCCAGCAGCTGTTCCAGGTGCTCGGTGAACTCAAGGGCGGCGCGATGAAGGTCGGCCAGGCGTTGTCGGTGATGGAGGCCGCCGTCCCCGAACAGTACGGCAAGCCGTATCGGGAGGCGCTGACCAAGCTGCAGAAGGATGCCCCGCCGCTGCCGGCCTCGCGGGTGCACCGGGTGCTCGACCAGCAGCTCGGCACCAGGTGGCGGGACCGGTTCCGGTCCTTCGACGACCGCCCGGTCGCGTCGGCCAGCATCGGTCAGGTGCACAAGGCGATCTGGTCCGACGGCCGCGAGGTCGCGGTCAAGATCCAGTACCCGGGCGCCGACGAGGCGCTGCGGGCGGACCTGAAGACGATGCAGCGGATGGTCGGGATCCTCAAACAACTCTCGCCGGGCGCCGATGTCGAGGGTGTCGTCGAGGAGCTCATCGAACGCACCGAGATGGAACTGGACTACCGGCTGGAGGCCGACCACCAGCGCGCCTTCGCCAAGGCCTACCGGGACCATCCGCACTTCGCCGTGCCGCAGGTGATCGCCAGCGCCCCCAAGGTGGTGATCGCCGAGTGGATCGACGGCATCCCGATGTCGCAGATCATCCGCGACGGCACGCAGGAGCAGCGGGATGTGATGGCGACCCGGCTGACCGAGCTGACCTACGACGCGCCGAGCCGGCTGGAGATGATGCACGGCGACGCACATCCGGGCAACTTCATGCTGCTGTCCGATGGCCGGATGGGCGTCATCGACTTCGGTGCGGTGGCGCCGCTGCCCGGCGGCTTCCCGATCGAGCTCGGCCTGATGCTGCGCTACGCGCTGGAGAAGGATTACGACAACCTGATCGCCACCATGGAGAAGGCCGGGTTCATCCAGCCCGGCGGCGAGGTGTCGATCCGGGAGATCGACGAGATGCTGCGGCAGTACGTCGAACCGGTGGAGGTCGACGTGTTCCACTTCAACCGCAAGTGGCTGCAGCGTCTCACCGCCGTGGACATGGACCGCTCGGTCGCGCAGATCAAGACCGCACGGCAGATGGATCTGCCCCGCCACCTGGCGATCCCGATGCGGGTGATCGCCTCGGTGGTCGCCATCTCCTGTCAGCTGGATGCCCGAGTCCCGGTCAAAGCCCTTGCGCTGGAGATGATTCCGGGGTTCGCGGTGGAAGCGGCCTGACCGGCCGCCGCGTTCGTCACGCGGCGGCCGGATCGCTGTTCTTCCGCGGCCGGCCACGTGGCCGTTTGCGCGCCACGATCGATCCGCGGTCGAAGATCTCACCACCCCAGACGCCCCACGGCTCCTGCCGCTCCAGCGCGGCGGCCAGGCACTGACGCCGCACCGGGCAGGGCGCGCACAGCGCCTTGGCCCGTTCGAGGTCGGCGGGATCGTCGGCGAACCACAGATCGGGATCGCCGGTACGGCACGGCATCAGCACGTGGCGGGCCAGCCGTTGGGGTTGTTCGCTTCGGCATGTCAGTGCAGACACGTCGTATCCCTGCTTCCTGGTCGATGTTTCGGCGGCGGTCGTTCGAAACGGATCTGTGACCAGGTATTCGCTTGGGGGCGAAAACAAATCGGCCACGGATCCGGTGACTGCGGTCCGTGGCCAGATGGCGTTTCTTCGGGCGGCTACATGGCGCCTCGATTCACGGACCCGACAGTCGGGGCGGCAGCTCGGCGAATGCGGTGCGGCGACACCACGGCGGCCGGCTCGGCGGCGAGGGCTGCGGCGGCAGGGTTCATCGGCGCCACGGAGGCTGAGCCGACAGAACCTGCCACGGAGGTGCCTACACCGGTGCGCGCGATGCTGCTCAACATGCCGCCGGCCCTCCTCTCATGACGTGCTCAAAAGAGGCTAAAGGCTCGCGCCGTCTCGCACAACCGATTTTCTACCTGCGGTTTTTCACCATGGCCAGGACGTCGGGACCGAACTGTTCCAGCTTTCGCGCGCCGATACCCGGTATCGCCACCAGCGCCGCGTCGTCGGTGGGCAGCATCTCGGCGATCGCGATCAGGGTGTTGTCGGTGAACACCACGTAAGCCGGCACACTCATCTCCTTGGCCGTCCGCGACCGCCATTCCTTCAACTCGGCGAGCAGTTCCTCGTCGATGTCGGCGGGGCACGACTCGCACCGTCGCAGCATGATCGCCGGCGGTGCGGTGAGGACGGCGTTGCAGATGCGGCAGCGCGGGGTGGCGCCGCGCTGCCGGCGCGGCCGAGTCGGGCCGGACCGGTCGCCGGCCGACCCGACGTTCGGGGCGATTCCGTTGAGGAAGCGCGACGGCCGCCGGCCCTGCCGCCCGCCGGGCGCCCGGGCCAGCGCCCAGCTCAGCGCCAGATGCACTCGGGCACGGGTGATCCCGACGTAGAGCAGCCGTCGCTCCTCCTCCACCGGTTCGCTCTCGGACCCATGTGCCAACGCGTGCGAGATGGGCAGGGTGCCGTCGGCAAGCCCCACCAGGAACACCGCATCCCATTCCAGGCCCTTCGCGGCGTGCAGCGACGCCAGCGTCACGCCCTGCACGACCGGTGGGTGACGGGCGTCGGCGCGGCGGCGCAGTTCGTTCAGCAGGCCCGGCAGTGTCAGACCCGGTTGGGTGGCCACCTCCTCGTCGACCAGATCGGCCAGCGCCGCCAGCGCCTCCCAGCGTTCCCGGGCCCGGGTGCCCGCGGGCGGTTCGGCGGTCAGGCCCAGCGGTTCCAGCAGACCCCGGACCGCGGCGGCGAGTTCGGCCCCGGCCGGTGTCTCGACGGCTCCGGTCCCGGCGCGTTCCGCGGCCCGTTGCAGCACCAGCAGCGCCTGCCGGATCTCCTGGCGGCTGAAGAAACCCTCGCCGCCGCGCACCTGGAATGCGATGCCGGCCTCGGTCAGCGCCTCCTCATAGACCTCCGACTGCGCATTGATCCGGTAGAGCACCGCGATCTCCGCCGGCGCGACGCCGGATTCGATGAGCCGGGCGATGTTCTTGGCCACTGCGGTGGCTTCGGCGACCTCGTCGGGATACTCGGAGAACGTCGGCTGGGGCCCGGGCGGGCGCTGACCGACCAGGTGCAGCTTGCTGCCGGCCATCCGGCCCCGCGCGGTGGCGATGACCCGGTTGGCCAACGACACCACCTGGGGTGTGGACCGGTAGTCGCGTTCCAGCCGTACCACGGTCGCATCGGGGAACCGCCGGGAGAAGTCGAGCAGGTACTGCGGGGTGGCCCCGGTGAACGAGTAGATGGTCTGGTTGGCGTCGCCGACCACGGTGAGGTCGTCGCGCTCCCCCAGCCAGGCGTTGAGCACCCGCTGCTGCAGCGGTGTGACGTCCTGATATTCGTCGACGACGAAACAGCGGTAGCGGTCCCGGAACTCCTGGGCGACCGCGGGTTCGTTCTCTATCGCCGCCGCGGTGTGCAACAGCAGATCGTCGAAATCCAGCAGCACCGTCTCCTGGCGGGCCTTCAGCGCCTCGTAACCGGCGTACGCGGCGGCGACCTTGGCGGCATCGAACGGGATGTCCCGGCCGGCCTCGGCGACCGCCTTCGGATAGTCCTCGGGGGTGATGAGCGAGGCCTTGGCCCACTCGATCTCCCCGGCCAGGTCGCGGACGTCGTCGGTGCCGGTCGGCAACCCGCACCGGTTGGCCGCCGATGCGACCACCGAGAACTTGCTGTCCAGCAGCTGCCAGGGCGCGTCGCCGACCACCTGTGGCCAGAAGTACCGCAGTTGCCGGCGGGCCGCGGCGTGGAACGTCATCGCCTGCACCGCGCCGGTTCCCACGCCGTCGTCGAGCGCCCGCAGCCGGCCCCGCATCTCGCCGGCGGCGCGCTGGGTGAAGGTGACGGCAAGCACCTGGCTGGGGGCGACGTGCCCGGCGGCGACCAGATAGGCGATGCGCCGGGTGATGGTGCGGGTCTTACCGGTGCCGGCCCCGGCGAGCACACACACCGGCCCGCGGGGTGCCGTCACGGCCTCGCGCTGTTCGTCGTCGAGATCGTCGAGCAGGCGTGCACGCAACGATGAAGCCTCTGCCGGCATGGCCACCATCATGGCAGCGGCCAGGGACAGTCCGGCCCCGGCCGGCCGGGCATCGTCTGCCGATGCGATACGTTGAACGGGCTATGAGTGCTGATGCTGGCGAGTTGATCATGTACACCACCACCTGGTGCGGCTACTGCAAGCGGCTGCAGACCGCGCTGAAGGCCGAGGGCATCCCCTACACCGAGGTGAACATCGAGGAGGATCCGGCGGCGGCCCAGTTCGTGGAGTCGGTGAACAACGGCAACCAGACGGTGCCGACGGTGAAGTTTCCGGACGGCTCGGCGCTGACCAACCCCAGCATCAAGGAAGTCAAGGCCAAGCTCGCGGGCTGATCAGGCACAGCCAAGCTCGCGGGCTGATCAGGCACAGCCAAGCTCGCGGGCTAGTCGAGTTCCGCCCAGGATTCGATGATCTCCCGGGCGATCGAGATCGATCCCGGCAGCAGCAGCCGCGACGACGAGTCACTACTCCAGTCCCCCGCCGCCAGGGCTTCCCGTACCTCGTCGCGGGTGAACCAGGCGGCCTCGACGATCTCGCCGTCGTTGAAGGAGAACGGCTGATCGGGATCCCCGACCGCGTGGAAGCCCACCATCAGCGACCGTGGGAACGGCCACGGCTGGCTGCCGAGGTACTCGACGTCGGTCACGGTGAGCCCGAGCTCCTCGGCGATCTCGCGCACCACGCACGACTCGAACGATTCGCCGGCCTCGACGAATCCGGCGACCAACGAGAAGAACCGCTCCGGCCAGAGCCGTTGACGGGCCAGCACGCAGCGGTCGTGCCCGTCGTGCACCAGGCAGATCACCGCCGGGTCGATACGCGGGAATTCCTCGTGCCCGTTGACCAGGTTCACCCGGGACCAGCCGCCGTTGACCGGTTTGGTCGGGGCGCCGTCGATCGCGCTGAACTTGGCGTTGTCATGCCAGTTCAGCAGCGCGGTCGCGGTGGCCACCAGCTGGGCGCTGACGTCGTCGAAGATGTGCCCGGTGCGGCGCAGGTCGAGCACCGTCGCGTCGGGGCGGTCGGCGGGCGGCTCCAGCGCTGCGCGCACCGCCCACACGTGCCGCCCGTCCCCCAGCCGCCCGAGGAACACCGCGTCCTCCGGCGGTTTGTCGCCGATCTCGGTGGCCTTGTTCAGCACCACCTGCCCGTCGGCGATCAGCACCTGATTGCGGCGGTCCACCCGCAGCAGCAGCGCGTCCCGCCAGCCGGCGGTGGCCGCCTCGACGTCGGTGCGCAGCACGTCGGCGCGGTCCGCGCCGACGCGTGAGAGCAGCGGTGTGTTCCGCAACCGGAACGGGGTCCTGCGAGTCATCGATCACCGTCCGAGATGCGGATGTAGAGCAGTCGGTCACCGGCCTCGACCGCGTCGACCTCGGGTTCGTCGACCCGGTACAGGTGGCCGTCCCGCACCACCCCCAACACGATGTCCTGCAGATGGCGCGGTGAGCCGCCCACCTCCTTCGGGGTGACCTCGCGTTCGGCGATGGAGAAGCCGGCGTCCGGGGTGAGCAGGTCCTCGATGATCGCCACCACGCTGGGGGTCTGGGTGGCCACACCCAGCAGCCGCCCCGCGGTCTCCGAGGACACCACGGTGGAGTCGGCGCCGGACTGTTTGAGCAGATGCTGATTGTCCGATTCCCGGGCCGCCGCGATGATCTTGGCGTTGGGCGCCAGCTCGCGGGCGGTCAAGGTGACCAGCACCGCGCTGGCGTCGTTGTCGGTGGCCACGATGATCGATTTGGCGTGCTGGACGCTGGCCAGCCGCAGCACCTCGGCCTTGGTGGCGTCGCCGTGCACGGTGACCAGGCCGGCTGCCCGCGCCCGTTCCAGTGCGGTCGGATCGTCGTCGACGACGACGATGTCGGCCGGCGCCACCTCGTCCTCGACCATCGCGGCGACGGCCGTCTTCCCCTTGGTGCCGTAACCGATGACGACGGTGTGGTTTCGCACTCTGCTCCTCCAGCGCTGGATCTTCAGGGCGGCCCGCGACTGGCTGGTCAGCGTTTCCACGGTGGTGCCGATCAGCACGATCAGGAACGCGACCCGCAGTGGCGTGATCACCAGCACGTTGATCAGCCGGGCTTCCGGGGTGACCGGCGTGATGTCGCCGTACCCGGTGGTCGACAGGGACACCGTCGCGTAGTACAGGCAGTCCAGGAAAGACAGTTCGTTGCCCTGCACGTCGCGGTAGCCGTCGCGGTCCAGGTAGACGATGACCACCGCCGCCATCAGCGCCAGCGTCGCATAGATGATGCGGCGCACGATGCGCTGGGTGGGGCTGACGAACGGCTCCGGGATCCGCAGGATGTCCACGAGCCGCGCCTCGGGCTGGGAAGTCAGATCCTGTTCGATCGCGGCGAGCCGACGCCGCAACCTACCTTTGGTCATGGGAACTCACGCGTATCCCGGGGGTGCGCACGCCACAATGTAATCATGGCCGGTCCGGCACCCGAATCCCAGCGAACACCTGCGCCCGCGCCCGGGAGCGGTCGGGTTCACCGGGTGCGCTGATCGGCATCTGCGAGCAGCGCGGCCAGATCGTCCGCGGTCGGCAGCGGATCGGGTTGCACGGTCTGACCGGAGCGGACGTAGTGGAACGCCGCGCGCACCGATTCGACGGGCAGCCCGCGCATCGCCGCCCACGCGATCCGGTACACCCCGAGCTGAATCGCCGCCTGCCGCATCTCGTCCTCGGTGCGCGGCGGCTCCCCGGTCTTCCAGTCCACCACGGTCGCCCCGCCGTCGTCGTCGGCGAACACCGCGTCGATGCGACCCCGCACCACGGTGTCGCCGATGAGCATGTCGAACGGCACCTCCACCTCGGTCGGGGTGCGCGCCGCCCACGGCGAGGTCATGAACGCGTTCTGCAGGTCGGCCAGCCCGGCGGCGTCCGCCGCGGCGGGTTCGACGTCCACCGCACCGGGCAGATCGTCGAGGTCGAACAGGCCGTCGGTGTGGAAGTACCGCTGCACCCACTCGTGGAATGCCGTACCGAGCAGGGTGTTGCGATCCGGGCGCGCCGGCAGCCGCCGGTGTATCAGCGCTGTCGCCGCCGGGTCGCGGCCGAGCTCGACCAGCGAGCTGACCGACAGCTGGGCCGGCAGCGGCGCCGGTTCGGGTCGCGCCGCCCGGTCCCGTTCGGCCAGCAGGGCGTCCACGTCGGCGGCCCAGCCCTCCGGATCCAGACCGCCGGTGACCTCGCCGGCCATCGCCGCGGTGACCAACGCCGCGCCGGCGGCGGTGTGGCCGACGGCGCGGCTTTCCGGAGGGGCCGGCCACAGCACTTCGAACGCCTTGTCACGCAGGGGGTTCGGCGTGCCGTCCGGCGGTTCCGGCGCCCACAGGTCGATGGTTCCGCACGGATCGCCGGCTTCGGCCGACCGATCGATGACGTCCTTGATCTCCAGGAGGAACTCGGACGGCCCGCGGGGTTTCGATTCCGTTGCCCCCCAATGGTGTCCGGAGACGAGCAGCGTGTCCTCGGCGCGGGTGACGGCCACGTACAGCAGCCGACGCTCCTCGTCGGTGCGGCGTTGCGCCAACCGGTTCTTGTGCTCGGCGATCTTGTCGCTGAGGGCTTTCCGGTCGTTGACGTCGGCGGTGTCGAGCACCGGCACTCCGTGCTCGGAGGTGGTGGCGCGGTCACCACGCAGCAGTGGCGGCAACTCCCCCGCGTCGGTGAGCCAGGTGCGCGGGGATGCGGTGGACGGAAACACCCGACGGCTCAGGTGCGGTACCGCGACCACCTCCCACTCCAAGCCCTTGGCGGCGTGCACGGTGAGGATCTGCACCCGGTCCGTGGCGACCGTGACGTCCGCCGGCGCCAGACCGTTCTCCACCTCCATCGCGGCGCTGAGATAGCCCAGCAGCGCCGGCACCGTCGCGTTGGGCCGGACGGCGAACTCGGCGACCACGTCGGCGAACGCGTCGAGGTTCTCGGTGCCCGCCCAGCCCGCAGCCACCGGTTGGCCGGCCCGCGCCTCGGCGTCCACCCCGAGTATCCGGCGGATCTCGGCGATGAGATCGGGCAGCGGATGGTGCAGGTGCGCGCGCAGCGCGGTCAGCTCCTGCGCCAGTGCGGTGATGCGCCGGTACCCCTCCTCCGAGTAGGCAGCGGCATCACCGGGATCGCAGATGGCGTCGGCCAGGCACGGTTCGTCGGCGTCCGGCCCGATGCCCGCGAGGATCTGCTCGACACCGTCGGTGTCGGGGCGAGCCCCCGGGGGCTCGACGGTGCCCAGCTCGACGGCGCGCCGCCACAGGGCGGTGAGGTCGCGGGCACCGAGTCGCCAACGCGGCCCGGTCAGGATGCGCACCGCGGCGCTGCCCGCGGTCGGGTCGGCGGCCAGCCGCAGCATCGCCACGACGTCGGCGACCTCGGGTACCGCCAGCAGGCCGGCCAGGCCGACCACTTCGACCGGCACACCCCGGGCGGTGAGCGCCTGCGCCATCGGCGCGGCATCGGCGTTGCGGCGCACCAACACCGCGGCCGTCGGCGGGGTGTCCCCGGCGTCGCGGGCGTGCCGGTACAGTGCGGCGAGCTGCTCGGCGACCCACTCCCGTTCGGACTGCACGTCATCGAGCAGCGCACACCGGATGGTGCCCGGTTCGGCGTCCGGCCGGGGCCGCAGCGCCCGCACCGCCACCGAGCGGCGCCGCGCCTCGGCGGAGATCGCGTTCGCCAGGTGCAGGGTGCGCGGCGGGTTCCGCCAGCTGGTGCGCAGTTCCAGGGTGGGCGCCGGGCTTCCGTCGGAGTGCGGGAAGTCGGTGGCGAACCGCGGCAGGTTGGTCGCCGACGCGCCGCGCCAGCCGTAGATGGACTGGATCGGATCCCCGACCGCGGTCAGCGCGAGGTCGTCGTCGACACCGCCGCCGAACAACGCCGACAGCGCGATCCGCTGGGCATGGCCGGTGTCCTGGTATTCGTCGAGCAGCACCACCCGGAACCGCTGCCGCAGCGCGGCGCCGACCTGCGGGTGCTCGGAGGCCAGCCGGGCCGCGGCGGCCATCTGCATGCCGAAGTCCATCACCTTCTCGGCGCGCATCCGGCGGTGTACCGCGTCGATGAGCGGTACCAGCGCGGCGCGTTCGGTCTGGGTGGCCAACATGTTCAGCAGCCACTGGCTCGGGCCGCGGTCGCGCTGGTACGGGCCGGCCGGCAGGGTGTGCACCAGCCGTTCCAGTTCGACGTGGGTATCGCGGAGCTGATCGGTGTCCACCAGATGTTCGGCGAGCTGACCGGCCAGCCGCAGCACCATGGCGGTGATCGCCGCGGGGGTCTTGTCGGTGTCCAGCGGGCCGGGATGCTCGCACACCACCCGGTAGGCCAGTTGCCACAGTTCGGTCTCGCCGATCAGCCGGGTGTCGGGCTCGACCGGGAGCAGCAGCCCGTGCTCGCGCAGCAAGGTGCCGGCGAAGGCGTGGTAGGTGCTGACGGTCACCGACTCGGTGGTCCAGTCCGGGGCCGAGTTCGCCGGCACCAGGCCGGTGCCGGCCAGCCGCGCCAGCCGGCTCCGCACCCGGCGCAGCAGCTGGCCGGCGGCCTTGCGGGTGAAGGTCAGCCCCAGCACCTGATCGGGGCGGGCATAGCCGTTGGCGACCAGCCACACCACCCGGGCGGCCATCGTCTCGGTCTTGCCGGCGCCGGCGCCGGCGATCACCACCAGCGGGCCGGGCGGTGCGGCAATCACCGCCGCCTGTTCCTCGGTCGGCGGGAAGAGCCCGAGCGCCTCGGCGAGGTCGGCGGGGCTGTGACGCGCGGTCACGGCCGCTCCGATCCGGCCTGCGCGGCCTGCGCCGGACAACTGAACCGCACCGGGCAGTGGGCGCAGCCATCGTTGATGCGGGCCGCGAACCGCGGGCCCCGGGTGGCGTCGGCGGCCTGTGCGACGGTGTCGCGCCACCCGGCCGCGGTCTCGGGGGTCAGCGGATCCTGTTCGCGTTCGGTGGCCCCGCCGCCGGTGGGCCTGCCGAGGTAAACCAGACGGCCACCGCCGGGGATGTCGCCGGCGGGCAGCAGCCCGGCCGCGACGGCCAGCTGATACATCGCCAGCTGGGCGTGCCGCTGGGCGTCGTTCTTGGTCACCGGGCTCTTGCCGGTCTTGAGATCCACCACGACGAGACGGCCGTCGGCGTCACGTTCCAGGCGGTCCAGCCGGCCCCGCACCCTGATCTCGGGTGTGGTGTCGGCGCCGTCGACGAGCACCCCGTCGACGGCGATCTCGGCGGCCACCTCGGTGAGTTCCCGGCGGGTTCGCTCCCGCCACCGCATGAAGGTCTGCAGCATCGCCCGGTGCCGGGACAACTCGTTGTCGGCGTACCAGCGGGACTCGAACGGCAGCTGATCCCAGACCCGCTCGAGTTCGGCCAGCAGCTGCCCCTCGGTCCGGTACCGGCCGGCGGCGAGCGCGTGCACCAGCGAGCCGACCGTCGAGCGGACGTCGCGGCCGTCGGTGCCGCCGTGCCGTTCCAGCAGCCAGCGCAGTGGGCAGTCGACCAGGGTCTGCAGCGTCGACGGCGACAACGTCACCGACTGTCCGGGCCCGTCCCACAGCGGTTCTCCGGTGGACAGCGGTGTCATGGCGTACCACTGCGCCGGGTCGGCTCCCGGGACACCCGCCGCGGCCAGCCGGGCCAGCTGTGTCGCCGCACCGGCCCGGACCTCGTCGTCGACGGTGTCGGGCGCGGCGCACACCACCGAACGGAGCCGTCCGACCAGGGCGGCGGCCGTCAGCACCCGCGGCGCCGGCAGCGGTGCGGGCGTGGCCGCTTCGGGTTCGGTGGCCAGCGCGGCGAGTTCCGCGCAGAACGGCGACGGCAGCAGCGACTCGTCACCGTCGTCGCTGTCGACCGCGGTGACCAGCAGCCGCGACCGGGCCCGGCCCATGGCCGCGATCAGCAACCTCCGCTCCTCGGCCAGCAGCGGCGCCCGGCGCGACACGACCGGGTCGGAGCCGTCGGCGACCCCGTCGAGCACATCGACCAACTGCTGGGTGGCGAGCACCCCACCGCGCGGAACGGTGTTGGGCCACAACCCGTCCTGCAGTCCGGCGATCACCACCAGATCCCACTCGCGATCGAGCGCCGCGTGTGCGCTGAGCACCGCCACGGCATCCCGCCGGGCCGACTGATCCCGCGCCGGCGCCGCCGGCCCCAACGTGGTGAGGTGATCGATCAGTCCGCGCAACGTCGCCCCGGCGGTTCGGGCCACATACTGTTCGGCCGCGTCGAAAAACGCGGTCACGGCGTCGAGATCGCGGTCGGCCTGGACGCCGGCGACACCGCCGCGTTCACTCGCGGCCAGCCAGCGCCGCTGCAGCCCGGAGCGGTGCCACGCCTGCCAGAGCACCTCGCGCGGATCGCCGCCGTGGCGGTGGGCGCGTTCCGCGGCGGTCAGCACCGCGCGCACCCGCCGCAGCGGCCGCGCCTGCTCGGCCGAGACGCCCGGTTCCTCGGCCTGCAACGCCTCGACCAGCAGCTCGCCGACCTCGGCCCCGGACCGGTGCGGGTGGGCGCGGCGCAACGCCCGCCGCAGCTGACGCAGCGACACCGGGTCGACCCGCCCGATCGGCCCGGTGGCCAGGGCCAGTGCCTTGTCGGCGTCCAGGCCGTCACAGACTGCGGTCAGCACCGTCAACAGGGCCTGCACCGCCGGTTGATCGGCCAGCGCCAGCCCGGCGGCGGTGAGGTCGACCGGCACCCCGGCGGCGGTCAGGGCCCGCGCCAGCGGCGCACCGGTGCGCGGTACCGAACGGACGATGACCGCCATCTGCGACCAGGGCACCCCGTCGATCAGGTGGGCCCGGCGCAGCGTGTCGGTAATGAACGCCGATTCGGCGTGCGGGGACGCGGCGATGCGGACCGCGACGGTGCCGCCCTCACCGGTGCCGGTGAGGTGCCGCGGCCCGCCCGTTCCGGGCAGCCGCCGGGCGACACCGGTGATGGCGTCGGCGACGGCCGGTGCGCACCGGTGCGATTCGGTGAGCGTGAGCACGGCGGAGTCGTCGTCACCGCGCAGCAGCCGCGGATCGGCGCCGCGATAACCGAACACCGCCTGGTCGGGATCACCGGCGAGAACGGCCAGTTCGGCCGACTCGGCCAGCAGCCGCACCAACCGGGCGGCCTGCGGATCGAGGTGCTGGGCGTCGTCGACCAGCAACAGCCTGATCCGGGCGCGTTCGGCGGCCAGCAGCTCCGGATCGGCGCCGAACGCCTCCAGGGCGGCCCCGACCAGCTCGGCCGCGCCCAGCGCCGGTGCGGTGGCCTGCGGCGCCGCCATGCCGACCGCGGACCGCAGCAGCATCACCTGCTCGTACTGCTGGGCGAACCGGCCGGCGGCCGACCATTCGGGCCGGCCCAGCCGCCGGCCCAGGCGCTGCAACGCCAGCGGGTCCACCCCGCGTTCGGTGCAGCGGGCGAGCAGATCCCGCAACTCCTTGGCGAAACCGGCGGTGCTCAGCGCCGGACGCAGCGCCGCCGGCCACCGCACCGGCGAGGCCGCGCCGTCTTCGAGGTCACCGGCCAGCAGTTCGCGCACGATGGCGTCCTGTTCGGCGCTGGTGAGCAGCCGGGGCGGCGGGCCGCCGGTGCGTTGCGCGGCCAGCCGCAGCACCGCGAAGGCGTAGGAGTGCACCGTCCGCACCATCGGTTCACGGACCACCACGGCCCCGCGGCCCGTCGCCGCCCGCAGCAGCCGGGCGGTGACCGCGGCGCGCGCCTGCGCGCCCAGCCGCGCCGAACCGGTCAGCAGCAGCACGGATTCCGGGGCCGCCCCGGCGCGGATGTGTGCGGCGGCGGTCTCCACGAGCAGGGTGCTCTTGCCGGTGCCCGGCCCGCCGAGCACCCGCACCACCCCGGTGCGGCCGGGCGGGATCCCCGTGGATCCAGGCCGGGTGGATCCAGGCCGGGTCGACTCAGGGTGGGTCGGCGCGGTGTTCGTCGGCGGTGCGGTCATAGGGGCATGACAGCACGGGGGTCTGACACATCCGGTGCGCGCGGGGTGGCAGCATCGCTGGGGTGAGCACTCACCCCTCGGGTCTGCACGTGTATCGCTACGGTCCGGCCGGCCCGCCGCGGTTGTTGGCCATCCACGGGCTGACCGGTCACGGCCGGCGGTGGCAGACGCTGGCCACCCGGCACCTGCCGGAGATCGCGGTCGCCGCACCGGATCTGATCGGCCACGGCCGGTCCTCGTGGGCGGCGCCGTGGACGTTCGAGGCCAATGTCGGCGCCCTGGTGGCGCTGCTCGAGGATCAGGCGGACGGACCGGTCGTGGTGGTCGGCCACTCCTTCGGCGGTGCGGTGGCGATGCACCTGGCCGCCGCCCGGCCGGATCTGGTGGCCGGGCTGGTGCTGCTGGATCCGGCGGTCGGCCTGGACGGCGAATGGATGCGCGAGATCGCCGAGTCGATGCTGGCCTCGCCGGACTACCCCGACCGCGAGGAGGCCCGCACCGAGAAGTTCACCGGGTCCTGGGCGGACGTCGAACCGGCCGAACTGGACCGCGATCTCGACGAGCACCTCATCGCACTGCCCGGCGGCCGGTTCGGCTGGCGGATCTGCGTTCCGGCGATGATGGCCTATTGGAGCGAGTTGGCCCGCGATGTGGTGTTGCCGCCCAGCGGTATTCCCACGACGCTGGTGCGTGCGGCGTGGACCGACCCGCCGTATGTGACCGGTGAACTGCTCGACGGGCTGTCGCAGCGGTTGGGCGCCGACCTCACCCTCGTCGACCTCGATTGTCTGCACATGGTCGCGCAGGCCAAACCCGCCGAGACCGCAGAGTTGATCCGCCGTCATCTGGGTTGACCATGGCGCCGGTCACCGACGAGCAGGTGGAAGCCGTCCGCGCGCTGGTCGCCGCCATACCGTCCGGACGGGTCGTCACCTACGGCGACATCGCCGCTGCCGCAGGGCTTTCGAGTGCGCGAACGGTGGGTTGGATCATGCGCACCGATTCCGCGGACCTGCCCTGGTACCGGGTCATCGCCGCGTCCGGGCGTCCCGCGCCGCACCTGGCGGCCCGGCAGCTGGAACTGCTGCGCACCGAAGGGGTGCTCGCCGTCGACGGCCGGGTGCCGCTGCGCGTGTATCGCCACCGCCTCGAAATCTGAAGGCGCAGGCGGCGCTACAGGAGCTACAGCAACTACAGGATCAGCCGCACCAACGCGGCGGTGCGGGCCAGCCCCGGGAAGGCCTCCGCGGTGGAACGTGGATGCAGGGCGTGAACCGCGAGCCGGAAGATCAACGCCCGCAACAACATCTGCGGCCATTCCGGCAGACTGCTCCACCGTTCGATGAGCCCGTCGTCGGCCTCACCCCAGGACAGCGCGTCCACCACCGCCACCCCGGCCGCCCACGACGCCGGCCGCCAGTACGGGGTGATGTCGGTGATCCCCGGTGCCGCGGCCCCGGCGAACAGCACCGTCCCGTACAGGTCCCCGTGCACCACCTGACTCGGACTCCGGGTGGGCCGGCGCAGGCTGGCGAGTTGATTGATCAGCTCGATGGAGCGTTGACCGTCGGCCGACCCGGGCGCCACCCGGGCTTCCGGCGGCAGCGAGTGCAGCGGCCGTTCCTCCCATGCGGCCCGATCCGCCGCGATGAAGACATCGACGTCGCCCCACGGTGCGATCGGCGGCTGGGTGAGAAACCGCGGCCGCTCGAGCTTCGCGGTCGCCTCGTGCAACCGCACCCCGGCCGAGACGACCTCGTCGTGGCGGGGCTCGGGGACGCCGGCTACGAACGTGTCGGCCCGCCACCCGGCGACCACGTAACGTCCGTCGGTGGACCGGACCGGGCGGGCGAGCCGCACACCGTCGACGAACAGCGTCTCGCGGACCTTGGCGGACCAGGCGGCCCGGGCATGGTCGGCCACCATCGACAGCACGACCTCACCACAACGCCATCCCCCCTCCCACTCCGAGCCGAGCGGCACCGGGCGGACACCGGCGAGCCCGAATGCCGCCAGCACATGCTCCGGCGGTCGCTCCACGGTCATCGCCTCAGGTTACCGGTGAGACGGCCGAAAACGCCGCGCTGACCAGCTGTGTCGCACTGTCGGGCAAAGACGTCAGTACATCACCATGTCCGGTTCGAGCTGCTTGGCCCACGCCACGATGCCGCCCTGCAGGTGCATCGCGTCGGCGAAACCGGCCCTTTTCACCGCGGCCAGCGCCTCGGCCGACCGCACCCCGGTCTTGCAGTACAGCACCGGAGCGCGGTCCATCGGCAGCTTCGCCAGCCCCACCCCGGATTCGATCTCCGACTTCGGGATCAGTTCGGCGCCCTCGATCCGGTTGATCTCCCACTCGACGGGCTCCCGGACATCCACCAGCGCCACCTTGCCCGCATCGAGCAGTTCCCGCAGCTCGCGCGGCGTCACGGTGGAGTCGGCGGCGGCCTCGGCAGCCGCGTCGGAGACCACCCCGCAGAACTCCTCGTAGTCGATGAGCTCGGTGATCGCCGGCGTGGACGGGTCCTTGCGGATCCGGATCTTGCGGTAGCTCATCTCCAGGGCGTCGTAGATGAGCAACTGCCCGAGCAGCGTCTCCCCGATGCCGGTGATCAGCTTGATCGCCTCGGTGCCCTGGATGGCGCCGATCGTGGCGGGCAGGATGCCCAGCACCCCGCCCTCGGCGCAGGACGGCACCATGCCGGGCGGCGGCGGCTCCGGATACAGGTCGCGGTAGTTCAGACCCTGACCGTTGGGGGCGTCCTCCCAGAACACCGACACCTGACCCTCGAACCGATAGATCGAACCCCACACGTAGGGTTTGCCGGCCAGCACGGCGGCGTCGTTGACCAGGTACCGGGTGGCGAAGTTGTCGGTGCCGTCCAGGATGAGGTCGTACTCGCTGAACAGGTCGACCGCGTTGGACCGGTCCAGCCGGAACTGGTGCAGCCGCACGTCGACGAACGGGTTGATCGCCCGGATGGTGTCGCGGGCGCTCTCGGCCTTGGGCCGGCCGACGTCGGCCTGCCCGTGGATCACCTGCCGCTGCAGATTCGATTCGTCGACGACGTCGAAATCGATGACGCCGAGGGTGCCCACACCGGCCGCGGCCAGGTACAGCAACGCCGGAGAGCCCAGGCCACCGGCGCCGATCACCAGCACGCGGGCGTTCTTGAGCCGCTTCTGGCCCTCGACCCCCACGTCCGGAATGATCAGGTGGCGGCTGTAACGAGCGACCTCCTCGCGCGTCAGTTCGGCCGCCGGCTCGACCAGCGGCGGCAGCGGTGACGACACCGATACCCTCCTCGTTGGCTTCCTCGTCCCAGACTAGTCGCCCGTGACAACAGCGGAACGGGCCGATCACTTCCCGCGCGGGTCAGGCGATCGGATACGGCCACGGGTTGAAGCGGCAGGTCAATCCGTCGGCCTGCACGGTCCCCGGGTCGAACCGCGCGGCGTCGTCGTTGTTCGTCGAGAACGTCTGCTGCATCATCACCGGGGCCAACTCGCCCTCGCCGCCGCACCCCTCGTGGCGCTGGTAGCCGATCGCATGACCGACCTCGTGGTTGATCAGGTACTGCCGGTAGGACCCGATGTCGCCCTGGAACGACACCGCGCCGCGCACCCAGCGGGCCTCGTTGATGAACACCCGGGGCTGCCCGCCGTACGAGGGGTTGTAGCAGGACGCCTCCAGTTGGATCTCGTATCCGCAGCCCTCCCGCACGGTCATCGGCGACGTCAGCGACACCCGGAAGTCCGGCTGCCCCGGATAGCCGGCGTCCACCCGGATGAATCCGAACTGCGGATTGTGGATCCAGCTCTTGGGGTTGGCCAGGGTCTCGGTGACCATCCGGGCGAACCCGTCGTCGCCCCCGTAGGCGGTGGTGTCCACCCCGTCCTCGACCTCGACGGTGTAGGTGAACACCCGTTCGGTGCCCTCCCCGACCTGCGGCGTGGTTCCGGGCACGATGCGCCAGGTCTTGGCGCCGGCCAGGGTGTAGGGGCCGCCCTCGGGCAGGATCCCGGTCGGCAGGTTGGCGTCGAACTCCGTCAGACCCTTCGGCGGGGCGCCGACGATGGTGCTGGCCGCGTCCATGGTGGGCGGCCCCTGCAGCGGGCCCCCGTCGGCGTCCGGGTCGGACCCGACGCCGGTACCGGCGATGGTCTGATAGATGACCACCACGGTCAGCACGGTGAGCACGGGCAACGCGTAGGCCCGCCAGCCGTAGGTGGACACGAAACGCCCGAGCCAGGTCTGTTTGCGCCACCGCCGCCGGTCTTCGCGGTTGGAACGCACGCGCCCCGAGTCGGACGCCAAGGGATCACGTTTGGCCCGCAGCGGCTCTCGCCACTCGTTGCGCAGCGCGGGCACGCGACTACCCCCGCGACCCCCCGGCTCGTGAGTCACCAATCCAGAATGGCATAAATCAATGGTCATCCAGTTTCGGCTCGCCACCGGTGGCACCGAGGTTCCACCCTGGGTCGGGGGTATCGCCCCGGGCGCCGCAAGCGTCCGCGGCCGGGCGGTCCGGCAGCGGTAGTAGTCTTCTGGCCAGGAGCCTCAGGGTGCCGCGACCGACGCGCCCGGGCGGGCACTCGAGATCAGATAGAGGACGTCATGAGTGAAGTCGCCGACACCACGGCGCGGCAGGAGATCACACCGACGAACGGGGGAACCACGTCGGGTGCCGCAGCGGGCGCGAACCGACGTGGCAACCGACTGCCTCGGGACGAACGCCGCAACCAGTTACTGATCGCCGCCAGCGAGGTTTTCGTCGATCGCGGCTATCACGCCGCCGGGATGGACGAGATCGCCGAACGGGCGGGTGTGAGCAAGCCCGTTCTGTACCAACACTTCTCATCGAAGCTGGAGCTGTACCTCGCGGTGCTGCAGCGGCACGTCGACAATCTGGTCTCCGGGGTCCGGCAGGCGTTGCGCACCACCACCGACAACCGGCAGCGGCTGCGGGCCGCGGTGCAGGCGTTCTTCGATTTCATCGAGCACGACGGTCAGGGTTACCGGCTGATCTTCGAGAACGACTACGTCACCGAGCCGCAGGTGGCCGCCCAGGTCAAGGTCGCCACCGAGGCGTGCACCGACGCGGTGTTCGACCTGATCAGCCAGGATTCCGGGCTGGAGGCACACCGGGCCCGGATGATCGCGGTGGGCCTGGTGGCCATCAGCGTGGACTGTGCCCGGTACTGGCTGCACGCCGATCGTCCGATCTCCAAGGAGGACGCGGTGGAGGGCACGGTTCAGTTCGCCTGGGGCGGACTGTCCCACGTGCCGCTCACGCGTTCTTGACGGCCCCGCTCTTGGCTGTCCCGCTCTTGGATCCGCTCTTGCCGGATCCGCCCTTGACCGCCTCCGCGCCCACGACACCGACACCGAAGCCCACCCGGCGGACGTCCGCGGCGCCGATCTCCACGTAGGCGATCCGGCTGGTCTGGACCAGGAACCGCCGGCCCTTGTCGTCGGTCAGGCTCAGCACGCCCGAATCCTTGCTCAGCGCATCGGTGACGAGTTTCTCCACCTCACTGGGTGATTGCGCGCTGTTGAAGACCAGCTCGCGCGGGCTGTCACTGACACCGATCTTGACTTCCACGCTGAACCCTTTCCGTTTGGCATGTGTTCTCCGCCAAGGCTAGTCGACGGGCTCTCCGCCCGCCCCGGCGGTGAGTTCAGCACCGGCCGCGCCGCGTGACGAGGGTCACGGCGAGCGACCGAAACGAAGCCGGACCGTAACCGACATGAACTCTCACGAGCCTCATCTGTCACATCTGTACCGATAGCATCGGCGCAAAAGTTGTCGACACGACTGGAACCAGCCGCGATGAGCAGGACATATACCCCGTATACGCCACCGGAACGCCGCGATCAGATCCTCGACTATCCCGAGGACTGGGACCCGGCCGCCGACCGGCGCTACGGCGACGAGAACTACCCGGGCGACCATCCGCTCGATGACGAATACGCCGACTTCGCCCCGGCGCCGGCCGACAACCGCTGGATGTGGGTCGCCGGGGTGGCCGGCGCGGTGCTGCTGGTGGCCGTGATCTGCACCGTCGTGATCCTCGGCGGGGGTGACAGCGGGTCGGTGTCGGCGACCGTGACCCCGTCGCAACCGTCCCAGCCCGCACCGACCGCACCGCGCACGGTGATCGCGACGCCGGCGCCGACCCAGTCGCTGGCGCCGGAACGGATCACCACCGTGACCCCGACGCCGTCGGCCACCGTGCCCAGCGAACCCGCGCCCAGCGAGACCGCGCCGCCCGAACCGCCGCCCGGCGCGACCGCGGAGCCGCCGCCCGCGCCCGCGCCGCGCACGGTCACCTACCGGGTGACCGGCGAGCGGCCGCTACTCGACGTGGTGACCGTCGTCTACACCGACGCGCAGGGCGCTCTGCAGACCGACGTCAACGTGGCTCTGCCGTGGTCGAAGACGATCGAGCTCAACCCCGGCGTCGAGCTGAGCTCGGTGACCGCGACCAGCGTGAGCTCACGGCTGAACTGTTCGATCACCGACGCGGACGGCAACACGCTGGTCTCGCATCGCGCCAACACGATCATCGCCACCTGCACCCGGTGACACCGGCCGGCCCCGGGGTCCGACCCCCGGGGGCCGGCCTCACGGGCTCTCAACCGAGCCCGAGCTCGGCCATCCGGGTGCGGTGGGTCTCCTGCAGCCGGTCGAAGAACTGCGCCAGTTCGGTCAGCCCCTCACCGCCGGCCATCACCAGATCGACCAGCTCATCCCGCTCGGCCAGCACGTACTGCGCCTGGGTGATGGCCTCCCCCAGCAGCCGGCGTGACCACAGGGCCAGCCGGTGGCGTTGCTTCTCGCTGGCCGCCACCGCGGAACGCACCTCGGCCACCACGAACTGCGAGTGCCCGGTCTCGGCCAGCACACCCCGCACCACCTCGCCGACCTCCTCGGGCAGCGCGTGCGCGATCTCGAGGTAGAAATCGGCCGCCAGCGCGTCCCCGATATAGGTCTTGACCAGCGCCTCGAGCCAGGTGCTGGGGGTGGTCAGCCGGTGGTAGTTCTCCAACGCGTTCGCGTACCGCGTCATCGCCGGAACCACGTCGACGCCACGCCGCTCCAGCGCGTCGCGCAGCATCTCGAAATGGCGCATCTCGGCGGCGGCCATCAGACCCATGTTGATCCGGCCCGCCAGATTCGGGGCCATCTTGGCCTCTTCGGTGAGCCGATAGAACGCCGCCACCTCGCCGTAGGCCAGCAGGGCGAAAAGCTCGGTGACGCCGGGATGGTCGGCGGGCACACCGGCGGATTGGGGACGTTCGATCCGTTCCGGGGCCGCCGCTTGTCGCGTCGAGTTCATGGCCCAACTGTAAACCGCCCGCGGCGCGCGGACCGGCCGGCAAAGTCCGGCCCGCTATCATGGGGTCAGGAGTGGTTCCATTCGCTCCCGGAAGTGTGCGTGCACGCGGTTGGCCCGCCTCGTGAGGCGGAGTGCCTATGCGGATCGGCTCGCTCTGCGGATGCAGGAGTGTTTCGGCCGTGTTCGTCAGACTCGTGCGCGCGTGGACGCCATGAGGAATGACAATTGAAAGGCCTCGTTCAACACGCATGAATGCTACCCAACAAACCTTCGCCGACCTGGGAGTTCGCGATGAGATCGTGCGCGCTCTCGCAGAGCACGGCATCGAACACCCCTTCGCGATCCAGGAGCTGACCCTGCCGCTGGCGCTGGCCGGCGAGGATCTGATCGGTCAGGCCCGCACCGGCATGGGCAAGACCTTCGCCTTCGGGGTGCCACTGCTGCAGCGAATCACCACCGACACCGAGCGACCGCTCACCGGAATCCCCCGCGCACTGGTGGTGGTGCCGACCCGCGAGTTGTGCCTGCAGGTCCATGACGACCTGGCCACCGCCGCGAAATACCTCAAGGCCGGCGACCGCAAGCTGTCGGTCGTGTCGATCTACGGCGGCCGCCCCTACGAACCGCAGATCGAGGCGCTGCAGAAGGGCGCTGACGTCGTCGTCGGCACCCCGGGCCGGCTGCTCGATCTGGCCCAGCAGAACCACCTGCAACTCGGCGGACTCTCGGTGCTGGTGCTCGACGAGGCCGACGAGATGCTCGACCTCGGGTTCCTGCCCGACATCGAGCGGATCCTACGGCAGATACCGGAGAAGCGGCAGGCGATGCTGTTCTCCGCGACGATGCCGGATCCGATCATCACGCTGGCGCGCACCTTCATGAACCAGCCGACGCACATTCGCGCCGAGGCGCCGCAGTCGTCGGCCGTGCACGACAAGACCAAGCAGTTCGTCTACCGGGCCCATGCGCTGGACAAGGTCGAGATGATCAGCCGGATCCTGCAGGCCCGCGGGCGCGGCGCGACGATGATCTTCACCCGCACCAAGCGCACCGCCCAGAAGGTCGCCGACGAGCTGGCCGAACGCGGCTTCGCGGTGGGTGCCGTGCACGGCGACCTCGGCCAGGTGGCCCGGGAGAAGGCGCTGAAGGCGTTCCGGGCCGGCGAGATCGATGTATTGGTCGCCACCGACGTAGCCGCCCGCGGCATCGACATCGAAGACGTCACCCACGTCATCAACTACCAGATCCCCGAGGACGAACAGGCCTACGTCCACCGCATCGGCCGCACCGGCCGGGCCGGGCGCACCGGGGTCGCGATCACCCTGGTGGACTGGGACGAGCTGCCGCGGTGGGAGATGATCGACAAGGCGCTCAACCTGGGCAACCCCGATCCGCCGGAGACGTACTCCACCTCGCCGCACCTGTACAGCGATCTGGACATCCCCACCGACGCCGGTGGCCGCGTCGGCGCCAAGAAGACCACCGCCCGGCGGGCCCCGGCCGAGCGTGCTCCGCGCGGCACCGACGGCGACAACACCGCGCCCCGGCGCCGCAAGCGCACCCGGCGGCGGACCCGTGGCGGCAAGCCCATCACCCCCGAGCCGGCCGCCGAGGCCGACACGGGCCCGGCCGAGTCCTCCGCGGACGCATCCGACAGCGACACCGCGGCGTCCACCGCACCCCCGCGGCGGCGGCGCCGGCGTCGGCGCCGTTCCGGCACGACCGCGACGGCCGGCGCCAGCTGACCGGACGGCGGTTCGGCGGTGGTCCAACCCGAACGCCGCACCCGCGGCGACGTCATCGCGGCGCTGGCCATCGCCGCCGTCATCGCGCTGGCCGCCGGGTTGATCTGGTGGACCAGTGATGCCCGCGCGACCATCAGCCGGCCGGCCGCCGCACCGGTGCCGGATCTGCCCGAGGCCGGCGAGGTTCCGCACCGCCTGCACGAACTGTGGAGCGCCCCGAGTCCCCACACCGACCGCCCGGTGCTGGCCGGCAACAGCGTGGTGACCGCGGACGGGGGCACGGTCGAAGGCCGCGACGCGCACACCGGTGCGGTGCTGTGGAGCTATACCCGCGACCGGGAACTCTGCGGCGTGACGTCGGTGTACGACTACGCCGTGGCGGTGTACCCGGACCGGCGGGGTTGTGGTCAGGTGAGCACGATCGACGGGGACACCGGCCGCCGCGGTCCGGCCCGCAGCGGATACGCCGACCGCGAGGTCACGCTGTCCTCCGACGGCGCGACCGTGCTGTCCGCCGGTGACAGCCGGCTGGAGTTGTGGCGCTCCGACATGGTGCGCATGCTCAGCTACGGCTACCTGGACGCCCCGATCAAACCCGATGTGCCGACCACGCCGCTGTGCCGGCTGGAGTCCGCGGCCGCCAGTTCGGCGATGGTGTCGGTGCTCGAGGCGTGTCCGAAACAACCCGACCTGCGGCTCACCCTGCTGCGGGTGACCGACGAGGAAGACGTCCCCGAGGCCAAGTACGTCGCGCTGCCCGGGGTCGCCCCGGACTCCGGGGCCCGGGTGATCGCGGTCTCGAGCAGGACCACGGCGGTCTACGTGCCGACGCCCACCCCGGTGGTCAACATCGTCGACGAGACGGGCACCACCGTCGCCAGCACCCTGGTGGAGCGGCCGGTGTCACCGCATGCCGCCACCTCCCGCACCGGCGATCTGATCACCTGGTGGACCGGTGAGAGCGTGCTGGTGTTCGAGGCCGAAGGGCTTCGGTACCGCTACACCGTCACCCCGTCGGCCGGCGCGACGGCGGTGGGACCGGGTGTCATCATGGCCGACCGGCTCATGGTCCCGGTCACCGGCGGCTACGACGTCTTCGACCCGCTCAGCGGCGCCGGGGAACGGCACATCCCGCTGACCCGCCCGCAGCAGCAGTCGGCGGTGTTGCCGCTGGTCGCCGGCACCACCCTGGTCGAACAACGCGGTGGCGTCCTGGTCGCGCTGGGCTCCGGGTAGACCCGCTCAGAGCTCCGGGGTGAAGGTGGCCATCTCCTCGCCGGTCTCCCAGTGCTTGAGCAGGGCCTCGGCCAGCTCGCGATAGGCCAGCGCACCCTTGTTCTTGCGGCCGGCCAGCACCGAGGCGCCCGACGCGGAAGCCTCGGCGAACCGCACCGTCCGCGGGATCGGCGGCGCCAGCACCGGCAGGCCGTAGCGGTCGGCGACGTCGAGCAGCACATCACGGCTGTGCGTGGTGCGGGAGTCGTAGAGGGTGGGCAGCGCGCCGAGCAGCGTGAGATCCGGGTTGGTGATCTGCTGGACGTCGTCGATGGTGCGCAGGAACTGCCCCACGCCGCGGTGCGCCAGGGTTTCGCACTGCAACGGCACGATGGCTTCCTGGGCCGCGGTCAGGCCGTTGAGGGTGAGCACGCCCAGTGAGGGCGGGCAGTCGATGATGATCACCTCGAAGTCGTCGCTGACCTTGGCCAACGCGCGTTTGAGCGCGTATTCGCGGCCCGCCCGCATCAGCAGCATCGCCTCGGCGCCGGCCAGGTCGATGTTCGCCGGCAGCAGCGTCATCCCCTCGGCGGTCTCCACCAGCGCGGCGCCCGGTTCGACCTCCCCGAGCAGCACTTCGTGCACCGAGACCGCCAGCTTGTCCGGATCGTGGCCGAGTGAGAAGGTCAGACACCCCTGCGGATCGAGGTCGACCAGCAGCACGCGGATGCCCTTCTCCGCGAACGCCGCGCCCAGCGACGCCACCGTGGTCGTCTTGGCGACCCCGCCCTTCTGGTTGGCGACCGCAAGTACTCGCGTCACAGCACCCATCCTGACACGCCCCCGGCTGTGGTCGCCGGACGTGCGGCAGAATCGGGTGTCGTGGGTGATCAGGAGGGGCGGCAGCACCGGCTGGTGCTGCTCCGGCACGGTGAGACCGAGTGGTCGCGGTCCGGCCGTCATACCGGACGCACCGATCTGGAGTTGACCGAAACCGGCCGCAACCGTGCGAAACTCGCCGCCGAACCGCTGGCCGCCCTGGGACTGGACAACCCATTGGTGGTGAGCAGTCCGATGCGGCGCGCCCGCGACACCGCCGAACTCGCCGGTCTGCGCGTCGCCGAGGTGTCCGAGCTGCTGCACGAATGGGATTACGGCGAGTACGAGGGGCTGACCACCGCCGAGATCCGTCGTTCGGTTCCGGACTGGCTGGTGTGGACGCACGGCTGTCCGGACGGGGAGAGTGTCGCCGACGTCGGTGCGCGGGCCGACCGGGCGCTGGCGTATGCCACCGAGCAGCTGGCCCACCGCGACGTCGTCTTCGTCGGGCACGGCCACTTCTCCCGGGCCATGATCACCCGCTGGGCGGAACTCCCTGTCTCCCAAGGTATCCGGTTCGCGATGACCCCTGCTGCCATCGCGGTATGCGGATTCGAACACGGCGTCCGGCAGGTCGGCGCTCTCGGCCTGACCGGCTACCAGCACCCCGACCGATGAACACCGAACCCTCTTTCCTGCTCACCGGGCCGGATGCCACCGTCGTCGCGGAGGGCAGTCGGGCCGGCTATCCGCGGCTGACCGACGCCCGCGCCGCCATCACCACCGGTGAGGTGCCGATCCTCGTGGGCGCGTTGCCTTTCGACCTCACCGCGCCGGCGGCGCTGTGGCAGCCGGAGTCGGTGCGGACCACCGCCACCGCCCCGTCCTGGGCCGGCGGGGAGCTGCCGGCGGTGCGGATCGTCCGCACCGAGCCCGCACCCGAGGAACACCGGGCCCGAATCGAGACCGCGCTGCAGCTGCTCACCGACCCCCGGCACGGCCTGCACAAGGTGGTGCTGGCTCGGGCGCTGCACCTGCACGCCGACGCCCCGCTGGACGCCGGTGTCGTCGCCCGGCGCCTGGCCGCCGCCGATGCGACCGCCAACACGTTCTTGGTGGACCTGTCCGCCGCGGGCGGCCGCCACCGCGGAACGGCGCTGGTGGGGGCCAGTCCGGAACTGCTGGTCGACCGCCGCGGCGAGCTGGTTCGGTGCCGTCCGTTCGCGGGTTCGGCGCCCCGGCTCGCCGATCCGGAGGCCGACGCGGCAAGTGGCGCCGCCCTGGCGGCATCGGCCAAGAATCTGCACGAACACCAACTGGTCGTGGACGCGATCCGGCAGGCCCTCGGGCCGTTGTGCGTCGATCTGCAGATCGCACCGGAACCGCAACTGAGCCGCACCGCCGCGGTGTGGCACCTGAGCACGCCCATCACCGCACGATTGCGCGAACCATCTACGACCGCATTGGATCTCGCTCTCGCCATGCATCCCACCCCGGCGGTCGGCGGAACCCCCACCGACGTGGCCGCCGCCACGATCAGCCGTATCGAGGGCGATCGCGGCTTCTACGCCGGCGCGGTGGGGTGGTGCGACGCCCGCGGCGACGGCCGTTGGGTGGTGTCGATCCGGTGCGCCCAGCTGTCCGCGGATCGCCGCAGCGCCGTCGCGCACGCCGGCGGCGGCATCGTGGCCGAATCCGACCCCGACGACGAATTGACCGAGACCACAACGAAGTTCACCACCATGCTGAAGGCCCTGGGGGTGCAGCCGTGACTGTGCAGATCCGTCCCGCCCGCCTCGGCGACGAGGTCGAACTGGCCGCGATGGTCCACGAACTGGCCGAGTTCGAGCACGCCGCGGCGGAGTGCACCGTCACCCCGGCGCAACTGCGCACGGCGCTGTTCGGGGATCCGGTCACCGTGCGCGGGCACCTCGCCGAGGTGGACGGCGAGGTCGCCGCGTGCGCGTTGTGGTTCCACAACTTCTCGACTTGGGACGGAGTGGCCGGCATCCATCTGGAGGATCTCTTCGTGCGGCCGCGTTTCCGCCGCCGAGGCGTGGCACGCGCCCTGTTGGCGACGTTGGCCCGCGAGTGCGTCGCCAACGGCTACACCAGGCTCAGCTGGGCGGTGTTGGACTGGAACCGCGACGCGATCGCGCTCTATGAGTCGGTGCGCGCGAAACCGCTCGACGAGTGGACGACCTACCGGCTGTCCGGCCCCGCGTTGTCCGCGCTGGCCGAATCCTGACTCCACCACTGCACCGTGGACGGGCTGAACAGCAGCACCAGGGCGAAACCGGCGATCAGGGCCACCGGGATGCCGTAGCTCCACTGCCCCGATCCGACCGCCAGGTACCACGCCACCGGGAGCAGCAACAGATTCGCGAACACCGCGATGCCCCGCCCCCACCGGCGCCCGGTCCACAGCGCCCAGCCGGCGGCGAGGACCCCGCCGCCCATGATCGCGAACCAGGCGGCGGTGCCGAACCGGTTCAACCCGTCCACCTCGGCGTCGCGGAATCCGCTGACGATGTAGATCACCGTCATCACGGCGGCGGCCAACCCTTCGAGGATGACGATCACCGCAGCCTGGCGCACGGTGGACGGAGCAGGAGTTGTCACAGCCTCGAGCGTAGAGGGTCGGGCGGGGCGGGTCGGCCGCCCCGCTTCGATAGGCTCACACTCCGTGCGCGCCGTGCTGATCGTCAACCCGAACGCGACGTCGACCACCCCAGCCGGCCGCGACCTCCTCGCGTACGCCCTGGAAAGTCAGACGAAGCTCACCGTCGTCCATACCGCTCACCGGGGTCACGCCATCGAGATCGGCCGCCAGGCCTGCCGGGACGGCGTCGACGTGCTCATCGTCCACGGCGGCGACGGCACGGTGAACGAGGTGGTCAACGGCGTGCTGCAGTTCTGCGGACCGGGCGGCGCCGGACCCGCGATCGGTGTCGTCCCGGGCGGTTCGGCCAATGTGTTCGCCCGCGCCCTGGGAATCAGCCCGGATCCGATCGAGGCGACCAAACAACTCGTCGAACTCCTCGGCGCCCACCGCCGCGGCCAACCGTGGCGGCGGATCGGATTGATGAAGTGCGATGACCGGTGGGCGGTCTTCACCGCGGGCATGGGGGTGGACGGCGATGTGGTCGCCGCGGTGGAGAGGCAGCGCGCCAAGGGGCGCAAGGTGACCGCCGGGCGTTACGTCCGGGTGGCGGTACGCGAGATGCTCAGCAACGTCTTCGCGGACCCCGCGCTCACCCTGCATCTGCCCTATCAGGAACCGATTGAGGGCGTGCACTTCGCATTCGTCTCGAATGCCAGCCCGTGGACCTATGCCAATAGCCGGCCGGTATGGACCAATCCCACGACGACATTCGAGACCGGCCTGGGTGTGTTTGCGATCACAAGCATGAGCGTGTGGGCCAATCTCCGCCTGGTCCGGCAGATGGTTTCCAAGAATCCCCGCATCGAAGCGAGCCATTTGATCCGCGATGACGACCTGCCCTGGCTACGGATCACCGGCTCCAAGCCGGTGTCGTGCCAGATCGACGGTGACTTCGTCGGCAAGCGGGAGGAGATGACGTTCCGATCGGTCCCGGACGCGATCGACGTGGTGAGCCCACCTAACAAATAGCTCTGAGCTGCGAAGATAGAAATCGCCCCGAGAAAGTGGGCACAATCGGTTTCAGCTTAGTACACGCGGGTAAGCCAAGTCCCACCCAGGTGGGTTAGTGAGATTGCCCACGTGTTAACTCAGCACTATTGACATCCGTCGAGCCTGTGAAAGCATCGGTTGGCAACGGTGCAGAAACAATTCGTGTGCACGTGTTAACAGCCGAAGAACAATGACTCACGCGCCCTGCTGCGCGTTTTTCAGTGAGGAGAGTTAATTCATGGATTGGCGCCATAAGGCGGTTTGTCGCGACGAGGATCCGGAGCTGTTCTTCCCGGTGGGAACCAGCGGTCCGGCCCTCGCGCAGGTCGCCGAAGCGAAGCTGGTGTGCAATCGCTGCCCGGTGACCACTGAATGCCTGACCTGGGCGCTGGAGACAGGTCAGGACGCCGGCGTCTGGGGTGGCATGAGCGAAGACGAACGCCGCGCTCTGAAGCGGCGCAACGCGCGGACTCGGGCGCGCAGCACCGTCTGACGATCGTTCGGCAAACGTATGGCCCCGGCACTGCCGGGGCCATACGTTTGTCCCCACCCGTTCGGTCGGGTACGCGGTGCCTCATTGCGCGGCCCGGCCGCGGTGCCTCATTGCGCGGCCCGGCCGCGGTGCCTCATTGCGCGGCCCGGCCGCGGTGCCTCATTGCGCGGCCCGGCCGCGGCGGCCGAGGGGGACCCGCAGAGCGACTTCCGTTCCCCCGCTTGGACTCTCGTTCATGCTGATGGAACCGTCGAGCTCGGCGGTGACCAGTGTGCGCACGATCTGCAGCCCCAGCCGGTCGGACTTCTCCAGACTGAACCCCGCCGGCAGCCCCCGGCCGTCATCGTGCACCACCACATCCAGGAACCGGGCCGAACGTTCCGCCCTGATCGTCACGCAGCCCTGGGTCCTGTCGAACGCGTGCTCGATGGCGTTCTGCGCCAGCTCGGTGATCACCATGATCAACGCGGTGGCCCGATCGGCGTCGAGAACCCCGAGTTCCCCGACCCGCCGGATCCGGATCGGCGTGTCGACCGTCGCGACATCGTTCATGATCGGCAGGATCCGGTCCACCACGGCGTCGAGATTGACCTCTTCGTCCACTGACATCGACAGCGCATCGTGGACCAGAGCGATCGACGACACCCGCCGCACCGACTCCAGCAGGGCTTCCCGGGCCTCGGCGTTGTTCGTGCGCCTGGCCTGCAATCGCAGCAGCGACGCCACCGTCTGCAGGTTGTTCTTCACCCGGTGGTGGATCTCCCGGATCGTGGCGTCCTTGCTCAGCAGCGCGCGGTCCCGCCGCTTGACCTCGGTGACGTCCCGGATCAACACCACCGCACCGACCGGCTCCCCGTGCACCACCAGCGGCAGCGTGCGCAGCAGCACCGCCGCGCTACCGGCGTCGACCTCCATGCGCATGCTGGAACCGCCCGCCAACGAGTCGGTGACGTGGTTGGCCAGCTCCTGGGCCTCGAACGGGTCGGAGATCAACGGCCGGGTGACGTTGACCAGATTGCGGCCCTCCAGTTCGGTGGTCAGCCCCATCCGGTGGTACGCCGACAGCGCGTTCGGACTGGCGTACACCACACCACCGGTGCGGTCCAGGCGGATAAACCCGTCCCCCACCCGCGGGCTGGACCGGGAGACCGGCAGATCCCCGACATTGGGGAACGTGCCCTCGCTGAGCATCAACAGCAGATCCTCGGCACAGTCCAGATACGCGCCCTCCAGCGGGCTGGCCGTGCGGCGAGCCTCCAGCGCCGTCTGGTGGGTCAGCACCGCCACCACACTGTCGCCGTAGCGCACCGGCACCGCCTCCACGTTCAGACCGGGCAGCAGCCGCTGTTCGGCACCGGATTCCCGGCCGATCGCACCCGTCTCGAACGCGGCGCTGACCAGCGGCATCTCGTCGGGCTCGGCGATGGTGCCGACGGCGTCGGTCAACAGCACCGTGTGCGCGGTATTGGGCCGGACCTGCGCCACGCAGACCAACCGTCCATCGTCGCGGCGCACCCACATCAGGTAGTCGGCGAAGGACATGTCCGCGAGCAGCTGCCATTCACCGACGACCGCATGCAGATGGTCGACCGCAGCCCCCGGTAGCACGGTGTGCTCGGCGAGCAGATCACCGAGGGTTGACATCGGCTACCGTCGGATGCCGGTCAATCGATGACGGCGATCAGATCACCGGCCTGGATGACGTCGCCGACCGCCACGTTGACCTTGCTGACCGTGCCGGCGACCTCGGCCAGAACCGGGATCTCCATCTTCATCGACTCCAGCAGCACCAGGGTGTCCCCCTCGCCGATCTGATCGCCTTCCTGAACCACGACCTCGAGCACACTGGCCACGATTTCAGCGCGAACATCCTCGGCCATTTTCACCCCACTCACTTCTGTTGGTTGCCATCGCCGGCCAACCGGCTGCTGTCCCATATCGAACCACAACGCCGGACGTGGGTGCGATCAGCGCCCCTGCTCACACCCCTCGGCCGGGACCCGGCCGGTCAGCAGCACGATGCAGGGCTGTCGGTGGGGCGTGCGACACTGAAGCGCAACGAAAACTCGATGGTGGAGGTAACCATGGCCAAGCGTGGTCGCAAGAAGCGCGCGCGCAAGTACACCAAGGCGAACCACGGCAAGCGCCCCAACGCCTGACCGCTCGGGCCCCTGACCTGCGGGGGCCGAGCATTCGGACTGGCTGCGGCGACGCCTCAGCCGTTGCGGATGATGGTGGTGCGGCTGATCTCGATCTGCAGCCGCTGCCGCAGCCGGTCCGGCGCCTTCTCACCGCTGCACTTCTTGGCGATCAGCCGCTTGACGCGCTCCTCGACGCCGTAGTGGCGAAGGCATGCGGGGCATTCGTCGAGATGCCGTTTGAGCCGGTCCCGGTTCTCCGGTGTGCATTCACCGTCGAGCAGCATCCAAACCTCGGCGACCACCGCCGCGCAGTCGGGATGCTCGGGATCGATCTCCCCGACCGACCGGCTCGACCACTCGCCGTCGTCGCGGCCGCTTCGTTCGTCGCTCACGACGACACCTCCTCAGGGGTACCAGCCTGCTGATCACGGATGATGCCACGCTCCCGGGCCACGTCGGCCAGCAGGGACCGCAATTGGCGGCGACCCCGGTGCAACCGGGACATCACCGTTCCGATCGGCGTGTCCATGATCTCGGCGATTTCCTTGTATGGGAAGCCTTCGACGTCCGCGAGGTACACCGCGATGCGGAAATCCTCGGGGAGTTCCTGCAGCGCAGCCTTGATCTCGGTGTCAGGCAGCGCCTCCAGGGCCTCCACCTCCGCTGACCGCAGCCCGGTGGAGGAATGCTCCGCAGTGCTGGCCAGCTGCCAGTCGGTGAACTCCTCGGTCGGATACACCGCGGGCTGGCGCTGCCTCTTTCGGTAGTTGTTGATGTAGGTGTTGGTCAGAATCCGGTACAGCCACGCCTTGAGGTTCGTCCCCTCCCGGAACGAGCGGAAGCCCTGGTAGGCCTTGACCATGGTCTCCTGAAGGAGATCCTCCGCATCGGCCGGATTGCGCGTCATCCGCAACGCGCCACCGTACAGCTGGTCGAGCAACGGGATGGCGTCTCGCTCGAATCGAGCCGTCAGCTCGGCGTCGCTCTCTTCGGACCTGATTGGCGTGGTGCCCTCGATGTCGGTCATCTGGGCCGATACCGTCCCTTCTGTAGCGTCGCCGACGAAACGGCCCAGGAAGTCTCCTGGGTGCTCGAGGCAAGCGGTGGGCATCCGAAATCCCTTCTGTCGATCCTAGAGGCTGATCGCGACAACCTCTCGTCGCCGCCGACTGCATCGAACAACGACACGGATCGACCCGGTTGTTCCACGGCGCGGGGCGCACCGGATCGGGCTCCCCGAGAAGCCGGCGGCGCAGCGGCCGCCACCCTGCGCAAGGCCGCCCGAACCCGGCCGACTCGGGCCTAAGCTGACCCCATGTCGCTGCGCGGAAAAACCATGTTCATCTCCGGTGGCAGCCGCGGGATCGGCCTCGCGATCGCCAAGCGGGTGGCCGCCGACGGCGCCAACGTCGCGCTGGTGGCCAAGACCGCCGAACCGCATCCCAAACTGCCCGGCACCATCTACACGGCCGCCAAGGAGATCGAGGAGGCCGGAGGTCAGGCGTTGCCCATCGTCGGCGACATCCGCGACGGCGACGCGGTCGCCGCGGCGGTGGCCAAGACCGTCGAACAGTTCGGCGGCATCGACATCTGCGTCAACAACGCCTCGGCGATCAACCTCGGCTCCATCGAAGAGGTCCCGTTGAAGCGGTTCGACCTGATGAACGGGATCCAGGTGCGTGGCACGTACGCGGTGTCGCAATCCTGCATCCCGCACATGAAGGGCCGCGACAACCCGCACATCCTGACGCTCTCACCACCGATCCGGCTGGAACCCAAATGGTTGCGGCCGACGCCGTACATGATGGCCAAGTACGGGATGACATTGTGCGCGTTGGGAATCGCAGAGGAACTGCGGGACGCCGGAATCGCCTCGAACACGCTGTGGCCGCGGACCACGGTGGCGACGGCCGCGGTGCAGAACCTGCTCGGCGGCGATGAGGCGATGGCCCGGTCGCGCAAACCGGAGGTGTACGCCGACGCCGCCTATGTGGTGCTGAACAAACCGTCCAGCTACACCGGCAACACCCTGTTGTGTGAGGACGTCCTGCTGGAGTCCGGTGTCACCGACCTGTCGGTGTATGACTGCGTCCCGGGTTCCGAACTCGGGGTGGATCTGTGGGTGGACAGCCCCAATCCACCGGGATACACCGGCCCGTGACGACGAACTGGGCTGCCGGACGCTACGAGGCGGTCGGCGAACGCATCGCGCCCATCGCCGACGAGGTGCTCGACGCGGCCGCGCGACGAACCCCGCTGCGCGGCGCCACACTGGTGGATCTCGCCTGCGGCACCGGCAGTGCGGCGTTGTCGGCGACGGCCCGGGGCGCCGCGGTGACGGGCGTGGACATCACCTCCGAGCTGATCGCGCTGGCCGCCGGCAAACCGGGCGGATCGACGGTGACCTGGGTGACCGCCGACGCGGCGGACACCGGCCTGAAGACGGCCTCGTTCGACGTCGCGGTGTCGAATATGGGCATCATCTTCGTCCCGCCGGACCGTCAGGTCGCCGAACTCGCCCGGCTGCTGAAACCCGGTGGGGTGCTGAGCTTTTCGGCATGGATTCGTACCGACGAGAACCCGTTCTCCGATCCGGTGGCCGAGGTGCTCGGCCCGCCACCGGCCGGGTTCTCCCCGGACCAGTGGGGTGACGCCGAGACGCTCACCGAACGGCTGACCCCGCACTTCGACGCCATCGACCTCATCCGCGGACTGCACCCCTGGGAATTCGATTCGCCGGCCACCGCGCTGCATTTCCTGCGCACCGAGTCACCGGTGCACGTGGAGATTTTCCGCCGGGCCGGGCCCGCCCGGCGGGAGCGTCTGGCCGCGGCATTCCGATCGGCTCTGCGCCCACACGCCGGCCCGGCCGGGACGGTGGGTTTCACCGCCCCCTACGTCATCGTCACCGCCCGCCGGCGCGGGTGATCACTCCGCCTGGTAGAGGATTCCGCGCCCGATGGCCTCCCGCACCACCGGCAGTGCGGCACCGGCCAGCGCATCGGCGTCGACACCGTGGTGGGCGGCGAGCAGGTGGATCAGCACGCCCAGCGGAACCTCGCCCCGGCACCCGGCGAGCAACGCCCGCACCACCTCGTCGACGCCGAGGACGGCCCCGGGCCCGCCCGGGCGACGGACCGCCGCACCGACCACCTGCCAACCGTCGGGCCCGGGCAGCGACTGCTCCTCGAGGAACACCGGCGCGGTGCTGAGCCGGGCCGCCAGCAGCTCGTCGTCGCTGGTGCGGTGCAGATACTCCCGGCGGGCGAAGAACGCCTCCACCTCCGGACCGGTCAGGCCCTGGTCGGGGGCGGTGATCTCGTCGAACACCAACTCCGGCGGACGGTCGTCGCCGCGTCGCGGGGCGCGCAGGATGATCATGCCCATCCCCACGGCGGTGATGCCCTGTTCGTCGAACCAGTCCAGCCACTGCGCCCCGCGACGGGCGGCCTGCCGGGGCGATTCTCCGGCATCCGAGGTCCACAGCGAGATGTAACTGACCGGATCGGCCAGTTCGCGTTGCACCACCCAGGCGTGCAGCCCGGTGCCGGCCAACCACTCCCGCACCCGGTCGCGCCAATCCTGCCCGTCGCGCACGATCCAGTTCGCCATGATCTGCGCCGTGCCACCGGGCTCGAGGTACTCGGGCACCTGCTCGACGAGATGCCGGCTCAGCGCGTCCCCGGAGAACCCGGAGTCCCGGTAGAGGTACCGGCGGACACCGTCGCCGACCACGAACGGCGGATTGGCCACGATCAGATCGAACCGTTCACCGGCCACCGGCTCGAACAGGCTGCCGCAGCGCAGATCCCACGACATGCCGTTGAGCCGTGCGGTCGCCGCGGCCAACGCCAGCGCACGCTCGTTGGTATCGGTGGCCACCACCTCGGCGCAGTGGGCGGACAGGTGCAGCGCCTGGACACCACAGCCCGTGCCCAGATCCAGTGCCCGGCCCACCGGGGTGCGGATCGTCGCACGCGCCAGTGACGCCGACGCTCCGCCGATGCCCAGCACGTGGTCGGGTGCCACCGGGCCGCCGCGCAGCGCGGCGTCCTGATCGGCCACCACCAGGAAATCGCGGACGCCGTCACTGTGCGGGCGGATGTCGAGCAGGCTGCGCCACTCCCCCGCTCCGGTCGGCTCGATGACACCGTTGTCCGCCAGATCCTCCACACCGACGCCGGGCAGGGCCGACTCGACCCGCTCCCGCGGCTCGTCGGTGCCCAGCAGGAACAGCCGGATCAGCACCGCCAGCCGGTGCTGATCCGGCGCGCCGGCCGCCAGGGCACGGTCGGTGGCCCGCAACGCCGGCCACCACACTCCGCGGTCGAATGCGGCGCCGACCTCCGGGCCGAAGAAGTCGGTGACACCGTCGGTGGTGTATCCGGCGCTGCGCAGATCTGCTCCGATGGCGTCGATCACCGCGGTGGACTGCAGCGGAGCCCTGTTCGACGCGGTTTCGGTCACGGCCATTCCTGTCAGAGCAGTGTCGCCTGCTCGGGTTGGGGGTCGACCGGTTCGATCAGCTCGGGCCCGTTGTTGCGGACATTGTTGACCAGTTTCGACACCTCGCGGATCGCGATGCGGTCGAGATCGCCGTGCCCCCGCAGCAGCCCCTCGTCGATCGGCGCGTCGGGATCGAGCCATCGGTCCCAGTCGTCCTGACTGATCGACAGCGGCATCCGGTCGTGGATCTCGGCCAGCGGACCGACCGCGTCGGTGGTGATGATGGCGCAGCTCAGCAGCGGTGTGGTGGAGCCGGCCGCGCCGTTGGGCCGCCAGGTGCTCCACAACCCGGCCATGAACAGCGGCTCACCGTCGATGCTGTGCAGGTAGAACGGGGTTTTCGCCCCCTTCTCCCCGTGCCACTCGTACCAGCCGTCCATCGGCACCAGGCACCGCCTGCTCTTGGCCGAGTTACGGAACGCCGGGGAGGTGGTCACCCTGTCCGCCCTGGCGTTGATCAACAACGGTCCCTTGGTGTCGGGACGGCCGTCCTCGGCGGTCTTGGCCCACGGCGGGATCAGACCCCAGCGCATCAGCCGCACGCGCCGGGTGGGTTGGTCATCGGGCTCGTGATGGCGGCGCACCACCGTTGCCACATCGGTCGTCGGCGCGACGTTGTAGTTCGGGGCCGCGTAGTTCGGGGCCGCGGAACCCCGGCCCGGGCTTTGCGGGTTCCCGCCCTGCGCGTCGGCGGCGGCCCTGCTCTCGTCGATGGCCTGGATCTTCTGGGCCAGCAGCGCCGGGTCGGTGGTGACCGCGAATCGTCCGCACATGTATCCCATGGTGGCAGAGTGAACGGACAAGGCAGGATAGAGCAGGTGAAGAACGTGGGAGCTGACCAGCACGGCCCAGCCGGGAGCGGCACGGCCCAGGACGCCGCCCAGAACCATGAGGCCTGGCCGGCGCCTGTGGCGACGACACCGGTACACGCGACGGTGACCGTGCCCGGTTCGAAGTCGCTGACCAACCGCGCGCTGATCCTGGCCGCGCTGGCCACCGCCGACGGCACCTCCACCATCAGCGGAGCCCTGCGGAGCCGCGACACCGATCTGATGGTCGGTGCGCTGCGCGCCCTCGGCGTCACAGTGGATTACGGGGATCCCGACAGCGAACTGACCGTCGGCGGCGGTATCGCCCCCGCGCCCGGAGCCCGGGTGGACTGCGGGCTGGCCGGCACCGTGCTGCGATTCGTTCCGCCGGTCGCGGCGCTGGGCACCGGGACGGTCACCTTCGACGGTGACGAACAGGCCCGGGTGCGCCCGATCGCACCGCTGTTGCAGGCGCTTCGCGGGCTGGGCGTGCAGATCGAGGGGGACGGTCTGCCGTTCCGGGTGCACGGACGGGGCGAGGTCATCGGCGGCACGGTGGAGATCGACGCATCGGCGTCCTCCCAGTTCGTCTCCGGGCTGTTGCTGAGCGGCGCCGCGTTCCGGGACGGGCTGACGGTGGTGCACACCGGCGACTCGGTTCCCTCCGCACCGCATGTGGCGATGACGGTGGCGATGTTGCGTCAGGCCGGAGTCGACGTCGACGACAGCCGGCCCAGCCGGTGGCGGGTCGCGCCGGGACCGGTCGCCGCCCGGCACTGGGTGATCGAACCGGATCTGTCCAATGCGGTGCCGTTCCTGTCGGCGGCGGTGGTCAGCGGCGGATCGGTGCGGGTGATGGGCTGGCCGGCATCGAGCATCCAGCCCGCCGACATCGTCGTGAACCTGTTGAAAAAGCTGGATTCGGTTGTGCTGCGTGGTGATTCGTACATCGAGGTACGTGGCGCCGCACAGTACGGCGGCATCGACGCCGATCTGCACGATGTCGGTGAACTGACCCCCGCGATCGCCGCGCTGGCCGCGTTGGCCGTGCCGGGCTCGGTGTCGCGGATCAGCGGGGTGGCGCATCTGCGCGGACATGAGACCGACCGCCTCGCCGCGCTGAGCACCGAGATCAACCGGCTCGGCGGCCAGTGTGAGGAGACCGACGACGGCCTGGTGATCACCGCGCGCCCGATGCACGGGGGCCGGTGGCAGTCCTACGCCGACCACCGGATGGCGATGGCAGGGGCGATCATCGGGTTGCGGGTACCCGGCGTCGAGATCGAGGACATCGGCACCACCGCGAAGACATTGCCGGAGTTTCCCCAGTTGTGGGCCGCCATGCTGGCCGGCCAGGACACTCGTGACGTCGACATGCCCGGGGGAGGCGCTTGAGCTCCTGGGATTACGACGAGTCCGACGTCCGGGTGCGGCCGGCCCGCAGAAGGTCACGCCCGCGGAGCAAGCTGCGCCCCAAACACGAGGACGCCGAACAGGCCATGGTGATCAGCGTCGACCGGGGGCGGTGGGGTTGCGCGCTCGGCGGCGATCCGAACCGACGGGTCGTGGCCATGCGGGCCAAGGAGCTGCGCCGCACCCCCATCGTCGTCGGCGATGAGGTCAGCCTGGTCGGCGATCTGTCCGGACGGCCGAATACGTTGGCCCGCATCGTGCGTCGCGCCAAGCGCCGAACGGTGTTGCGCCGCACCGCCGACGACACCGATCCCACCGAACGCGTGGTGGTCGCCAACGCCGATCAGCTGATGATCGTGGTCGCCCTCGCCGATCCGCCGCCGCGCACCGGTCTGGTGCAGCGGGCGCTGATCGCCGCGTACGCCGGGGGCCTCACCCCGCTGTTGTGCCTGACCAAGACCGACCTGGCTCCGGCGAAACCGTTCGCCGACCAGTTCGCCGATCTGGATCTCACCATCGTCACCGCCGGCCGGGACGACCCACTCGACACTGTCGTCGAGTTGCTCACCGGCAGAGTCACCGTGCTGCTCGGGCACTCCGGGGTGGGCAAGTCGACATTGGTGAACAGGCTCGTGCCCGAAGCCGAGCGGGCGATCGGAGAGGTATCGGACATCGGCAGGGGCCGGCACACCTCCACGCAGTCGGTGGCGCTGCCGCTGTCCGGGTCGGGCTGGGTGATCGACACCCCGGGCATCCGCTCGTTCGGGCTGGCCCATGTCCGGCCCGACGACGTGTTGTTGGCGTTCTCCGACCTCGCCGAGGCGATCACGAACTGCCCACGGGGCTGCGGCCACCTGGGGCCGCCCGCCGATCCGGAGTGCGCACTGGACTCGCTGTCGGGCACCGCCACGCTGCACGCCGCCGGCGCCCGGAAACTCCTTGCGGCGCTGGCGGAATCGCGCGCCTACTGAGCCGCCGGTCAGGCCGCCGCGGCGCGCAGCGCCTTGGCCGCCTGCTTGTCCCGGCGCCAGTTCCGCACCGCGGCGAACGCCGACTTCAGGCCGCGGCGCCGCCCGGTGGCGGGATCCACGCCGGCGAACCCGGGACCGAGTTCGGCGAACATCCGCTCACTGCGCGTCTCGGGTGCGTTGTCCGCGGTGGCCTTCAAGAACCTGTCCGGCAGCGACAACTTGGCCAGGGTGCGCCACGTCTTGGCGTACTGCACCAGGAACGGCCCGGTGGTGTAGGGCAGGTCGTACTTGTCGCACACCTCGCGCACCCGGATGGAGGCCTCGTGCAACCGGTTGCTCGGCAGATCCGGGTAGAGGTGGTGTTCGATCTGGTGGCACAGGTTGCCGCTCATGAACCGCAACAACCAGCCGCCCTCGAAGTTGGCGCTGCCCAGCATCTGGCGCAGATACCACTGCCCCTTGCTCTCGCCGACCATGTCGGTCTTGGTGAATTTCTCTGCGCCGTCGGGGAAATGGCCGCAGAAGATGACGGCGTTGGACCAGACGTTGCGGATCACGTTCGCCATCGCGTTGGCGGTCAGCGTGGAACGGTAGCTGGCTGCCGGTGAGAGCGAACTGAGCGCCGGATAGGCGACGTAGTCCTTGAACACCTGACGGCCGGCCTTGCGGAGGAACTCCCGCACCCGCACCCGGCTCTCGTCCGGGTCGTGACGGCGCTTGAAGATCTTGCCCAGCTCCACATGCTGCAGCCCGACGCCCCACTCGAAGGCGAGCGCGAGAAGCGTGTTGTAGAGCAGGTTTCCGAGATTGAACGGCTTCCACTTCTGATCCCGGGTGACCCGCAGCAGCCCGTAGCCGACATCGTCGTCCATGCCCAGGATGTTGGTGTACTTGTGGTGCATGAAGTTGTGGGTGAACCGCCAGTGCTTGGAGGCACCCGTCATGTCCCACTCCCAGGTCGACGAGTGGATCTCGGGATCGTTCATCCAATCCCATTGGCCGTGCATGACGTTGTGGCCGATCTCCATGTTCTCGATGATCTTGGCCGCGGCCAACGTCACGGCACCGGCCCACCAGGCCGAACGGCGGGAACTGGCGGCCAGCAGCAGTCGCCCGGCGACCTCGAGGCCGCGCTGGGTGGCGATGGTGCGCCGGATGTAGCGGGCGTCGCGTTCCCCGAGCGAGTCCTCGATGTCACGGCGGATCGCGTCGAGTTCGACCGCGAGAGCATCAATGTCGGCCTCCGTGAGATGGGCGTATGCCGGCACGTCGGTGATCGCCATGGTCGGCCTCCTTTCTTCCGCCTACGCTACCGTAACCTACGAGGGCGTAGGTTACCAGCGGGTAATCCTCAGATGTCCAATACACAATCGCCCGCGGCCGCGGACACGCACGTCTGCACCCGGGTTCCCGGATCGTGGACCTCGCCGGTCCGCAGGTCACGGACGTGTCCGTCGACCAGACCGATGACACAGGACTGGCAGATACCCATTCGGCACCCGAACGGCATCTGAACTCCGGCCTGCTCCCCGGCGTCCATCAGGGAGGTCGCCGCATCCACGACTGTTGATTTACCGCTCCGGGCGAATTCAATCGTCCCGCCGCCGCCCGGATTGGCCACCCGGGCCACCGCGAACCGCTCCAGATGCAATCGGTCACCGATGCCGGCACCCTGCCAGACCCGTTCGGCCGCGGTGAGCAGACCTTCCGGCCCGCAGGCCCAGGTCTGACGGGACCGCCAGTCGCCGACCTCGTCGTCGAGTCGGGACAGATCCAGCCGCCCCTCGGTGCGGGTGGTGCGCAACCGGAATCGGTAGCTGGGGTGGCGGCGCTGCAGGTCTGCCAACTCGCCACTGAACATGGCGTCGGATGGCGTCGGAACCGAATGGATGTGGACGATGTCGGTGATCTGATCGCGGCGCTCCAGGGTGCGCAGCATCGACATGATCGGGGTGATACCGGACCCGGCGGTGAGGAACAGCACCTGCGGCGGCGCGGGGTTCGGCATCACGAAATTGCCCTGAGGAGCGGCCAATCGGACGATTGTGCCGGGTTTCACCCCCTCCACCAGGTGGGTGGACAGGAAACCCTCGGGCATCGCCTTGACGGTGATCGTGATCGTGCGGCCGCCACGCCCGGACGTCACCGCCGGCGAGGTCAGCGAATACGACCGCCACCGCCAGCGGCCGTCGACCGGCAGGCCGATGCCGATGTACTGCCCGGGCTGATAGTCGAAGCTGAAGCCCCAACCGGGTTTGATGACCAGCGTGGCCGAATCCTCGGTCTCGCGCCGGACATCCACCACGCGACCGCGCAACTCGCGCGCCGACCACAACGGATTGATCAGGTGCAGATAGTCGTCGGGCAGCAGCGGCGTGGTGATGCGCTCGGCGAACCTACGCAGACGATGCAGCACCGGGCGGTTCTCAACCCCCGCGACCTGCGGCCGGACGGTGTCGACCACCCTCGCCGAGTACTTGATCTCGCTCTTTGCCATGAAGGAACCCCAGCTCACATGGTGTTGACTGCCCCGCCGCAGCAAGGTTAAACCTACGGTACCGTAACCTACGGAACCGTAACAACGGGGCTCAGAGCAGATCGAGCAGGAACGGCAGCTCTTGAGTGGCGTACCAGGCGAGATCGTGGTCCTGGGCGTCGCCGACCAGCAGCTCGGCGTCCTCATCCCCGAGATCGGCGGCGTCGATGACCTCCACCGCCTCCCGCACCGCCGTTTCGGCGTCGGAGTTGTCCACATAGGCGGCGATCACGTCGTCGAGTCGGATCGGCCCGGACAGCCGGACCACGGCATCGTCGAGGTCCGGTCTCGGTGTGGCGCCGTCGATTTCGGCCTCCACCACGGCGCGGCGCATCGGTGCGCCGGAACCCTCCTCTGCGGACAACAGCCGCAACGACGCCAGCGCGGCCTCACGCAACGCCACATGGGCGAGTTCCTCGTCGTCGCCCTCGGCGTAGGCCTCCCGCAGCGCCGGGGTCACCGCGAATGCGGTGCCGTTGACCGCCGACAACGACCCATCGGCAACGAGCTGCTGCAGCATGGCCACCGTGGCCGGAACGAATATGCGCACGGTGGAAGGTTATCCGGAATCGCCGTCGGTGCCCGTCACGCCCGCTCCCGTGGCGGCGGGGTCCCGTTTGACCGCGATCACGAAGTCGTCACCGTGCTGGGTGACACCGGCGATCACCGCGTCGTCGACGGCCTCGCGGGCATACCGGCGGCGCACCATCATCGGGTCCCGCCGCAGATCCCGCATCAACGCGACCGCCAAGCCGAGCATCACCAGCACGAACGGCACCGACGCCAGGATGACGATGGTCTGCAGACCGGTCAGCGCGTCCTCGCCACCGAGCAGCAGCATCACCGCGGCGACCGCGCCGGTGGCAACGCCCCAGAAGATGACGGTGCGTTTGGTCGGTTCGATGGTGCCGCGCTCGGACAGCGAACCCATCACGATCGAGGCGGAGTCCGCCCCGGTGACGAAGAAGATCGCAACCAGGCCCATCACCAGCACGCTGGCGATCGCCGTCAACGGCAGGTTCTCGAGCAGACCGAACAGCTGACCTTCGATGGTCGTTCCCGGTCCGGTGAGCCCGCCGCTCTCCTGTTCGACCCGGATCGCCGAGCCCCCGAGGACGCAGAACCACACCAGCGACACCACACTGGGCACCACCAGGACTCCGGACACGAACTGCCGGATGGTGCGCCCCCGCGAGATCCGGGCGATGAACATCCCGACGAACGGTGTCCAGGAGATCCACCACGCCCAGTAGAAGATCGTCCAATCCTCCAGCCACGCGTTGACCGCGGCGCCCTCGGCGCCGGTGCGGGCCGACATCATCGCGAGATCGGACAGGTAGCTGCCGATCGAGGTGGGAACGAGGTTGAGCATGAACACCGTCGGCCCGACGACGAAGATGAACGCCGCCAGCGATATCGCGAGCACCATGTTGATGTTGGACAGCCACTGGATGCCGCGCGCCACCCCGGACACCGCCGAGATGACGAACGCACAAGTCAGGATCACGATGATGCCGATCAGAACCGCGTTGCCGGTCCGGCCGAGACCGCCGACGATCTCCAGACCGCTGCGGATCTGCAGGGCGCCCAGGCCCAGCGAGGTGGCGGATCCGAACAGGGTGGCGAAGATCGCCAGGATGTCGATCACCTTGCCCGCCGGACCGTTGGCGTTCTTCCCGATCAGCGGGCTGAACGCCGCGCTGATCAGATGCAACCGGCCCTTGCGGTACACGCCGTAACCGATGGCCAGACCGACGACGGCGTAGATCGCCCACGGGTGCAGTGTCCAGTGGAACAGCGTGGTGGCCATCGCGGTCTGCACCGCCTGCGAGGTACCCCCCGGACCGGCGCCGGGCGGCGGGGTGACGAAATGGGTGAGCGGTTCGCTGACGCCGAAGAACATCAGACCGATCCCCATGCCGGCGGCGAACATCATCGAAATCCAGGAGATGGTGCGGAACTCCGGCTCCTCCTCGTCCCGGCCCAGCGGGATGTTGCCGAAGCGGCTGAGCGCCAGCCACAGCACGAAGACCACGAAGCCGGACGCGCTGAGCACGAACAACCAGCCGATGTTGTCCATCACCCAGCCCAGCGCCGGGTCGGCGGCGCCGGCGAGCGAGTCGGTGTCGACGAAGCCCCACACCAGGAATGCCAGGGCCAGTGCCGCGGTGACCCCGAAGACCACCCGGTCCAGACCCCGCCGGGCGAAGGCCTGGCTCCGCGGCGCGATGTCGAGCGCCGGATGGGGGACTACGTTGCCGGCTGCGGATTTGATTCTGGGTTTCCTCGGCCCGGCGGCCGCGGTGTCGTCGGTCATCGTCATGGCCCGGCCATTGGACCGTGTTGCGCGAACTTAGTCAAAGCGACCACCTTTCCGCTCCGTCGCTGCTATTGGGCTGCTTCCAACAGTTCGTCGAGCGATTCGGAGAGCAACGACGGCAGCACCTCGACATCGCTCATCGCGTCACGATCGGCGTTGACGCCGTAGTACAGCATGCCGTGATATGACGTCACCGCGACAGCCAGAACCTGATTCCGCAACAACGGCGGCACCGAGTAGGACTCCAGCATCTTGGTCCCGGCGATGTACATCTGCTTCTGCGCTCCCGGCACGTTGGTGATCAGCAGATTGAACTGACGGGCCGAGAAGTTCGTCGCCACCCGAACCCCCATGGCGTGCAGGGTCGCGGGCGCGAAACCGGTCAAGGTGACGATGGTTCGGGCGTCGACCAGGCTCGATGCGGTGGGATGGGTTTCGGTGGCATGGGAGATCTGCGACAGCCGCACCACCGGGTTGCGCTCCCCCACCGGCAGATCGATCAGGAACGGGACGACGTCGCTGACCGCCTGACCGGGGGCCGTCGAATCCAGTTCGGCATCGGACTGCACCGACAGCGGCGCCATCGCGCGGACCGTCGCCGTCGACGACACCTGTTCCCCGCGCGACAACAGCCAGTTGCGCAGCGCACCCGCGATCACCGCCAGCACCACGTCGTTGACGTCGCAGTCGTAGCGGGCCCGGACCTTGCGGTAGTCGTCCAGCCGGTGCCGGGCGACGGTGAACCGCCGATTGCGCGACACCCGGGTGTTGAGCGGGCTGCTCGGTGCGGTTCCCCGGGCCACCGTGCGCGCGACGGACAACGCCCGCCGGCCGGCGTCGACCAGTTCCCCGGCGTTGGTGGCCATCCCCAGGACGTTGTCGCGGACCGCGATCATCTGCGCGCCGGGCCGGGTCAGCCAGTCGCCGATCGCCCCGATCAGCAGCTGGGCGGTGCCCGGTTCGCGGCCGGGCATCCAGATGTCCTCGCCGAACTGCGGCGGCTTCTGGGTGCGGTCGGCGATGACGTGGCCGATCTCCGGCGCCGTCATCCCGTTTACCAGGGCCTGGTGGGATTTCGTGTAGAGCGCCAGCCGGTTCTTGGCCAGCCCCTCGATCAGGTACATCTCCCACAGCGGCCGCGTCTTGTCCAGCGGCCGGGATGCCAGCCGAGCGATCAGCTCGTGCAGCTGGGCGTCGCTGCCGGGTGAGGGCAGCGCGGAACGGCGCACGTGGTAGGTGATGTCGAAGTCGGGATCGTCCACCCACACCGGCCGGGCCAGGCCGATCGGCGCTTTCCGCACCTTCTGCCGGTACCGCGGAATCTGCGGCAGCCGCTGCTCCACAGTGGCCAACAGGGTTTCGTAGCTCAGCCCGCCGCGGGGTCTGCGGAGGATCGCCAGTGAACCGACGTACATCGGCGTCGAGGTGTCCTCGAGATGGAAGAAGTCCGCATCCGACGCCGACAACCTCGTCACCATTGCGGCGTCACCCTCCCCTGCGGTGCTGACGTCTTCGCGGTCCGGCCCCTGTGAACCGCCGTCCTCACGTTAATTGCCCCCGGTCGATTTCCTTCGCCTACGTTAATCCTGAGCTCCCGGTCACGCAGGAAAGGTGCACGGCGGGTTCGTCACCCCATGAGATCATGAAATGGTCTGCCACTCTCCAGCAGACGCCGCCCTGTCACGTCGAGCGCTGGAGAGTGTCGTTGCCCGGACCCCAGTCTGTTCCCCGGTCCGTGCCCGGATCGGGCCCGCGTCATCAGAGCGACGCCAACGGTTACCTGTCGCCGGTGGTGGATTACGAACCGCCGCCGATCGAGATCGCCTCCCCCGCCGCTGCCTGCCCGCCGCCGACATCCCCGCTGCGGCACCGGCACCGGACCCGCGCGGCGTCGCCGACCGGCGGGGTTCATGCGCGAGTTCATGCGCACCCGGCCGCAGAGGCGCCGCCACCCCGTGCCGCGGCGGTTTTCGCCGACGCTGCGCTGCGGCGCATCCTGGAGGTCATCGACCGGCGCCGGCCCATCGGCCAGCTGCGGTCGATGCTGTCGATCCCGCTGCTGGACACCGTCGCCGCGTTGGCCGCCGGGCGCCCCGACCACCGCGGAGCCGCCGTGCTGCGCCGGGTGCGGCTGCGTACCGCGGCGATGGCCGACGGGCAACCCGTGGCCGCGGAGGTGTTCGGCACCTACACCCGCGGCGAACGCGTGCGGGCGATCGCCGCGCGCGTCGAACGGGTCAGCGGCACCGACCGATGGGAGCTGGTGGCACTGCAGATGGGGTAGCTGCTCGACGGGGTGGCCCGGCGGTGTTCCGCATTTCGAGGTGGCTTGCGCGTGCGCTGGCCGCGGCGAGTGTGCACTGCGGGTGCCGACGGTGCACTGGGGGCGCCGAGCGTGCAGAGGCGGCGCCCAGCGTGCACAGGCGGCGCGAATCCGGGCCGAATCCCGCCGTCAGCTCACTTCGAGATCACCGGCCGCACACTCGACGCAGTGCATGCACAGTCAACCGCGGGGCCTGATCACGCGGTTCAACCGCGGGGCCTGATCACGCGGTTCAACCGCGGGGCCTGATCACGCGGTTCAACCGCGGTTGCGGGCCTTCGCCGCCTTGGCCTCGCGGCGCGCCGCCTCCCGGCGCTCCCGCCGGGTGCCGCCGCGGGCCGCCGCATGCCGGCCGCCGTTGCCCCGCTGCACCTCGACCGAACCGTCCTCCGCCGGACCGGAGTAGGTCAGCGGCGGCGCCTCGTTGTCGATGCCGCGGGCCCGCAGCGCCGGCGCAGGAGCCGGCCGGTCCTGGGTCGTGACACCTCCCTGGGCGGCCTGCTGCTGGGCCTGGGCCGCGGCGGCTGCCGCGAACTCGGCCAGCCCGGACGGCGCCGACACCGGCGCCACCTGCGGGGCGACCGGCTCCACGGCGACGTTGAACAGGAAGCCCACGCACTCTTCCTTCAGCCCCTCGAGCATGGCGACGAACATGTCGTAGCCCTCCCGCTGGTACTCCACCAGCGGATCGCGCTGGGCCATCGCCCGCAGTCCGATGCCCTCCTTGAGGTAGTCCATCTCGTAGAGGTGTTCGCGCCACTTGCGGTCGATGACGTTGAGCAGCACGTTGCGCTCCAGTTGCCGCATGGCGCCTTCGCCGGCCAGCTCGTCGATCTCGGCCTCGCGTTTGGCGTAGGCGCGTTCGGCGTCCTCCAGCAGCACCTGCAGCAGCTCGTCGCGGGTCAGGTCGCCGGGCTCGCCGACCGCATCGGAGTCGATCAGGTCGTGATGGTCGATGCTGATCGGATACAGCTGCCGCAACGCGGTCCACAGCTGTTCGAGATCCCAGTCCTCGGCGTACCCCTCGGCGGTCGCGCCGTCGACGTAGGCGGTGATCACGTCGCGGACCATGTCGAGCGCCTGCTCGCGGAGGTTCTCGCCCTCGAGGATGCGGCGGCGCTCGGCGTAGATCACCTTGCGCTGCTGGTTCATCACCTCGTCGTACTTGAGGACGTTCTTGCGGACCTCGAAGTTCTGCTGCTCGACCTGGGTCTGTGCGCTCTTGATGGCACGGGTGACCATCTTCGCCTCGATCGGCACATCGTCCGGCAGGTTCAGCCGGGTCAGCAGCGCCTCCAGCGTCGCGCCGTTGAACCGCCGCATCAGCTCGTCGCCCAGCGACAGGTAGAAGCGGGACTCACCCGGGTCACCCTGCCGGCCGGAGCGGCCGCGCAACTGGTTGTCGATACGCCGGGACTCGTGCCGTTCGGTGCCCAGCACGTAGAGACCACCGGCCTCGATGACCTCCTGGGCCTCCCGCGCGCATTCGGCCTTGACCTTCGGCAACAGCTCGTGCCAGGCCGCCTCGTACTCCTCCGGGGTCTCGACCGGGTCCAGCCCCTGCTCACGCAGCCGCTTGTCGGTGAGGAAGTCCGGGTTGCCGCCGAGCACGATGTCGGTGCCGCGGCCGGCCATGTTGGTGGCGACGGTGACCGCGCCGCGCCGCCCGGCCTCGGCGATGATCGCCGCCTCCTGCTCGTGGTACTTCGCGTTCAGCACGTTGTGCGGGATGCGCCGCTTGGTCAGCAGCCGCGACAGATACTCCGAACGCTCCACGCTGGTGGTGCCGACCAGCACCGGCTGGCCCTTCTGGTACCGCTCGGCGATGTCGTCGGCGACCGCGAGGAACTTGGCCTCCTCGGTCTTGTAGATGAGGTCCGCCCGGTCCTCGCGGATCATCGGCTTGTTGGTCGGGATGGGCACCACCCCGAGCTTGTAGATCTCGTGCAGCTCGGCCGCCTCGGTCTCGGCGGTACCGGTCATCCCGGCGAGCTTGTCGTAGAGCCGGAAGTAGTTCTGCAGAGTGATCGTGGCCAGGGTCTGGTTCTCGGCCTTGATCTCCACACCCTCTTTGGCCTCGATGGCCTGGTGCATGCCCTCGTTGTAGCGGCGGCCCACCAGCACGCGGCCGGTGAACTCGTCGACGATGAGGACCTCACCGTTGCGGACGATGTAGTCCTTGTCCCGGTGGAACAGCTCCTTGGCCTTCAACGCGTTGTTCAGGTAGCTGACCAGCGGTGAGTTGGCGGCCTCGTAGAGGTTGTCGATGCCCAGCTGATCCTCGACGAACTCCACCCCCAGTTCGTGCACCCCGACCGTGCGTTTGCGCAGGTCGACCTCGTAGTGCACATCCTTCTGCATCAGCGGGGCGATCCGGGCGAACTCGACGTACCAGTTCGTGGCCCCGCTGTCGGCCGGCCCCGAGATGATCAGCGGGGTCCGCGCCTCGTCGATGAGGATCGAGTCGACCTCGTCGACGATGGCGTAGTGGTGGCCCCGCTGGACCAGATCCGCCAGCGAGTGCGCCATGTTGTCACGCAGGTAGTCGAAGCCGAACTCGTTGTTGGTGCCGTAGGTGATGTCGGCGTTGTAGGCGGCGCGCCGCTGGTCGGGCGTCATGCCCGACAGGATGACGCCGACCTCCAGGCCCAGGAAGCGGTGCACCCGGCCCATCCACTCGCTGTCGCGTTTGGCCAGGTAGTCGTTGACCGTGACGATGTGCACACCCTTGCCGGTCAACGCGTTGAGGTAGGCCGGCAACACCGCGGTGAGGGTCTTGCCCTCACCGGTCTTCATCTCGGCGACGTTGCCGAAGTGCAACGCCGCACCGCCCATGACCTGGACGTCGAAGTGTCGCTGACTGAGCACCCGCCACGCCGCCTCACGGGCCACCGCGAACGCCTCGGGGAGCAGGTCGTCGAGGTCCTCACCCGCGGCGACCCGCTTCTTGAACTCGTCGGTCTTGGCCCGCAGTTCCGCATCGGACAGCTTCTCGACGTCATCGGACAAGGTGTTGACATAGTCAGCGACCTTGCGCAGGCGCTTGACCATGCGGCCTTCACCGAGACGGAGCAACTTCGACAGCACGCTAATTTTCCCCTGTGGGTTCGATGGGTCTCGTCAGCTGTTTGACGACGTCCATCGTAGGTGACTCGTCGAATAAGCAGGTCGAAGCTACTTGACGAACAACGCACCGATTCCGGCCGGCTCCGGCCGCAGCGGTGTGACCAGCGTCGGACCGGGCCCGCCCGCTGGTCGGACCCGGTCCGCGCCGTGTCGAGAATCCAGCCCGGCCGGTCAGGCCAGCCGGATCAGCCCGTAGTCGAACGCGTGCCGCCGGTACACCACCGAGGGCTTGTCGGTTTCCTTGTCGTGGAACAGGAAGAAGTCGTGGCCCACCAGTTCCATCTCGTAGAGCGCGTCGTCGACGGACATCGGGACGGCCGGATGCTCCTTGACCCGGACGATGCGGCCCGGTCCCTCGTCCTCCGTGGCGGCGCCGTCGGAAGACTGTGAATTCGGTGACGTGATGTCGGGCAGCGGCATGTTCGCCGTCGCCTCGGCCACCGAGAGCGGGGTCTTGTCTCCGTAATGGATCTTGCGCCGATCGGCGGCGCGGCGCAGCCGCTCCTCGAGCTTGTCCACCGCCGCCTCCATCGCGGCGTAGAAGCTGTCCGCACAGGCCTCGGCGCGTACCACCGGCCCGCGTCCGCGCGCGGTCAACTCGACGCGCTGACAGTTCTTGCGCTGCCGCCGGTTCCTCTCATGGTCGAGTTCGACGTCGAACAGGAAGATCGTTCGGTCGAACCGTTCCAGCCGCGACAGCTTCTCGGAGACGTAGACCCGGAAATGATCGGGAATCTCGACGTTGCGGCCCTTGAAGACGATCTCGGCCCTGGGTTCGCCCCGTCCGGCCTCCGGACGATCGTCCTCGATCACCATGGTGCGCTTTGAGTTAGTGGAACGGCTTGTCATGCTTGGCAACTCGCTCTCTCCGGAGTCGCACGCGCGCTGCGTGCCGGGCTATTCGAGTTGCGTCGATGGGCCCAACATTCGCTCCGCCCATCGGCGCAAGGTGTCGACTACTCACCTCCTACCGTTGTGCGGCGAAGTGGCTCCTCATGATCGGCGACTCGATGATCGGTGACGCCGTCGTGAGGTGTTCACGGTCGTTGGTGCCGACGGTAGTCAGGTTTACCGGGTATTGCCACTGGATTGCCCCTCCAGTTTCCAGTTCGTCACCTTTCGTCGGCCCGGTCTGATCGGCGGCCCCGTCACCCCGGTCGATGTCCGGCGAGCGGACGTGCGGCGCGGATCAGGCCGCCGCGAGCGTCAGCACGGCCAGCACGCTCGCGCCGGCCGCCCGCAGCACCCGGACCGACTCCGCGGCGGTCGCACCGGTGGTGATGACGTCATCGATCACCAGTGCCGGCCCGGTCACCTGCCGCCGCAGCCGGACCCGGCCGGCGATGTTGCGTTGCCGGTCGGCGCGCGACAGCCCGACCGAGTCACGGGTCAGCCCCCGTGAGCGCAACGCGGGCACCACCGCTACATCCGGCCGGCCGGCCACCGCGGCCTGGGCCATCCGGCGGACCGGATCGCCGCCGCGGCGTCGCGCCGCCCAGGCCCGGGTCGGGGCCGGCACCACCGTCAACGGTGTCTCGAGCAAGCCCCACTGAAACAGCCGCGAGATGCCCTGCCGCACGGCCCCGGCCAACGGCGCGAGGAGGTCGGCGCGGCCGTGTTCCTTGACCGCGACGATGGCGGAGCGACGAGCACCGGTGTATCGGCCCAGCGTGAACACCGGCACCCCGGGGTCCAGCCGGGGTGTCACGAGACGCGGGTCGTCGGCACGCAGAAAGAGCTCACGTGCGCATGCCGGACACCAGCGGGTGGCGGGCGCCCCGCAGCCGCCGCAGTGCAGCGGCAACACCAGATCGAGCACCGGGCCATCGAGCACTGTGTCAGTGTGCCGACGGGCCCCGACACCCGCGCGCAGAGTTCGGCCGCGCAGGGGTTCGGCCGCGCAGGAGTTCGGCCCCGCCCCGGCCGGTCAGCCGGGCAACACCGGGATCGCCCCGGGCGACATCAGCGACCGCACCTCGGTCCAGCCGAGATTGTCCTCGGCTGCCGACCCCGACAGCTGCAGCACGCCGCGGGCGTCGGCGACGTACACGGTGGACGGGCTGGCCACCACCGTCCGCACCGGCATCAGCAGATTACGGCTGGGGCCGTCGGAGTTGACGCCGTCGAGGTTGACGTAGGAGACCGGGTTCTGCGGGTCGGTGCGGGTGACGACGATGTCGTCGCCGGTGCGCCAGGACAGCGAGACCGCGGTGTTGCCCAGTCCGTATCCGAGCCGGCGGGGGTGGGTTAGCACGTACTGCCCATCGGGTGTCTGTTCGACGCCGGCCAGCACGACGAGCCCCTCGATCACCATCGCGGCGCGGGTGCCGTCACGGGACAGCTGCAGTTCCGCGATCGGCCCGGGGAACTCGGTCGACACCGCGGTGGTGTCGACCGGGATCCGGGCCGGCTGACCCGAAGCGGTCTCGGGAACCACCCGCACCACGTTCTGGCCGTCCACCACCACCCACACCGCCCCGTCGAGCGCCCACGTGGGCCGCGACAGGCTGCGGGCTTCGATGGCCGGCGCGGCCTGCCCGCCCAGCGGGCCGACCCACATCGTGGCGGCCATGTCGGGGGCGCCGGGCCGTTCCGTCACCACCGAGGCGACCCGTTGACCGTTGCGGGACAACGCCGCGGAAATCTGGTTGGGGGCGTGGCCGAACGCCCCGGGTACCGGCGCCGCCCGCTGCCCGTCCACCGAGACCAGCCGCCCGTCGACCAGGGCGTGCAGGCCGGCGGCGGCGCCGTCGTCCGCACCCGGATCGGTGGCGGCCACGTCGGAGGTCTTCCATCCCTCGGCGAACCGGTCATCCAACGCGGCCCCGTCCGCGTTGATCACGTAGGGGCCGTTGATCCCGGCCCGCGCCAACGTCCAGATGATCTGCGCGGCAAGGAGTTGGCGACTCTGCGGATCGGTGGTCGACAGGTTCTCCAGATCGATTCTCGCGCCGCCGTAGCCGCGGCCCACCCCGGTGCGGCCACCGTCGGCGCGGGTGACCGGGCCGCGCAGCCGCAGCGGCGGTTCCAGCAGATTGCGCACCGTGCCGGCCATCTCCGGCCGGGGACCGACGATCAGCTTGCTCACCAGTTCGGTGGCCAGCTGATCCGGATCGGATACCGCCACGTAGCGCGGATCGGGCACCACGGTGCTGCCGGTGTTGTCGGCGAAGTACAGGGTGTGGCGTCGGTAGGTCTCCTGGAACTGCTGCCAGTCCAGGAAGACGCCGTTGGGCAGTTTGTCGATCCGCCAGCCGTCCGGCGTCCGGACCAGTTCGATCGGACCCGGGTCCGGCAGCTCCCCCTCGGCGGTCTCGAACACCCCCATATCCGACAGCGAACCCAGGATGTCCGCCCGCATGCTGACCGAAACCCGTTGTGGTCCGGAATTCTCCACGAACCCCACCCGGTCGACCAACAGTGCCCCGCCGGCATCGTCCCAACCCTGCGACGCGGACTCGGTGAGGAACTGCCGCGCAGCGAGGTGCCGGTTGGCGGGATCCGCTGTGGCCTTGAGGAATTCGCGCAACAGCACGTCGGGGACCATGTCCGGGGTCGGCTTGGGCAGCGTGGGTGGCGCCGGGCGTTCCACTGTGCCGACGGCTTGTGGGGACGACGAGCTGGGCACCCCCGCGCAACCGGTGAGCACCCCGATCATCGTGACGGCGATCAGGATCAGGAAACGGCGGGTCACACGCCTTCTCCCGCCGGTTCCCGATGTCTGTTGGCCCGCTGGGCCGCCCGCGCACCGGACTCGTCCATCGGTTTGAGCGGCAGCGGGCTGGTCGTCACCTTGTGACCGCGCACCAGCGGCAGGGTGAGCCGGAAGCAGGCCCCCTTGCCCGGCTCGCCCCAGGCTTCGAGCCGGCCCTGGTGCAGGCGGGCGTCCTCGACGCTGATGGCCAGGCCCAGACCGGTGCCGCCGGAGCGGCGCACCCGGGACGGGTCCGACCGCCAGAACCGGCTGAACACCAGTTTCTCCTCCCCCGGCCGCAGCCCCACCCCGTAGTCGCGGACGGTGACCGCGACGGTGTCCTCGTCCGCGGCCATCCGGATCCGCACCGGCTTGCGTTCGGCGTGGTCGATGGCGTTGGCGATCAGGTTGCGCAGGATGCGCTCCACCCGGCGCGAGTCCACCTCCGCGATCACCTCGTGTTCGGGCAAATCCATGAGCAGTTCGATACCGGCGTCGTCGGCCAGATGCCCCACATTGTCCAACGCGCTGCGCACGGTGGAACGCAGGTCGACCGACTCGACCGACAACTCGGCGACGCCGGCGTCGTGGCGGGAGATCTCCAGCAGATCGTTGAGCAGCGATTCGAACCGGTCGAGTTCGCTGACCATCAACTCGATCGAGCGACGCAGCGCGGGGTCGAGATCCGCACTGTTGTCGTGGATCAGATCGGCGGCCATCCGCACCGTGGTCAGCGGAGTGCGCAACTCGTGGCTGACGTCGGAGGTGAACCGCCGCTGCAGGTTCCCGAACTCCTCGAGCTGGGTGATCTGGCGGGACAGGCTCTCGGCCATGTCGTTGAAGCTCATCGCCAGCCGGGCCATGTCGTCCTCGCCGCGGACCGGCATCCGCTCGGTGAGGTGCCCTTCGGCGAACCGTTCGGCGATCCGCGACGCCGAACGGACCGGCAGCACCACCTGCCGCGCCACCAGCAGCGAGATCGCCGCCAGCAGGCCGAGCAGCACCAGACCGCCGGTGGCGATGGTGCCGCGCACCAACGCGATGGTGCTCTCCTCGTTGTTCAGCGGGAAGATCAGGTACAGCTCGAGGTTGGTCACCGATGACGTCGAAGACCCGGTGGGGCTGCCCACGAGCAGCGCGGGCCCGGCGAAGTTGTCGGTGTGCACCGTGGCGTACTGGTAGCTCACCTGACCGGCCTTGACGAAGTCGCGCAGGCCGGTGGGGATCTGCTGCACGGGTCCGGCCGTCGTCGCCGCACGCGGCCCGTCACCGGGCACGACCAGCACCGCGTCGAAGGTTCCGGCCAGCCCCGACCCCTCATCGGCCTTGCGGTCGATCAGGGTGTTACGGGCCAACTGCAGGCTGCTGTCCAGCGACCGGGTTTCCTCGCCACCCACGATGCCGCTGACGGTGTTGCGGGCCCGTTCGATCTCCTCGATCGCCGCCTGCACCTTGACCTCGAGGATGCGGTCGGTGATCTGGCTGGTCAGAACGAACCCGAGCACGACGATGACGGCGAGCGACAACCCGAGCGTGAGTGCGACCACCCGCAGTTGCAGGGAACGCCGCCACAGGTGACCCAGCGCACGACCGAGCGCGCCGAATCCGCGCAGCAGCGGACCCGACCGGCCGCGGATACGGCGCCTGGAACTGAAGATCATCGCCACCGCCGGGCGGTGTGGATCATGGCGGGCCGGCCTTGTACCCCACTCCTCGAACGGTCAGGACCACCTGCGGGTTCTCCGGGTCCTTCTCCACCTTGGCCCGCAACCGCTGAACATGCACGTTCACCAAACGGGTGTCAGCGGGGTGGCGATAGCCCCACACCTGTTCGAGCAACACATCACGAGTAAACACCTGCCGCGGTTTCCGCGCCAACGCCACCAGCAGGTCGAACTCCAGCGGAGTGAGCTGGATCTGCTCGCCGTTGCGGGTGACCTTGTGCGCGGGGACGTCGATGTCGATATCGCCGATCGACAGCATCTCCGCGGGTTCGTCCTCGTTGCGGCGCAGCCGCGCCCGCACCCGTGCGACCAGCTCCTTCGGTTTGAACGGTTTGACCACGTAGTCGTCGGCGCCGGACTCCAGGCCCAGCACCACGTCGACGGTGTCGCTCTTGGCGGTGAGCATCACGATCGGCACGCCGGAATCGGCACGCAGCACCCGGCAGACGTCGATACCGTTCATGCCCGGCAGCATCAGGTCCAGCAAGACCAGATCGGGTCGCAGCTCGCGGACCGCGGTGAGCGCCTGACTGCCGTCGCCGATGACCGCGGTGTCGAATCCTTCGCCCCGAAGCACGATGGTGAGCATCTCGGCCAGCGAAGGATCGTCATCGACAACGAGAATTCTCTGCCTCATGGTGTCCATGTTGTCACCGAATCGCGACAAATCGGAGCTACCACACCGGGCGTTTTGTGCACCGAAGGGTCCAGGCTAGGAGATCCGCACGCGTTTCGGTCGGGTTTCCTGCCAGAACCCTCGCCGGTCAGCCGTCCACCAGCGTCGCCGCCAGTGCCGCCGGGTCGACGTCGGGCCCGACGACCGACCAGCGCCCACCCCACTCGGCAGCGGCCAGCGCTGTGTAGACGGCCGCGGTCCGGCGCTGCAGGCCGTCGTCACGCTCATAGGCGTCGCGGGCCCGGTCCACCTCCTGCTCGGCGCGGCGCTCCGCCCGCTCGGCCGCGAGTTCGGCGGGCACGTCGAGCAGGATCTGCCGGTCCGGTCGGGGCAGCTGCAGCCGATCGAACTCCAACGCCCGCACCCACTCGACAACCTCGCCGTCGACGCCCTGATGCAGCCGGGCCGCGCTGTAGGCGGCGTTGGACGCGACGTAGCGGTCCAGGATCACCACATCGTGGGTGGCCAGCAGTTCGGTGATGTGATCGCGGGCTCCGGCCCGGTCGATCGCGAACAGCACCGCCATCGCGTACACGCTCGAGGCGAGGTCGCCGTGTTGACCGTGCAGTGCCTCGGCCGCCAGGTCGGCCGTGATGGACCGGCCGTACCTCGGGAACGCCAGGTCGGCGACCGATCTGTGGCTGCTCACCAACGCCGCCCGCAGCCCGTCCGTCAGCGTGCGCTTACCGGCACCGTCGACACCTTCAATAGCGATCAGCACTGCCGCAGCGTAACTGGTGCACCGGAGCCCGCTTTGCTGCGATCAGGGTCGAGGCAGGAGGCAGATGTCGGTGGGATCGGGGGTTGCGCCAGATGGAACCTTCGCTTCAAGTCGCGGTGTCCGAGCTGTACACGGCGGCCGCACGCCTGCACGACGCCGGGCAGCGTTTACAGGACGGGCTGTCGAACGTGGATCTGCAAGTCCGGGAGACGCTCGGGTCAGGCTGGAGAGGTGACGCGGCGTCGGCGTTCGGATCGGCATGGGAGCAGTGGCATGACGGCGCCGGGCAGGTCATCCACGCCGTCCACGTGATGTCCGGGTGCTCACGGTGGCCGGTAAGGAATACGCCGAGACCGATGAGCACGGCGCTCAGGCGATCGGCTCGCAGATGCACGCGGGCCAGTCCGTGGCGCAAGCCGGTCAGCCCGCCACCGGGCCGGCTCAGCAAGTAGGTGAGTCCCGAGCAACGGAAACCGTACCCACAGAAGCGTCGGAGAAGCTGTCTGCGGACTCCGCGCAGCGCGATGACGTTTCGGAGCGGCCGGCCACGCATCACCTCAGCGGCGATGCACGACAGGCTGCCGGCAGCCGGCCGGCCGAGTAGGAGACATCGACGGTGTTGGTGGTGGATTTCGCTCAGCTGCGGGCAGGGTCGAGCAGATGAAGACCGGCGTTGTCGCAACTACGCCAGGTCGCTGAGACTGCGCACAGGAACTATGCGGATGCGGTGACAAAGAACGGGCAGATGTGGCAGTAACTGTCGGAACAGCCGGTGGGCGGATCGAGGTTGATCCGGAAGCGGTCATCCGCGCCGGTCGTCATTTGGGATCCCTCGGCTCGCAATTGGGCATGCTGTCCGACGCGTTGGGCTCGGCATTGTCGAGCGGTATCGCGTCCGGTCTGGATCCGGCCGGTGTGAAGGTCGGGTTAGCGTCGGATTCCGGTTGGAGGCGACCGGTGTGAACTACCAGAACGCCGACGCGGCTTCGACTGTCGGCGGAGGCGGTCCGGTCGGTCTGGGCGGTGAGCCGGGCATGACGACGGCCGCTGACATCTCCGCCGGACCGAACTCGATGGTGGTGCCGCCTCCGCCTCGATTCGCGATGATCCGACCGTTCTTGAATATGGCGTGGCCGTCGGGAAATCCGGCGATGCTGAGGTTGACCGTTGCGCAGTGGCGCAACTTCGCACACGGATTCGCCGTCTTCGAGCCGCAGCTGGCGCCGGTGCTAGCGGTTGTCAGTGTGCAGAACACCCCTGAGACCCCGGCCATTGTCTCCGGCCTGGACGAGCTGGCGCGGGGGATTTCGGCGTTGACGGATGCGAGCGTGGAGGTGGCACGCGAGGTCGAGGATTTCGCTGCCACCGTTCAAGGGACCCAGGACGCGATCCGCCGACTGGTGGGCAGAGTGTCGATCAGCGGCTTGTTCCACACGGTGAAGGGGATTCTCACCGGTGACGGGAAGGACATTCTTCGCGAGGTCGCCCGCGACGTTCGCACCGTTCTGGACAATTTCCAACGTCAGGTCAAAGGGGTGATAGGACTCCTCGAGGAACTCGCCACCCTGATCGGCGACGCTGCGACCGCGTTCCAGAAATGGTTGCGGCCCAACTTGGTCGCGGTCTTCGGCGAACAGGTGGGTGGAGCCATGGCTGATCGCATCGAGCTCCGCACCGACCTCGGGGTGGGTGTGGTGACGGGACTGATCGGCACGGTCACCGGCGTGGTGGCGTTGGCCGACGCCGACACCTGGAGGGGCCTGGCCAATCTGGCCCTCACAGTTGGACCAGACCCAACGAAAATGCCGGAAATCCTTGCGGAAATGGGCAAAACGATAGTGGCGTGGGACAAGTGGTCAGGAGAAAATCCGGGCCGTGCAGCTGGGGAAGCGATCTTCAACGTCGGCTCCTTCTTCACCCCCGTCGGCGTGCTGGGCGGAACAACCCGTGCGACAACATCCCTAGGCAGGGCTGCGAGCGCATTTGGCCGCGGAGTCGACGCGAGAACCCCAGGGATTCCAGGAACCGGCATCCCCGGACGTGGGGTTGAGCCCGCCCCATCCCCGGCTGGGAGACCGCCCGCGCAGCGCGCTGATGCCGGCCATGGCGGTGAACGCGCGCCAGTCGAGCCGCCGGCTCACGAAACCGTGCTCGATCACATCGAGAATACGGCCGGCAACCTGAACAATCTGGGTGTCAGAAATCGCGAGGACACCGAGGAACAGCCTTCGAATTGAAGCTCAGGCGGTAAGGCGGCAGACCCTCCCGACCACCGCTAATCGTGCCGCACTATCCGATCACTGATTCGGAACGGTCCCATCCACCGCAACACGAACAGACCGATGATCAGCAGCGGCAGGGCAAGGGAAAGAGTTACCGGAGTCTTACCGAAGATGGTGACCGTCACCCCCAGGAAGACCGCGACGATCACGAATACCAGCCGCGCGGACACGATTCGGTACCGTCGTAACATCGATCGCAACAGGCGGTCCGGAACGGTTCGCATCACCCACACAATCACCGCCACCGACGCCACCGTGCCTGTTGCGGCGATAACTCTGGGCGCGATCGTGGCCCACGAACCGTTGAGACCCTCCTCAGGCGCTGCAAGCACGATGAGAAGCGGTATCGCCAGTAGCATTCCGGCCCAAAGCACCCGGGCCAACGCCTTCGCGATCTCCCCGTACAGGTAGGGCCGCATCTCGGGGTGAGTCTCGTACGCCGCCACCAGAGGACGAAGTCTCTTGCCCATGGGTCCGGGCGGCAATCTGTTGGCCGCCAGATTCCGCATCACGCCGGCATTGTCCGGATCGAGACGCAGCGCCTGCTGATGGCTCTGATCGGCCGCCGGTCGGCCCCCACAGCTGACGGTAGATGTCGCCGCGCAGGGTCCAGTAGTCCGCCACCGCCCCGTCGAGCCGGATCGCACGCTCGATGACGTCGAGCGCCGCCGTCAGATGTCCGCACTCGGCCAACACACCGGCGTACACGTATTGGGCGTGTCCGGACTCGCGATGGGTGTCGGCGGTCGTCCACGCCATGTGCAACGCCTCGGCATACCGGCCCTGACGCTGCAGTGCCAACGCGTACACCGTCATGGCGTTCTCGTCAGTCGGCGCGACCGTCAGCGCCGCGTACGCCGCCGCAGCCGCACCCGCATAGTCACCCAGGCCGTAGCATGCCTGCGCACAGCGTGCGAGCAATTGGGGATGATGGGGAGCGTCGGTCAACGCGGACCGCAGCAACGTCACGGCACGGCGATGGTCACCGGCGGCGAGGTGGGCGTCGGCCGCGGCGATGGTGTCACCGCCGGCCGCCGTGGTGTGGTCTGTCGCTCCGTCGATGACCGTCCTCCCCGCGATCATGTGGTAAGTGACGGAATCCTATCCAGTGACGCCACACCGGCCGACACTAGAACCGCCCGCAGTTCGGTGCGGTCGGCACCCCTTTGAACCGGTCCGCGATCCACTGCATCGCCGGTTCACCGTCCACCAGCATGGGTAGCCCGTGATTGACGATCAGCTTGTTGAACAGCGGTGGCTGCTCATTGGTGCGGGCCTCGACGTCGGCGCCCATCGCACACCAGTCCCTGCCCATCTGCATGGCGGGCGCCCACGGCACCAGGGGATCGAACCGGTTGGCGTTGATCAGCACCGGCCCCTCGGGTTTCAGTCCGCCGAGCCGCTGGAGTTCGAACAGGCTCTTGAAGGGTTCCTCCTCGACCGCGGTGAAGATGTCCACGTTGAAGTACGGCTGCAGGTGCCGGAAGGCGAACTTCATCAACGTCTCACCGACACACTGGTCTTTGACCTCATCGAGCATGTGCGCACCGCGCGGGGTCAATGTCGCCCGGATCTTCTCTTCGGCTTCGGGATACGCGGCGATCGCACCGTTGAGCGCATATCCGAGGGCACCCACCAGAACGCTTCCGTCGGCGAACGGCAGCAGTGCGACCAGGTCGGCCGGCGGGGAGCCGGCATAGGTGCCGACCACGTCGAGTTCGGGTCCGTAGGTCGAGGCCAGCTCGGCAGCCGAGGCGGCCGCCCCACCGCCTTGCGAATAACCCCAGAACGCCACCGGCCCATCGGGATCGAGCGATGTTCCCGGTAACCGCTTGGCTGCCCGGGCGGCGTCGATCAACGCATGCCCCTGCGCCAACCGGTTCACATAGGTGTGCACCCCGGGTGTGCCGAGCCCCTCGTAGTCGGTCATGACGATGGCGAACCCGCGCGCCACCATCGTCGCCACGAACATCTCCTCGTAGTTGAACATGATGTCCGCCCCACTGGTCCAGTGGATGCCCTCGCTGAACATCCGCGACGGAGCGCACTGATCACCCTGGCCCTGGGTGCCCGGACCGTACGCGATCAGCGGGCGTGGACCGCCGTGCGGCCAGTCGTTGTGTGGTTCGAAGTACATCCCGGTGACCACGTTCGGGTTGCCGCGACTGTCGGTGCTGCGATACATGATCCGCGTACCGGTCGCCATGATCGCGCCGAGCTGACCGGACGGTTCCAACACCAGGCGGGCCGGCTCGGTGCGGATCAGGTCCCCGGGTTCGCCTGGCGGCAACGGGTCGGGCGGAGTGTAGAACGCGGTGTACTTCTGTTCATGTGTGAACGGATCTTCGGCCCGTGCGAGCGGCGATGACATACCCATCGACACGATCAGCAGCACGCAGACCGATCCGGCGAATCCCCGCACCATCTCGTGACGTTAACAAGGCACCAGGGGGTGCGGGGCGGAGGCGGCGATGAGCATCACTCGGTCTGCGGGCTGTGCGACGGCGCCCCGTGCTTGGACTCAGTCCGCGAATGCGGCGGCCAGGAACGGCGTGGAGTCCGGCAGGGACGCCAGCACCGTACCGCTGTGATCCTCGTGCGGGTAGATGCGCAGTTCGACGTTCTGATTGTGCGCGACCAGCTGATCGTAGAACTTCAGCGTCGACTGCGGCGGCACGTCGCGGTCGAGCAGGCCCACCCCGAGGAAGATCGGACGGTCATAACCGGTGACCGGGGTGCCCATGTACTCGTCGAGGGCTTCGGGGAGTCCGGGCACGGAGGCCAACGGCGCGCTGAAGAACTGCGCCGGTGTCATACCGGCCAGTTCGGAGTCCAATTGCGGTTTGCACACCGTTTCGGCCTTGGCCACGGCTTCCAGCCCAGCCGGCGTCAGCACCGAGTCGACGTCGATGTCCGGCCGCGCTTCCCGGAACGCCGCCAGGATGTAGGCGGTGTAGCTGTTGGCCGCCGGCCCGAGTTCCGGCGGCAGCTGCATGTCCGGGGCACCCATCTTGACGACGGTCTCGATGTTCGCCGGGGTACCGGTCGCCACCACACCGCGGTAGTCCAGACCGCTGCCGGCACTGAACTCGGTCGCCCACCGCGCACTGTTCACCGCCGCGCCGCCGCCCTGGGACTGGCCGACGATCGCCCACTTCGGGGACAACGGCAGGTCCAACTGGTGCGCGGCGACCACCGAATCGATGACCGCGTGGGCTGTCGCCACGCTGTTGAGGTAGCTCATCAGCCCCGGCGTGCCGAGGCCCACGTAATCGGTGGCGACCACCGCGTAGCCCTGGTCGAGCCAGTGCGACAGGTACTCGTCGTCACGTGCGGAGCGCGGCAACGCCGAGGGTGTGCAGTCGTCGCCCAATCCGACCGTGCCGTGCGCCCACGCGACCACCGGCCATCCGCCGGATGGCGCCTCGCCGTGCGGCACGAACACCGCGGCGGTACTCACCGCAGGCTGACCGTGTTGGTTGACCGTCGAGTACAGAATCCGGTACGCCTCGCCCGCCCCGCGCACCGACAACGCCGGGTCGAGCCGCACCGATTCCAGCAACGTCGGTTCCGCCGGAATCGGTCCGGCATAGTGCCGGGCGTCCAGCCAGGACCAGTTCGGCGCCGCGGCAACAGCATTCGGGGTCGGGGCGATCAGCAGTCCGGCGGCGCACAGGACCGCTGCGAAGATCAGCCGCGACCACCCCGCACGAGTGGTCATCATCAGTACCGGTAGTGCTCCGGCTTGTACGGGCCCTCGACGTCGACCCCGATGTACTCGGCCTGCTCCTTGGTGAGCTTGGTCAGGGTGCCGCCGAGCGCCTCGACGTGGATGCGGGCGACCTTCTCATCGAGGTGCTTGGGCAGCCGGTACACGGCGTTGTCGTACTCGTCGTTCTTGGTCCACAGCTCGATCTGCGCGATCACCTGGTTGGAGAAACTGTTGCTCATCACGAACGACGGGTGCCCGGTGGCATTGCCCAGGTTCAGCAGCCGGCCCTCGCTCAGCACGATGATCGACTTGCCGTCCTCGAACGTCCACAGATCCACCTGGGGCTTGATGTTCGTCTTCTTCGCCCCCGACCGCTCCAGCCCGGCCATGTCGATCTCGTTGTCGAAATGCCCGATGTTGCCGAGAATGGCCTGGTTCTTCATCGCCCGCATGTGCTCGAGGGTGATGATGTCCTTGTTGCCGGTCGCGGTGATGACGATGTCCGCGTCGGCGATCGCCTGCTCGACGGTCACCACGTCGAAGCCGTCCATCAGCGCCTGCAGCGCGTTGATCGGGTCGATCTCGGTGACCTGCACCCGCGCACCCTGCCCGGCCAGCGACTCCGCACATCCCTTGCCGACGTCGCCGTAGCCGCAGACCAGCGCCTTCTTCCCGCCGATCAGCACGTCGGTGCCGCGGTTGATGCCGTCGATCAGCGAGTGCCGGGTGCCGTACTTGTTGTCGAACTTGCTCTTGGTGACCGAGTCGTTGACGTTGATCGCCGGGAACGGCAGCTCACCGGCCGCCTCGAACTGGTACAGCCGCAGCACACCGGTGGTGGTCTCCTCGGTGACCCCCTTGACCGACTCGGCGATCTTCGTCCACTTGGTCTTGTCGGTTTCGAAGGTCTTGCGCAGCGTCGACAGGAAGACCTTCCACTCGGCCGGGTCGTCCTCCTCGACCGGCGGCACCACGCCCTGCTTCTCGTACTGAGCGCCGCGCAGCACCATCATGGTGGCGTCGCCACCGTCGTCGAGGATCATGTTCGCCGGCTCGCCCGGCCAGGTCAGCATCTGCTCGGCGGCCCACCAGTACTCCTCGAGCGTCTCGCCCTTCCAGGCGAACACCGACACACCCTTGGGTTCCTCCGGCGTGCCGTGCGGGCCGACGACCACGGCCGCGGCGGCGTGGTCCTGGGTGGAGAAGATGTTGCAGCTCGCCCACCGGACCTCGGCGCCCAGCGCGGTGAGCGTCTCGATGAGCACCGCGGTCTGCACGGTCATGTGCAGTGAACCCGAGATGCGCGCCCCCTTCAGCGGCTGCACATCGGCGTACTCGCGGCGCAACGCCATCAGCCCGGGCATCTCGTGTTCGGCGAGCCGGATCTCCATTCGGCCGAATTCGGCCAGCGAGAGGTCGGCGACCTTGAAGTCGATGCCATTGCGGACATCGGCGGTCATCTTCTCGGTCGTGGTCATCTACTTCCTCACTCGCGCAGTCAGAACTACTTGATTCGGTCGAGATTAGCCTCGCGATCGGCGGCGCCGCTAAACCTCTTCAATGACACCGTAACGTTCGGCGAACGGCGTCATCAGCCGGGCCAGATCGTGGGCCACGTCGTGGTCGGCCTCCGGTGGCATCGACACGTAGCTCATGGCCAGTCGCACGATCGCGCGCGCCAGCACTCCGGCGTCCTCCTCGCTGGCCCGCACCCAGCTGCTCTGGAACGATTCGGTGAGCCGTTGCGACGCCCGCGTGATGATCGGTGCGCTGTCGGTGGTGATGAGCTGCAACAGGTCCGGTTTCGCGCTTCCGGTGAGCAGCGAGATCACCAGCGGATCGGCGGCCGACTCGGTGAAGAACTTCCGGAATCCGGCCAGAAACGCGGCATGGATGTCGCCGACGTTGTTCGCGATCGCCTCGTCGACCTCGTCGACGAGGCGATCGGCCAGCCGCAGCGCGTACCCCTGCGCCAGTCCCTGACGGGACCCGAATTCGTTGTAGATGGTCTGCCGACTGATCCCGGCGGCCTTCGCCACGTCCGCCAGGGTGATCTGAGACCAGTCACGGGTCTGCAGCAACTCTCGCATTCCGTCCAGGATCGAATCCCGGAGCAGCACCCTGGACGCCTCGGCGTACGGGACCCGCTTGTCGCGCCGGCTCACCACACCGCAAATCTAGCGGTCAGGAGCGGGCAACCTCCACCATCTCGAAATCCGACTTCGCCGCGCCGCAGTCCGGGCAGCTCCAGTCGTCGGGGATGTCCTCCCAGCGGGTGCCCGGCGCGATGCCCTCCTCCGGCCAGCCCTTGGCCTCGTCGTACTCGAAGCCGCACTGCACGCACATGTAGAGCTTGTAATCCACGGTTCTCTCCGTATCTCTGCGATCTCTGCGTCGATGTGCCCTCTGCGCCGATGTCTGCCGTCAGCCGGTCACCGGTTCGAAGTCGACCTTGTCGCGCACCCCGCAATCGGGGCACGGCCAGTCGTCGGGCACTTCACTCCACGGAGTTCCGGCCGGAAATCCCTCCCGCGCGGCCCCTTTGGCCTCGTCGTAGACGTAGTCGCAGACCGGGCAGCGGTAGGCACTCACCGGGCGCCTCCGTACTTGGCCACCACCTTCTCCCGAACCCGCGGGTGCACGTTCACCTTGGTGATGTCACCGCCGTAGTGCTCGAGCACCCGATGGTCCATGACCCGACGCCACAGCGGCGGGATGTAGGTCAACCCGATCATGGTGGCGTAGCCGCTGGGCAGATTCGGCGAGCCGTCGAGGCTGCGCAGCGTCTGGTACCGGCGGGTGGGGTTGGCGTGGTGGTCGCTGTGGCGCTGCAGGTGGTACAGGAACAGGTTGGTCACCAGATGGTCTGAGTTCCAGCTGTGTTCGGGGGTGCAGCGTTCGTAGCGGCCGCTTGCGGTCTTCTGCCGGAGCAGACCGTAGTGCTCGAGGTAGTTGACCGATTCGAGCAGACTGAAGCCGAACACCGCCTGGATGAGCAGGTAGGGGATCACTCCGACGCCGAACACCGCGATCAGCACGCCCCACAGCACCACCGTCATCGCCCACGCGTTGAGCACGTCGTTGCTGGGATGCCACGGGCTCTTGCCGGCCCGGCGGAGCCGCTGCGCCTCGAGCTGCCAGCCGGATTTCAGCCCGCCGAAGACACTGCGCGGCAGGAACTCCCAGAACGTCTCCCCGAACCGCGCCGACGCGGGGTCCTCGGGGGTGGCGACACGGACATGGTGACCGCGGTTGTGTTCGATGTAGAAGTGGCCGTAGCCGGTCTGCGCCAGGGTGATCTTCGACAGCCAGCGTTCCAGTGAGTCCTTCTTGTGGCCGAGTTCGTGCGCGGTGTTGATGCCGACGCCGCCGAGGACGCCGACCGACAACGCCAGACCCAGCTTGGCCGGCCAGCCCAGGCCGCCGTCGAAGCCGAGCCAGCCCAGGTCGGTGGCGGTGAACAGATACGCCCCGACGATGAAGCTGGCGTACTGGAACGGGATGTAGAGGTAGGTGCAGTAGCGGTAGTACCTGTCGTTCTCGAGCCGCTCCATCACCTCATCCGGCGGATTCTGGCCGTCCGGACCGAAACGGAGGTCCAGGATCGGCAACAGCACGTACACCAGGATCGGGCCGATCCAGAACGGCACCTGGGCGGCGATGTGCCAGTCGAGCTTGTTGAACGCCCACACCACCGGAAGCATGAAGAACAGGGCGGTCGGGGCGACCAGACCCAGCAGCCACAGATACCGCTTCTTGTCGCGCCACACCGTGGCGTCGACGTTCGACAGCTCGGTCGTCATGACTCACTCCTCCTGAGAGCTGCACCACACGTGAATTAGACGATACAGAGCTCGTTGTCGGATGTCTAGACATCGATGACCGATTTGTAAAGAGGAGTCAGCCCGTCCGGCGTGCCGAGATGTCGGTCATGCCCCGCCCGAGCATCGAATGATGCCGGCCGTAGAAGAAGTAGAGCACCAGTCCGAGCGCCATCCAGCCCAGGAACCGGACCCAGGTCAACCCGGTGAGGTTGAGCATCAGCCACAGGCAGGCCGCAATGGCGGCCAGCGGCAGCCAGGGCACGAACGGCACCCGGAACCCGCGCTTGAGGTCGGGCCGGGTCCGCCGCAGCACGATGACACCCGCTGACACCAAGGCGAATGCGAACAGGGTGCCGATATTGACCATCTCCTCGAGATTGCCGACCGGGAACACCGAAGCGGCGATCGCGACCAGAGCACCGACCAGCACCGTGATCCGCACCGGCGTGCCGCGGGGCCCGGTCTTGCTGAGAGGCCGCGGCAGCAACCCGTCGCGGGACATCGCGAACAGCACCCGCGTCTGGCCGAGCACCAACACGATGACCACGGTGGTCAGCCCGGCCAGGGCGCCGATCGAGATCACCTTGGCGGCCCAGTCGATACCGTTGGCCGCGAACGCGGTCGCCAGGTTGGCGTTCTCACCGGCGGCCCGCAGTTCGGTGTAGTGGACCATCCCGGTCAGGACCAGCGAGACCGCCACGTAGAGCACCGTGACGATGCCCAGCGTGGCCATGATGCCGCGGGCCACATCGCGCTGCGGGTTCTTGGTCTCCTCCGCGGTGGTGGCGATGATGTCGAAACCGATGAACGCGAAGAACACGATCGACGCGCCGGCCAACAGGCCGTACCACCCGTAGCTGCTGCCCTCGGCCCCGGTGATGAGTGAGAACAGTGACTGGTCCAGACTCCTGCCGGCCTCACCACCGGCTTCGGCGGGCGGGATGAAGGGGGTGTAGTTGGCGGCCTTGATGAAGAACGCGCCCACGATCACCACCAGCAGCACGACCCCCACCTTGATGACGGTGATCGCCAGCGAGACGTTCGCCGACAGCTTGGTGCCGGTGGCCAGCAGCACGGTGACGAAGCCGATGATCAGCAGGGCGCCCCAGTCCAGGGTGATCGGCCCGAGCCGGGTGGTCGCCCCGGCGAACTCGAAGACCTCGCCGAGATAGCTGGACCACCCCTTGGCGACGACCGCGGCGGCCACCGAGAACTCCAGAATGAGGTCCCAGCCGATGATCCAGGCCACGAATTCGCCGAAGGTCGCATACGAGAACGTGTACGCGCTGCCGGCGACCGGGACGGTGGAGGCGAATTCGGCGTAGCACAGTGCGGCCAGTCCGCAGGCGATCGCCGCGATGATGAAGGACACCGAGATGGCGGGTCCGGTGATGTTGCCGGCCGTCGAGGCGGTGACGGTGAAGATGCCGGCGCCGATCACCACCGACACCCCGAAGACCGTGAGATCCCACCAGCTCAGGTCTTTCCGCAACCGGGAGTCAGGTTCATCGGTGTCGGCGATCGACTGCTCGACCGATTTGACCCGCAATCTGTCGGTCATACCACCCCTCAATCCGGTCCGCTCAGGGGAATGTACCCAGTGTGTTCAGCACCAGTGTGGCGCGACGGCCCCGTCGTCTCGAGGTGATGCGCGGTTCGGCGGCGTCGCGGGTAACCTCCGATGCCATGGACGGCACGCGATGAGCGCGGGACTGTTCGGGCTGCTCGACGATGTCGCGGCCCTCGCCCGGATGGCGGCGGCGTCGGTCGACGACATCAGCGCCGCCGCGGGCCGGGCGACGGCCAAGGCAGCCGGGGTCGTCATCGACGACACCGCGGTCACGCCCCAGTATGTGCACGGCATCGCCGCCGAGCGCGAGCTGCCGATCATCAAACGCATCGCCATCGGCTCGGTGCGCAACAAACTGCTGTTCATCCTGCCGGCGGCGCTGCTGCTCAGTCAGTTCCTGCCCTGGCTGCTCACCCCGCTGTTGATGCTGGGCGCCACCTACCTGTGCTTCGAGGGCACCGAGAAGGTGTGGGCGCGCATCGGACCGGGCGATGGTCACCACCATCCCGCGGTGCCGAGCAGCCTGGTCGGCCCGGACGCGGAGAATCAGATGGCGTCCGGAGCGATCCGCACCGACTTCATCCTGTCGGCCGAGATCATGGTGATCGCGCTCAATGAGGTGGCGCACCAGCCGTTCCTGCCGCGACTGATCATCCTGGTGGTGGTGGCGCTGGTCATCACGGCCGCGGTGTACGGCGTGGTGGCGCTCATCGTGAAGATGGACGACATCGGGCTGCGACTGGCCCAACGGGCCACCCAGGCCACCCGGCGGCTGGGCCGGAGCCTGGTGACCGCGATGCCGAAGGTGCTGGCCGCGCTGTCGGTGATCGGCACCATCGCCATGTTGTGGGTGGGCGGTCACATCCTGCTGCTCGGCACCGACACCCTCGGCTGGCACTGGCCCTACGGGCTCATCCACTCCGCCGAGGAGTCGGTGCGCGCCGCCACCGGGGCGTTCGGCGGACCACTGGCATGGCTGGTGAACACGTTGGCGTCGGCGGTGATCGGGTTGACGGTCGGCACCGCCGTCGCGCTCGCACAGGCCGGAATCAGGCGCCTGCCGGGGCTCAACCGGCGCCGCGGCCCCGAGACCGGCGGTTAGATCCCGACCGTCACCCGGAACAGTTTCGTCGGCTTGTGGGCCTCCAACCGGATCGGGCCGTCATCGGCCGACACCCAGGCCGCCGCGCCACGCTCCAGGGTGACCGAGTTGGTCTTGGCCCGCACGATCGTCGCGCCTTCGGTGCACAACAGGATCTGCGGTCCGTCATGCCGGCTGGGCGCGTCGATCTCGTGGCCCAGCTGATCCCCGTCGACGGTCACCACCGACACCGCGAACTCCGGCGCCGGGGTGTGGTACACCAGTTCGCTGTCGTTTCGGGTGACGGCCGGATGCAGATCGGCGGCCGCCGTCGGGGTGAAGTCGAGCACCCGGAGCAGCTCGGGGACGTCGACGTGCTTGGGCGTCAAACCGCCCCGCAGCACGTTGTCGGAGTTCGCCATCACCTCGACGCCGATCCCGTGCAGATACGCGTGCAGGTTCCCGGCCGGCAGATAGATGCCCTCGCCCGCCTTGAGGCTGATCCGGTTGAGCAGCAGTGAGGCGAGCACCCCGGCATCCCCCGGATAGCGCTCCCCCAGCTCCAGCACCGTCTTGGCCTCGGCGACGAACCGGGTGTGCCCGGACTGGACATACCTGACCGCGCCCTCCAGCACCGCGGGGACCAGAGCGTCGAGATCCGGTTGCGGTGCGGTGATCCAGGTGGTGAACACCGTGCGCAGCCCGTCGGCGTCCGGCTGGCCGTCCAGCAGGTTGATCGCCGTCTGCAGTTCGGGCACCGACAGCGCCTGCAGCAGTTCGACGGTCTCGGCGACCGGACGGAAACCGGCCAGCGCCTCGAACGGCCCGAGCGCGACGAGCAGTTCGGCCTTGTGGTTGCGGTCGCGGTAGTTGCGCATCGGCGCGGACACCGGGATGCCGAGTTGGTCTTCGCGGGCGTAGCCCTCCGCGGCCTGCTCGGCGCTCGGGTGGGCCTGCAGGCTCAGCGGTTCGTCCGCGGCCAGCACCTTGACCAGGAACGGGACGCTGTCACCGAACCGGCCGCGAGCGACCGGGCCCAGCTGCCCCTCCGGGTCCGCGGCGAGCGCGTCGAGCAGGGACTGCTCACCGTCGTCGGTCTGCAGGTAGGCCGGATCCGCGGGATGGGCGCCGAACCACAACTCCGCCTCCGGATGCATCGTGGGGCTCGGCCGCCCGGTGAAATCGGCAATCGCGGTTCGCGAACCCCAGGCATAGGTCCGCACCGCTCCGCGTAGCAGGTGCACTTATTTCAACCTCGAACCAGTCGCAGGTACACGGCCGTCATCTCCAATCGCACGGCCAGTCTTGCCAATTGCTGCTCCAACCGTCCGGCGCTGGGCGTCGGCGCGCCGGCGGGCACCTCGTCGGCGGCGGCGACCGCGTCGGGGACATCTTCAGCGTCGATGATGTCGACGTCGTCGAATCCGCCGACCCGCGCGGCGACCACCGGGCGGTCCGCGCCGGTGGTCAGCACGAACGAGCGGACACGTGGCGGCAGCGGGCCGTCGATCTGTTCGTCGTGGAAGATCGACGACTGCGACCGCGCACCGGAGGACACGCCGAGCCCGCCGTGCAGGGCGACGAGCACATCGGCCAGACAGGTGGCGGCCACCGGCTGGTGGGCCACCCGCAACATGATCGCGGCGCCGTGCCGGGCCAACGCCAGAGTGGCGGCGTTGTCGCCGGCCAGCACCACGGCACGCCCCAGCATCCGGTCGGCCAACGTCTTGGCGGGGTTGACGAACGATTCCCGCCCGACGCTGTTCCGCAGCGCCTCCGCGTCGAGGTCGTCGGCCAGCGCGGACAGATCGGTGCGCATCCGCGGGTCGACGCAGTCCATGATCGCCAGCCCGGCAGCCAGGTACCGGCACAGCGCGAAGTCGTCGGGAACCTGCACGCGCGGTGCGAGCACGACCGAACGGCCGGCGGCGGCGTCACGCAGCGGACCCTCGTACGGCGCCACGACCGCCAGCCGGCAACCCCGGCGCACACTGGTCGCGGCCGCCGAGACCAGCGCCGGGTCGCCCGGATCGTCGCCGGCCACCACGACCACATCCAGGGCGCCGAGCCAGGGCGGGGCCTCCGGCAGGACCACCATCGGCGCGGCCGCCGAACTCGCCATCGCGGCGGCGAGCATGGAGCCGGCGGACTCGGCCGCACCGCGGCCGGCGACCCAGATGACCGTGCGGGGACGTTCGTCGGACCGCAGCGGGTCGAGCACGCCTTCATCCAGCGCGGCCGCGGTGGAACGGACCTGCGCGCCGGCCATCGCCGCGGACCACAGCAGCCCGTTACGGTCGGCCGCCTGCAGTCCGTCGGGGTCGTCGAGGTCCACGGGGGCGTGGGTCGCGTTCACGACGCACCCGATCCCGTCGCGGTGATCCGGGCGGCCACCCGCTCGACGATCGCGTCGACCTCCTCGGTGGTGCGGGCCTCGACGTTGAGCCGCAGCAGTGGCTCGGTGTTCGACGAGCGCAGGTTGAACCAGCGGCCGCCGCCCAGGTCCACCGTCACACCGTCGAGGTGATCGATGGACTGGATCTCCGAGCCGAACGCCTTGAGCACCTGCTCGACACATGCGGCGGCGTCGCCGACCGTGAAGTTGATCTCCCCGGAGGCCTCGTACCGCTGGTAGTCGGCCATCACCTCGGACAGCGGGCGGTCCTGCTCGCCCAGCGCGGCCAGCACGTGCAGCGCGGCCAGCATTCCGGAGTCAGCACCCCAGAAGTCGCGGAAATAGTAGTGCGCGGAGTGTTCGCCGCCGAAGATGGCGCCGGTCTCGGCCATCAGCGCCTTGATGTAGGAGTGCCCGACCCGGGAGCGCACCGGCGTCCCACCACGTTCGGTGATCAGTTCGGGCACCGCACGGGAGGTGATCAGGTTGTGGATGATCGTCGCGCCGATCTCGCGGTTCAACTCCCGGACGGCGACCAGCGCCGTCACCGCCGACGGTGACACCAGCCCGCCCTTCTCGTCGACGACGAAGCACCGGTCCGCGTCACCGTCGAACGCCAGTCCGATGTCGGCCCCGGTCGCGACCACGTGCCGTTGCAGGTCCACCAGATTCGCCGGATCCAGCGGGTTGGCCTCGTGGTTGGGGAAGGTGCCGTCCAGCTCGAAGTACAGCGGCAGCAGGGTGATCGCCGGCACCTCGCCGAGCACCGCCGGGGTGGTGTGGCCGGCCATCCCGTTGCCGGCGTCCACCGCGACCCGCAACGGGCGCAGTTCGGTGAGGTCGACGAGCGAACGCAGGAAGTCGCCGTAGTCGGCGAGCACATCCTGATCGCGGACCGCGCCGGCCGCGCCGTCGTGTTCGGGCACGCCGGCGATCACCATGTCGCTGATCTGGGTCAGCCCGGTGTCCCTGCCCACCGGTTTCGCACCGGCCCGGCACAACTTGATCCCGTTGTAGGCGGCCGGATTGTGGCTCGCGGTGAACATCGCCCCGGGACAGTCCAGCAGACCAGAGGCGAAGTACAGCTGATCGGTGGACGCCAGCCCGATCCGGACCACGTCGACGCCCTGTTTGGTCACGCCGTCGGCGAAGGCCGCCGCCAGTCCGGGCGAACTGGCCCGCATGTCGTGGCCGATCACCACGGTCGGCCCGGTGGTCGCGGTCTCGGCGAGCTCACTGCGCATCAACCGGGCGAACGCCGCCCCCACGTCGGCGACGAACTCCTCGGTGATCTCCTCACCGACCAAGCCGCGCACGTCATAGGCCTTGATGACGCGGTGAACAGCCTCGGCTGGCCAGGACATTCGACTCCTCGAGAACGGGGACCGTTTGGCGCCAGCCTACTGCCAATCTGTGACCGTTCTGGCGGCTACCGCATCTACTTCCGGCTAGTCGGTCGGGTCGGGCAGGACTCGGAGGTGGCCGCGGCGGCGTCCACCCGACTCCGGCCGGCGGGGTGGTGCGATGACCGCGCCACCCGGCTGGTCGGGAGCCGGGTCGCTGAAACCGGCAACCACGCCATTGACGGGTGGCGCGGTCCGTGGACGCTCCCGGACGGCGTCGGCGAGGGCGACGAGGTCGTCCTCGTCCGGATGTGTGGGCAGTGGGCCGGCGTGGCGCACCAACTCCCAACCGCGCGGGGCGGTGATCCGGCTGGCGTGGCCAACGCACAGATCCCAGGAATGCGGTTCCGAGACAGTAGCCAGTGGGCCGACGACTGCGGTCGAGTCCGAGTAGACAAAAGTCAATGTCGCGACCGCATACTGTGGACACCCGGGCCGGCAGCAGCGACGGGGAACATTCACGCGACTGAGGCTATCGCGCGGCCCCGCCGGGGGGTGCCGGACACGCGCAGCGGCCCGTCGGCCGATAACCAACCGTTACGAATGGGGTCATACGATCGAGCAATGGCATTGCCGAGGCTTCCGGGCAGCCGGCGTGGCCGGCGCGAGATCCGCGGCCCGCTGCTGCCGCCCACCGTTCCGGGGTGGCGCAGCCGGGCCGAGCGGTTCGACATGGCGGTGCTCGAGGCGTACGAGCCGATCGAGCGGCGGTGGAAGGACCGGGTCTCGGCGCTGGACGTCGCGGTCGATGAGATTCCGCGGATCGCGCCGCGAGATCCCGACAGTGTGCAGTGGCCACCGGAGGTGGTGGCGGACGGGCCGGTCGCGCTGGCTCGGCTGATACCGGCCGGGGTCGATGTTCGCGGTAATGCCACGCGGGCGAGAATTGTGCTGTTCCGCAGGCCGATTGAACGGCGGGCCAAGGATTCCGAGGAGCTCGCCGAGTTGCTACATGAAGTTCTGGTCGCTCAGGTCGCTACGTATTTGGGCGTGGAACCTTCGGTCATCGACCCGACGATCGATGACTGATCGTGGCGGTGTCTAGATTATTCCGCGCTTGAGGCGGCGACGCTCCCGTTCGGAGAGGCCGCCCCAGATGCCGAACCGTTCGTCGTGGGCCAGGGCGTACTCCAGGCACTCGTCGCGGACCTCGCAGCCCATGCAGATCCGCTTGGCCTCACGGGTCGAGCCGCCCTTTTCCGGAAAGAACGCCTCGGGGTCGGTTTGCGCGCACAATGCGCGTTCCTGCCATTGTTCGTCGGCGGGTTTATCGATGGTTGCCGGAGCAACATCCATTTCATCGGATATCAATGTCAATTTCGGCCGTGTGTCCGCCCTCTTCGGATCTGATCCGATTTCGGGCTGCGGCACACTGCCTACGGAGCCGAGCAATCGGTTCTCATACCGAAGAGCGCGCTCGAAATCCCCTGGCCCATAAGACATTCTCCGCCTCCTCACTGGTTTCGTAGATCCCTGGACAAAGCCTCACTATTGTGCTGTGCGGCCATCTCGATTCGAACAAGTGATCGAATCTCGGTCTGCGACACCAGAAGCGATCGACCAACCGGGAAATGACACTGGTGTGATTACACACGTGTTAGCTGCTCCGGTCAAGCGGAAGAACAGGATTTCATACCATCCCGTGACCCGATTTCGGTGTGTCGACTCACTCGGCGTGTCCAAATGTGACCGAGTCGCCGACGCCCGATCTTGACCGCGGCGGACCCCCGTCGGCGGGCACCGCCTAATGTCGATCGATGTGAAGGTCACGGTTCTGGTCGGCGGGGTCGGCGGGGCACGCTTCCTGCTGGGCGTGCAGCACCTGCTCGGCCTGGGGCAGTTCAGCGCACGTGACGCCGAGGTTGACGGCGAGCTGACCGCGGTCGTCAACATCGGTGACGACGCCTGGATGTTCGGGCTGCGGATCTGCCCGGACCTCGACACCTGCATGTACACCCTGGGCGGCGGAATCGACCCCGAACGCGGGTGGGGACACCGCAACGAAACGTGGCACGCCAAGGAGGAACTCGCCGCCTACGGGGTGCAGCCGGACTGGTTCGGGCTGGGCGACCGCGATCTGGCCACCCACCTGGTGCGGACCCAGATGCTGCGGGCCGGCTATCCGCTCTCCCAGGTCACCGAGGCGCTGTGTCACCGGTGGTCGCCGGGGGCGCGGTTGCTGCCGGCGAGCGACGACCGGGTCGAGACGCACGTGGTGGTCACCGACCCGGGCCCGGGCGAACACGCCGGGCAGCAGCGCGCCATCCACTTCCAGGAGTGGTGGGTGCGCCACCGCGCGAAGGTGCCGACCCACAGCTTCGCGTTCGTGGGCGCCGAACAGGCCAAGGCGGGCCCCGGAGTCGTCGAGGCCATCACCGAGGCCGACGTCGTGCTGATCGCGCCGTCGAACCCGGTGGTCAGCATCGGGGCCATCCTGGCCGTCCCCGGCATCCGCGGCGCGCTACGCACCACCCCGGCACCGGTGATCGGGTACTCCCCCATCATCGCCGGAAAACCGCTGCGCGGCATGGCCGATGAATGCCTGTCGGTGATCGGCGTGCCGTCCACCTCCGAGGGAGTCGGCCGGCACTACGGCAGCCGCAAGCACACCGGGATCCTGGACGGCTGGCTGGTCCACGAAGGCGACCACGCCGACATCGACGGGGTGGACGTCCGCGCCGTCCCCCTGCTGATGACCGAGCCGGCCGCCACCGCGGAGATGGTGCGCGCCGGCCTGCAACTGGCCGGTCTGGCCGGGGAGCGCCGGTGAGCACCGCCGGCGGCGCGGGGCAAACGGGTTCCGGTGACCACGGCACCGCGGCCGCCATCGAACTGCTCCCGGTCACCGGTCTGCCGCAGTTTTGTCCCGGTGACGATCTGACCGCCGCGGTCGCGGCCGCCGCGCCGTGGCTGCGCGACAACGACGTCGTCGTGGTCACCAGCAAGGTGGTGTCCAAGTGCGAGGGCCGCATCATCGCCGCCCCCGCCGATCCGGAGCAGCGGGACGCATTGCGCCGCAAGCTCATCGATGAAGAGGCCGTGCGGGTGCTGGCCCGCAAGGGCCGCACCCTGATCACCGAGAACGCATTGGGTCTGGTCCAGGCCGCCGCCGGGGTCGACGGGTCGAACGTGGCGGCCACCGAGTTGGCGTTGCTGCCCGTCGATCCCGACGCCAGCGCCGCCGCGCTGCGGGCGGGGTTGCGGCAACGGCTCGGGGTGGACGTCGGGGTGATCATCACCGACACCATGGGGCGGGCCTGGCGCACCGGGCAGACCGACTTCGCGATCGGCGCCGCCGGACTCACGGTGCTGCACGGCTACGCCGGTTCACACGACCGGCACGGCAACGAGTTGTTCGTCACCGAGGTGGCGGTCGCCGATGAGATCGCCGCCGCCGCAGACCTGGTGAAGGGCAAGCTGACCGACGTCCCGGTGGCCGTCGTGCGGGGTCTGACCCTGCGCGACGACGGGTCCACCGCCCGCACGCTGGTGCGGCCGGGCCAGGACGATCTGTTCTGGCTGGGCACCGAGGAGGCTATCCGGTTGGGCCGCAGCCAGGCTCAGCTGCTGCGCCGTTCGGTGCGGCGGTTCGACTCCGAGCCCGTGCCCGCGGACCTCATCGAGGCCGCGGTCGCCGAGGCGCTCACCGCGCCGGCGCCGCACCACACCCGCCCGGTGAGGTTCGTGTGGCTGCAGAATTGGACCGCCCGCACCCGGTTGCTGGACCGGATGAAGGATCGATGGCGCGCCGACCTCGCCGGTGACGGCGCCTCACCCGAGGCCGTGGAGCGGCGCGTCGGGAGAGGTCAAATCCTCTACGACGCACCGGAACTCATCGTTCCCTTCCTGGTCGCCGACGGTGCGCACCACTACCCCGACGCCCGCCGCGCCGCGGCCGAGCACACCATGTTCACCGTTGCGGGCGGCGCCGCGGTGCAGGCCCTGTTGGTGGCGCTGGCCGTTCGCGAAATCGGCAGCTGCTGGGTCGGATCGACCATCTTCGCCCCAGAGGTGGTGCGCACCGAGCTCGGGCTGCCCGACGACTGGGAACCGTTGGGTGCGGTGGCGATCGGCTATCCCGCCGAACCGGCCGGCCCGCGCGACCCGGCGCCGACCGAGGGGCTGCTGGTTTTCCGATGAGCGCTTGCGCGAAGAGCCGAAGAACCCGATGAGCGCTTGCGCGAAGAGCCGAAGAACCCGATGAGCGCTTGCGCGAAGAGCCGAAGAACCCGATGAGCGATCCGCTGCACGCCTCGGCGGTGCGGCTGCTGACCGAGTGGCGGGCGCCCGATCCGGCGCAGGACAGTCTGCGGCACGCGGTGCTGTCGTTCCTGGCCGCCCGCCCGGACGGCTGCCGGCGGGAGTGCGCGCCCGGCCACATCACCGCCTCGGCACTGGTGGTCGACCACACCGGCACCCAGGCGTTGCTGACCCTGCATCCGCGCATCGGCCGCTGGGTGCAACTCGGCGGCCACTGTGAACCCGGTGACGCCGACATCCGGGCGGCGGCGCTGCGTGAGGCCGCCGAGGAGTCCGGTATCACCGGCCTGCGCGTCGATGACGAACTCGCGGCGGTGCACGTGCATCCGGTCACCTGTTCGCTGGGCGTGCCGACCCGCCACCTCGATCTGCAGTTCGTCGTGCACGCCCCGCCCGCCGCCGAGATCGCCTGCAGCGACGAGTCACTGGACCTGCGGTGGTGGCCGTTGGACGGCCTGCCCGCCGGCGCCGACTTCGGGTTGACCCAGCTGGTCGGGCGATTTCGGCGTGTTCACGATCGCTGAGCGACCGTGCGCACGCCGAAATCGCTCAGACGTCGGTGGAGAATCTGATGCCCCCGTCGGGGATGGCCACCCCGGGCCACACCCGCGCACCCCGCAACAACTCGCAGCGCGCGCCGATGTCGGCGCCGTCGCCGATGACACCGTCGCGGATCAGCGCCCGCGGCCCGATCCGCGCGCCGAACCCGATGATCGACCGTTCGATCACCGAACCGGCCTCCACCCGCACCCCGTCGAAGATCACCGCACCGTCCAGCCGTGCGCCCGGCCCGATCTCGGCGCCGCGACCGACGACCGTGCCGCCGATCAACAGCGCCCCCGGTGCGACCGCGGCGCCGTCGTGCACCAGCGACTCACCGCGCTGACCGCGCAACGCCGGTGACGGCGCGATACCGCGGACCAGGTCGGCCGATCCGCGCACGAAGTCCTCCGGGGTGCCCATGTCGCGCCAGTAGCTCGCATCGACATGGCCGCAGATGCGCAACCCCTCGGAGAGCAACTGCGGGAACACCTCCCGCTCGACCGACACCGCACGGCCCCGCGGGATCCGGTCGATGACGTGGCGCTGGAAGACGTAACAGCCGGCGTTGATCTGATCCGTGGGCGGATCCTGGGTCTTCTCCAGGAACGCGGTCACCACACCGTGCGCGTCGGTGGGCACACAGCCGAACGCCCGCGGATCACCGACCCGCACCAGATGCAGCGTCAGGTCGGCGCCGCTGCGTTCATGGGTGTCCAACAGGCCCTGCAGATCCGCGCCCGACAGCACATCGCCGTTGAACACCATCACGGTGTCGAACCGCAGTTTGTCGGCGACGTTGGCGATGGCGCCGCCGGTGCCCAGCGGCTCGGTCTCGGTGACGTATTCGATGTTCAGCCCGAACTTGGACCCGTCGCCGAACTCGGCTTCGAACACGTGCGCCTTGTACGAGGTGCCCAGCACCACGTGCTCGATACCGGCCTCGGCGATCCGCGACAACAGGTGGGTGAGGAACGGCAGCCCCGCCGTGGGCAGCATCGGTTTGGGCGCCGACAGCGTCAACGGGCGCAGCCGGGTGCCCTGACCGCCCACCAGAACGACCGCATCCACCTGTGCCGGATTCACCATGTTGTCCCCATGTCAGTGTTTCTCGCCGGGTTTCTCGCCGGACGTTCTTCGCCGGGGCGAACTCGTGCCTGTTTGCGACGGGAATTGCCGACCGCCAGGTTGGCCCGCACGGCGAGGGCGCCCCTGATCGTCCACCGCAGCGGCGACTGCCACCATCTCGGATACCGATCGGCCAGGAAAGTGTAGGTGCTGCGGTGATGGGCCACCAAGTTGCGGGCCGGATCTCGCCCGGCGGCGTGGCCCTTGTAGTGCAGGATCTCCGACGACGGCACGTAGATGTTCTGCCAGCCGGCCTTGGCGAGCCGGTCACCGAGGTCGACGTCCTCCATGTACATGAAGTAGCGCTCGTCGAAACCGTCCACCTCGTCGAAGGCCGCCTTGCGCAGCAGCAGACACGATCCGGACAGCCATCCGACCGGACGCTCGGTGGGCTCCATCCGGTCCTGCCGGTATGCCGCCGTCCACGGGTTGCCGGGCCACAGCGGGCCGATCACCGCGTGCATGCCGCCGCGGATCAGGCTGGGCTGCTCCCGCGCGGACGGGTAGACCGAGCCGTCGGCGTCCCGGATCAGCGGTCCCAGCGCGGCGGCGCGCGGCCACCGGGCGGCGGCGGCCAGCAGATTGTCGATCGAGTTCGGCCCCCACTGCACGTCGGGGTTGGCGACGACGAAGAAGTCGGACGGATCGGTGTCGGCGAGGTGTTCGGCGACCGCCCGGTTGATCGCGGTGCCGTACCCGAGATTGGCGCCGGTGCGCATCAACCGGACGTTCGGGTACCGCTCGAGCGCTTCCTCCGGAGCGCCGTCGGTGGACCCGTTGTCGGCCATGATGACCGTCACCGGCCGTTCGGTGGCGTGCTCCAACGACGCCAGGAACCGCTCGAGGTGCGGCCCCGGTGAATACGTCACCGTCACGACGACGAGATGATCGCTCACGTCACCGCCTGATGCTCACTCACGGCGTAGAGGGTAACCGGCGGGCTCACCGGCACTCGCCAGCGCAGACGCAAGTGCTTCCCGCCACGGCCGCAGCGGTGTCAGCCCGGCCTCGGCGGACCGTCGCCCGGACAACACGGTGTAGGCCGGCCGGGGAGCCGGCCGCGGCACCTGATCGCTGGTGACGGGGCGCACCCGGTCCGGGTCCGCGCCGACGAGTTCGAACACCGCCCGCGCCTGCTCGAACCGGCTGGCCGCCCCGGCGTTGGCGGCGTGCAGCACCGGGATGTCGACGGCCCCGTCGGCCACCTGCAGCAACGCGGCCGCCAGGTCGGCGGCGTAGGTGGGTGAGCCGACCTGATCGGCCACCACGTTCACCGGGTCCGGTCCGGCGGCCAGCCGACGCATCACCGCGACGAAGTCCTTGCCGTCCACGTCGCCCCGGTAGACCCAGGAGGTCCGCACCACCCGCGCGGACGGCAGCGCGGACAGCACCGCCTGTTCCCCGGCGAGCTTGGTGCGGCCGTAGACGTTCATCGGCGTGGTGTCGTCGTCGATCTCGAACGGCTCCCGCCGGTCCCCGCTGAACACGTAATCGGTGGAGATGTGCACCAGGTCCGCCCCGACCCGGGCGCATGCCCGGGCCAGGTGCCCCGGCCCGACCGCGTTGACCAGGTGCGCGCGGTCCTCGTCGGATTCGGCGCCGTCGACATCGGTGTAGGCGGCGCAGTTGATCACGACGTCACCGGGGCGGATGAGGTGCTCCGCGGCAGCGGCGTCGGTGATATCCCACTGCGCCGACGTGAACGCCGCCACATCCCGCCCCTGCGCCCGGGCCTGACCTGCCAGAACAGTTCCGACCATGCCGCCGGCCCCGGAGATGACGATGCGCTTGGCGCTGCTGTTGGTCATGGCGTCGAGTCTGGCACGCCGGTGACGGCTACCGCGTTCGCGGACGTCTCGACAGTAGCCTGGGCAAGTGCCCGCCCGACTGATTCGTGCCCTCGCGGTCGCCACCGCGGTGGTGATCGTGCTCAGCACCGGTGTGGCGTGGAGCCGGATCCGCGCCTTCGAAGCCGGGATCAGCCAGATCAGCTCGCCGCTGCTGGGTCAGGGCGGAGAGGACGGTGCGGTCGACATTCTGCTGGTGGGCATGGACAGCCGCACCGACGCGCACGGCAACCCGCTGTCCGCGGAGGAACTGGCCGCGCTGCGCGCCGGCAACGACGTCGCCACCAACACCGACACCATCGTGTTGGTGCGGATCCCCAACAACGGCAGGTCCGCGACGGCGATCTCGATCCCCCGCGACTCCTACGTGGAGGCGCCCGGCCGCGGCAAGATGAAGATCAACGGGGTGTACGGCGAGGTCAAGTTCGAGACGATGAAGCAGCTCGTCGAGGTTCAGGGGATGGATCCGGAGGTCGCCGAACCGCTTGCCGTCCAGGACGCGCGCGGCGCGCTGATCGAGACCGTCGCCGAACTCACCGGCGTCACCGTCGACCACTACGCCGAGATCGGGCTGCTGGGTTTCGCACTGATCACCGACGCGCTGGGCGGGGTCGAGGTGTGCTTGAAGAACCCGGTGTACGAACCGCTCTCCGGCGCCGACTTCCCGGCCGGCTGGCAGCGGCTGGACGGCGCCCAGGCGCTGAGTTTCGTCCGGCAGCGCCAGGATCTGCCGCGCGGTGATCTGGACCGGGTCACCCGCCAGCAGACCGTGATGGCTTCGCTTGCCCGGGAGGTCATCTCGTCGAAGACGCTGTCCAGCCCGGCGACGCTGGACCGGCTCCAGCGGGCGATCCAGCGGTCGGTGGTGCTCTCCGACGGCTGGGATGTGATGGAGTTCGTCGAGCAGCTGCAAGGTCTGGCCGCCGGCAACATCGCGTTCGCGACCATCCCGATCGTGCGGGAGGACGGCTGGAGCGACGACGGTATGCAGAGCGTGGTCCGGGTGGATCCGCAACAGGTCAGGGACTGGGTGTCGAGCCTGTTGGAGGAGCAGGACGAGGGCAAGACCGAGGAGATCGCCTACAGCCGCGACAAGACCACCGTCGAGGTGCTCAACGGCACCGATATCAACGGTCTGGCCGCTGCGGTGTCACATGTGTTAACCAGCAACGGGTTCAGCCCCGGGCCGGTCGGGAACGCCGAGGACGGTCCGGCGGACCGCACCGAGGTGCGGGTGGCGAAGCAGGACGACCGCGGCGCCCGGGAGGTCGCCGATCAGCTGGGCGATCTGCCGATCGTCGAGGATCGAACGGTCGCACCCGGATTCGTACGGGTGGTGCTCGCCGACGACTACACCGGCCCGGGTTCGGGTTTGGACGGCACCGATCCGACGGTGACGACGTTGCAGCAGAGTTCCGCGACGGTCGGCCAGACCGTCGAGGCCGCCCCACCGCCGCCGCAGATCATCACTGCCGGCGCCGATGATCCGAAGTGTGTCAACTGAACCCGTGAATATCTCGACTGCTGTTCTGGATCCGCTGCTGGCCACCGACCCGGCCGGCCCGCGCATCACCTACTACGACGACGCCACCGGTGAGCGCATCGAGTTGTCCACCGCCACCCTGGCCAACTGGGCCGCCAAGACCGGCAATCTGCTGCGCGACGAGATGGGCGTCGCCGCCGGCGGGCGGGTGGCGGTCCTGCTGCCCGCGCACTGGCAGACCGCCGCGGTGCTGTTCGGGGTGTGGTGGATCGGTGCGGAAGCGCTGTGGGGCCCGGATGTTCCCGACGGTGCGGCCGACGCCGCGCTGTGCACCGTCGACCGGCTCGACCAGGCCGATGCGGCGGTGGGTCTCGGCGAGATCGCGGTGCTGTCGCTGGACCCGTTCGGCAGGCCGGTTCCGGATCTGCCGGTCGGGGTGACCGACTATGCGACCGCGGTGCGGGTGCACGGCGACCAGATCGTCGCCGAACCGGATCCGGGGGACGCCCTGAACGGTCGCTCCGCCGCCGACGTACTGGCCGCTGCCCGGGAATCCGCTGCGGCACAAGGGCTCACCGATGCCGACCGGGTGCTGTCGACGCTCGGCTGGGACACCGCCGACGACCTGGTGGAGCGGCTGCTGGCGGTGTTCGTGGCCGGGGCGTCGCTGGTGCAGGTGGCCAATCCCGATCCCGGGCTGATGGACCGCCGCCGCGCCACCGAGAAAGTCACCCGCGGTTAGCGAGCACGCGTCTCCCCGTCATCGCGGGCCGACGGACCCGGACGACACGCCGGGTGCGTGCCGAGCGTGTATGCACGGGGTTCAGCGTGCACGCAGAGACATGAGCGTGAGCACACGGAGGTCAACGTGCGTGCACGGTGCGGATTTCGGCGTTTTCGCGCACCTGCCGCACGATGACCGCCGTCACCGCACAACGAATACGGCTACCGCACAGTGAGTACGGCCGCCGCACACTCGGCTACATACAGACACGCCCGCTCGCGGCGGGAGAGCACGCGCGGGATTACCTGAGCAGCGCCCGGGACATGACCACCCGCTGAATCTGGTTGGTGCCCTCGTAGATCTGGGTGATCTTGGCGTCGCGCATCATCCGCTCGACCGGGAAGTCCTGGGTGTAGCCGTAACCGCCGAACAACTGGACCGCGTCGGTGGTGACCTCCATGGCCACGTCGGAGGCGAAACACTTCGACGCCGCCGAGATGAACCCGAGGTCGCCCTCACCGCGTTCGGCGCGCGCGGCCGCCGAGTACACCATCAACCGGGCCGCCTCGATCTTCATCGCCATGTCGGCGAGCATGAACTGCACACCCTGGTTGTCGCTGACCGGGCGGCCGAACTGCTTGCGCTCCTTGGTGTAGGCGATCGCCGCGTCGAGCGCGCCCTGGGCGATCCCGACGGCCTGGGCGCCGATGGTGGGCCGGGTGTGGTCGAGGGTGGCCAGGGCGGTCTTGAACCCGGTTCCGGGCTCACCGATGATCCGGTCGCCCGGGATGCGACAGTTCTCGAAGTACAACTCGGTGGTCGGCGACCCCTTGATGCCGAGCTTGCGTTCCTTGGGGCCGACGGTGAAGCCCTCATCGTCCTTGTGCACCATGAACGCCGAGATCCCGTTGGCGCCCTTGTCCGGATCGGTCACCGCCATCACGGTGTACCAGGTCGACTTGCCGCCGTTGGTGATCCAGCATTTGGACCCGTTGAGAATCCAGTCGTCGCCGTCGGCGACGGCGCGGGTCCGCATCGACGCCGCGTCGCTGCCGGCCTCCCGCTCCGACAACGCGTATGACGCCATCGCCTCCCCGGAGGCCACCGCCGGCAGCACCTGCTTCTTGAGTTCCTCGGAGCCGCGCAGGATCAGCCCCATCGTGCCCAGTTTGTTGACCGCCGGGATCAGCGACGCCGAACAGTCCACCCGGGCCACCTCTTCGATCACGATGCAGGTCGCCACCGAGTCCGCACCCTGTCCGCCGTACTCCTCGGGCACGTGGATCGCGCTGAACCCCGACGAGTTCAACGCCGCCAACGCCTCCTCGGGGAACCGGGCCTTCTCGTCGACCTCGGCCGCGTACGGGGCGATCTCCTTCTCGGCGAGCGCCCGGATCGCCTCCCGCAGGGCGATGTGCTCCTCGGGCAATTGGAACAACTCGAATGACGGGTTACCGCTCCACGCTGCCATCTTGGCCTCCTCGCTACTCGTCGGTAACTTTACTCTTTCCGGTCCCCGCCGAGCAGGCGGTCACGCAGCGCTTCGTCCTTGGCCAGCACCATGCGTTCCAGGTCGGCCTGAAACTTTGTCATCCGGTCGCGCAGTGCGGAATCCGCCGCCGCGAGAATCCGGACCGCGAGCAGACCGGCGTTGCGGGCCCCGCCGATCGACACCGTGGCGACCGGGACACCGGCCGGCATCTGCACGATCGACAGCAACGAGTCCAGCCCGTCGAGGCGGGCCAGCGGCACCGGCACACCGATCACCGGCAACGGTGTCGCCGAGGCCACCATGCCGGGCAGATGTGCCGCCCCGCCGGCTCCGGCGATGATCACCTCGATACCGCGGCCCGCGGCGCCGCGGGCGTAGTCGAGCATCCGTCCCGGCGTGCGGTGCGCCGACACCACACCGACCTCGAACGGCACATCGAACTCGGCCAGCGCCTCGGCCGCCTCCGACATCACCGGCCAGTCGCTGTCGCTGCCCATGATCAGCCCGACGCGTGGCCGCATCCGTTGCTCTTCGCGCAGGCGCTCCTCAGTCGGCATGCCCATCCCATCCATCAGTCCATTGCGCGTGTGCCAACCAGTGTGCCGCCCGGCCGGCGCGCTCCCGCACCACGGCCAGATCGGACCCGACGACGTTGACGTGGCCGAGCTTGCGGCCGGGTCGCTCCTGTTTCCCGTACAGGTGCACCCGGGCGTCCGGGATCCGGCCGAACAGGTGGTGCAACCGCTCGTCCATCGACATCGCCGGGGTCTGCGGCGCACCGAGCACATTGGCCATCACCGTCACCGGCGCGATCGCCGAGGTGTCACCGAGCGGATAGTCCAGCACCGCCCGTAGATGCTGCTCGAACTGGCTGGTCACCGCGCCGTTCATGGTCCAGTGGCCGGAGTTGTGCGGACGCATGGCCAATTCGTTGACCATCAGCCCGCCCTCGGCGGTCTCGAACAGCTCGACCGCGAGCAGCCCCACCACCCCGAGTTCGCCGGCCAGCCGTAACGCGAGCTCCTGCGCGGCGGCGCCCACCTCATCGGGCAGCCCGGGCGCCGGGGCGAGCACCTCCACGCAGATGCCGTCGCGCTGCACGGTTTCCACGACCGGCCACGCCGCTCCCTGGCCGAACGGGGACCGGGCCACCAGCGCGGTGAGTTCGCGCCGCATCGCAACCCGTTCCTCGACCAGCACCGGAACGCCGTCGGCCAGGTACCGCCGGGCGGCCTCGCGGGCCTCGGGCAGGTCTGTGGTCAATATCACGCCGCGGCCGTCGTAGCCGCCCCGGATGGTCTTGAGCACCAGCGGGGCGTCCACCCGGCGGGCGAAGTCGTCGAGGTCGTCCACGTCGTCGACCGCGGCGAACCGCGGGACCGGCGCGCCGAGCGCCTCGAGGCGCCGCCGCATCACCAGTTTGTCCTGGGCATGGATCAGCGCCTGCGGTGGCGGCGCCACGTTGACGCCTTCGGCCTGCAGTTTCTCGAGGAGTTCGGTGGGGACGTGTTCGTGGTCGAAGGTCAGCACCTGCGCGCCGGCGGCGGCCCGGCGCAGTGCGTCGATGTCGGTGTGGGAGCCGAGCACCACATCGGGGGTCACCTGGGCTGCTGACTCGTCGCTGTCGACGGCCAGCACCCGCAGCGTCTGACCCAGGGCGATGGCCGCCTGATGGGTCATTCGGGCCAGCTGACCGCCTCCGACCATCGCCACGACAGGCGGTTGAGCTGGGGTGGGCGGCACATCACCTATGGTGGCATGGTCGGCGCCGCTCCCCACCTCCGGGCGAGTCATGAGCAGGCGGCAGGGTCAGGTGCGCCTCCACGCGCCACCCCGCGTTTCCGTACACTTCCTTCCTGTGTCCTTCGCTGATGCCACGATCGCGCGGCTGCCGCGTCCGATCCGCCCGTACGCCGAGCGGCATCACGAGCTGATCAAGTTCGCCATCGTCGGCGCGACGACGTTCATCATCGACTCAGCCATCTTCTACACCCTCAAACTGACGGTCCTCGAACCCAAGCCGGTGACGGCCAAGATCATCGCCGGGATCGTCGCGGTGATCGCGTCCTACATCCTCAACCGGGAATGGAGCTTCCGCGACCGCGGTGGGCGTGAACGCCACCATGAGGCGTTGCTGTTCTTCGGGGTGAGCGGCGTCGGCGTGGTGCTCAGCATGGCGCCGCTGTGGATCTCCAGTTACGTGCTGATGCTGCGCGCGCCGATGGTGTCGCTGACCGTCGAGAACGTCGCCGACTTCATCTCGGCCTACATCATCGGCAACCTGCTGCAGATGGCGTTCCGGTTCTGGGCGTTCCGGCGCTGGGTGTTCCCCGACGAGTTCGGCCGCGCCCCGGACAAGGCGCTGGAGTCGACGTTCACCGCCGGCGGGCTGGCCGAGGCCCTCGAGGACCATCTCGAAGCGCACTCGGAGCGTTCCAGCAACGTCACCCCGTTACACGGACGCGCCCGGCTGCGCAGCGGCCGACACAGCCGTCAGCTGGGTGACTCCTCGGATCCGAGGGTGTCGAAAACCTCGTGATACAGCAGGGCGTGCACCTGCTCCACGCGGGGGATGTCCTCGAACGACAACGGGTCCTGCGCCGCTGACTCGATGATCAGGGTGCCGGTGCGCAGGATCCGGTCCATCAGGTTGTGCCGGAACTCCACACTGTTGATGCGGGCCAACGGGATATCGATGCCGGCCCGGGTCAGCACCCCGTACCGGAACATCACCCTGCGGTCGGTGATGACGAAATGTGTTGTGAGCCAATTCAAGAACGGCCACAACGTGAGCCAGCCGATCACCACCAGCCAGATCGCCCCGATCACGATGTAGAGCACGTTCTTGGCGGTGCCGTCCCAGTCGGTGGTGTTGACCCAGCCGGCGGCGAACGCGGCCACGGCGCTGGCGACCAGCAGGGTCAGCACCGGAGCCACCAACGCCTTCCAGTGCGGGTGGCGGTGCAACACCACCTGCTCGTCGCTGGCCAGCACATTGTCCGGATAGCCCACGAGCAGAACTCTATCCGTCCGCTACCCGGATTCCGACCCGTCGCGGCCGGAGACGGGCCGCAGGTGGGTGATGTCGCCGGCGGAGACGACGACCGACTCGACGCCGGTGTCGATCCGCAACCGGCCGGCGTCGTCGATGCCGGTGGCCGTGCCGATCAGCGTCCGCTCATCAGGCAGGCTGGCCCGCACCCGGGTGCCCAGCGTGCGGCTGTGCCGCCGGTAGGCCCGGCCCAGCGGGGAGTCCACCCCGGTCGCGGTGCGCCATTCGGCGAGGCGTTCGGCCAGCCGGTGCAGCACCGCGGCCAGTAACCGGGTGCGGTCGGTCTCCCGGGCTCCGAGCAGCGTCAGCGACGTCGCGGTCGGTTCGGGCAGTTCCGCCTCGGTCAGGCTGACGTTGACGCCGATGCCGACCACCACCGCCGGGGCGGGTGCGGCGACCTCGGCGAGGATCCCGGCGATCTTGCGGCCGTCGACCAGGACATCGTTCGGCCACTTGAGCCCCGCGCTCACCCCGGCCACCTCGGCCAGCGCGTCGACCACCGCCACCCCGGCGGCCAGCGGCAGCCAGCCCCACCGGTCCGGGCGCACCCCGGTGGTGGGCACGCCGACCGACACCGCCAGCAGCGACCGCGGCGGGGCGATCCACTGCCGCCCGTGCCGGCCCCGCCCGGCGGTCTGGTACTCCGCGATCAGCACCGCGCCGTCGATGTCCTCGCCGGCGGCCGCGCGGCCCAGCAGGTCGGCGTTGGTGGACCCGGTCTCCTCCACCAGGTCCAGCCGCCGCCATCCCCCCGTCGGCCCCGGCCCGGTGGAGTGCACCACCTCGCGGCGCAGGGCGGCGGGATCGACCGGTTCACGCGACGTCAGCACGCCCCCAGACTACGAACGCACGGCGTTGAGGTGGCCACCGCGTGAGGGCTCCGGTCGGCTGCCGATAGCATCGACTTCCATGACGAGCGTTACCGAACCCGGTGCGGGCGCAGAAGCCTCCGCCGACCACGTGGTGGACCTTCGCACCACCGCAGGCAAGCTGGCCGATTTGCGACGGCGGAAGGCCGAAGCCCAGTTCCCCGTCGGTGAAGCCGCGGTCGAGAAGGTTCACGCCAAGGGCAAGCTGACCGCCCGGGAGCGGGTGTTGGCGCTGCTCGACGAGGGCTCCTTCGTGGAACTGGACCAGCTGGCCCGGCATCGGAGCACCAACTTCGGGTTGGCCGACAAGCGCCCGCTGGGCGACGGCGTGGTGACCGGTTACGGCACCATCGACGGCCGCGAGGTGTGCATCTTCAGCCAGGACGCGACCGTGTTCGGCGGCAGCCTGGGCGAGGTGTACGGCGAGAAGATCGTCAAGGTCCAGGAGCTGGCCATCAAGACCGGCCGCCCGCTGATCGGCATCAACGACGGCGCCGGCGCCCGCATCCAGGAGGGTGTGGTCTCGCTGAGCCTCTACAGCCGGATCTTCCACAACAACATCCGGGCCTCCGGCGTGATCCCGCAGATCTCGCTGATCATGGGCGCGGCGGCCGGCGGGCACGTCTACTCCCCCGCGCTGACCGACTTCGTGATCATGGTCGACCAGACCAGCCAGATGTTCATCACCGGACCGGACGTCATCAAGACCGTCACCGGTGAGGACGTCACCATGGAGGAACTCGGCGGCGCCCACACCCACATGGCCAAGTCGGGTACCGCCCACTACGTCGCCTCCGGTGAGCAGGACGCGTTCGACTACGTCCGCGACCTGCTGAGCTACCTGCCGCCGAACAACTACGCCGATCCGCCGCGGTACCCGGCGCCGGTGCAGCACGGTGCGATCGAGGACAACCTCACCGACACCGACCTCGAGCTGGACACGCTGATCCCGGACTCGCCGAACCAGCCGTACGACATGCACGAGGTCATCACCCGGATCCTCGACGACGACGAGTTCCTCGAGGTGCAGGCCGGGTACGCGCAGAACATCATCGTCGGCTTCGGCCGGGTGGACGGCCGCCCGGTGGGCATCGTGGCGAATCAGCCCACCCAGTTCGCCGGATGCCTGGACATCAACGCCTCGGAGAAGGCGGCCCGCTTCGTCCGGACCTGCGACTGCTTCAACATCCCGATCGTGATGCTGGTCGACGTGCCGGGCTTCCTGCCGGGCACCGATCAGGAGTACAACGGCATCATCCGGCGCGGCGCCAAGCTGCTCTACGCCTACGGCGAGGCCACCGTGGCCAAGATCACGGTGATCACCCGCAAGGCGTACGGCGGCGCGTACTGCGTGATGGGTTCGAAGGACATGGGCGCCGACGTGTGCGTGGCGTGGCCGACGGCCCAGATCGCGGTGATGGGCGCCTCCGGCGCGGTCGGGTTCGTGTACCGCCCGCAGCTGGCCGAGGCCGCCAAGAAGGGCGAGGACGTCGACGCGCTGCGCCTGCGGTTGCAGCAGGAGTACGAGGACACGCTGGTCAACCCGTACATCGCCGCCGAGCGGGGGTATGTCGACGCGGTCATCCCGCCGTCGCACACCCGCGGATACATCGCCACGTCGCTGCGCCTGCTGGAACGCAAGATCGCCCAGGTGCCGCCGAAGAAGCACGGGAACATCCCCCTATGAGCCAGGACACCGACATCACCGAGGTCAGCGATCCCCGTCAGCTGACCATCGACAACCCTCCGGACACCTCCACGCCGGAGATCCAGGTGCTGAAGGGGCAGCCGACCGACGACGAGTTGGCGGCGCTGGTGGCGGTGATCAGCGCCGCCGCCGGCCACACCCCGGATCCCGGGCCGCAGGAACTCAACATGTGGGGGCACCCGGTGGACAAACTGCGCTACCACATCGCCAGCTGGCAGCGGGTCACGCTGCTGGAGCGGACCCACATGCGGCGGTGAGTGGCCGGGGCTTGATCGACCCGACGTTCGGCTCATGACCCGGGTGGTCCTGGGTTCGGCGTCGGCGGGCCGGCTCAGCGTGCTCCGTCAGGCCGGTATCGATCCGCTGGTCGCGGTGTCGGGGATCGACGAGGACGCGGTGATCGCCGCACTCGGTCCCGGTGCCGGCCCCGACGACGTGGTCCTCGCCCTGGCCACCGCCAAGGCCACCGAGGTGGCCCGGGAGTTGCCGGCGGAGGTCCGCGCGGACTGTGTGGTGATCGGCTGCGATTCGATGCTGGCCGTCGACGGCCGGTTGTGCGGGAAGCCGGGGTCCGCGCCGGAGGCGCTCACCCGGTGGCGGGCGATGCGCGGCACCGCCGGCCGATTGCACACCGGTCATGCGGTGATCCGGCTGCAGGACGGTGAGGCCACCCGCCGGGCATCGGCCTCGCGGTGCACCACCGTGCACTTCGGCTCGCCGTCGGACGACGATCTGGCGGCCTACGTGGCCAGCGGTGAACCGCTGCACGTCGCGGGCGGGTTCACCCTCGACGGCCGCGGCGGTTGGTTCATCGACCGCATCGACGGGGACCCCTCCAACGTCATCGGGCTGAGTCTGCCGCTGACCCGCGAGCTGCTCGCCGAGGTGGGCTTGTCGGTGACCGAGTTGTGGGAGCCCGCCGGATAGGCCCGCCGCGCGGCGGTGCGACACCGCTTCGCCGGTGCGCGGCGCGAACGACCGTGCACGGAATCGGCCCTCCACTGTAGGCTCGCCGATGTGCCGTTGCCCCCAGATCCCAGCCCTGAACTGAAGCAATACGCCCACCCCGAGCGTCTGGTCACCGCCGACTGGCTGGCCAGCAACCTCGGTCGCCCGGGCCTGGTCATCGTCGAGTCCGATGAGGATGTGCTGCTCTACGACACCGGCCACATCCCCGGTGCCGTCAAGATCGACTGGCACACCGACCTCAACGACCCGGCGGTGCGCGACTACATCAACGGCGAGCAGTTCGCCGCGCTGATGGACCGGAAAGGCATCACCCGGGACGACACCGTGGTGATCTACGGCGACAAGAGCAACTGGTGGGCCGCCTACGCGATGTGGGTGTTCCACCTGTTCGGCCACCCCGATGTGCGTCTGCTCGACGGTGGACGCGATCTGTGGGTGTCCACCGGACGTGACACCACCCTCGAGGTGCCCACCCGGCAGACCTCCGGCTACCCGGTCGTGGAGCGCAACGACGCGCCCATCCGCGCCTTCAAGGACGACGTTCTGCGGGTGCTCGGCAAGGAACCGCTGATCGACGTGCGCTCACCGCAGGAGTACACCGGCGAACGCACCCACATGCCCGACTATCCGGAGGAGGGCGCGCTGCGCGGCGGACACATCCCGACCGCCGTGTCGGTCCCGTGGTCGAAAGCGGCCTACGACGACGGGCGGTTCCGCGCCCGCGCCGAACTCGAGGAGATCTACGGCTTCGTCAAGCCGGACGACAAGCCCATCGTCTACTGCCGAATCGGCGAGCGCTCCAGCCACACCTGGTTCGTGTTGACCTACCTGCTCGGCCATCCGAACGTCCGTAACTACGACGGGTCGTGGACCGAATGGGGCAACGCGGTGCGGGTGCCGATCGTCGTCGGTCCGGAACCCGGCGAGGCTCCCGGGACATCGTGAGCACGTCGACCGCGCTTCCGCGCCCGTTGGCCGAGGTGGTGGCGGACTTCCAGGATGTGCAGGGGCAGGACAAGCTGCAACTGCTGTTGGAGTTGGCCGACGAGCTGCCGCCGCTGCCGCCGGAGTTGGAACAGGCGGCCATGGAACCGGTGCCGGAATGTCAGTCACCGCTGTTCCTGCACGTCGATGCCACCGACCGGGACCGGGTGCGGTTGTACTTCAGTGCTCCCGCCCAAGCCCCGACCACCCGCGGGTTCGCCGCGATCCTGGCCGTCGGGCTCGATGAGCAGCCCGCCGAGGTCATCCTGGCGGTCCCCGACGACTTCTACTCCGCGCTGGGATTGGCCGAGCTGATCAGTCCGCTGCGGTTGCGCGGGATGTCGGCGATGCTGGCCCGGATCAAACGACGGCTGCGCGGCGAGTGAGCCGGTGCGGCCGCCGCGCTCCAGGGCAGACAGTCGATCTTACCCGCGGGTAAGGGAACCGGATGCATGGTTGCCCGAAGCCGACCCTTAAACTGCCGGGGAAAACTTCTTAAAGACGTTTCTTAGAGAACCTGCCATCAGGAGGCACTGTGGCCAGTCACGCCAGCTCGAAGATCTCCAAGGTGCTAGTAGCCAACCGTGGGGAGATCGCGGTCCGGGTGATCCGGGCGGCCAGGGATGCCGGAATCGAGAGCGTGGCGGTCTATGCCGAGCCGGACGCCGACGCGCCTCATGTACGGCTCGCCGACGAGGCGTTCGCCCTGGGCGGTCAGACCTCCGCGGAGTCGTACCTGGTGTTCGAGAAGATCCTCGACGCCGCGGCGAAGTCCGGGGCCAACGCCATCCACCCGGGCTACGGCTTCTTGAGCGAGAACGCCGACTTCGCGCAGGCCGTGATCGACGCCGGGCTGATCTGGATCGGGCCCAGCCCGCAGTCGATCCGCGATCTCGGCGACAAGGTGACCGCCCGCCACATCGCGGCGCGGGCCAAGGCCCCGCTGGTGCCCGGCACCGCCGATCCGGTGAAGGACGCCGACGAGGTCGTCGCGTTCGCCAAGGAGCACGGGGTTCCGATCGCCATCAAGGCCGCCTTCGGCGGTGGCGGGCGCGGTATGAAGGTCGCCCGCACCATCGAGGAGATTCCCGACCTGTACGAGTCGGCGGTCCGCGAGGCCGTCGCGGCGTTCGGCCGCGGTGAGTGCTTCGTGGAGCGCTACCTGGACAAGCCGCGTCACGTCGAGGCGCAGGTGCTCGCCGACCAGCACGGCAACGTCGTCGTCGCCGGCACCCGCGACTGCTCGCTGCAGCGGCGGTTCCAGAAGCTGGTCGAGGAGGCGCCCGCCCCGTTCCTCACCGACGCCCAGCGCAAGGAGATCCACGAGTCGGCCAAGCGGATCTGCAAGGAGGCCGGCTACTACGGCGCCGGCACCGTGGAGTACCTGGTCGGCCAGGACGGGATGATCTCCTTCCTGGAGGTGAACACCCGCCTGCAGGTCGAGCACCCGGTCACCGAGGAGACCGCCGGCATCGACCTGGTACTGCAGCAGTTCAAGATCGCCAACGGCGAGAAACTGGACATCACCGAGGATCCGGAGCCCCGGGGCCACAGCTTCGAGTTCCGGATCAACGGTGAGGACGCCGGCCGCGGTTTCCTGCCCGCACCCGGTCCGGTCACCAAGTTCGCCCCGCCGAGCGGTCCGGGGGTCCGCCTGGACTCCGGCGTGGAGACCGGCTCGGTGATCGGCGGACAGTTCGACTCCATGCTGGCCAAGCTGATCGTCACCGGCGCCACCCGCGAGGAGGCGCTGGCCCGGGCGCGGCGTGCGCTGAACGAGTTCGAGATCGAGGGCCTGGCCACGGTCCTGCCGTTCCACCGCGCGGTGGTCGACGATCCGGCGTTCATCGGGGACGAGAACGGGTTCTCGGTGCACACCCGCTGGATCGAGACCGAGTGGAACAACACCGTCGAGCCGTTCACCGGGGGCGGTGAGGTCGACGCCGAGGAGCCCGAACCGCGGCAGAAGGTCGTGGTCGAGGTCGGCGGCCGCCGCCTGGAGGTCTCGCTGCCCGGCAACCTGGCGCTGGGCAACGGCACCGGCGGGGCGCCGGGCGCGGTGCGCAAGAAGCCGAAGCCGCGCAAGCGCGGGGCCCACGGCGGCGCAGCGGTGTCCGGTGACGCGGTGACCGCGCCGATGCAGGGCACGGTGGTCAAGGTGGCCGTCGAGGAGGGACAGGAAGTGTCCGCCGGCGACCTGATCGTCGTCCTGGAGGCGATGAAGATGGAGAACCCGGTCACCGCCCACAAGGACGGCAAGATCACCGGCCTCGCGGTGGAGGCGGGCGCCGCCATCACCCAGGGCACCGTGCTCGCCGAGATCAAGTAGTCGTTCGGCGTCGAACGTGAGCTTGTGGTGACGAGCTCACGTTCGACGCCCGCTGACCCGTGGAACCAGTCGAGATCAACGCCGGGGCGTGGTACCTGCGGGCGCTGCGCGCCGACGATCAGATCGACGACCGGCCGGCGCTGGCCGAGCTGGGCGAGACCGATCCGGGCTACGTCACCCGCTGCGCCGCCCGCTGGGCTTCTGACTCCGGCTTCACCTGGGCGGTTTGTGAACCGACCACCGGCGAGATGCTCGCCGAGGTCAGCCTCGACCCGGCCACCGCGACCCTGACCAGCCGGGCACGCGACGGGCACGCCGATGCCGCGGAGACCGCCGCCGGGTCGGTGCGCCGCTTCGCCGCCGCGGTGCTGGGGCTCACCGTGCGTCAGCACCCGAGTTAGGGGTGTCGATGTCGCGGCCCCCCGCGAGATCGGAGCAGTCCACCCGCACGACATCCGATCGGCCCCGCAGGAACCGTTTGGCACCCTCGTCGCCGTGCAGACTGCGCAGCAGCGCCGGCCAATGCTGTCGGCCCACCACGACCGGATGACCGGGACGGTCGCCGAACCAGGCACGGGCCAGGCCGGACGGGGTGGACTGGGCCGCGGTCAGCACCCGGCGCACCACATCGGCGCCGATGTCGGGGGTGTCGACGGTGTGGATGACCGCCAGATCGGCGTCGTCGCCGAGCGCGGTGATACCCGCCCGCAGTGAGGCGCTCAACCCGCGCGACCAGTCCTGCGCCACCACCGCGCGTGCCGGGGCCGGTACGTCGACGATCGCGGCGCCGAGCACCACCACCACGTCACCGCAGCCGCCCCCGGACAGGGCCGACACCGCGATCTTCAACCAGAGTCCCTCTGCGGCAAGTATTTTCGGCATACCGAAGCGGGTGCCGGCACCCGCGGCCAGCACCACCCCGGCGGCCGTCGACGTGGTCGTCACGCCCATCAGTGTGACCGGTGCGCGGCGCCCGGTCCATGAGCCCGGACTCGTCGAGCCCGGCCCACGCGCCCGGACACCCAGCGCCTGAGAATGCTGAGAGTCCGATCAACTCGGTTGTGAGTGCCCACTCCCCCGCGTAGTGTTCAGTGCAGGTTGAGTCGACAACCCAACCGAAGCGTCAATGAAGCGTCGGGCGGACAGAGTTCCCGCGTTCAGAGACGGGCTTTGAGGATGCAGGGCCTGAATTTTGACGTGAGTCAAGCAATACGGGTCCCGTATTCCGACTGATGGAGTCTCACATGATCTTGCCCGTCCCACGCCCCTCCCCCGGTGGAGGCGAAGCCGTCACCTGCCACGCCGCCGATTTCGCCACCCGATGGGTCAACTCCGCGACGGTGGTGATCCGAGTCGACGGGGAGCTCGACGCGGCGAACTCGCCGCAGTTGGTCGACTACGCGCTACGCCACGCCGGCCGCATCAAGTATCTGGTCGCGGATCTCACCGGCGTCGAATTCTTCGGTATCGCAGGATTTTCCGCCGCACACGACATCAACGGACGGTGCTCGCACGCGAAACTCACCTGGACGCTGGTGCCGAGCCCCGCCGTGGTGCGGTTGCTGCAGATCTGCGACCCGGACGGTACGCTGCCGCTGAACACCACCGTTCCCGATTCCGTCTGGGACAACGGCGGTTCCGGCGGGCTATTCCAGTTGATCCCGGAGGCGGGCTAACGACTTCGCCAGCAGTCGGGACACGTGCATCTGCGATATCCCCACCCGTTCGGCGATCTGAGTCTGCGTCAGCGATTCGAAGAACCTGAGCACCAACACCGTGCGCTCCCGTTCCGGAAGGGCCGCGAGCAGCGGACGCAGCGCCTCCCGGTTCTCGATCTGATCGAGTCCGGTGTCGACGTCGCCGAGCGTGTCGGCGATGGCCGGGGCGTCCTCGGTTCCGCTGCCGCTCCCCCCGCTGTCGATCGACAGGGTGTTGTACGAGCTGCCGGCGACCAGGCCTTCGATGACCTCGTCGCGATCCATCTCCAGCTCCTCGGCCAGTTCGGATGCGGTGGGCGCCCGGCCCAGGCGTTGGGACAGTTCGGCGGTGGCCGCGCCGAGCCGCAGGTGCAGCTCCTTGAGCCGGCGCGGCACCTTCACCGACCAGCTGTTGTCGCGGAAGTGGCGGCGGACCTCCCCCATGATCGTCGGCACCGCGAACGACACAAAATCCGAACCGGTCTCGACATCGAACCGGATCACCGCGTTGACCAGGCCGACCCGCGCCACCTGGACGAGGTCGTCGCGGGCTTCCCCGCGACCGTCGAAACGGCGGGCGATGTGGTCGGCCAACGGAAGGCAGCGCTCCACGATCCGGTCACGCTGACGCTGGAACTCCTTGGACTCCGCGGGCAGTTTCCGGAGCTCGCGGAACATGTCCGCGACGTCCGCGTACTCCGACTGCCGCTTCGGGTTCTGCCGCTTCGACGAAGCCCGGGAAGACTGCGGAGTCACCTGAGGGAACTCGCTCGCCTCGTGGTCATCGCGATCCCGCACACCTGTGCCCCCGACGCCTGCTGCCCGTCCTGGAAGGTGCGCACCTCGTCGGTGAGCGAGTTCAGGACGTGCCAGCTGAAGCTGCCGGGTGACAGGATGTCGGTCTCGGTGACCGTGGTCGACGCCTCCACGACCACCACGTCGTCGTAGGGATGCACCCGCACCACCAGGGTGGCGCCCGGGACAGCGGACCGGACAAGCCGCGTGCACGCCTCGTCGACGGCCAGCCGCAGATCGGCGACCGCGTCGAAATCGAGGTCCTCGAACGTGCCGACGGCGGCCACCAGCGTGCGGAGCACCGCGAGGTTCTCCAGCGTCGCCGCTACCCGCAGCTCAACAGATCGAGCGCTACCGTCCGCGCTGTCATTGCTTCCGACGGCCATGTGACCTCCCGACGAGTTCTGAGGCAATCTACCCGACGATCCCTGTTCAGCCACCGCAGCACCGATCGCCTGAGGTCGTCCGTCGGGCCGCCGGCCGGGCGTGCTGCCGGGGCGCTCGGAGCCGCCACGTGTGACCGCGGGGCACACCGGGTATGACCGCACCATGGAACATGCTGCGACCCGGCACACGGCGGGTGAGAACGCCGGCCCCGCCGGGCGGTCCGGTCCCCGAGATCGCGAACGTCCCGGGGACGGCGAACATCGTCTGCTGCGGCGCATCGCCGTAGCCGTCGGTATCGGACTGGTGGTGCTGATTCTGGTGGCGGTGGCGATATACGCCGCGGCGTTCCTCATGTTGGCACCGATGATGCAGTGAAGCCCGCGATGCCCCACGATTCGATCTCGTCGTCATTGTTCCGGTGCAGTACCCAACCCCACCCCGGTGTCAAACCTGGTGTGACCCGCAGCCCCGGTGGGGGCTCCCGGTGACGCTGCGCCGCAGCGATCCGAACCGACCCGGATTGCGCAGGGTGCGCCGCGGCAGAGGATTCTCGTATCAGGACGAGAGCGGTGCGGCGATCACCGATCCGGCGACGCTGCGACGGATACACGATCTGACCATTCCGCCGGCGTGGCGGGAGGTGTGGATCAGCCCGCACCCCGACGGGCACATCCAGGCGGTCGGGCGCGACGCGGCCGGCCGGAGACAGTACCTCTACCACGCACAGTGGCAGGAGGAACGCAGCGAGGAGAAGTTCGACCGGACGCTGGAGATGTCGGCACAACTGCCCGCGATGCGGCGGCAGCTCCTCGCCGATCTCCGTGGCCGCGGACTGTCCCGTGACCGGGTGCTGGCGTTGGCCCTGCACCTGCTCGACCTCGGGTACTTCCGGGCGGGCGGCGAGCAGTACGCCGAGGAGAACGAGTCGTTCGGCATCGCGACGCTGCGGTGTGAGCATGTCTCGTTGCAGCGCAGCGCGGTCGAGTTCGACTATCCGGCCAAGAGCGGTGTCCGTCGGACGTGGTCGGTCGCCGACCCGGACGTGATGCGCGCGGTGCGGGCCCTGCTGCGACGGCCGGATCGCGGGGACCGGTTCCTGGTCTGCCGGATCACCGACCGGTGGGTGGAGGTGCAGGCCGATGACCTCAACGAACGATTCAGGGAGCTGGTCGGTGCCGACTACACGGTGAAGGATCTGCGGACCTGGCACGGCACCGTGCTCGCGGCGGTGGCCTTCGCCGACGCCGATCCACCGGTCGACCCGAAAGTCGTCAAACGAGTCGAGTCGGCCGTGTTCAACGAGGTGGCCGAGGCACTCGGAAACACACCCGCGGTGGCCCGGTCGTCCTACGTCGATCCCCGCGTGGTGCAGGCCTACGAACACGGGGTCACCATCGCGGCGACGACCCGCCGCGCCGAGCGCACCCGCGATCCGCGGGAGCGGCGGGAGATCCTCGAGGCCGGAACGGCACGGATGCTGCGGAAGGTCGCCCGCGGACTCTGATCCGCCGATTCCCCAAAACTCCTTGCCGACGCAAGGGTCTCACCCCCAGAATGGGTGTTTGAGAACCTACGTCGATGGGCACCTGCACCGCATGATTCGCCGTCACCTGCGTCGATTGTCCAGAATCGGATCGGCGGTCGGGGCTGCGCTGACCACCGCCTCCCTCATCACCGGCACCGTCATCACCAGTACCGTCGTCGCCGGTACCGCGGTCCCGGCAGCCGCGGCCCAACCCTGCCCCGATGTGCAGGTGGTGTTTGCCCGCGGCACCGGCGAACCGCCCGGCGTGGGCCCGACCGGACAGGCGTTCATCGACGCGCTGCGGCCCCGGGTCGGTGACCGGTCATTGGACGTGTACGCGGTGAACTACCCGGCGATCGACGTGTGGAACACCGGGATCGACGGAATCCGGGACGCCGGGGCGCATGTCGTCCGGATGGCCGAGCAGTGCCCCGACACCCGCCTGGTGCTCGGCGGCTTCTCCCAGGGCGCGGCCGTGATGGGGTTCGTCACCTCCGCGGAGGTGCCCGCCGGCGTCGATCCGGCCACCGTGCCCAAACCGTTGGATCCCGACATCGCCGAGCACGTCGCCGCCGTGGTGCTGTTCGGCATGCCGAACGCGCGGGCGATGAACTTCCTCGGCACCCCACCGGTGGTGATCGGCCCACTGTATGAGGACAAGACCGTCAAGCTGTGCGCGGTCGACGATCCGGTCTGTTCGAACGGCATGAACTTCGCCGCCCACAACACCTACGCCACCAACGCGGCCATGGTGGATCAGGGTGCGGCGTTCGCGGCTGACCGGCTCGGGGTGGCGTCCGACAAACCGCTGCCGACGCCGTCGTCCGGTCAGAACTTCGGCAACTGACGCCGTCAGTACCCGGGTGCCGTCCCGTTGCCCAGATAGGTCAGCCCGGCCTCGGTCACCGCGGCGCGGTCGAGCAGGTTGCGGGTGTCGACCAACACCGCCCCGGGCGCCTGCTCGGCGACGAAAGCCCAGTCCAGATCCCGGAATTCGGGCCATTCGGTGAGTACCAGAATCGCGTCGGCGTCTTTGGCGGCCAGGTAGGGGTCAGGCTCTTCCGAGTTGGTAGGGGTCTGGTGTGACCGATTCGGATCGTGTCGGTGACTGATTGAGGGCTCGCGCCCTTGTCAACTGGGTGTTCTTGACGCATCCAGAAGCAAAGGCGCGAGCTTGCCCC